>WNGL01010095.1_pt1 | contig 10922 bp, 14 predicted proteins | sample 5400591 | NCBI WGS metagenome assembly WNGL01 (sample SAMN13153377, study PRJNA577476) | soil metagenome | isolation source: 80 cm soil or saprolite under Garry oak tree replicate 1 | place: USA:California | collected 2016-06-15
CGAGCGGCACGTCCGCCGCGCCGCCGTTGTTGCGCGACGTGAGCGTGAGGCCAAGCTCCCGCGCGGCGAGCCGGGCGTCGTCCTCGAACATCTCGTAGAAGTCGCCCATCCGGAAAAACAGGATCGTGTCCGGATGCCGCGCTTTGATGTCGCGGTACTGCTGCATCAGCGGGGTGTCGACCTCGACGCGCGGCGTCACGGCTCCTCCACCAGGAAGGGCTGGCCTCCGAGCCGCGCCTTCAAGCGTCGCTGCGCCTGCACCGCCTCGTCGCGCGTCCGGTAGCGCCCGACCCGCACCTTGAAGAAGCCGCTCGTGTCCCGCACCACGCGGGCCTCGAACCCCATGACCTTGAGCCGCGTGAGCATGTCATCGACTTGCGCGGTGCTCTTGACCGCGAGCACCTGGACGGCGTAGGTCGTAGTCCCCGGCGCCGGCTTTGCTTGGGTGTCGCTCGCGACAGAGGGTGTAGCGGTCGTCGCCGCGCCCGGGGCGCAGCGCCCGGCGTAGAAGCTCACCTGGTTCCTGAACTCGACGTCGGCGCCGGCGCCGTCCAGCGCCTCGGTGACCAGGGCGCAGCCGTGCGCGTCGTCCTTGAGGTCGAAATACGCGCGGGCGCCCCAGAAGTCGGCCCGGGGCTTGAGGGGCGAGTCGGGGTAGTCACGCCGCAGGCGTTCCGCCGCCTGCACCGTCGCCGCGGGGTCCCCTTGCGCGAAGTAGAGCTGCGTGAGCAGCACCAGCGCCGAGTCGGCCCACACCGAGCGGCCGTACTCGACCACCACCCGCTGCAGGTTCGTCGCGGCCGCGGTGGCGTCGGCGGCGATCCGCCCCGCCGTGAAGAGCGCCCCCGGATACAGGGAATCCTGCGGTGACAGGCTCGCGACCAGCCGGCGCATCATGGCGCGCGCCGAGTCGGGCCGGGTTTGGGCGACGCGCAGCGCGGTGGCGCGCAGGGTGTCGGTTTGGGCGGCTAGGCGGGTAGCCGGGTAGGCGGTTAGTAGTACCGCAGCACTAACCGTCCAACCGCCTAGCCGCCTAACCGCCTTCATGCCGCCTCCCGCTGCAACACCGCGAACGAGAGTACGAGCTGCACGAGAATCCCCCGCTCGTCCGTGACCGTGCTCGACTTGAGGGCGCGGTCGGCGTCGAGCGCGAGGCGCAGCGCGCCGGACAGCTCGCGCGCGCTCCACAAGACGGCCCAGCGGGCCCAGCTGGCCGCCGCGCGCTCCCAGCTCCCCAGGCCGTAGGGACGGGCGGCGCGCAGGTGCGAGAGGACGAGCGATTCGAGTCGGCCCTGCGGTGCCCCGCGGTCGAGCTCCGCCCGCGCCAGCGCGGTGCCGACGAGCGCGGTCGCCAGCGCGGTGACGATGCGCACGCCGCTCATCCCGGCCTGCTCGAGTACCGGGTCGACCAGCGCGGCCGCTGCGGCGGCGCGCCGCTCGAGCGCCGCGTCCACCAGGTCCTGCACCGTCTCCCCGCGCCGCACCCCCACCAGAGCGGCGACAGCGTCGCGGGTAGCGGTGCGCCCCCCCGCCCCCCCCGCCCCCCCCGCCCCCGTGGCCGCCGCGAGCTTCTCGAGCTCCCCGGCCAGCGCCGCGAGGTCGTTCCCCACGGCGGCGAGCAACAGCTCGGTCGCGTCCGGGGCCAGCACCAGACCAAGCTGGCTCGCGCGATGCGCCAGCCAGCGCTCGACCCGTGCCGGGGGCAGCGGGTCGACCGCCACCGTGGTGGCGCGGCGTGCGAGCTCCGCATCGGGCGGCTCACCCGCGCCCTGGACGAGCACGAGCACGGTGGTCGGGTTGGGGGAGTCGAGGTAGCGCGCCAGCTCCCGGCGCACGGCGGCGGCCTTCCTAAGTTGCTCGAGCCCGCGGATCACCACCAGCCGCGCGGCCGCGAGCATCGGTGGCGTGTTGACGAGAGCGTGGAACGACGCTGGGTCCAGGTCGACCGCGCTCCGCTGGTCCACGTTGAAGTCGCGCGCCGGCGGGTCCACGGTCCGCTCGACGAGGGCCCGGATAGCCTCATCCTTCAGCACGTCCTCGTCGCCATGGAGGTAGTACACCGGATCGGGCGCGCCCTGCTTCAGGCTCCGGAGCAGCGCGTCAAAAGAGAGAGCCCCCATACGGGGCTCAAGTTACCGCGGCCTCGAGTCGAGAGAAAGCCTACCGGCCCGCAGAGGCGGGTTCGACGAGCGCCGTGCCGTACGGGTTCGGGTTTCCCGTGAACACGCTCGCGCGCGGGTCTTGGAACGAGACGAACGGCACGCCGGCCTGGACGACGGGCTTGGGGAAGGGCACCGGCGGGAGCGCCGGCGCGTGCGCCACCTGTGGGCGCCGCACGCTCTCGAAAGCGACGAGCGCCAACGCGGCTGCGATCAACAGCGCCGCCGCGACTCCCGCACGGGCCGGCACCTCGCGGGCCGCCCGCCGCTCGCGCTCGAGCCGCAGGTCGAGGCGGCGCCGGAAGTCGGGGGAGGGCTCGATCGTTTCGGCGGCCTGGAGCGCCAGCACGCCGCGCCGTACCGCCGCATCGTACCGACGGCAGGCGGCGCAGTAGGCGAGGTGGCGCTCGAGATGCCGTACCTCCCGCCGGGCCGTGATGAGCCCGTCACGGAAGTCCGTATAGCGGTCGAGGAATTCGGCGCACGTCATGACGGCTATCTTGTACCGCGCGAGTGGGTTGGGGTTCCCCCTCAGGCCAGCCGGGCGGGTCGCCGACTATTTGAGCAGCGGCTCGATAAGCTGGGCGAAGCTGTTCCGAGCGCGGTTCAGGCGGCTCTTTACCGTGCCCAGATTGCAACCCGTGATTTCCGCGATCTCGGCGTAGCTCTTCCCTTCGAGCTCGCGCAGCACGAAGACGGCACGGTGATGCGAGGGCAGCTGGCCCACGCACTGATCCACGGCTTCCTTCAGATAGCGCTTGCGGTACAGGTCGTCCGGCCGCGCCGTGGTGTCCTCGAACTGGAGCGGCCGATGGTCGGCCTCCCAGTGCTTCTTGATCGTCTGGAACAGGACGAGGGGATTGCGGCTGCGGTTACGCAGCTCGTTCTTCGCCAGGTTCGAGGCGATGGTGTAGATCCAGGTCGAGAACTTCTTGGTCTGGTCGAACCGGTGCAGGTGGCGGAACACGCGGATGAAGACCTCCTGGACGAGATCTTCGGCGCGCTCGCGGTCGCCGATGGTGCGGTTGATGAAGTTGAGCAGGCGGGTCTGGTAACGGTCCACGAGGGTCCCGAACGCCTGGTGTTCCCCCGCCAGGTGCTCGAGCACGAGCCCCCCGTCGTCCAGCTCGTGCAGCGCCTGGCGCTCCAGCGCGCGCGCGGTCACGACGGCCGGGGTTTTCCGATTGAGCAGTGCTCGCATAGGGCTGCTCCGTGGTTTCAGATCGAACTCAGCGTATCCCTGCGGCGAGGCCCTTCCCTATTAGATACGGCAGGAACCGTACCCCTCGCTGGTCAAGTGTAACCCCGCGCCCCGAAAGAGCTTGTTCCCGCGCCCCCGGCTGCCCCCATTGCCGCCGTCCACGACAGATGACACAGCAGCGCTACATCCCGACGGTGAACCCCGCCATATAAAGGATAGCGACAATCGTCTTCGCGTCACGAATTTCCCCGTCCCGGATCCGGCCGAGCACCTGCGACAGCGGCTGCGGCTCGACCTCGATGAACTCGTCGCGCTCGCGCGCCGGCGTCCCGGCCCGGAGCCCGGTCGCCATGTACAGGTGGATCACCTCGTCCGTGAAGCCGGGCGTCGTCCAGATGGACGTGAGCCGCACGAGCTCCGTCGCCGTCACCCCCGCTTCCTCGGTGAGTTCGCGGCGGGCGCACGTCTCGGGGTCTTCGCCCGGGCCCAGGGTGCCGGCCGGCACCTCCCAGAGCGAGCCCCCCGCGGCGTAGCGGTACTGCTTGATCATCAGGATCGTGGGATCTTCGCTCTGCGGGTCGGAGGCGCACGGGACCACGGCGGCGGCGCCGGGGTGCCGGATCACCTCCAGCTCTCCCGTGGAGCCGTCCGGGAAGCGGACCGTATCGACATCGAGCCGCACCACCCGGCCCGTGTACATCCGGCGGCTGGCGAGTTGCATCGCGCTCCTCAGTGGTTGAAGACCCAGGTGAGGGGGACCTTGAACCCCTCGGCGAGGAAGTAGGCCGCATTGCGCCGGGGGTTGGAGCGGATCGGCGAGCCCGGCGCGGGCGACGTGAACGGCACGAGGCCGAGGCGCGTCGCGATGATCTGCAGGCGCAGCATGTGGAATCCGTCCGAGACGAGCAGGACCCGCCGGCTGTCGCGTCCGCCGAACCAGAGCGCGACGCCGTCGAGCGAGGCGGACGTGCTCGTGCCCGCGGGGAGCGCGACCACCGCGTTCTCCGGCAGCCCGGCCTTGACGAGATAGCGGCGCCCGACCTCGGACTCGCTCACCGTATCGCCCGTGCCCACACCGCCGGTGACGAGCACGACCGGCGCGAGGCCGCGTTGGTACAGCGCCGCCGCGTGATCGAGCCGGGCCCGGAACACGGGCGAGGGGCGGCCGTTGTACTGCGCCGCGCCCAGCACCGCGATCGCGTCGGCTGGCGTCGCCTGGTCGCGCGCGGCCGCCAGCGCCACGGCGACCACCACCGCCGCCCAGCCCAACGCGAGCAGCAATACGACCGCGATTCCGGCCGTGAGTCTCCGGCGCCAGGTCCAGAACGGCATGCGGGGAATATACGAGGGGCCGTCGCACTAGAGGCTCAACCAATACTTGATCTTGACCGTCGCCAGCGCGGAACGTTGCGGCGTCAGGGTCCGGTCAGGAGTTCCTCGAACAGCGCGAGGGCGCGCGGGTCGTCCGACTGCCCCAGCCAGAAGATGGCCTTCTTGCGGACCTCGGGGTCCCCGTGGGTCCGGGCGATCCGGATCAGGGCGGGGACACCTTCGTCCCGCGGCCGCTGCGACAGTGCGAACACCGCGTGCTCCTTCACCTCGCGGTCCACCCGCGAGTCGTCGACCAGGTCCGTGAGCCCGCGGGTCGCGGCGTCGCCCGCCGCCTGTCCCAGCCAGAACACGGCCTGGCGGCGGGTGCGCCGCGCCACGTGATCGTCACGGGCGAGCTTGAGTAGCGCGGGCCAGACCGTCACGGAGTCCGCGATGGTCGCGGGGAAGATCGCTTCCTCCCCGGCGCGGCTGCCGTCCCGCGCCGCGAGGCCCAGCAGGAAGTCCGCGGCGTCGCGCGCGGCGACGGTCCCGAGGTCGGTCACGATCGCGCCGGGAGCCGGCGTGGCCCAGCGCCCGCCGACGTACGTGCGGAGTGACTCCACCGCGCCGCCCCGCACGGTGAGCGCGACGCGCACCGGGCCCGGCTCGCAGGCGCACTCCACGTCGTCGCCGTCGTACGTCCCGCCCGACCTGTTCATGCGGATATCACGTCCGTTGCCGCACACGCCGGGGCGCACCGCGAAGGTGAAGCGCACCGTGCCGTCGGGGGCTCGGGCGATACGGGCCGCGACGCTCTGCGCGAGGAGCAGCGCCAGCGGCACGATCATTGGTTGATGATCTCCAGCAGGACCTGGGCGGCGCGCGGGTCGTGCGACTGGCCCAGCCAGAAGATCGCCTTCTTCCGGAGCTCCCTGTCCTGCTCGGTCTTGGCGATCTTGATCAGGGCGTCCACCGCCGCCGCCTCGTGGCGCTGGGAGTACACGAAGATCAGCTGCTCCTTCATCTCCATGTTCTGCATGCGGTCGTACAACGCGGCGAGCTGGCTCAGGTCCGCCCCGGTCTGCCCCGCCCAGAACAGCGCCTTCTTGCGCATCTCGATCGGCTCGCGCTCGCTCGTGGCGATGTCCATCAGCCAGCGCCCGTTCTCGGAGCCGCCCATCTGCGAGAGCGAGAAGATCACCTTGTCCTTCAGGTCCTCCTCCGTCAGCTTCGCGTACAGCCCCCGCAGGAACGCGGCGTTCTCGGCTGAGTGCCGCTGCCCCAGCCAGAAGATCGCTTTTTGGCGCGCCTCGCCGGGTGCAGCGGCGCGCTCGCAGTAGGCGCGCAGGATCTGCGCGGCGCGCGGACTGTGCTGCTGCGACAGGGCGAAGATCGCCTTGTCCCGCAGCTCCTCGTCGTCCGTCGTCCGGAGGATGGAGTCGAGCATGCTCACCGCGCGCTCGCTGGGAACCTGGGACAGCCAGAAGACGGCCTGCTGCCGCACCTCGACGTCGGGGTCGTGCTGCGCCACGTCGAGCAGGATGCCCTCGGTCTCCTCACCCCGCTTCTGCGAGAGGATGAACACCGCCTTGCGGCGCAGGCCCGCGGAGCAGGCGTCCCGGCGCGCCAGCACTTTCTTGAGGATGGGGACGGCGTTTCCCGCGTCCATCTGCAACAGTCCGTTGAGCGCGGCGATGTGCATGTCGTCGTCATCGTCCGCGCCCGGGCAGCCCGCCGGCGCGGCGCCCTCGCCCGAGCCGCCGGCTTGTCGCGCCCGCTCGGCGAGCCACGCCGCGGCCTCGGCGTCGCCCTGCTTTGCGAGCGCCGCCTGGATCCGCGCCAGCAGCGCGTCCCCGTCCCGCAGCGTCGCGCACCGGGGATAGCTGCGGCGCTGGGTGACGAGGAGGCTGCGCGCGCGGGCCAGGTCGTCGTTCTTGTAGAGCGCGAACGCGGACCAGTAGAGGGCATCGCCCGCGCGGGTCGAGCTCGGGAAGCGCCGCGCGAGATCGCCGTACAGGTTCGCCGCGGCCGTGTAATCCCCGCGGTTCAGCGCCTGGCGCGCGGCGCGCCACAGCGAGTCCGTGGGATCCTGCTCGTCCTGGGAGGCGCCCGGGCCGAAGGCGTCGAGCGGCGCCTGAAGCCGCGCCATCGGCTGCTGTATTCCTACGACGGCCGCGACTACCAGATACATCGCCTGCATCACAGTGCTCCTTGCGTGCGCACGGGCCCGGGACCGGCGGGGATCGCCGTCCGCAGCCGCAGCAACACGCTCCGCTGGTCCAGTCCCTGGTTGATCAGCTGCACATCTTCCCGCGCGCCGCTCGCGGGCAGCTGGGCGATCTGGGCCAGGACGAGCTCCAGATCCTCGAGCAGGCTCTTGAGCCGGGGGTCATCCGCCGCCGGCGAATCGAGCATCAGCCGAGTGGTGATGAGGAGATCCCGGGCCTGTGCGGTGAACTGAACCGTCGGCTCGCCGGCACGCGCCTCGGCGCGGAACCCGGTGAGCAGCGCCTCGGTGCGCGTTAGGTGCTGTGCCGCGGCGACGCGGTAGGCGAGTGCCGAGACCCGATCGGCGCCGCCCGCGCCCCGACCGCGCCCTCCTGCCCCCCCCGCCCCCGCCGTCCAGCGGCCGAGCGCGATGCCGACCGCCAGCACCGCCGCGAGCCCCGCGCCCCAGCGGACCCACGGTCGCAGCACGATCACCCGCCGTCGCGCCGCGCGCGCGGCTTCGATGCGCCGCCACATCGCCTCGCGCGGCGTGTCGGGGGGACGGTGATAGTCCCGCGCGGCGTCGCGCAGCAGCTGTTCGAAGCGATCTTCCGTCATGGCACCCACTCTCCTGCGAAGTCCGCGAGCGTCTCGCGCAGCCGGGCGCGGGCCCGCGACAATTGCGCTTTCGACGTCCCGGTCTCGATGCCCAGGGTGTCGCCGATCTCCTCGTGCGTGAAGCCCTCGACGTCGTGCATCACGAACACGGTGCGGTAGCCCTCCGGCAAGTCATCGATCGCCCGTGCCAGCCGCCGCTTCAGATCCGGCTCCGCCTCGCGCCGCGCGCCGGACAGTCCGGTGGCATCGTCGAGGTCGGTCTCGCGCTGCCGCAACCGCTTCACCTTGCGCAACCCGTTCAGCACGACCGAGGTGGCGATCGCGTGCATCCAGGTGGACAGCTCTGCCTCACCCCGGAACGAGCTCAGCCGCTCGAAGGCGCGGACGAACGTGTCCTGCGTGAATTCCCGGGCCAGCTCGTCGTCACCGGCCAGGCGGTACGCCAGGCGGTACACGCGATCCACGTGCGCGTCGTACAGCGCACGCTCCGCGGCGCCGTCCCCGGCACGGACTCGGGCTATCAATTCGCGTTCGTCCACCGGGCTCCGGAACGGGGGGGCGGGGGCGGGGGCGGTGTCGGTTACCCCTGTGACACGGGGGGTGCGGAGATGGTTGCGTGGCGAGGGGGAGGGAGTGGGGGGGCGTCAGCCCTGCTTCAAGAGGATGCGGACCCCGAGCCCGGCGAGGACGGCGAGCAGAAACGAGGCGAGGGTGCCGATGAGGAAGTATTCGGCGAACTCGCGGTCTTCCAGGGCCTTGAACCGGGCCAGCGACTTGGCGGCGATGATCCACCCCACGGCGGCGTAGTCGCCGAGCAGCACGAGGGTGAAGGCGAGCCCGCGCTCGAGGGCGCCGATGGCGCGGCCGCGGGCGATCTCGATCGCGCCGGCCGTGCGGTCCTCGTCGCGCCGCATCTGCAGGGTGGGCAGCTCGAGGATACTGCGGATCACGACGATCCCCCGGCCGCACACGTAGAGGTAACCGGTGGCGAGGAGCGCGACCCGGCCCCACCATATGCCGTCGGCGCTCGGCTTCGCCAGCCGCCCGAAGTAGCTGCCCGCGACGAGGGCGACGATGACCCACACCGCCTCGCCGAACAGCAGCGTCGAGCCGCGCCGCCGGCCGTCCACCTGGGCGGGCCAGAGTGTCGCGGCGAGGGTGTAGGCGAGAAGCGGCACGACGAACAGTGGGTTCACGAGGTCTCCAGGAGCGCCCGGAACATCTTATCGCCCGCCGCCACCAGGGGCCAGGCCGTGCGGCGCGCCAGATGGGAGATGGCGCTGCGATCGACCTTGAGGCGCGCCGCCGCGGCGGCCGCCGAGCCGAGGCGCAGCAGGGTCGCGGCGAGCCGCTGCCGGGGGGTCCAGCTCCAGTACAGCGCCGAGTAGTAGCTCGCGAGCGGCTCGAGGCCGGGGGGGAACCCGCCGAAGGCGAACACCAGGCGGTGCCGCTTGGCGCGCTCCATCGCGGCGCGCGCTGCGTGGAAGCACGGGCCGTCGACCTCCGGCGCGGTGCGCGCGAGCGGGGTGCTGATCGGCCCGCGGCCGCACGCCACCACCCACGGGACCGCCGGGAATCGCGCGCGGATGTCGTGGGCGATGTCCCACACGGCCGCGGCCGAGGTGAGCAGGCACTCGAGCTCGTCGCCGAGGGTCACGGCGAAGCGGGCGGCGAGGGCGTGCCGGTAGCGCCGGTTGAGCTCGGGGAGCGCCGCGCGGATGGCGGCTTGGAGGCGGGAGCGGGCGCGTGGGGGGAGCAGGCGCGAGGCGGTGGCGTCCGCGATGCAGGCGACGTAGAGAGTTGACATTTTATGTCACAATGTCGTGTTGTGACGAATTACGTCATAATCTATGAATGTGACGAAAAATGTCAATTCACTATCTCGTGCCGAACAAACGGTCCCCGGCGTCGCCCAACCCGGGGAGGATGTAGCCGTGCTCGTTCAGCTCGCGGTCGAGGGCGGCGGCGAAGATGGGCACGTCGGGGTGGGCCTCGAGCATGCGGCGCACGCCCTCGGGCGCGGCCACGAGACACAGGAAGCGGATGCGTTGGGCGCCGGCGTGCTTGAGGGCGCTCACGGCGTCGACCGCCGAGCCGCCGGTCGCGAGCATCGGGTCGAGCACGAAGAAATCGCGCGCGTCGCGCCCCTCGGGGATCTTGAAGTAGTAATCCACGGGCTGGAGCGTGTCGTGCTCGCGGTAGATCCCGATGTGGCCGACCCGGGCCGACGGGATGAGCTGGGCGATCCCTTCGACCATGCCGAGCCCGGCGCGGAGGATCGGCACGAGCGCCAGCTTCTTGCCCGCGACCCGGACGCCAGCCATCCGCTCGAGCGGGGTTTCCACGTCGAGCGGCTCGAGCGGCAGGTCCTTGGTCACCTCGTAGGCCATCAGCATCGCGATCTCGTTCACGAGCTGCTTGAAATCGCGCGTCGTCGTGTTCTTGTCCCGCAGGATCGTGAGCTTGTGCTGGATCAGGGGATGGTTCAGCAGGGTGAGGTTCGGGAACTGGGGGTGCGGCATGGGCGGGAAGCTACGACCCGAGGTAAGGACGGCAAGGCGGCGGGTTCACCTTGGCGTCCCGGCGGCTAGTTTCTATCTTCCCAGCCCGTATGAGGGGGCCAGGTAGCTCAGTTGGTAGAGCAGCGGACTGAAAATCCGCGTGTCGGCAGTTCGATTCTGCCCCTGGCCATTGGACGACGCACGCACGCGGGGCCCCGTCGGGTGCTCCGCCGCACCGCGTGACCGGCATCACCCGCCCGCCGGTCGGCTGTGGGCGCCGGATGGACCTCCTCGGACTGGCGACGGGTATCCGCAGCCGAGCATCCTCAGGAGGTCCGAATGAGCAAGCCATTCCGCTCGCTTGCGCCGGCGCTTGTCGCGCTCGCGGCCCTGGCCGGTCCGGCCGCCACGCAGCGCTCCCACATCGGCGTACACGCGGGCTATGACTTCGACGGCGACTACACGCTGTTGGGCGGCCAGCTCTCGCTGCCCTTGAACCGCTTCGTGGAGCTCTACCCGTCGGTGGACGTGTACCTCGTCGCTGCAGGCTCGCGGGTCGGGTTCAGTGGAGACCTGAAGTACCGCCTCAATCCCGGTGCGCCGCTGCAGCTCTATGTGGGTGGGGGAGTCAACGTGCTGCACACCAGCGGCGGAGGTGCGAGCGCGACCGACACGGGGTGGGATCTCCTGGGCGGGCTCGAGTCGCGTTTCGGGTACACGCACCCCTATGTCGAAGCCCGAGCGCTACACCACGACCGGTCCACCTTGCAGCTCAGCGCCGGACTCAACATCACACTGTTCTGAGCAGGCCCCCGGCGCTGCGCTGGCGGAGCACCTGCCTTCGACGTTATTGGGTGTGCAGGCGCTACGGAGCGATCTCCAGAAGCACTTTCAGCACCCCCGGCCGCTGCGCATGCGCGAAGG
>WNGL01011778.1_pt1 | contig 10922 bp, 13 predicted proteins | sample 5400591 | NCBI WGS metagenome assembly WNGL01 (sample SAMN13153377, study PRJNA577476) | soil metagenome | isolation source: 80 cm soil or saprolite under Garry oak tree replicate 1 | place: USA:California | collected 2016-06-15
ATTCCGCGCACGACGCGTAACGTAACTGAATGCACCAAACCGCGCGGCAAATGCGGCGTTGGTCAGTTGGTCATGCCGCCCCTTGCGGCCGGCGTCGACAAGTCCTGGCCCGTCGTGAGAGAGCCGCGGCGGGTCGGAGCGCTTACGCGATCCGCGCTTTGCGCGATCTGTGCCTTGGGATAGTATCGGGCGTCTGGAGACTCGGGTCCCTCTAGGCTTCCGACCCGTCGGTGTGGGCTCGGCGTGTGCTGACGAGGGCGTTCTGAATATGCATATCGCAGCATTTGTAACGGTTGCAATTGTGGTTGGTTTCGCGGCGCCGACCTGCGCGAATGATCGCCCGAGTGATCCATTCGGAAATTACACGGTCGAGCTGAATGAGGAGGCTTATCTCTTTGGCATCTGGGAATACCTTAGAGACCAAGTGCTGCTCGATAGGGCCCACTTTCACCTTTGCATTGAATCTAACAACGAATCTAACAACACCGATTGTGCGTCAGTATCCACGCTCATGAAAATAGTCGAGGAGGCACGCCAAAATCAGGGCAAAGCTCTGCTGGGGCACCTCAATAGATCGATTAATCTTATGATCAAGGCCGCGCCTGGCGACTGGACCGGTCCGCTTGAAGCAATCACCATGAGAAATGGCGATTGCAAGTCTTATTCAATCGCTAAGTATGCGGCGGCTCGAGCGGCTGGATTCTCCGCAGAGCACGTTAGGCTCGTGACCGTGCACGATCGACGCTACCATTTTGACCATATGGTCGCCGTTGTCTATTATAACGAAGAGTGGCTCATTCTCGACAATTTGACCAATCTGCTGGTGCGAGATACAGAGAAAAACGATTACGAGCCGACCGCTGTTTTGGACTACAAAAGTGTCCGTCGCTATCATTCGGCGTTCTGGATGACGGACTAAGGGCACCATTTTTGATGCGATGAATCGCTTGATGCCCACGACGTGGTCAACGGCACTTTGCCTGGCATTCCCACCGAATTTTTCGATCTTGATTTCATTGGCAGCACAGTTTCGTTCGCGCTAGCCAGCCAGAAAGCCAATCCGATAAATTTTTCCGGCCTGCTGCGCGCGCGCCGCGAGCGGCCACGCGGCTGCCGACCCAGCTATCACTTTGATGAAGTCGCGCCGTCTCATACAGCCCCCTCTGGGGCTCAGGACCACGCTAATCCTATTCAAAGTGCGGCCGTCGCGCCATCACGGTGTGGAGTGTTGCTTGTGATATGCTGGTTGCTGCGGAAGTCGGGCAACATGGCAACACGACCTGGATTCAGTCTTACGATTTCACCTGGTCGAGTGGGGAAGATTTCAGAGGTCGTAGCCAAACTATTCCATCTTTGCGCGAACCACATTAACCATTGAGCCTGTCGGACAAGAATTGCTGCAAACCCGAGAGCGGTACCAATCCCAAGAAGTGCCATTATAAGGCCAAATACCCGATACTTGGCGTCACTCAACGCAAACCCCAATCCGGCCGCCAAGGCACCTTGAACAGTAATAGCGAACTTGATCCAGTTCGAAAAAATCGTCCCCTGGTTGATGATGAGCCGGACTAGCTGCGTGCGGAGCGCCGACAAGGTGTTGTCGTCCATGCTGTGGCTCCCTTCACAAGACGCCTGAGCCCCGGCAAGCAGCGCCCGAGGCTTTTTTTGCCCTCTGTGCATCGGCAGCAACGTCACCAGGCGGCAGGGCCGTCAGTTTTTTGCTGGGCGTCTGCTGCGCGAAAAGAGCGACAAGCACACCGAGTTTTACGCGCCCATCAAATATCATTGACGAAAACCATGAAAACTGCTCTCCGACCGGTCGACCAGCTTTTTGCCGCCGACCTTGGACGCCCGCCGGGCGGACGGTTGCGTCATGACCAACTGAAGCCGGGCCGGGGTTCTTCTCCGACGTGCGGCCGCGCACTGATGTAAAGGTCCTTTATTGTTTCCATCAAAGTAATTGAGATGCCAAGTGTGAAGTAGTTCACACATCCCCGAAAAAAAATATGGCGCATGGTCGGGGGCGACGGCACGGGATGGGCGATGGCCCCCGAAGACGCACCCATCGTTTGTCGAGAGGGAGCGCTTGATATGATTGATATGATCACGGCAGCGCTCGATGTAGGAATAATGACCGGCCTCGTCATGTTCGTCGCTTTCGGTCTTGTGCTACGCCCATGACGAGCGCGACGCTAATCAGCGTGGCGCCAGCCATTACAATGTGCGCGTTCATGTTTTTCCGCTTCCTCGACAGTGTAGCCAGATTTTTCCAGAAAGGTTTTTTCGCCTAGCACGATCGTGCATTCGGTTGATTTCAGGCCGCGCGTTCCGGGCATAAGCGCGCAGGCGACGATGGGGCGGGTGCTGCCGCATATCTCTGCAAGCTCGATCGCATTGATCTTCCGCATGATGGAAAGCTCGCCCGCGAATGCATGATCATACTCGCGCGGGATGGGGATGTGACTTGCGACAGCGGCCGTGCCGCAGCCTCCCGGGAGGCAGACATGTGCGCAGCCGGCGAGTGCCAGCGCCATCATGGCGGCGGCGAGCATCGGGGTCTTTTTCATGGCACGCTCTGCCATCGCGGCCTGGCGGCTGACCTCACAAGTCTTCTGTGCTTTTGTCTTCGAGCTAAAGGGTAGGAATCGGATGATCGCGACAGTCGAATGGTCCGTGCGTACCGTCTCGTTTTGATCTGATGTTTTCGTTGTAATACCGGCCCATCGATGGCGCCGCCAAAAACTCGGTCACTGTCTCGGGCGTTACACTGCAATGGTGATAATAGGTCTCCTTGAGCTTGATAATCATATACTGCTTGGCTTCCAGGTAGCACACCCGATTTACGAAACTGCTGCGCGTTATGGTCTCGCACTTGAATTTATCGACGTCGAGGCACTTGTGGTTATTTGACGCACACCTCCTCTGCACCCGCGGGAGTTAATGGGGAAAGTACGATCATCCCAGCGACGGCGAGCGCCGCCGCTATCATCAAGGTCCGCATTTTGATCATCGCCGGTGCCATCATGTGCTTGGGCAAGACCCATCCCGTTTGTGCTGCTGTGTGTGTTGTTGCCCATTGGGGCCGCGCCGGGTGCACGCGATCACAATGGCGGGCAACAACACTCTCAAGGCATTAGCCTACAAGCCACGGGGCAAACGACCACACCACAAGGCCAGCAAGCAGGCCAAGCAGGCCACCGAGGAAGCAAGCGACGTAACGGTCGATGTTCCGATAAGCGACGCAACAGGCGAGCGCAACCATCAGAATAACGAGCGAAACGAAGTTCATGGCGATGCGATGAAGCGCGAGGGTTTCGATGTCGGCGCGGGGTAGGGTGTGCAGATTCTGCTTCTTTGTAGTGTTTGGGGCGGTGCGGGACTTGTTACTGTCGGCCAAACATTTGTTCGTCGCTGCCATGGCGGTCTTCTGCCATTGCAGGCGAGATTGTTACGGATACGGTAGCCAGCATCACGCCGGCGAGCATCAGGTCCTTTTTCATGGCCTGCTCACTTGACCACCTTCAAGGTTAGAAAAAAACCGGTGCGGGTCAGCTCGAACGTGGCCGGCTCGTCCGGGCCTTCCATCTGCTCGCACATAAACTTAAACTTCGATTGCTTGACGTTCGCGCTGACCAGCTTGCACTCGGTCTCGTGGCCACGAAACGGTCAGAGCGAACCTTCATCCAACCAATACTCGGCTCCGGGCAGCGGCCTCGCAGATAAATCGTGGTGCCTTCCACCGGGACGGTGGCAGGAAATTCGCACCAGTCGCCGCGGAACTTCGCCGGGATTTCCGCGGCGGCAGCGGGGGCGGCACCGGTGAGCGCGGTGAGCGCGGCGAGGGCGGCGGCGAGCATCGGGGTCTTTTTCATCGCCGCCTCCGAAATCCGGCCCGTCCATGTTCGCCACCACAGCCTCACCACCAATCGATCCCGGCAACGTCGAAGCGAGGCTGTCATGCTCTAACTCACTTCTTTTTGCTCTCGACGGGCTCGCCATGAACCTCGAGAAGGGATACCGGCCCGCCGGCGACTTCATCATCGAAGACGCCGATTACCAGTCGGCCGGTATACCAAGCTTGTGTATCGAGGTTTGTCCGACCTTCTATCGTGACTGGACCATCCCTGAATTGGTGATGCCCGTGCACGACATGTCGCGTTCCGTGACCGCGCTGATCGGGGCCCTTGTAGATCTTCCACAACAGCTGGTCCGGATCTTGCGCGGCGAGAGGCAGATCAGGATCGACGCCGGCATGCACGTAGACCCGATGCCTGTCGACGTGCATCAGCGGGAGCGCCTCGATCCAGCGGAGGTGCTGTTCGGGCACGACCTTCACGTTGACGATGTCACCATAATTCTGTCCGTAGGAGATCAGGGTGGCCCCGCCACCATTATCCATCCACCATCCAGCCTTGATTGGCTGACGGCAGCACTGCCGCATTATGTCTTCGTGATTGCCCTTGAGGCAGACCAGTTTCAGGTCGGGCGATCCCCAGTCCATCAGCCTCTCGATGACTTGGCGACTCTTCGGCCCACGATCGACATAGTCGCCGAGGGTAATGATTGTCGCCGGTCGATCCGACTTCGAGTGCTCAACGATCTTCGTTACCGCCTCCGAAAGGAGGTCGTAGCGCCCATGCAGATCGGCAATTGCGTAGGTAAACGGCATCACTTAACCTCGATTACTTGGTGGCAAAGTCCTGCTCCGAAACCAGAGCCCTTACTGCAAGCCTTACCGGTCGCATCAAGGTGGCGCGTGCCTGCTGACGTGCCATTGACCCGGTGATCCGGGAAATTCAAGCCGGTGCGGAAGTAGAGTTGCGGGGTCGCGCGCGGGAGTGATCCGCAACCAGCACGTAAAGCAGATGTTCAACTGATCAGCGGACAAGCATCGGCTGCGGTGCCTTGGCTTCTTTGAATGCAGGCATAACCTCTTTCGCGAACCGATCGAGCTGCTCCAAGGCAACCTTCTCCGGCACGCCGACCGAGAGGCTTACCGAGATGCGGTCGAGCCCTGGGTATTTCTTCTCGAGCGCCTTGATGTGCTCGATCAGGTCGTCGGCATTACCGCACAGGAAGCCGCCGGCCTTGACCGCATCCTCGATGCGCGGCAGCTTGGCGTTCGGCGCACGCTTGGGATCGCGCATGATTTCTATCTGCTCCTCGGTGATCGCACGCACCAGACGCAGCTCGCCGAACATCTTCATGTTTTCTTCGTAATACTTCGCCGCTTCCTTCATGCCCTGCTCGCGGCTGTTGGCCATGTAAAAGTGGAAGCCGAAGCATAGTCGCTCACCGAGCTCGATCGGCTTTCCGAGCGTGGCATGCGCTGTCTGCCAGTCGAGCACGACCTTATGCATCGCCCCACCCTCGGCGGAGCCACCGCCTACCATGCCCTGGATACCGTGCTTGGCCATGAACTCGAGCGCGCGCATCGAGCCGCCCTGGATCGGCTGCCAGCACTCGACCGGCAGCTTGAAAGGTCGCGGGACGAGGGTGAGCTCTTTGAGGGTGTAGCCGCGATAAGGCACCTCGGGCGGCAGCGTGTAGTACTTGCCCTTATACGAGAAGCGCTCGTTGTTGAAGGCATTGAAGATGATATCGACCTGCTCCTCAAAGAGCGCTCGGTTGGCCTCCTGGTCGCGCAGTGGGGAGCCGAACGTTTCTACCTCGCGCGTGTGGTAGCCGCGACCGACGCCAAAGACGATGCGGCCGCCGGTGAGGATGTCAACGGTGGCGAAGTCCTCCGCTAGCCGCAGCGGGTGCCACATCGGAGTGATATTGAAGCCACAACCAATCTTGATGTTTTTCGTTCGGTGCGCGAGGTGCAATGCCATAAGGATGGTGTTGGGAATGCATTCAGTGCCTTCGCGCTGGAAGTGATGCTCGGCCATCCAGAAACAGTTGTAGCCAAGGCCATCCATGAGCGTGGCCATGGACTCGGCCTTGCTCAGCGCAGTTGCGAGGTGGGCGTTCGAGTAACGCCGCTCGTTGATGGGCGTTCCGCCATAACCGATGTTGTCGAGGTCGGTATGACCGGCATAGAGGCTGTCAAACTTGGTGATCATCGCGAATTTTCGGTCCCCTACCAGCCAGGGCCGGATTGCAGGATATCGAATTGGCAATCGTCAGTCAGGGGGGTATGGCGAGGATGCTGGAGGCGCCAGCGCATAGTTCGCATGCGCTCGTTCGCTGCGACGCACCAAGTTCGATTCTCGGCCTTATACGGCCTCGCCCCGGAATGACGGCGTGTGGGGGTACATCAATAAGTCTTGGCGCCCGCCTGTGCCATCTGGCCGCGCGCCTCGCGCACAGCGGCGGCTGCGGCATTCGCCATCAGCCGCGCGTCGCTGAGAATCGTGCAGAGCTGGTATCCCTCGCCGAAACGTCGAATGGCCGTCTTGGCTCCATCGGTATGCACGCCCGCGATCTTGCCGCGCTTGCGGGTTCCCGCGCAGATGGTCTTGATCGCCGCCAGCACTTCCGGATCCTGCGGATCGAGGGTCGGCGTCTTCCCCATGCTGAGCGAGAGGTCCGAGGGTCCGACATAGACACCGTCGAGACCCTCGACCGACACGATCTCATCGAGGTTCTTCACGGCCTCGCGCGTCTCGACCATGGCGAAGACGAGAACTTCGTCATTCGCGTGCTGCCAATAGTCGGCGCCGCCATAGAGAAGCGCGCGGTTGGGGCCGAAGCTGCGCGCGCCGCGCGGCGGATAGCGGCAGGCACCGACCAGCGCCTCCGCTTCCGCCTTCGAGTTGATCATCGGGCAAATGACGCCGTAGGCGCCCGCGTCCAGGAGTTTCGCCGTGAGGATCGGCTCGTTCCACGGCACCCGCACCATCGGCACCGCGGGCGTGGTCGAGATTGCCGCAAGCATCCCCACCGCCGCCTGGAAGTCGACGGGGCCATGCTGGAGATCGATGGTGACGGCATCGAAGCCCTGGTGCGCCATCAGCTCGGCCGAGAACGGGTTTGCGATCGCAAGCCATGCATTGAGCACGGTCTTGCCGTCGGCAATGATCTTTCTCAGCTCGTTCTTGCGCATGTGAGACTCCTTTCCCCTAATCGAACACTTCCGGATTGACCGCGTTCTCCCGGATCGGCTTGCCGTCGAATACGCTGAGCACGTTGTAGGCGGCTTGCACCGCCATGCGATCGATCGATTCACGCGTCACGCCCGCCATGTGCGGCGAAGTCACGAGATTTGCGAGCTGCAGGAGTGGATGATCCAGCGGCGGCGGCTCGGGATCGAACACATCGATGCCCGCGCCTGCGATGGTGCCTGCGGTCAGCGCCGCATGCAGCGCCCCTTCATCGACAATCCCGCCGCGCGCGGTGTTGACGAGATAGGCGGTCTTTTTCATGCGCTGCAACCGCGCCGCGCCGAACATTCCGATCGTCTCCGCGGAGCGTGGGCAGTGGATGGTCACGAAATCCGCCCGCGGGAGCGCGGCATCGAGATCGGAGACCGGCTCGCATCCGGCCGCCCGCATGGTTTCGGCCGCTAGATAGGGATCGTAAGCGATAACCGTCATTTCCATCGCAAGGCAACGCTTGGCGACGCGCGTGCCGGTGCGGCCAAAGCCGACGACGAGCACGGTCTTGCCGAGGAGGTCGACCGGCACCGCGGTCAGGCGTTCGGCCCAGCGGCCGGCGCGCACGAGCGCGTCAAGCTCGCCTCCCCGTTTTGCGAGCGTGAGCATGAGGAAAAGGGCGTGCTCGGCGACCGAGGAGGAGTTCGCAGTCCCCACCAGCATCAAAGGAACTCGGCGGCGGGTGAGCGCGGGCACGTCGATGGTGTCATACCCGACCCCTATGCGCGCCACGACCTCTAATCCACGCGCGAGCGCGCACTCCGTCTCGCCAAAGCGCGTCAGCCCAAGGATCGCGCCATGTACCTCGCCGCCCGACCGCAGCAGCGTGTGAAAATCGGCAGCCGAGAAGGTGGTGGGAAAAGCTACAACCTCGACGTCGTCGCGGGCGTCAAGCAGCCGTCTGCCGCCCGCGCCCATGACGCTGGGCACAAGTACCCGTTTCCTGTTGGTCGCCACGCGCGTCCCCGACCGGAGAATGCAATCGCACTCCGAATACGCGTATTACAAGCCGAGCCCATGGACAAGTTCGAAGACCTCGTCCCCGAGGAGCGCGCGCAGCGTGGCGTGAGAGAAGCCCGATGACCGCTTCCATGGTTACCTGCGCTCCGTGATGCTGAACGTGCACCCGAGCGTCTTCCTCAGGGTGGACCTCGACGCGGGCACGCGCCAGCGTGTTCCAGACAGTGGAGGCGTGGTGGAACGCCGAACCACGTGGCAGCATCGTTCTAAAGGCTTCTTGCCGAACCTCTCCTGCGCGTGCGAACGCCGAATTCGCGTTCTGCCGTCTTCGTCTGCTATCGATTGGATCGATAAACGCTCGGCACATATATGTCCAATGACCAGCCCAACTGGCGCCAGGCTTTAAGCCGCGTCACGGGGGCGCTTGTGCGCGGCGAGCAACGGGTGATGACACAAGAGCATTCCCGTCACCGACCGAGCGTGTCGGCGGCTGCGGCGTGTCATGCCCAGCTTGGATGGAGGCGCTTGGGGAGGGTTCGGCGCTCCCCGATTAGGGAGACGGGGAAATCAAGATGGCAGACATGACTGTCGAAGAGGAGCGCAAGCGGCGGCAAGACCTTTGGGCTGATCTTGAAGCACGGGATCTTGTCACGAGAGCGAGAGCAGAAGATCTTCGCCAGAGACGTATCTACGGGGGCGCACAGGGGATTTGGGTGGATAAGGACCACACAGGCCAGATTGCCGGCAATGATGGCGGCATCACAGTCGGTATCCTTCACACTGGAAGGCACTATCCAGACGATCTCTCCGAGGATGGCGTAATTTACCACTACCCAAAGACGAAGCGAGGAGGAGCCCGGGATGGTAGTGAAATCGAGGCCACCAAGAACGCAGGCCGTTGCGAATTGCCCATCTTCGTAATCCTTCCAGGCCCAGCGCATGATACGCGGTCTGTGCGTTTGGGTTGGGTTACCGATTGGGACGATAATTCAAGTCACTTTCTCATCTTGTTCGGTCAGCAGAAACCTGTGTACGAGCCGCCGGCATCGGAAGCCGCGCCCTTCACGCTTTTCACCGTGGAGAGCACAAAACGGGCCTCCGTGCGCGTCCGGCCGGGGCAGCAGAGGTTCCGTTTCCAGGTGCTGAAAGAGTATGGATCAAAATGCGCGGTGTGCTCGATCAGCCACTCGCTGCTGCTCCACGCGGCGCATCTATGCGGCAAGGCCGCCAAGGGAAGTGATGATTGGCGCAACGGGCTGCCTTTATGTGCGACCCATCATGTCGCTTTCGATGCCGATCTGTTTGCAATTCATCCCGACACGCTTGAAATCGAACCAGCTGATGGTTTGGATCGCGAGACCCTAGGCGTGCAACAAAGATTAGCGACAATGAGGGGCGACCACACGTCGACGCGCTACGGTGGCGGTTCGAACGGTTCAAAGAGGAATTGTCTCTTGAACCAAATTCCGCGACCGCCGTTTCCTCGTGAATGATAAGCGGCAGCGTCACCAATCGGGGCGGGTATGCCGTATTTATGCCGTACGACACACGCTCATCGGGATAAGTTATTGAAATCGTTGGCGCTCCCTAGGGGGCTCGAACCCCTGTTTTCGCCGTGAGAGGGCGAGCTTCAGCTACTGATTGTACCCGCCGCACTCGCTCCAGCATGTCCTCGACAGCGTGTTTGACCTGCGCGAGCTTCTGTGCATCACGTGCGCGCAGAACGACGTTCGTGTTGGGCCCATGCTGTGGATCGAAGAACGGATAGCTGCTGATCGCTACCCCAGGATTGGCTTTGGCAATCTCACTGAGTTGTATTCCGATGTCTCGCGCGCACCCGCGCGCACGGTCTCCGAGAACATGCGAACGCCGACCTTAAGCTTAGGCGCCACCTCATCGAGCATCGCCTGCATGATCGAGGGCACACCAGCCATCACGATCACATTGCCGATCCAGAAGCCAGGCGCCCCCGACACCTTGTTGAGTATGAGTTCCGCGCCCTTGGGAATGCGCGTCATGCGCAGGCGTGCCTCGTTCATTTCGGCGCCGGTCGTCTCCACCCATTCGTGCAGGATGGCGAGCGCGCGCGGATCGCTGTCGATCGGCACACCGAACGCCTTCGCCACGCAGTCGGCGGTGATGTCACCGTGGGTCGGCCCAATCCCGCCAGTGGTGAAGACATAGGTGCAGCGATGCCGGAGCGCGTTTAGTGCATCGACGATCGCTCTTTCCTCGTCGCCGACCACCCGCACTTCCTTGAGATCGATGCCGACCGCCGTCAGATATTCGGCGATATAACCGATGTTCTGGTCCTTGGTGCGGATCGCTGGGCGAGGATCCGGAGGCACCAGCTGCTGGAGCATCCGCTGTGTAAGTATTGCGCGGAGCGCGGCTCGTCGAGCCGGCGACAATCTGCGATCACGTCGAGCCACATCACGGCGACGTCAATATAAATTCTGGCTTGGCCCGTTTCAGAGCCTGTGCAAGCACTGCCACGATTGTACGAAGCGGTTCGTCGAGACGCGCGGTTTCCGCTCCGATGTTGGCCTTGATGGGTGGCCTCTGGACCCGCGCCACCCTTGCTACCGGATGCGCTAAAGGAAATCCTGGGTAAGTCTCTTGACGAGCGCATCGCCGCGTGTTGCTCGCGCTGCTGCCCGGCGTAACCCCGGGGTGACATTGCCCAAGGACGATGTTGACCCGATGGTTACGTACTGAAACGCTCAACAGGACCCTAACAGGACACGAACTTTGTGTCCTCGAAATAAGTATTTGATCTGCATGCATCTTCTCCTGAACCTGGATGCAAATACAAAGCCCTATAAGGGCATCGGCCAAGCCGTCACCGACGTGATCAGCGGG
>WNGL01028549.1_pt1 | contig 10922 bp, 12 predicted proteins | sample 5400591 | NCBI WGS metagenome assembly WNGL01 (sample SAMN13153377, study PRJNA577476) | soil metagenome | isolation source: 80 cm soil or saprolite under Garry oak tree replicate 1 | place: USA:California | collected 2016-06-15
AATCTCCGATGCCCCTGCAGGGCTGCGGGGCAATGGCATCAGGGAGTTCCTCACTTTTCAGACAGCCTCTCAGGTCAGCACCATTTGGGTCTGGATCGTGAGGGACAGCAGGCGCCCGCCTTCGTCGGTGACCCGCGTCTGCCACACCATGGTCCGCTTGCCACGATGCAGGGGCGTGGCCTCTGCGCGCACAATCCCGGACCGTCCTGCGGCGAAGAAGTTGGTCTTAGACTCTATAGTGGTGGTACTGGTGCCAGATGGCAGGTTCAGCATCGTGGCCGCCGCCCCCACCGTGTCGGCGAGGGCCATCAAGGCACCGCCGTGAAGACTGCCCCCCACGGTCGTCAGCGCGTCCCTGAACGAGAGCTCCGCGACCACGCGGTCCGGACTCGCCTCGATAAACCGGATGCCCAGCAACTCCGCCAGGGTGCCTCTGTGACGTTCCGAGAGGGCAGTCAGATCGATACTCATCAAAGCACCTCCCTGCGTGTAATCTGCGGCATAGTAGAGCTTCACGTGGCGAGGTTCAATTCCCTGAAGCGTGCGCGTAATTCCAAGCCCTGAATTTTCCATGATTTCTAGTAGGGTGCGCTCCGCGCACCACATAGCCGGGGCAAAGAAACGGTGCGCAAGCGCACCCTACAAACTGCCGTCAAAGGCTCCAGAAATTGGCCAATTTCAGCACCGTAGCCCGGATGAAGCGAAGCGGAATCCAGGGTAGACTTTTGGTGTGTTCATTCTCATCCTGCACCCGCAAGTGAGAGGCTGCGGGCATCGCATGCTAAGGAAATTATCATGAGTGAAGTCGGAATCAAGACCGAGTATGTTCACATCGTGCGCACGCCGGGTGTTGTGGGTGGCGAGCCGCGAATTGCAGGGCGTCGCATCCGAGTGCGCGATATTGTAGCGGCCCGCGACTTGGGCGGGCTGACGCCCGAAGAAATCGCCGCCAGTGTCTACCCGGAACTGACCCTTGCCGAGGTGTACTCCGCGTTGGCCTACTACGAGGACCACCGTGGTGAGATCGAGCAGGCGACGCGACGTGAATCGCAGTTTGTTAAGCGGTTCCTAAAGACCCATCCGCAACTGGTTCGAGACGTTAGACCTGCCAAAAGCTGACCATGCTAAAAGCGTATGCAGACGCGCATGTTGTTTTCGGCTTGGTTCAGGCTTTGCGACAACGGGGGATGGATGTCGTTCGTGTCCAAGATCGTGGTCGGGAGCAAGCTGATGATGCAGATCTGCTCGATGAAGCGCTGCACGATGAGCGCGTGATGCTAACCAATGATGTGGATTTTCTGGCGCTGGCTGCCCAGCGAGCAGCGCGGCAGCAGCGATTTGCCCCGATTTTCTTTTGGCCACAACAACGCCGCCCGATTGGGCAACTGGTCCGCAGCATCATTCGTGAGGCGAGCCGGCAGGATTACAATTCTGCTTGCTCCCAGGTGTTCTTTCTGTGATGTGACGTAGCTCAGTGCCCGTCTTCGTGCGGCCGCCCTAGCCACTACCCTGCCACCCCTGCTTATTCTTGCTTACCAAGGTCCATTGGTGTCGCTGGCCATAGTCGTCGCCCTACGATCAACTCTACGGTGAAATCTTTGAGCAGATTGCCTGGGCTGAGCAGCACGGGTTTGAGGACGTCTGGCTCTCAGAGCATCATTTCATCGAAGATGGCTATTCACCGTCGTTGCTGCCGATCGCGGCAGCGATTGCCGCTCGTACCAAAAAGATTCGTATCGGCACGAGTGTGATGCTGCTGCCGTTTCACCATCCTGTGCGCTTGGCTGAGGATGCTGCCACCGTGGACGTGATCTCCGGGGGACGGTTCGAGCTCGGCGTGGGGACGGGTTACAAGGTCGAGGAGTTCAGCGGGTTTGCTATCTCCAGCACGGAGCGCGGGGGACGCACGAACGAGGGCCTGGAGATCATTCGCCGTCTCTGGGAAGGAGAGACCCTGACCTGCAAAGGCAGATACTACGAAGTCAACAATGTCAAACTAACCCCTGAACCGATTCAGCGGCCTCGGCCGCCACTCTGGGTGGGAGGATTTACCCCGCCAGCGATTCGCCGCGCGGCCAAGTACGCAGATGGGTACATCGGCACCAGAATCACCAGAGCGCTCTACGAGCAGTATGTGACGGAGTTACAGAAGGTCGGCAAGCCGACCACGAATCTGAGGCTCGCCGGAGGCATATTCTGGCTGATTCCCTCAACGGATCCGGAGAAAACCTGGCGGGAGGCTGCGGACCACGTCATCTATCAAATGAACGGCTATGCCGAGTGGTCAGCAAAAGCAGGGATGCCGCTGATCCCTCCCATCCGGGATCGAGCCCACCTGCGTGAGTTGGGGATCTTGAATGTGGCGGAGGTGGACACGTGCATCAAGCTGATTCGTGACAGTGCCTCTCAGGTGCCGCTCTCCCATTTCTACTCCTGGACGCTGCCACCGGGGCTGCCGGCGCAGTGGATTCAGCCACACCTCGAACTCTTTGCCAGCAAGGTGATCCCGGCGTTTCGCTAGCATCCCAACTAAATAAACATGATGGCGGCCAGACGACGGGTCTCGGCCTGAGCGCTGCTGCCGGGGTCTACTGGCATGGGGCGATTATGCGCCGCGCTCTGTTGGGTTGTCAAATCGCATGAGGAAAAGGCCCTGCCCGACACTGGGCACGTGGCCAGTGGAAGGGCCAGGCCGAAGCAGCGCCCCAATGCCATTAAGTTAAGCTGTAGTGTCATTGCGAGCGGAGCGAAGCAATCCTTGTTGTGCTGGAGATTGCTTCGTCGCTAGCGCTCCTCGCAATGACAGGCGTTCCTTTTCAGAGCAGCGAATAGATTACTGATGCCGCCCCCAGGTGTTCCAGTATGTGTGTTCTTTCGCCGGGATCCGCTTGGCGGGCTTGAAGTCCGTGCCCTTGTAGTAGGCCACCGGCATCATGACCGCCAGGGTGATATTGTCCGGAATCGCCAAAATCTTCGCAACCTCTTTCTCGTGGATCAGCGCAAGCGTTGTCCACGCAGCACCAACTCCACGAGCACGTAGGGCAAGCATGAAGGACCAGGCGGCGGGAAGGATCGACCCATACATCGACGCTTGCACGAATTGCGGTTCCTTTTCAAAGCGTCCTTCGATACAAGCGAACACGATGACCGGCACCTCAGGCAGGTGCTTGTAGAGATAAGCGCCAGATTTGGCGATTTGTGCTCTTTGTTTTGTCCGTGGATCATCCGCACTGTATTCCGGGCGCGGTCGGTCGGCATACATATCCGCGCCCTTACGGTAGAGGTCAGCGATTGCCTTCTTCTTTTCGGGATCGGTAACCACAACAAAGTACCAGCCTTGCGCGTTCGATCCGGTAGGGGCCTGTACGGCAATTTCAATCGCCTCTTCGATAATTTTCGCATCCACCGGACGGGTCAGGTCGAGCCGTTTGCGCACTGTGCGGGTGGTAGTCAACAAGTGATCGATGGCAGCAAGATCTTTGGAGACATTGGCCTTCTTCGCTTCGGTAGGGCTCTGTGCCTGAGCATGCGCCGGTGAGCCCATGCTGAGGACAGTCAGGCCCATGACCAGAGAGAGAATTGTTGCTCTCCGTCTCATAGTTGCCTTTTCCTCATGTGACGCGTTCAGTTGCGCCGGCTTCTAGGGAGAAAGCCTCCGGTGTTCCTCACACTTTGAGCCGCCAGGTGTTCCCCGCGGGAACGATGTGGCCGGCGGTCGGGCTGGCGAAATGCGCCGCCAGAATTGTCACGCCACTGTCGGCATAGCGATCCAGGAAGGCGCGCCGCGTCTGCCGCGATTGCTCCGGGTCGGTGCAGAAGCCGCTGCTCCACTGCGGTTCGGCACACTGCACGGGATGGTGCATCATGTCGCCGGTCATGATGGCTTCTTTCCCGCCGGATTTCACGTGGACACAGACGTGACCAGGCGTGTGCCCGGGAGTCGGATCGAGCCATACTTCGTCGTCGATCGCGTGATCCCCCTCGACTAACACCGCTTTCCCCGCTTCCACAATGGGTAACACGCTGTCAGCAATAGCACCGTCGCCAGCATCTCGCCCTGCTTCGTACTCGCCCTTCCAGTATTCCCACTCCTTACGGGCGAAGAGATACTTCGCCTTCGGGAAGGTCGGTACCCAGCGGCCATCGACCAAGCGGGTGTTCCATCCTACGTGATCAACGTGGAGGTGCGTACACAGCACATAATCAACCTGTTCAGGTTTCACGCCAGCGAGCTGCTCAAGATTCTGCAAATACGGCCCCTGCATGCGGCTCCACGCCGGAAACAGCGACCGCTCTTTATCGTTACCGATACAGGTATCGACGAGGATGGTGTGATGCTTTGTCTGTAATACGTAGGTGTGGATACTCATGACAAACATGCCGTCTGGCGCAAGGAAATGCGGCGCGAGCCAATGCTTGTGCGACTCGATCACTTCTGCTGTGGAATCAGGGAGCAGTTGTTGCGGCTGCAGAAACGGACCTTCCGTCTCAACGACGCGTGAGATCGAGATGTTGCCGACTGCGAGATTTTTCATACCGTCCTCCTGTTTTTGAGTATTTGTGGCAGCCAAAAGCGACCGCATTCTACCCGATCGCGGCTGACTCTCCAACCGTTGTTGACTCAAGGTTAGAAACCGGAACAATCTGCTGGTAGTGTCCAACATGAGGTGGAACCTGGTTGCCCGACTGGAGCTCAGCTCAAACAGTTGTAACAAAAGGGGCTGACGTGTTACTCTCTCACCGCAAGAGGGCGGGAGGGACTACCCGATGTCGAGTGAAGCGAACGACCCGGTGGTCGTCGAAAAGAATCTGCCGATGCGTGCGCGCGATGGCGTGACCCTCTTTGCCGACGTCTACCGGCCGGCGGTCCCGGGCCGCTTTCCGGTGCTGGTCATCCGCACACCATATGACAAATCCGTGGACAACGCGCTGACAGAAAAAGACTATTTTCCGCCGCGCGGCTATGTCGTCGTGGTGCAAGACACCCGGGGACGATTCGGCTCGGCAGGCGGGTTCTATCCCTTCCTGCACGAGGCCACCGATGGCTACGACACGATCGAGTGGGCGGCGGGCCTGCCGTGGTCGAACGGGCGGGTGGGCACGGTCGGTCAATAGTGCAAGTACAATCGGCATCAACCAGGATTGGGAGAAGAATCGCCTGAATAGGCATCTCAATGAAAAATCTCGGATCGAGTTGTTACCCACTCAAACGTGGAGGTAAATCATGGCACTAGCGGAGTTCGGCACCTACGACATATTCCAGTGGATCGATATCGAGGCCGCCCGTGAGCCGGTGGACGCTTACGAGCAGCACTTGCGGGAAGTTGAACTGGCCGAGAAGGTGGGGTTCAAATACCACTTCGTCATTGAGCACCAGAACAGCTACGTCGGCCAGTGCACCGCGCCCCCAGTCTACCTCTCCGCTCTGGCCCAGCGCACCAAAACCATGAGATTCGGTACCATGATATTCTTACTGCCCTTCTACAACCCCATACGCTTGGCCCAGGACACAGCCATGCTGGACCAACTATCAAGGGGCCGTCTCGAGTTCGGCGCTGGTATAGGCGTACTGGAGCACGAGTTCACTCGGTGGAACCTGCCTTTCTATGAGCGGCGGGATATGGCTGAGGAGGCACTGGCTATCATAAGGAAGGCGTGGACCGAGGAAAGTGTCACCTATGAAGGCAAGTATTGGAAGTTCGAGGAGGCCTTCGCCAGGCCCAAGCCTTACCAGAAGCCTCACCCGCCTATATGGTTCGCCTGTCACAGCAAGCGTTCCTTCGAGTATGCGGCCGCCCAGAACTTTAACGTTTCCCAGAACTTGGATCTGGACACGGTGATCGCGGAAAAATTCGCTATGTGGAGGCGTCTCTGGAAGGAGGCCGGCCACAAAGGCCCCCTGCCCCGCACCTTCCTTACTCGAGAAGTGCATGTGGCGGAGACCGACGAACAGGCCATAGAGGAGGCGGCCCCCTACATCGTCCAAGCCTACGCCTTAGGGATAGAGCGGCTCCAACGGACACGAGTGGGTGCCAAAGGTACGGAAGACACCCCCACCAACCGGGAGATACTCCGGATCTTCGAGGGCGCGACCACGGGTATAAAGTTCTGGCTGGACAATGGTCTGGCCCACATAGGCAGCCCTGAGACGGTGGCGAAGCAACTGGAGAAGGCCCACGAGCTCATCGGCTTCGATGTCTACTGCGGGCGGCACCGCTTTGGTGAAATGCCCAGCCACTTGGTGGAGAAGTCCATCCGACTCTTTGGCGAGAAGGTACTGCCAGCGCTGTCCTAGTCTGAGCGACTTCGGCCAGTGCACCGATTTGCAGGAGAATAACGATGCAGGTGCAAGAGCTAAAGAATACGGCCACCACAGAAGATGTCGTCGCGGTCGTGCAACGAGACGGGTGTGTCATCGTGCGCAATCTCGTTACCGAGTCCCTGATGGACGCGATCCACGACGAACTCACGCCCTTCATTGCGGCGACCAAAATCGGCACTGACGAATTTGGTGGATTCCGCACGCAGCGGACAGGGAGCTTGGTCGCCCGTTCCCGTTCCTTTCATCAGCTTGCCATGCATCCCTTGGTGCTCGACACGGCCGCCAAGGTGCTCGGCCCCTATTGCCAAAAGTTTCAGCTGCACCTGACGCAGGCGATCAAGATCTGGCCGGGCGAGCCCGCCCAAAAACTGCACCGTGATCAGTTGATATACGATCCCTTTCGCTTCCCCAAGGATATGGTGTGCGAATTGCACACCATGTGGGCGCTCACTGATTTCACTGAAGAAAATGGGGCGACGCACGTAATTCCTGGCAGTCACAAATGGGAAGACGACCGCTCGCCTTCCCCTGAAGAAACGGTGGCTGCGGTGATGCCCACAGGCTCGGTCTTTTTCTTCACTGGGTCGGTGTATCACGGCGGCGGTGCAAACAGGTCTCAGGAGCCGCGCATCGGTATTCAGGTTGGCTATAACCTTGGCTGGCTGCGCCAGGAGGAGAACCAATATCTCGCCGTCCCGCCGGCAGTCGCACGGCATCTGCCCGAGAAGCTGCAGAGCCTGATCGGGTACAGCATGGGGGGCTACGCACTAGGATACTTTGGTAATATCCAACACCCCAAAGAGGCGCTGAAGGAGTAACAGAATCAGAACAAATCGCCTGCCCCAAGGTAATCCGTGGCCTGCTTTTCGATTGCAGTCCCCTTGAAGAAATCCGGATTCGCGCCGGCCCACAACCGCACCGGGTTGCCGAATTGAAGGGATTGGCCTGTGAGCGGAAAGCCCAGGCATTGACCGGATCGTCGGCCTCACAGCCGAAGTAGAAGTTCGGCACAAATAAATCGCGGATATCCACAGGGTGCGTGATGCCGCAGCGCGCGAAATCGTCTACTGCCTCGACGTCGCCGAGTAGATGGCAGAGCGAGTCAAGCTGGTCGAGGTGCGCGGTGAGCGACTCCGTGCCATAGCGCCGGAAACAGTCAGTGAGCGTGCCCAGATTGAGGTTGGCCGGGTTCGTGTTGTCGAGTGCCTGCAGGTTGCGCTTCTTCCAATGGCCGATCAAATCGCTGTACAGCATACAGGCCCAGCCGACGCCTCCTTCAAGGAAGGCGAACTTGAGCGTCGGGAACCGGCGCGTCACGCCATTGAGGAAAAGCGATTTGCAGACGGCCTCGCCGGCAGCCGCGAAGTGTCCGATATGGTTGTAGACAAAGTTGGAATAGGACACGCGGGTGCCGGTCGCATACCGATTCGTCGCGCCCTCCGTTTGCGCCGCTGCGATTGGCCGGCGCAGCAGGCTCGTCATCATCAGTGCTTTCAAACCGAGCCGGTTGACGGCCATATCGAGTTCTGCGAGCGCCTCCGCGGGCGTATGGAGCGGGATACAGGCGGCCGGGATGAGGCGGTCGCCAAGGCCACGGAACATATCCGCTGCCATCAGGTTGTAAGCCCGATACGCGGCACCCTGCACCTCATGGTCTTTTATCGCCGGAAAAAAGAGCGCCAGCGTCGGATAGACGACTGCGAAGTCGAGCCCAATGTCTGCCATCCGCTCGTAGAGCAGGCGGGGCAACATCGCGGTCGCGCGGTCGCGCGAGTTCTTGGCGGGCAAGCCCCACCAGGCGGGTTGTGTCGGGCGGCGAGCGCGCCGCTCCTCAGGTGTCATCTGCGACCAACTACGCAAGCCGGCCAGATAATCCTCCTGGCGAAAGCGATCGACCATGGTGGGACCGCCCACTTGCTTGAGGTAATCGAGCAGGGTTGGTTCAAACTCAATCCAATGGCCGTCGGCATCAATCACGGGATGTGTGAGGCGCGCATGGATTGAAGCCGATGCAGTTTTATGAGTCGTGTCCATAGTCAACCTTCCTCGTTCGTTGATTGCGAGCCGGCGGCGGTCACGTGACTGGCACCGGCTCTTCCGTTACGCCACCTTGGGGATGAGGGCGGCGTATTGGTCCAGCAACGGCAGGATCTTCTCCCGCCCTGCGGACGGCACGAAGAAAATCGCCCGTTCAGCTCCTAACTCTCGGTATTGGTGCAGTGCTGCTTCATCGCCCTGCACGCCAAGGACGGAGATGGAGATCTCCTCCGGCCGGCGACCGGCCTGCTCGGCGCGACTTCGCAAGTCACGCACCATGGCCGGCAAATGCTTGAAGGCCCGCGCGTTGGGGATCCAGCCATCACAGTACTTCACCACCCGCTCCAGGCCCTGCTCGGTACTGGAGCCCAGAATGATCGGTGGATGGGGTTTCTGCACCGGCTTGGGGTAGCACCAGATCGGATCAAAGTTCACAAACTCCCCGTGGTACTCGGCCGCGTCTTGAGCCCAGATGGCCTTCATCGCTTCGACCTTCTCCCGTAAGACCCGCCAGCGTTTCTTGAACGGGGTCCCGTGGTTCTCCATCTCTTCGGCGTTCCATCCGCCCCCGATGCCAAAGATTAAGCGCCCGTTCGAGAGCTGATCGACGGACGCCACCTCCTTGGCCATGGTGATCGGGTCCCGCTCGATCGCCAGGCAGATGCCACTGCCGATCTTGATCGTCTTGGTCGCCGCCGCCGCGGCCATGAGCGCCACAAAGAGATCGTGCGTGTGCCAGTACTCTTTGGGCAGGTCCACCCCACCGGGGAATGGGGTGCGGCGACTGGCGGGGATATGGGTATGCTCAGGGTACCAGACGGATTCAAAGCCCCGCTCTTCACAGGCACGCGCAAGCTCGTCCGGACGGATGGCATAATCAGTAGCAAACATTTCAATGGCGAGTTTCATAGGTGGTCCTCCTGAGGGTCTCGTACTCTGCGCCTGTGATGACACCTTGCGTGGGCAAAGTCAACGAGAACACGCGGTCTTTCGCCTCAGCGCTGGGGTTTGACGCTCACCGCGGCCCTCGGATCGCGCCGGCCCCAGCGTCCGCGCTCGACGGTACTCAAAAATTCCTGGACCTCACGATTAAACACGGCCGGCTCTTCGAGGTTGACGGCATGGCCGGTTCGGGGCTGGACGAACAACCCGGCAGTGGGAATGGTGCGTTTCAGGAAGACGCTGGGCTCGATGCAGGCGTCGTCCTCATCGCCGACAATAATCAGAGTGGGGATCGTCAGTGCCGCAAACTGTTGGGCAAAATCGTACAGGGACGGCCGCTGGCCCTGGTAGTTTCTCATCGTCAGCGCCGAGCCCTTGGCGGAGTGTTGGCTCAGGTGGTCGACGAATTCCTGCCACCCGCGCGGATCCTTGTTCAGCAGTTGCACCCGGCTGGCGCTGACGCCCATTTCCTGCGCCATCGCCTGCGCACCTTCCTGCAGAAACCTGGGCGCATTGACCTCGCATTGCTTCCTGAAGTCCTCGCGCTGGTCCCTGGCCGAGCCGCTGCCGCAGCCCGCGGCGACGAGCGCACTGGCCAGCTGGGGATGCCGGAGCCCGAACATCAGCGTCGCATACGCCCCCTGGCTGAGCCCCACGACATGGGCTGTGGGCACCCCGACGTGTCGCATGACTGCGGCTATGTCATCGGCAAAGTGGGTGTAGTGGTAGGCAGCCTCATCCTCGGGGACATCCGAGGGCGGATAGCCACGGGCGGCGTACGTGATGCAGCGATAGTTGCGCGAGAAATAGCGCACCTGGGTTTCCCACTCCCGATGGTCCGCGGCGAACTCGTGCACGAATACGATCGGATACCCGGTCCCGGTTTCTTCGACGTAGAGCTTTACTCCATTGGCGTCAGCGTAAGACATGCGGGCCTCCTGGTTATTGCTACAGTTCCCTCTGATTCCGCCAGGCGCGTGACAAGCCGCGAACGTGACCGCCACAATTGTCGTCGCTCTCGCAATGACCCAACAGTAGATCACTACAAGCTGTTTTTCAACGTGAAAGGGAACGCCCAGACTCCGTGCCAAGCGCGAGGCGTCTATCGCGGTGGTGCCGGTGAACCGTGCCATTCGGAGAAAACTCTTTTTCACCCGCTCAGATCATGGTAGAGAGAGTGGGAAGCCTCTACACACTTTTGCAAAAGGAGAGGACTTTATGGCGAAGAATGAGCGTTTTCCGTATCCCGGCGCGATTGACGCGGATGGGCATATCCTCGAACCGCCTGATACGTGGGAAAGATATATTGATCCCCAATATCGTGATCGGGCAATTCGCATCACCAAAAACCAGGACGGGCTGGAAATACTGGAGATTGGCGGAGGGCCATCCAAGTACCGCAAGCCCGGGCAGTTGGCGCAGTCAGGAGCGATGGGCAAAAAGGGAGCCGACCTCAAACCGCACCCGGACAAAACCTACGTGAACCAGGCGCCCTTGCAGCCACTCTTGACTGCGCGCTCCAGCTCACGAGCGGCCTCCTGGGAATCGCCGAAGGAGACATGGGCAATGGGAATAAGACGGCCCCCGGAATCGGCGCAAAAATCAACGGACCAGCGGTTAT
>WNGL01037902.1_pt1 | contig 10922 bp, 6 predicted proteins | sample 5400591 | NCBI WGS metagenome assembly WNGL01 (sample SAMN13153377, study PRJNA577476) | soil metagenome | isolation source: 80 cm soil or saprolite under Garry oak tree replicate 1 | place: USA:California | collected 2016-06-15
CCCGCGCGGCCCGGGCCGGCCTGGCCGGTGATGTCGCGGCCGAGCAGCTGTGGCGCGCGCTGATGCGGGCCGAGCACGTGGCCGGCAACCTGTCCGGGGTGCGCGAGGCGTGGCAGCGCTGCCTCGGCGTGATCGCCGAGATCGCCCCGGATGGGGAGCCGCATCCCGACACGGCGGCGCTCTACCAGGAACTCCTGCGCGGCGCGTCACGGCAGCCGGCGCCGCCTGCCTGATGGATGAGGGATGCTGCGGACGACGCGATCGGTCGTATGCCCTTGCGTCGGCAGGTCAGTCACTGCCTGACGAGCGCAGCTCATAGACCGGGTTGTAGATCGTGAGTTCTCCCTTGATCCGGGTGAGGCGCCCGTGCACCACGATCTTGCGGCCCGGCCTGATGCCGGGAATGTCGCGCCTGCCCAGCCACACGAGGGTGATGCTGCCGCTGCCGTCCCACAGGTCGGCCTCCATGGTGAGGCTGTTTCCCCTCGGCCGCAGGGTCACCGTCCGCAGCGTGCCGGCCACGTCAGCCATCTCACGGTCGTCGCAGTCGGCGATCGGCTTGGTGCTGACCTGGTACATCTCCTCCTGCAGCTCTTCCTGCAGCTCTTCGGCGTGCAGCTGATCGCGGGCCGCCGTCAGGCGCCGCAGCGCAGAGAGCCCCTTGAACCTCGGCGCCGGCCCGGCCTGGCCGGCCGCGGGCAGCCCGGCCTTGCCGCCGTTGGGCTGAGCCGGCCCGGCCTGGCCGGCCGCGGGCAGCCCGGCCTTGCCGCCGTTGGGCTGCGCCGGGCCGGGCGGCGCCGGGCTGGGCCGCGAGTCCCCGTCAGAGCCGACCCCGCCGGGGATGCCTGCAGCCGGCCGCGTGCCGGGCAGGGCGGCCCGGATGAGCGCGCTCTTCGCTTCCCTCGCCGCCTCCTGCTGGCGGGTTGCCGAGCTCAGCTGGTAGGGCACGCTGGCGACCACCACGCCGCGCTGCTGCAGCAGCCTGGCCTTGAGCCGCAGCGCCGTCTGGTTATGCAGCAGTTGCTCCCACCAGTGCCCGAGCACGTACTCCGGGATGTAGACGGTGACGATGTCGCGCGGGCTCTCCCGGCGCAGCCGCTTCACGTATGCGATCACCGGCCGGGTGATCTCCCGGTACGGCGACGCGACGATGGTGAGCGGGACCGGCAGCCCGCTGCGGTCCCATTCCTCCTTCAGCCGCAGCGTCTCAGCCTCGTCCACATCGACGGTGATGGCCTCCAGGTGGCTCGGCCTGGTCGCCCGGGCATAGGCCAGTGCCCGCAGCGTCGGCAGGTGCAGCTTGGCCACCAGGACGACGGCCCGGTTGCTGGCTGGCAGCGTGACCGGCAAGTCCTGCGGCGGGGTCAGCTCCAGCGCGACGCTGGCGTAGTGCCGGTGGATGCCGCGCATGGTCAGCCAGATCACCGGCATCGCCACCACGACGATCCAGGCACCGCTGGCGAACTTTGACACCAGCACGATCACCAGCACGACGGCGGTAAAGCACGCGCCGATCGTGTTAATGATCCGGGACCGGAACATTTGCCGCCTGGCGCGCGCGTCGGTGGTGGTGCGCAGCAGCCGGTTCCAGTGCCTGATCATCCCGGTCTGGCTGCAGACGAACGACACGAAGACGCCGACGATGTAGAGCTGGATCAGCCGGGTCGGCGAGGCCTGGAAGATCACGATCAGCAGGATCGCGAAGCCGGATAGCAGCAGGATCCCGTTGCTGAACGCGAGCCGGTCGCCTCGGGTGTGCAGCTGGCGGGGCAGGAAGCCGTCCCTGGACAGGATCGACGCCAGCACGGGGAAGCCGTTGAACGCGGTGTTCGCCGCCAGCACCAGGATCAGTGCGGTCACCAGCGAAAGCACGTAGAACAGCGGCGAGGCGCCGCCGAACACCGCACTCCCGACCTGCGCGATCACGGTAGGCTGCGCTTGGCCATGCGGCAGGCCGATGCACTGCGACGAGGCCGGGCACACGTGCACGTGGCTGATCAGCGCCAGCGCGGTGACGCCGGCGAACATCGACACGGCGATGCCGCCGAGTAGCGCGAGTGTGGTTGCCGCATTCTTGCTCTTCGGCTTCTGGAACGCGGGCACCCCGTTGCTGATCGCCTCCACGCCGGTTAGCGCCGTGCAGCCAGAGGAGAACGCGCGCAGCAACAGGAACAGCAGCAGCAGCCCGCCGTACTGGTGGGCCGGCGGGTGGTAGCCCGCGCTCTGCGCGCGCAGATGATGGCCAAGGCCCAGCCGGGTGGCGCCCCAGACGATCATCAGCACGACCACGCCGATGAAGCAGTAGGTGGGGATCGCGAACGCGGTCCCCGATTCCCGCACGCCGCGCAGGTTGATCAGCGCGATCGCGGTCACCACGAGCACGGCGATCAGCGTCACCTGCGAGCTGAGCCCGGGAAACGCCGACGCCAGGTTCGCGACTCCGGCCGACACCGACACCGCGACCGTCAGCGTGTAGTCGACCATCAGCGCGCTGGCCACCGCCAGGCCGACGCGCTGCCCGAGATTGGTGCTTGCCACCTCGTAGTCGCCGCCGCCGGATGGGTAGGCATGCACGTTCTGCCGGTAGGAGGCCACCACGACGAGCATCAGCACCATGACCGCGAGGGCGATCCACGGAGTGTAAGAGAACAGCGCGATCCCGCCGGCCGACAAGACGATAAGGATCTCCTCGGTGGCGTACGCCACCGAGGACAGCGCGTCGCTGGCGAAGACCGGCAGGGCGATCCTCTTCGGCAGCAGGGTATGGCCCAGCCGGTTACTCTGCATGGGCCTGCCGACCAGCAGGCGCTTGGCTATTCCGAACACCATTGACACGAGCGCATGTTAGGCCGGCCGGCGCCCGCCCGTATACATCCGGGGCCGGATATCGGCCCGGTCCGCCGGGCGGCAGGCCCCGGGACCCGGCCCGACCGCAGGCCCGCTGGCCTGCGCCCGCCGCCGGAGTTACCGAGCCGCCGGGCGCCGGTGCGGCCGCCTGGCCGCGTCCGCTGGCGATGCGCCCATTGCGCCTGATCAGCCAGATGAAACGATCGTGACGTGACGGTGCGCAGGGACGACCCGCTGCCGGGCGCCCGCGCGGGCCGGGCCGGGCGCCAGCCAGCGCGGGGGCCGGCTGGCGGGAAAGATCCAGCGATCAGCGTCGAGGACCAGCTCAAGCGGCGCGTCCGGCGGCCAGTTGACCTACTGCGCTTCATCGCGGACGGAATCCAGCTCGTGCTGGTGGCCGGCCTTGGCCTGGCCGCGCGCGCGGCCACCACCGGTATCGAGCAGGACATCGTCGGCGCCAGCCGGCGGCTGCCTGGCCCGCTGATCGCCGTCGCCCACCCGCTGGCGCCGATCGCGCTGCTCGTGCTCCCGGCCGCGCTCGCGCTCCGCCAGATCCTCCGCCGCCAGCTGCGGCAGCTTGCCGAGGCCGTCGCCACCGGGCTGCTGGCCGCCGTCGCTGCCGCGGTTGCCAACGCGCTGCTGCACACGTCCTCCGCCCAGGTGCTGTACGACGCCATCACGATGGCGCGCCCTGGCGTGAGCCACCTGCCGCCGCTCGATCCCGGCCTGGCTGGCCTCGCCGCCTATACCACGATCATCGGGCTGAGCGGCCGGCCGCGCTGGCGCGCCGCCGTCTGGCTCACGGTCTGCACCTACTCGCTGGTGAGCCTGGTGGCCTCGCAGACGACGGTGCTCGCGCTGGCCATCACGCTGCTCGGCGGGCGGGCGATCGGGCTGGGCGTGCGGTATGCGGCCGGCTATCAGACGCGGCGCCCGCCGGCCGAGGAAATCGCCCGCGCGCTGGCCCCGGCGGGCTGCCGCATCGCCGCGATGCGGCGGCTGCCGGGCAATGACATCGGGTCCCGCCGGTACGCGGCGACCATGCGGGACGGCAGCCAGCTCGACATCACCGTCTTCGACCGGGACCAGCAGGCGGCCGGCCTGCTCTACCGGCTCTACCGATCGCTCCGGCTGCAGGCACAGGTATCACGCACGGCACTGCTGTCAGTGGACCGGCTGGTGGAGCGGCGCGCGCTGATGTCCTATGCGGCTGCCCAGGCAGGCGTCCGCGCACCCAGGCTGCGGGCGGCCGTCCGGGCCGGGCCAGAGGCCATTGTCTTCGCCTACGAGCATCATCCGGGCAGCACGCTGGCCGAGCTGCGGCCCGGGCCGGACGATGCCCAGCTGCGCGCGGCCTGGGATGAGGTACTCCGGCTGCATCAGCACCAGGTGACGCACCGCTCGCTGACCGCCGACCGGCTGCTGCTCACCGGCGACGGCAACGTCATGCTGCTCGGCCTCGGCAACGGCGACGTGGCGGCGAGTGACCTGCAGCTGCGCCTGGACGTGGCCCAGCTGCTGGCCGAGCTTGCGCTGCTGGTCGGGCCGGATCGGTCGGCGGACGTCGCGCTGGCAAAGGTAGCCGCGGCCGAGCTCGCCGCGGTGGTGCCGCTGCTGCAGCCCGTCGCGCTGCACCGGGCCACCAGGACGGCCCTGCGCCATCACCGGGACGTGCTCCCGGCGCTGCGGAAGCGGCTGCTCGGCGCCGTCGAGAGCGACGACGCCAGGCCCGTCCAGCTAGAGCGGATCAGGGCGCGCACGCTGGTGACCCTGATCGCCGCCGTCGCCGCTGTATACCTGCTGGCTGGCCAGCTGGCGAAGGTCAGGATCGGCCCGCTGTTGCGGTCCGCCGACTGGCGGTGGAGCCTGGCCGCACTCGGCCTGTCGGCGGTCACCTACCTCGGCGCCGCCTGGTCACTGTCCGGCTTCGTGCTGGAACGGCTGAGACTGACGCGCACCCTGCTTGTGCAGGTGGCTGGCTCGTTCGTCACGCTGGTGACGCCCGCGGCGGTCGGCGGGGCCGCGCTCAACATCCGGTACCTGCGGCGCAGCAACGTCTCCGCCGCGGACTCGGCCGCGAGCGTCGGCGTGTCGCAGCTGGTGGCGTTCACCCTGCACCTGAGCCTGCTGGTGATCTTCGCCGCGATAACCGGCACGGCAACCGCGATAACCGGCACGGCAAGTAACAGCTCGCTGCAGCCGCCGCGCTGGGTTTTCTTCGTCATCGCTGGCCTTGTCGCGGTGGGTCTCGCCGTGCTGGCCGCCCCACCGGGGCGGCAACTGCTGCGCGCCCGGATCGCGCCGATGCTCGGCCAGGTCATCCCGCGGCTGCTTGATGTTGCCCAGCAGCCGGCCAAGCTGGCCATGGGGATCGGCGGAGCGGTCCTGCTGACGGCCGGCTACATCCTCTGCCTGGCCGCGTCAGTCCGCGCGCTCGGCGGCTCGCTGCCGCTGGCCAGCATCGCCGTGGTGTACCTGACGGGCAGCGCCGTCGGGTCGATCGTGCCCACCCCGGGCGGCCTCGGCGCGGTCGAGGCGGCGCTGTCGGCCGGCCTCAGCGCGGCCGGCCTGCCGGGCGCTACGGCGGTCAGCGCGGTGCTGCTGTTCCGCACGCTGACGTTCTGGCTGCCCGTCCCGATCGGCTGGGCGGCGCTGAGCTACCTGCAGCGGAAGGGGTCGCTGTGACGGCCGCGCCGCGGCCAGCGCCGGGCCGGCCGCGCGCCTTTCCTTGTTGCGGCCGGCCCGCTGGCCGGCCCGGCGCAATCGCTCCGGGCAAGCTGCCGGGCCCGGTAACCGGCCAGCCGGGACGCATAGCGTAAATCCTGCTTGTCCGCATGCCCGGCGGCGGTACGGGTCATGCGAGCCTGGCCACGGCGAGCGATGCCGCCAGCAGCACGATCGCCCACGACATCGCGCGGAGCGCATGCTCAAGCGGCGCCAGCAGGGCCGCGGCGTCGATCCGCACGGTCTCGCCGGTGGCGAGCGTGAGGCTGCCGTCCACCCGGGCGGTCCGCCGCCGGATGATCCGGGCCGGCGTGCTCAGCCGCCGCTGCGCGGCAGATAGCGCGAGCGCGGCTGCCGCCGCCAGCACCGGGGCGACCGCAAGCCGGCCGGTCTGCGCGGCGTACGCCGTCAGGACGGGGAAGGCGCCCCAGGCGACCGCGAAGCCGAGGTCGGTGTGGATGATGCCGCCGAAGAGCTCGGCGTTGTAGGCGATGACCAGGACCGGGCCGATCACCAGGAACGGCAGCAGGGCCCAGCCGGCCCGGCTGATGCCCGCGATGCCCAGCCCGACCGGCGGCGCGAGCGCCGCGCCGATGACGACGTACGACAGGTGCCACGCCGTATAGGGCGGGTGCAGCAGCGTCCACCAGTCCCGCCAGGCGCCCTGGCGGGCGGCGTAGTAGGCCGGACGGGCACCCTGGCCCGGCCCGGCGGCGGGCGCGGCCTGCTCCGGCGGCAGCGCGCTGGCGGGACCCTGGCTGCTCCCGTCAGCCACCGGCGCGGGTTCCCCACATGACGAGCCCGCCGCCGAGGCTCATGACCTTGACCCCGACGTCCTCGAAGCCCGCCCGCCGCCAGGCTTCCACCATCCAGGACACCGGGTACCTGCGGTAATGCGCGGAGATATTCGGGCCGAGGAAGCGCCCGACGATGAACCACTCGCGGCCGCCTGCCGCCATCCCGCCGGCCGGCAGCAGCAGCCTGGTGTAGAGCCACCACCAGAACCGCCAGAACGGCGACGGCGGGCGGAGGAACTCGAGGCTGGCCACCACGGCGCCGGGCTTGACCACCCGCGCGAGCTCGGTCAGCGTCGCCTGCGGATCCTGCACGTACCTCAGCAGGTAGGTGAAGGTCAGCGCGTCGAAGGCGCGGTCAGGAAAGGGCAGCTGCTCGGCCCGGCCGGTCACCAGCCGCACCCGGCCCGCGCGGCCAGCCGCGGCGACGTTCGCCTGGCCCTGCCTGAGCATCTGCTCGGTGAGGTCCACGCCGACTATCCGCGCGTCCGTCCGGTCGGCGAGCTGCAGCGCGACGCCGGCCGTCCCTGACGCGACGTCGAGCACCGTCCGGCCCGCAGCGGGCGCCACCTGGTCGACCATGGCCCGCCGCCAGCGGCCGTTCTGGCCCATCGAGAGGATCTCGGCGAGCCGGTCGTACCTTGCGGGAAGCGGGGCGAACAATCGCTGTGCGAAGCGATTACCGCGCACGGCGGGAAGCGTCATGGGCGTCTCCTCGTGGCTCGCAGGATTTCAACGGTACGCCCTGATAACGGTGCCGGCCCGCGGCAAGATCACGCCGGCCCGGCCGGAATTGCCGCCGCAGGCGCCTAGTTCGAGGTACGGTCGCCAAGACCCCCCGTTACTGCGGCCAATACCGGGGAGGTTCCTGGCGTTAGTCGCAGTCGTCACAGTGGCCGAAGGAGTCCGCATGCTAAGACGATGGTGCATCCCCCTGACGACCCTTGCCCTGGTGGTCGGATCCATGCTCGCGGCGGGCAGTGCCGTAGCCGGCACGACGGCCCAGGGCCCAAGCTCGTCGCATGCCGTCACGCCGGGCGGGATGATGGTCCGGCCTGCGGCCGGCCCGACCGCTCGCGGCGTGCGGCACCAGGTCGAGAGCACGAACTGGTCAGGCTACGCGGTCACCGGCGCGAGCGGCGCCTTCCACAGCGTCTCGGCGAGCTGGGTCGAGCCCACCGGCATCTGCACCACCCGGGGGAGAGCACAGTACTCCAGCTTCTGGGTTGGCCTGGACGGCTTCAACAGCAACTCGGTCGAGCAGACCGGCACCGACGTGGACTGCTCCCACCGGAGGCCGGTGTACTACGGCTGGTTCGAGATGTTCCCGGCTGCCCCGGTCAACTACCCGAACACGGTCCGGCCTGGTGACCATTTCAGCGCGTCGGTGACGTTCAGCGGCAGCTCGACCTACACCCTGGTGCTGACCGACAGCACCCAGGGCTGGACGCACACGACCACCAAGAGCCAGACCGGGCTGGCCCGGTCCTCGGCCGAGGTGATCACCGAGGCACCATCGTCAGCGGGTGGCGTGCTGCCGCTCGCCGATTTCGGCACCGTCAACTACAGCGCCTCCGCCGCCAATGGCACGTCGATGGGCACGCAGAGCCCGACCGAGATCATCATGGTCGACAGCAAGGGCCTGCCCAAGGACTCGACCAGCGCCATCGCACTCAACGGAGCGTTCAGCAATACCTGGATCAGGAGCAACTAGCCCGGAGCAGCTAACCCGGAGCTAGCCCGGAGACGAAAAGGAGACCAGCTGCCCGCCCGGCCGGGTCGGGCAGCCCGCCGGGCGGAACCCGCGTGCCCAGCCGCGGCAGTCCCGCCCGGCCCGGTTACCCTCAGCGCATGACAGCTGAACGGCTCACCGTCCCGGCCGCGGACGGCAGGACGCTGGACGTACTGACCCTCGGTCCCCCGGACGGCCTGCCGCTCGTTTTCCACAGCGGCACGCCGGCCGGCCTCGTCGCGTACGGCCCGATGACAGAGACTGCCGCAGCGCTGGGCCTCCGGACCGTGATGTACTCCCGGCCGGGCTATGGCGCGTCGAGCCAGTACCCCGGCAGGCTGATCGCCGACGCGGCCGCCGACGTTACCGCGATCCTTGACCACCTCGGCGCAGGCCCGTTCGTCACCGCAGGCTGGTCCGGTGGCGGCCCGCATGCGCTGGCCTGCGCGGCGCTGCTGCCCGGGCGCTGCCTTGCCGCCGCGTCGATGGCCGGGGTGGCGCCGTACGGCGGCCAGGGCCTGGACTGGCTCGGCGACATGGCGCCGGAGAACGTACAAGAACTCACGGCCGCCACCGATGGCGAGGCGGCCCTGACCAGCCTGCTCGAGGCCGCGGCAGAAGAACTGCGGGACATTACCGCGGCCGCGCTTGCGGACAGCCTTGGCGGGCTGGTGTCCGAGGCCGACAAGGCAGTGGCCAGCGGGGACTTCGCCGAGTACCTTGCCGCATCGTTCCGCGCAGCCGTGGCTAGCGGGATAGCGGGCTGGCGGGACGATGACCTGGCGTTCGTGCGGGACTGGGGCTTCACGCTCGGCGGCGGGGGCAATGCCGGGGACGTCCCGGTCACGATCTGGCAGGGCGGCCAGGACCGGATGGTTCCCTACGCGCACGGCGCCTGGCTTGCCGGGCAGCTTCCCGGAGCGCGTGCCCACCTGCTGCCGGGCGAAGGGCACCTGACGCTCGCGGTCACCGCGTTCAGCGAGATCCTCGCTGACCTCCTCGACCTGGCCGCGATCAGGCCCGCCGACGCTGACGGCCAGCAGGCCTGAGACAGGTCCCGGGTGGCCGCGGAGCCGACTGGCTCCGGGGCGGCTGGCCGGCCGGCGGCCGGGTGGCGGCACGGTTCAGGCGGCTACCGCGTGAGGTCGTAGACGGTGACGCCGCCGACGGTCTGAGCGGCGAAGTGCGCCTTCACCCAGGCGGTGATCTGCGCCGCCGGTCCGGTCCCGCCGCCGAAGCTGCTGGCATTGGCGCCGACGAAATAGTGGATCTCGCCGGCCGAGACCAGCTGCCTGAACTGGGCGAGCGTTGGTGCCGGGTCCGAGCCGTTAAAGCCGCCGATGGCCAGCATCGGCTGCCTGGTGGCCAGCTGCAGTGGCGCGGCGCTCTGCGTGCCCACCGTCGCGGCAGCCCAGCGATACCGGCCGGCGTCCTTCTTCAGCAGGTTCACGAGCTTGCTGCTGACCTGGGTGCTGCCGCCGAGCCCGCCGCCGAGCCCGCCGCCGAGCCCGCCCTGACCGCCTGCCGCACGGGCCTGCCCACCCAACGCGGGACGCCGTCCGCCGACTGTCCCGGCGGGCCGCTGCCCGGCTGCGGAGCCAGGGAACCCCTGACCGGCAGTTCCGCCGGTGCCGCCGGGCAGGCCGCCCCGGCGCGCGCCGGCCGGACCGCCGGCGCCTGCTGGTCTACCTAGTCCGCCTGGCCCGCCTGGCCCGAATAGCCCGCCGCTCGGCACGGCAGCCGGGCCGGCCGTCGGGATCGCCCCGGTGTGCGCGGTCGTGACCGTGGCCAGGGTGTACGCAGCCGGCCCGGCGAAGACGGCGAGCAGCGCGACCAGCACCGGGGCCAGGGCCAGCGCGGCCTTGCCGCGGACCCGGCCGGCCAGCCCGGTGAGCCGCGGTCCGGCGGCAAGCGCGGCCGCGGCGCCAAGCCCGGCGACCAGGATCACGACCCGCAGCAGCGGATGCCACGACGGGGTGCGCCCGAGCAGTTCAGCCGACCACAACGCGGTGACCGCCACTCCGGAGGCCAGCATGATCCGGCCGTGCCAGGCGGCACGGCGCCGCCACGCCGTGACGGCGCCGATGCCCGCCAGCGCGCCGATGGCTGGCGCCAGCGCGACCGTGTAGTACGGGTGAATGATCCCGGCCATGAAACTGAACACCGCGCCGGTGACGAGCAGCGATCCGCCCCAGATCAGGGCGGCCGCCCGGGTCCGGTCGGTCCGGGGAGCCCGCCAGGTCAGCCAGAGCAGCGCCACGAGCGCGATGAGGGCGGCCGGCAGCAGCCAGCTGACCTGCCCGCCCATCACGGATCCGAACAGCCGGGTCAGCCCGGCGGAGCCGCCGAACGCCGCGCCCTGCCCGCCGCCGCCACGGCCCGCGCCGAAGCCGACCGAGCCGGTCTCGTTCCCGTCCAGCCGCCCGAGCCCGTTGTAGCCGAGAGCCAGCTGCAAGATGCTGTTGCTGGTGGAGCCGCCGACATAGGGGCGATCAGCGGCGGGGGTCAGCATGACGGCGGCCACCCACCAGCCGGCCGAGATGATCACCGCGGCCGTCCCGGCCAGCAGCTGCAGCAGGCGACGGCCGAGCCTCGGCGGGCCGGCGATCAGGTAAGCGAGCGCGAACGGCGGCAGCACCAGGAACGCCTGCAGCATCTTGGTGAGGAACCCGAATCCGATCAGGGCGCCGGCCAGCGCGATCCACCGGGTCCGGCCCGACTCGATGGCCCGCGTCATCGCGTAGGCGGCGAGGGTCAGCAGCAGCACGAGCAGCGCGTCCGGGTTGTTGAACCGGAACATCAGCGCGGCCACCGGGGTCAGCGCG
>WNGL01010096.1_pt1 | contig 10921 bp, 15 predicted proteins | sample 5400591 | NCBI WGS metagenome assembly WNGL01 (sample SAMN13153377, study PRJNA577476) | soil metagenome | isolation source: 80 cm soil or saprolite under Garry oak tree replicate 1 | place: USA:California | collected 2016-06-15
TGGCGCGTTGGGTGGTGTCCACCGCCTGACCCGCCGGCGGGAACCCCACATGGGGCGGCGGCGGTGTGCGTCAGCGGTGGCCGGGTCGTCCTGGTCAGCAGCGACGGCCGGCGGTGGGGTCTTCCCGGCGGTCGCCCCGAGCCGCAAGAGCGTTGGGTCGACACGCTGCGACGCGAGGTTGCCGAGGAGGCCTGCGCGGTGGTGGAGCGCGCCAGGCTCCTGGGCTTCACCCGCGGCATCCGTGTGCGCGGGCCGCAGCAGGGGTTGGTGCTGGTCCGCTCCATGTGGCGGGCGGAGGTGCGCCTGGAGCGCTGGGCGCCGTGGTTCGAGATCGCCCACCGCCGTCTGGTGCCGGCCGACGAGGCGCTGCGGACGGTCGTGATCGCCGAGCCCAACGTGGGCCCGATCTACCGCCGGATGTTCGCGGAAGCCCAACTGGCATCCTTGCCCTGGTAGACCAGCGGGCAGGCGCCGCTCAGCGCAGCTCGCTGGCGGATCTCGCCCCTCGGCCACGGAGCCAGGCGACCAGCTCGTTGGCGCCGGCGCTCTCGGCCATGTCGAGGGGGTGTGTTCGTCCCAGGTGGCGACCCAGTTCAGGTCGGCCCCACGGGCCAGCAGGTACTCGGCCGAGTGGCGCTGCCCGCCGTGGCAGGCCTGCCAGAACGCCTCGGTGACCTCCCCGGGCGTCGGCGGCGGGGTGCGAGCGAACGACTCCTCCAGCCGATCCAGCAGGCCCAGCGCCGCCGCGTGCCACAGCCTGCTCCGGGCGCCACGCTCGACCAGCCGCCGAGCCACCCGCCACTGGCCGAAGGCCACCGCGTCGTCCAACGGTGTGCCGCCCCCGATCGCGCCGCCCTGGACCTCGATCTCGGCACCCGCGTCGAGCAGCGCCTCGAGCACCTCGACGTCGTCGCTGCTGGCCGCCCAGTGGAGCGGGGTCTCCGAATGCCACGATCCCTGGACCGGGGCGTTGGGGTCGGCGCCGGCCCGGATCAGCATGGCGACCACCGCCGGTCCATTGGGAAGTGGCCCGGCCAGTCGGTGGCGATGTGCAGCGGCGTGCGCGAGCCTCCCTTGGCGTCGGCGATCCTGGCCGACGCAAGCCCCGGCTGCTCGCCGAGCAGCCGCTCCAGCGATTCGAGATCCCCGCCGCGGATCGCCCAAGCAGCGCGCCGGCGATCGGGTCGCCGCTTGCCAGTGTCACCACGGCTCCTCCTCTCTTATGCCACGGGCTGTGCGCTGGCCGGTTCCTGGGCCTGGAACTGCCGCTCGTACAGCTCGGCGTACAGGCCACCGCGGGCCAGCAGCTCCAGGTGGGTGCCCTGCTCGACCAGCCGCCCGCCGTCGATCACCAGGATCTGGTCGGCGGCCAGCACCGTCGACAGGCGGTGGGCGATCGCGATGGTGGTCCGCCCGGCGAACAGCGGCTTCAGCGCCGCCTGGATGAGCTGCTCGGAGACGGTGTCCAGGTGGGAGGTGGCCTCGTCCAGCAGCAGGATCCGCGGGTCCTTGAGGATCACCCGCGCGATCGCCACCCGCTGCTTCTCCCCACCCGACAGCCGGTGGCCACGCTCCCCCACAACCGTGTCGTACCCGTCGGGCAGGGAGGTGATGAACGGGTGCAGGTGCGCGGCGCTGGCCGCCGCGACCAGCTCCTGGTCGGCGGCCTCGGGGCGGGCGTAGCGCAGGTTGTCGGCGATCGAGGCGTGGAACAGGAAGGTGTCCTGGAAGACGATGCCGATGTGGCCGCCCAGCGACTCCAACCTCAGCTCGCGGACGTCGTGGCCGTCGAGGAGGACCCGGCCCTGCTGCGGGTCGTGGAACCGAGGGACCAGCGACACCGCGGTCGACTTGCCCGCCCCGGTCGGCCCCACCAGCGCGACGAGCTGGCCGGGCTCGACCCGGAACGACACCTCCTGGAGCGCGGGGCGCAGGCCGGGCGCGTAGGCGAAGGTGACCCGGTCGAAGGCGACCGCGCCCTGGGCGCGCTCCAGCGTCCGGGCGCCCGGGGTGTCGGCGACCTCGGGGGTCAGGTCCAGCACCGCGAAGATGCGGTGAAACAGCGCCAGCGACCCGGTGATGTTGACGTTGAGGCTGCCAAGCGACCCGATCGAGCCGCCCAGCCGTCCGGCGAGCACCACGATGAAGGTGACCACCGTGCCGACGGTGGCCTGGCCGTGGAAGACCAGCCAGCCGCCATACAGCCACAGCACCGCCGGGCCGGCGGTCTGCAGCACGTCCATCAGCATGTAGAACCAGCGGCCGATCATCTCCTGGCGCAACTGCAGCCGGCGCAGCTCGTCGTTCAGGCCACGGAACCGGGCCCGCTCGCGGCGGCCGGTCACAAACGCCTTCACCAGCAGGATCCCCGAGATCCCCAGGATCTCCTGCAGGTAGGCGGTCATCTTGCCAAGGTGGGTCTGGGTCTGCTTGCGGGCCTCGTAGGTGATCCGACCCACCCGGCGGCTGGGCAGCAGCGCCAGCGGCATCAGCAGCAGCGCCAGCACCGTCAGCCGCCAGTTCAACACCACCATCAGCGCCAGCGTGCTGGGGACCACGAACAGGTTGTAGACCAGCCCCAGGATGGTGTCGGCGACCACATCCTCCACCGCGTTGACGTCGTTGCCGATCCGGCTCATCACGTCGCCGGTGCGGCTGCGGGTGAAGAACCCCACCGACTGCCGCAGCAGCCGGTCAAACAGCTGCTCGCGCAGGTCGAACATGATCCGCTGGCTGATAGTGGCGCTGCACCACGACTCGGCCGTCCCCACCAGCCCACCCACCAGCGAGGCACCCACCCCCAGCAGGATCAGCGCCAGCACCCGGCCAAACGCCCGGTCCGGGTGCGCCAGCGCGTCGATCACCGCCTTGGTGACCACCGCCGGCACCAGCGCCAGCGCCGCGCCGGCGGCAAGACACGCGATCGCGGCCACGCCGTAGCGCCAGTACGGCCGGAAGTAGGCGAACACCCGCTTGGCCAGGCACCAGTCCCACCTCGCCTGGGGCTCCTCCTCGCCCCAGTCGATCTCCATGCTGGCGCCAACGCAGTAGCGTGCCATCCTCGAAGCCTAACCCCCCGCCCCGACCGCCGATAGCGGATTTGCGCTCATCGCAGCAGCGACACCGTGGCGCTGGCCAGCCGGTCGCTGGTGCTGATGACGGTTCCACCGGAGCTGACCGGCCTGGGCGGGCTGGAACCCCAGGTCGCCACGGGGCCGAACAGCAGGAAGAAGTCGTAGTCCAGCCCGCCCACCTCCACACCGAACCGGTCCAGGAACGGCTGGCCGATCACCCCGGCGGTGTCCCACAGGTGGGTGACCCGCGGGTCGAGCAGGCCGGCCCCGTCGATCTCCGCGCGGGTGTCGGTGGCCCACCGGTGCACCCACACCACGTAGACCCGCAGCCTGGCGTCCCGGTAGCGCTCCAGGACGTTGTGGGCCACCCACCTGGCGCCCGCCAGGCATTCCCCTCAGGTGGGCGCCAGCGCCAGTACCAGCCGCGGGTGGCCCTGGTCGGCGTTGAACCGCGCCTGGAGCTGGCCGAGGTCGCGCAGATCGGTCACCCTCAGGGCGGCCGGGCTGGTCGCACCCGGTACCAGCGTCACCGTCGCCGGGGTCTTGCCGGACGGCCCCGCCGAGGGCGTCGACCAGCGCACCCACACCGCCAGCACCACAAACACCCCGAGGCAGGCGGCCACGAACCCCAGCCGCGCCCGCCGGCTCACCGCCGGGCTCCTTGCAGGTGCGCCACCAGGGCCCCCCGCAGCTCCTCCAGGTCCACTGCGAAGGCCTCCAGCAGCGGCCTGGCGGCGCCGCGGTAGCTGGTGGGCAGGCCAAGGTGGGCGAGCAGGCGCCGCCGCCACCGGTTCGACATGCACCTGGGCCACGGCCTGGTGATGTCGTCCAGCACCCCCAGCAGCAGCAACTCCGGCCCGACCGTGGCCTGGCCGAGCGCATCCGCCCGCTCGGCGGCGAACTGCAGCGTCCGCCCGATCAGCAACGGCGGGCCCTCCAGTGGCGTCCGCGGCACCCGCGCGATCCCCCGCCGTCGAGCGCGGGTGGCCTCACGAGTCGCCTGCGCCACCGCGAGCGACCCGAACGTCCCCTGCGTGCTCTGACGCACCGCGTCCAGGTCGATCCCCAGCGCCCCGAGCAGCTCAGCGTCGCTCGGCCGCGGGCCGGCAACCACTCCGCGTTCGGCCAGGCTGCCAAGCTCCGCCCGAGCCGCCTCCAGCCCCAGCCCGTGGGCTCGCAGGACCTGCGCGGCGGCGCTGGCGCCATCGCGGAGCACGCCCAGGACGACGTGTTCGGGGCCCAGGTAGCGCTGCCCCAGCGCGTCGGCCTCCACGCCTGCCAGGTCCAGGACCCTCCGGGCCTGGTCGGTGAACCGATCCCTCACCCGGACCTCCTCCCCAACCCGAACCGCCTGCCCGCGTACTTCTTGTGGACGGCCTGCTTGGTGACGCCGAGCCGGGTCGCGATCGCCTCCCACGACCAGCCCTTGGCGCGGGCGTTCTCCACGTTCAACGCCTCCAGCACCTCGACCAGGCCACGGAGCGCGGCCACCGCCGCCAGGGCCACCTCCGGGTCCTTGCTGCCGGTCGCCGCCGCCACCGCCGTCACCTCGCCCTGTACGGTCTCGTTCATGGGATCAACCTACATTGACCCCCGTTGGAGGTCAACCACAGTTGACCCCGGTTCACGACCTCGCCTGGGTGTGCTGCTGGCGCCGCGCGTCCTCGAAACCGACCACCAGCTCGACCTCCAGCGCCGCCGCGACCCGGTCCAAGGTCTCCAGGGTGGGGCTGACCCTGCCGGCCTCCAACCGCGCGATCGCTGGCTGCGTCGAGCCGATCCGCCGGCCCAGCTCCGCCTGGCTGATCCCCTGGGCCTCCCGGAGGTGGCGGATCCGCTCGCCCAGCTCCAGCGCCCGCCGGGCGCGCTGGTAGCCGGCGCCGGCCTCCGCCGAGGTTAGCCGGCCGCGGCGGACCTGCTCCCACCGCTCGGGCGTCGGCTTGGGCTTGGGCCGGCTCATGCTGGCTCCTCTCCACTCGGGCGGCACGCCCCGCGGTGCCTCCGGCCGCGTCGGCGGGGTCCCTGCTGGCGGTGCTGGCGCAGCGCCGCCCGGGCCCGCGCGAGCTCCCAGGGGCGGGGGCGCCACCAGCGCCCAACCGTGAGCACCAGCACCGTGCCGCCGCCGTCCAGCCAATAGGTGAGCCGGTCGCCGCCGCGACGGCCGCGGGGCACGACGAGCAGACGGAGCCGGCAGTTGCGCCCCAGCCGACGGCTGTGCGGCGGGCGCAGACCGTCGCCATGCTCGGCCAGCAGGTCCAGGTAGCAGGCGACCCGCCCGAACGCCTCGTCGTCGAGCCCGTCGAGCCAAGCCTTGACTTGCGCGCTCACCACCAGCGACCATCCCATACCGTGCATGGTATATCCCAGACCTGGTATGTCAAGGACGTGCCCATGAGTGACGCTCTGCCCGACAAGCGACCGGCCGGCGACCCCGCGCCACCGGCGCGACCGTCCACCCAACCCGGCTGCCAGGACCTGTTCGACATCGTCAAAGGGCCAGCCAACGACCCCAAGCTGCTGCGCCGGCTCCCCCGCCTGACCGGCGACGCGCTCGCGCTGGTCTGGGCAGCGGGTCCCCGGGAGCTGCTCGTCTCGGTCGGCCTCAGGGTCACCGGGGGCCTGGGACTGGCGGTCGTGCTGCTGCTCGGCCGTGGCGTGCTGGCCGGGGTGCTCACCGCCGACCAGACCGGCACCAGCGCATCGACGGCAGGCGTGCTCCCCCGCCTGGTCGCGCTGACCGCGATCGTCGCAACGCTCGGGTTCGTCGCCGCGCTCGGCCGGGAGACCAGCACGCTGCTCGGCACCCGAACGCAGCGTCACGCCCAGGGACGCATCATCGACGTCGCCTGCGCCGTCGAGCTGGAAGCCTACGAGACCCCCGCCTTCCACGACCGGCTGCTGCGCGCCTCGCTCGGCGGCCAGGCCCGGCCGATGCAGCTCGTCGACGGGCTGCTCGGCCTGCTCGGCGCCACCATCGGCATCCTGGGCGTCACCGGCGCGCTGCTGGCGCTGCAGCCCTGGCTGGTCCCCCTGGTCCTGCTCGCCGCCGTGCCCCTGCTGGCAAGCGCCGTCAAGGCTGGCGAGGTCCTGTTCGGCTTCCACCGCCGCACGACCCCCGCCGAACGGCAGCGCGCCTACCTCTACAGCCTGCTCACCAGCAAAGACCCCGCCAAAGAGATCCGCGCGTTCAGCCTCGCCAGCTTCCTCCGCGACCGCTACGAACGCCTCTACGATCGCCATCTGACCGAGCTGCGCACCACCGCCCACCAGCGGCTGCGCCTGCTGCTGGGCGGCACCCTCGGCATGGCGGCCGCGCTGACCGCCACGATCGCCGCGCTGCTGTGGCTGGCCCTGGACCGCCGGCTCCCCCTGGCCGAGGCCGGCACCGCCGCCGGCGCGGTCCTTGTGCTCGGCGAGCGGCTGATGACCAGCGTCATGAGCGCCGGCATGCTGTTCGAGTCGGCCCGCTTCCTGGAGGACTTCACCTCGTTCGTCGCCCTCGAACCGGCCGTCAAGGCCCGCCGTCCCGACGGCAACGCCCCCAACGGCTTTGCGCGGCTGCGCGCGGAGAACCTCAGCTTCACCTACCCCAGCGCCGACCGGCCCGCCCTGCGAGACGTGTCCCTGGACATCGGCGCGGGCGAGATCGTCGCCCTGGTCGGCGAGAACGGCTCCGGCAAGACCACCCTGGCCAAGCTGCTCTGCCGGCTCTACCTCCCCCAGGCCGGCCAGATCCTGTGGGACGGCACCGACACCGCCGCCATGGACCCCGAGCAGCTCCGCCGCCAGGTCGCGGTCATCTTCCAGGACTTCCAGCACTACGCCCTACCCGCCCGCGACAACATCGGCCTCGGCCGCCACCAATGCATCGAGGACCTGGCGGGGATCATGGTCGCCGCGCGCCACGCCGGCGCGGATGGTTTCCTGGCCGCCTTGCCCGCCGGCTACGACACCATCCTCGGCCCCGAGTTCTCCGGTGGCAACGACCTCTCCGTCGGCCAGTGGCAGCGCATCGCCCTGGCCCGCGCGTTCTTCCGCGACGCCCCCTTCATCATCCTCGACGAGCCCACCGCCGCCCTGGACGCCCGCGCCGAACACGACCTGTTCCAGGCCATCCGCACCCTCTGCCGCGGCCGCTCGGTGCTGCTGATCTCGCACCGGTTCTCCAGCGTCCGCACCGCCGACCGCATCTACGTCCTCCACCACGGCCAGATCGTCCAGCACGGCAGCCACGACCAGCTAATCGCCGCGGGCGGCCTGTACGCCGACCTGTTCACCCTCCAGGCCGCCGCCTATCTGGATCCCCCCGGCCAAACTCCGCCCGCGGTCCACACCAACTCCTCAGCCTGCTGATCCGAGAAGCATCAGCGGCGCTCGCACGCCGCCGGACTGGCCGCCGCCGCGCAAGCCCCATGGCTCAGCCGCCGTGGGGATGCGGTTGCGGGAGCGCCTGGCCCAGGGCCACCTGCAGACACCCGTAGCAGACGGGCGTGCGGCAGTCCGTCGCCTCGCAGAACTCGCAGCGGTCGATCGGCCGATCGCACCTCGAGCAGGACCGCACAGCCGGTACGTGTTCATTCATCACGCTCCCCCTTCCTCGGCGCTCACTCCGCCCTCGCGAAGCTCCTCGGCGACAAGCGTCGCATCATGGCGCCGCAGCAGCCCGACCAGCCGGCCATCAGAGGTGGTGATCAGCGAGCTGTCCACGTCGTGGTCGGCCATGAACTTCGCCATCTCCGCGATCGACACGTACGGCCGGAACGTGCTCGGGCCTGGCCGCATCGCCTGCTCGATGCGAAGACCCGGGTTCGCCTCCAGCTCCTTGCCGCGCAACAAGCCCAGCACGACCCGCTCGACGTTCACCACCACGCAGGCGTCCCATCCCGCGGCCCGCACCCGCCCCGCGACTTCGCCCAGCCGCTCGTCCAGCCCACAGGTGGGCACGTCGTGACGGGCCACATCCCCCGCCCGCGGTCGCAACGCGTTGGATCCCTCGGTGGCCAGCCCGGCGGCCAGCCAGTCCAGCTTGCCGGCGGTGTAGTCGTACACCTGGGCAAACCCCATGCTCTCGAGCCGCCACGCGGCCCGCGGGCTGAGGTCTCATCCGGAGTCCGAGCAGTACACGACCACAGGCCGACCCGGGTCGAGGACCGCAGGGGCCTGCTGCTCCAGCCGCCGCAGCGGCAGGTTGACGGCGCCGGGCAAGTGGTCCTCGGCGTACTCGCTGGCCGGCAGGACCTCGACCAACTGGGCACCCTGCGCCGCGAGCCGGCGGACGCTTTCCCGATCGATCTGGCGTGGCATGGTCACCTCCGTGTCGTCCCCCCAATCAACATATCGGCACCTGGCTGATGCTCTTGCGAGGACCGTCCCCCCTCTGACGATCCCAGGCGTCCTTTCGAGATGCTCGGGGTTGGGCGGGTGGACACACGAGACGACGCGGCTTACAAAAATGCTTACAATCGACCCGTCCAAGGTGGGAATCGAGCGCAGGGCGCGCGGGAGCTGCCCATGATGTGGAATCGTATGCCGCAAGAGCCCGTCGCGATGTTGTTGTGATGAGGCTCAGGAGGCTCCCCAGACGCCGGCTCGCCGGTAGCTCGCCAGCAGGCCCGAGGGGCTTCATGCCACCAGGAGTTTGAGGCGCCGTCTGGCGCAGCCCATCGCGCCCAGCGAGGTCACGCGCAAGCAGCAGTTGTGCGGCCTCACGGGTAGGGATCCACACGCCGAGTTCCTGCAACGCTCGGACGAACGCGTCACGGCTCCAATATCACGTCACCCTGTGATTGGTGACGCTTTTGCTTCTTCAATTCCATTGACAGCCATTCGATCAAGTGTGTCAATCAATACCTGGGTATCGAGGTAAGCGTGGATGCTCACAACCTTGCCCCAACGCATCCGAATCACATGCACCCCCGAGTTCACGTAGTCTTTCCCATCGGCGGGAGTGGCGCGATCAGTCCACTCAACGACAACGGTGGTATCCCAGGGGCCACCGGAGACCGCTATTGAATGCATCTGGAACCGCAGATTCGGAAACAGTCGGTACAGGCGTTCAAACCAGCGGCGCATTGTCGTGGTGCTTGTGCGCGTACCGCCCAGGGAATGCTCGCCGGCGAAACGGTGCTCGATTGTGGTTCCGACATCAGAGAGAGCGTACTCGAAGTCGCCTTTACTGAGCCGGTCAAAGACCGAGATGATGCGCTTTTTGACAATTCTGTGGTACATGAGCACCTCGCAATCAGAATGCCCAACGCTGTGCTGAGCGGCGCGGGCGCGAACAGAACCCAAAGGCTTCGGTTACCGCCACCTCCCCACTGCTGTGCTCATCTGTGCCTTCACGGTGCCTCCCGTCCTTCCTCACGGCGCAGCTCGTGTCGCTGCTTGGGCTCTCCCACGGGCGCCAACGCTGGAGCGGCGGCGATGCCTTGCTGGCCGTCGGGCTGCGGCCCTTCGACCCGAATCTGGGGCAGCCACTCCAGCCACCTGGGCAGGTACCAGTTCCACTTCCCGAGGAGCTCCATCGCGGCCGGGACCAGGACCGAGCGGACGATCGTGGCGTCGATCAGCACCGCCACCCCAAGGCCGAACCCCATCTCCTGCAGGAACACCAGCCGGCCCGAGGCGAACCCCCCGAACACCGCCACCATGATCAGCGCCGCGCCGGTGATGATGCCGCCGGTGGTGCGCAGGCCGAACGACACCGCACCGCGGTTGTCGCCGGTGTGGTCGTAGCGTCGCTCGCCTACTTCTGGCCGATGCACCGCAGCCTGGTCTACCGGGAGCTGCGGCAGCTGGAGGACGGCGGCTACGTTGCGGGCACCGCGGTGGCCCAGGACCGCGTCCCCGACAAGCGGGTCTACCGGTTGACCGAGCAGGGCCGGGCCGCCCTCGACGAATGGCTGGCGACGCCCGACTTCCAACCACCGCGGGTGCGCAGCGAGTTCCTGGTCAAGTTCTTCTTCGCCCGCCGGCTCGGCCACCAACAGCGCTGGGCGCTGCTGCGCGAGTACCGGGCCGCGGTCGAGCTGGACCTGGCCGACCTGCAGGCCACGGCGGACCGGCTCAAGGACCTCCCCGAGGCGGCCTTCTGGCACCTGGCGGCGCTCCACGGGGTGCGCACCCGCCAGGCGCTGCTGCAGTGGATCGCCGACGTGGAGCAGGCGCTGGCGGCCATGCCCGGCACCGCCGAGGCGCCAGAGGAGGTCGACCGGTGACCGGTGCCGTCGTCTTCATGAGCGGGTGAGCCGGCGCCCGATCCAGACGCGCTCCCACGCTTACCTCTGAGGCTGAGGACGCGATCGTTTCGGTGGCGAGCCAGCGCGCGCTCCCGATGCGCAAGGATCGCGCCAAGTCGTCTACGCTATGCGGTGCCATGGGCCTCTCCGTTTCGGCCAAACCGGACACGTAAGGAGCATGTGCGGTAGCCGAAACATGTGGTGAACGAGCGCTGTGCTCGTCCTCCGTCCTGGCGGAGACTGCTATCACCGCAGGTCAGAGGCCCTAAGCGACGGGACGTGGCGCAGTTTGGCAGCGCACCTGCTTTGGGAGCAGGGGGTCGCGGGTTCAAATCCCGCCGTCCCGACCGAGATTCTCGCTGGTCAGCGGCCCTTCCCTGCTGACCGGTCCGCTCCCCTCGCTTGGCGCGTGCCCTCTGCGTGCCCTCCGCACGCCACCCCATGCCCCGCTTGGACTTCGCCGAATGGATGGAGACGACGCGCCCGCCGAGCGCGTCGAGCGCTTCGGCGATGGCCGCATCCCGGCCGTCCATGACGTGCTGGTAGCGGATGGCGGCCTCGTGGGTCGAGTGCCCGATCCGCACCATCAGCTCCTTGGTCGTCGCCCCG
>WNGL01020048.1_pt1 | contig 10921 bp, 10 predicted proteins | sample 5400591 | NCBI WGS metagenome assembly WNGL01 (sample SAMN13153377, study PRJNA577476) | soil metagenome | isolation source: 80 cm soil or saprolite under Garry oak tree replicate 1 | place: USA:California | collected 2016-06-15
CGTCTTCGGTCGTCAGGCGCTCGACCGCGTCGGACTCCTCGAGCTTGTAGTAGAGCCCCTTGCTCGGCCGGATGTCGTGATACTGCAGGTCGATCATGGCCACGCGCGAGTCCGACCACTCGAGCACGTGCTTGGCCATGTAGCTCTCGATAAGACTCCGCTTGATGACCCAATCGAGCTCGCGGTCGAGACTCATGGGGTCCCGGGCAAGGCGATCGAGCACCGAGCCCCACCGCGCCATGACGTCGTCCACCCACGGCTCGTGCTCGCGCGTCCGGTAATACGCGTGGGCCAGGGTGAGGAATTCACGCTGGAGATCCACCGCGGAGAGGGACCGGCCGTCCTTGAGCTTGAAGGTCTCCCGGCACGTCAGATCGCGGGAAACCTTGCGATAGGCGAGCACGGGGCTTTCCAGGGAGAGGTCGCGCTCGATGAAATCGTCCTCGATCATGCTGAGCACGATGGCCATAGTGCCGCACTTGAGGTAATTGGAAACCTCGCTCATGTTCGCGTCACCCACGATGACGTGCAGGCGCCGGTACTTCTCGGGGTCGGCGTGCGGCTCGTCGCGGGTATTGATGATGGGCCGGCTGTGCATCGTCTCCAGCCCCACCTCGGTCTCGAGGAAGTCGGCGCGCTGGGAGATCTGATAGTCGGCGTGCTCGGTGTTGTTCTCGGCGCCCACCTTGCCCGCCCCCGTGAAAACCTGCCGGCTCGCGAAGAAGGGCATGAGGTATTGCACGATGCGGGCGAAGGGCACCTTGCGGTCCATGAGGTAGTTCTCGTGGGTGCCGTAGGAATTGCCCTTGGAGTCGGTGTTGTTCTTGTAGATGAGGATGCGCTGCTCGGGGGGGGAGACGGCCTCCGCCCGGGTGCGCGCGAGATCCAGGATGCGCTCGCCCGCGCGGTCCCAGATGACGCAGTCGCGCGGATTGGTCGTCTCGGGCGAGGAGTACTCGGGATGCGCATGGTCCACGTAGAAGCGCGCGCCGTTCGACAGGATGAGGTTGATCAGGCGCGACTCTTCCTTCGAAGGCGTCTCCTTCTCCTCCATGTATTCGAAGCCGCGGGCGTCCCGAAGCGGGCTCTCCGCTTCGTAGTCCCAGCGGATGCGCGAGGAACGGTAGGTCTCGTAGGAGTTGATGAGGAGGAGGGAGGAGAGGATCGGGTTGAAGTCCGGCTGATTCTTGACCGTGATCCCGTACTCGGTTTCGATGCCCATCACCTTCGGAATCGCCATGAGGCCCCCGGGACGCCTGGTCGTGAAGAGAACAAACGGCGAGAGGGGGCGCCTGCGCTCCCTCTCGCCGTGACGCTTACAGGTACTGGCCGGTGTTGATGATCCGTTCGACGGCCCGCTGCTTCTCCTTCGTCTCGCCCATGAGCGGCTTGACGTAGACGATGCGCTCGCCCTTCTTGCCCGCGATCTTCGCCCAGTCGTCGGGATTGGTCGTGTTAGGCAGGTCCTCGTTCTCCTTGAACTCCTCGCGCACGGCGTTGAGGACATCCTCGAGATTGATGCCCTTGGCGCTCGTCTGAATATAGCGCTTGAGGGCGAGCTTCTTCGCCCGCCGCACCACCGACTCGATCATGGCGCCCGAGGAGAAGTCCTTGAAGTACAGGATTTCCTTGTCGCCGTTGGCGTACGTCACCTCGAGGAAGCGGTTCTCCTCTTCGAGGTTGTACATCTCTTCCACCGCGGCGGCGATCATGCGGTCGATCGCGGCCTGGGTGTCGCCGCCGTTCTGGCTCAGCTCCGACTCGTGGATAGGGAGGTCGGCGGTGAGGTACTTGTTGAAGATGTCCACGGCGGCCGCGGCGTCCGGCCGCTCGATCTTGACTTTCACGTCGAGCCGGCCGGGACGCAGGATGGCCGGATCGATGAGGTCCTGGCGGTTCGAGGCCCCCACCACGATGACGTTCCGCAGGTGCTCGACCCCGTCGATCTCGGCGAGGAGTTGCGGGACGATGGTCGTCTCCACGTCGGACGAGATGCCGGAGCCACGGGTGCGGAACAGCGCGTCCATTTCATCGAAGAACACGATGACCGGCACGTCCTCCGCCGCCTTCTCCCGGGCCTTGATGAAGATCTCGCGGATCTTCCGCTCCGTCTCGCCCACGTACTTGTTGAGGAGCTCCGGGCCCTTGATATTGAGGAAGAAACCCTTGACCTTCTCCCCCCGCTTCTCGGAGATCTTCTGGGCGAGATTGTTCGCGACGGCTTTGGCGATCATGGTCTTGCCGCAGCCGGGAGGGCCGTAGAGGAGCACCCCCTTCGGCGGCCGCAGCTGATGCTCGCGGTAGTAGTCGGCGTAGAGGTAGGGCAACTCGACGGCGTCCTTGATGGCCTCGATCTGGGTGGTGAGCCCGCCGATGTCCTCGTAGTTGATGTCGGGCACTTCCTCGAGCGCCAGGTCTTCGACTTCGCTCTTCGGCAGCTTCTCCAGGAGGTAGCCGCTCTTGCCGTCCATGAGGATATGATCGCCGACCTTGAGCTTGACGGAGCGGAGTGGGTCAGCCACGATACCCACCTTGTCCTCGTCGGCGCGGAGGGTGACTACCGCTCGGCCCTCCTCCAGCATCTCCTTGAGAATGACCACATCGCCCTGAATTTCGTAGCCCGCCACCTCGACCACGTTGAGCCCCTCGTTGAGCACGAGCTCCTGACCAGGCTTGAGAGTCTCCGGCTTGATCGAGGGATGCAGGTTGACCTTCACCTTGCGACCCTGGGACAAGACGTTGATGGTCGCGTCCTCGTTGAGGGAAAGATAGACGCCGTACGTGGAGGGAGGAGCGCACAGCTTGTCAACTTCCTCTTTGAGCGAGGTGATCTGCTCCCGCGCCTCGTAGAGAGCATTCACGAGCTTCTCGTTCTGATTGAAGGCTTGCACGAGCTGACGATTGGCCTCGCGCAGCTTGTTTTCCAGCACCATGAACTCCTTTGGAGCGTCTTCGAGCTTCTTGCGCAGGCGTCCCGTCTCAGCCTCGAGCGAATGCACGTAGGCCTGAAGATCCTGGACCTGGACCTCGTACTCGGTCAGCCGGCGGCGGTAGTTCGCATCAGACATAGGCAAGAATTTCGACAAGCCTTTCATCCCCTCGGACGGTGTCTCCCGGCTCGGAGTCTTTTTCTCGAACTCCTTCATGTCCGCCCGTTCCTTTCTGGGTAGTCCAGCGGGCGCTTCCCTGAGAGACGGCCCCTGCTCTCAGTGACGGTTGCCGAAAGTTGATTTCAGTATAGGGGGCCGTTTTCAACTAAGTCAAGGGAATTGGCCCTCATTCGCCATTCGGAGCTATTGAATTCATTCGGCTTTTTCCACTTCATCTCTTCGGCTCCCCCGATGGGTCTCACTGAGTTCAACCGGGCATGCCCCTCGTCTGTTCCCGACCGTGCCCTGGCGGCGCGGGCCCTCGATCAGATAAAGAAGCACGTTTGATGCCATGGACACTTCCTGGGGAAAAGGGCGGTGATTCGCCCGGAATCAGGACGAGCGAGGGCGCAGATGTCGAAGCAATGTACAGCGCTGCCGCTCCACGGCACAGTGACAGCGTGTGCTCGGGCCTTTGATATAAAGGGACGATATGTCCTATCGCTCTCGGGTCCTGGCTCTGCTGATGATCGCGACCGTCGGGGTGCCTTGCTCCGCGGCCGCCCAAGGCGTGCCGCTTCGAGTGGGACTCGGGTCCATTCCCACCGTCCTGGATCCCGCCACGGCCCTCGAAGGGTCCGTTCCCCTGATCGCCCGCCACGTCTTCGACACCCTGCTCCAGTACCGGGATGGCTCGAGCGATGTGGAACCCGGGCTGGCGACGTCGTGGAGTGTCTCTCGCGACGGTCTCTCGTGGACGTTCCGACTCCGGGATGGCGTGCGTTTTCACGATGGGACGCCCCTGACATCGCGGCAGGTCGCGGAAAGTCTCGACCGTATCGTCGTCCCCAACCACGCCCTGGCCCCCTCTCCGAACCCAGGGGGGTTGCGGCTTCTCAGGGGCTCGCCGGGAGTGGTCAAGGAGATCCTGACCCCTGACTCGCGCACGGTGCAGATCAACCTGCTTCTGCCCTATGCCCCTATCCTCTCTGTGCTGGCACATCCCGTCTTCTCCATTGTCAACGCGGGCACCGGAACCACCCGCTGGGTCGGAACGGGAGCGTATTCGGTCAGCGAGATGAGCCCAGGGCGTATCGTCCTCGACGCCAATCCTTCGTACTGGGCGGCCCCGCCGAAGACCGCGCGTATTCAGCTCCTGGAGACGGGGGACGCCGCCCGGGCCGAGGCCGACGTCGAGGCCCGTAACCTCGACATCCTCATTCCCGCTTCGGCGCCCTCCCGCATGCAGGGGGCGTTGTCGGTGGCGAGCTGGCGGATCGGCTACCTCGCGGTACAGCACGAGCGCGAGCCCTTCAAGCGCAAGAAGGTCCGTCAGGCCATCACCGCGGCTCTGTCGGCCGCGGCCATCACCGCGGCGGTCGAGCCGCAGGCCATCGCCTCCCGCCTCTTCCTTCCCCGCGGTGTCTGGGCATCGGCCGACACCCCCCCTCTCGCCGGGGGCGACCCGGCTTCGGCCAAGCGTTTGATGAACGAAGCCGGCGTCGGGCAGGGCGTCACGGCGTCACTGGTCGCCGACGCCGGCGCCGGGGCCGAGGTGGCGCGGGCGGCCGAGGCGATCCGTACCGCGCTCGGCGCCGCTTCCATCACGGTGAACCTTCGCGCCCTCTCGACCGACGCGGCGCTTCACGCCATGCAGAATGGCACCCACGATCTCGCACTCGCGGAGGCCCAGGCTGAGGGCGGTGACCCGCACTTGCTCCTCTATCCGCTCTCGACGAGCGAAGGTGCGGTCCGCGGCCCTACCGCGAGCAACTTCTCCTTCTACCGGAATGCCCGGCTCGACGATCTCCTGATCCGGGCGAGCCAGATCTCGTTCCGGCCGGAGCGCCTGCGCGTCTACGGTCGGGCTCAAGCGTTCCTCGCCGAAGAGATCCCCTGGATACCGCTTTACGTCCGCCTGCGCTGGGCGGTGGTGCGACCCGAGGTCAGGAACTTCCGGCTCCATCCCAGCGGCAATCACCGACTCGACCGCGCCTGGATCGAGACCGCCCAACCGCTCCCGCCGGCTCCTCCGCCCCGAACTCCATAGCGCGCTCGCCGCGCGGCTGGACTTGGAACGGGTCGCATGATAGATAAATGAAGAACTTACACCTGTCCGGCCCCGACCCATGCTATCGATCAACGATACCGTCACCGAGATGGTCCAGTGGGTGTTCCCCGAGCACGCGGGAGCGCCGGGGCAGATCCACGGCGGTCGCATGATGCAGTGGATCGCCACGGTGGGGAACATGGCCGCGGCCCGGGTGGCCCGCGGCCACTGCCTCCTCGGCGCCATGGACGACATCGATTTCCTTCACCCCGTGAAGGTCGGCGAGATCGCCGTGCTTCGCGCCCAGGTCGAGGCGATCGGGCGCTGTTCCATGGAGGTGGGCGTTCAGGTCTTTGCGGAAAACCTCGCGAGCGGACGTCGGACGCAGACCCTCAACTCGCATCTCGTCTTCGTCAAGGTGGACGAGCACCTCAAGCCCACGGCCGTTCCCACCACCCTCGCCCCGCGCGGAGCCGCCGAGGCGGCGCTCTTCGCTGCCGCCCAGGAGCGTCGCCAGCACCGTCTCGGGCGTCTCGGCCGGCGCACCTCCGCGGCCGCGGACGTGCGCGACGACGGCGACAAGGAGCTGCGCTGGGCCTTCGAGTCATGCCGTTCCGTGCTGCCCGAGGACACGATCTTCGGCAACACCATGTTCCCCGGCAAGCTGCTCATGGACATCGACGAGGCCGGCGGTATCCTGTCCATGCGCTACATCCGCGGTCACGTCATGACCGCGTGCGTGGACGCGCTGGACTTCTACGCACCCATCTCGACGCACGAGGTCGTTACGTTCAAGGCGGCGCTGAACTATGTGGGCAGCTCATCGCTCGAGATCGGCGTCAAGGTCCTCACCGAAGTGCCCTGGTCGGGCGAGGTGCGCCACGCGTGCACGGCGTACCTGACGTTCGTACACTTGGGGCCGGACCTCAGACCCCGCCCGTGCCCGCGCTTCGTGCCGGAGACGCCGGGCGAGAAGCGGCGCTGGGTCGAGGCGGAGGAGCGCAGGGCGCGAAGGCTCGACAGGGTCAAATGGCTCAAAGCATCCATTCAAGAGGGAAGGTGAGGGTATGTCTGGACATTCACGGTGGTCCCAGATCAAGCGCAAGAAGGGCAAGGCGGACGTGCAGAGAGGGAAGCTCTTCTCCAAGATCCTCCGCGAGATCACGGTGGCCGCCAAGCATGGCGGGGGCGACCCCAAGGCCAATATGCGCCTCAAGGCGGCTATCGAATCCGCCAAGGCGGCGAATATGCCCGCCGACAACATCAAGCGCGCCGTCGAGAAAGGCGCGGGCGGAGGTCCGGGGGAGCAGTACGAAGACATCACCTACGAAGGCTACGGGCCGGGCGGAGTGGCGGTGCTCGTGAGAGTGCTCACGGACAACAAGAACCGTACGGGACCCGAGATCAGGCACATCTTCGAGAAGCAAAGTGGCCGGATGGGCACGGCCGGCTGTGTCGCCTGGATGTTCGACCGCCGCGGCGTGATACAGGTGGACGCCGAGAAGGCCAAGGAGGACGAGGTGCTCGAGCAGGCCCTCGAAGCCGGCGCTTCCGACGTGCGGACGGTGGAAAAAGTTTTCGAGATCACTACCACGCCTGATGAAATGGAGACGGTGCGCCAGGCCCTCGAGGTCAAGGGAATTCCCGTCATCGAGGCGCAGGCGTCCATGGTCCCCCAGTCCACCGTGCGGGTGGAAGGCAAGGACGCCGCCGCCGTGCTGCGATTGATCGAGGCGCTCGAGGAGCAGGACGACGTCCAGGCCGTCTATTCCAACTACGATATCCCCGACGAGGTCTTCGACGCCATCTCCGCGGCCTAGCGCTCTGCGGGTCATGGGCCTCGATCCGGGGCTGGTCGCCACCGGATTCGCAATCCTCGAGGCCCTGCCGGGCGCCGTCACCGTCGTGGACTCTGGGGTCATCACCACCTCGAGCACTCAGCCCCTCGAGGCGCGGCTCAACGCCATCTACCGCGCCGTCCACCAGCTCATCGAGGCGCAAAAGCCGACCTTCCTCGTGGTCGAGGATCTCTACTCGGAATACAAGTTTCCGCGCACGGCCATTCTCATGGGCCATGCCCGGGGTGTGGTGTACCTCGCGGCACGTCAGCTGGGCGTGGAGGTGACCGCGCTCGCTCCGTCCGAGGTCAAGCGCGCCATGACCGGCAATGGCTCGGCGGGCAAGGCGCAGGTCCAGCGTGGTGTCCAGACCCTGCTCGGTCTTCAGGATTTGCCGCGGCCGTCGCATGTGGCCGCTGCGGCGCAAGCACGACGATCGCGTCGTCATCGAGGCGGCGGGAGTCGGCTATGAGGTCATACTGCCTCCCGTGGTCCAGCAATCACTCACGGGTGCGATGGCGAGTGACGGTGACGGAGCGGCTGAGGTCGCCCTCGAAGTGCACTACCACGTCACGCAGAATCAGCCGTCGCCGGTGCTGATCGGCTTCCACTCCGGGCTCGACAAGGAGTTCTTCGAGAAGCTCATCACCGTCAAGGACGTGGGGCCCCTGGTGGCGGCGCGGTCGCTGGCCGCTCCCGTCGCCGAGATCGCCGCGGCCATCGCGCGGCAGGACGAGGCGTACCTGAGGCGGCTGCCCGGGATCGGCCCGCAAAAGGCCAAAAACATCGTGGCCCAGCTCTCGTCGAAGGTGGCGAAATTCGCCCTCTCCCAGCCGAGCGTGATGACGCACGGCCAGGCTGCCGCCGCCCCCAAGAGCTTGGACGAAGACGGGTTGCGCGGTGCCGTCTTCGAAATCCTCACCAAGCAGCTCGGGCACCGGCCGAGCGAAGCGGCCCAGCTCATCAGCAGCGCCCTCGCTCGGAGCCCCGGCATCACCACCCCGGAAGATCTCTTCGAGGAGATCTACCGCGGAGCGAAAGCCCCGTGACCGACGAGGCCCGCGTGATGAGCCGCACCGCGCTGCCCGAGGAGACGCAGCTCGAGCGACAGCTCCGGCCGCAGCGGCTCGACGAGTACGTGGGCCAGCGGTCGGCCGTGGAAAGCCTGCGCGTGTCCGTGGAAGCGGCGCGACAGCGCGCGGAGCCGCTCGACCATGTGCTCCTCTCCGGGCCGCCCGGGCTTGGCAAGACCACGCTCGCCACCATTCTCGCCAACGAGATGTCCGCGGCTATCGTCACCACGGCGGGGCCGTCGCTCGAGCGCGGGGGCGACCTCATGGGCATTCTCACCAATCTGAACGAGCGCGACATCCTCTTCGTGGACGAGATCCACCGCTTGCCCCGGGTGGTCGAGGAGCTCCTCTACCCGGCCATGGAGGACTTCACGGTCAATTTCATCATGGACAAGGGTCTGAACGCGCGGACCATGCGCATTCCCCTTCGCCCGTTCACTCTCGTGGCCGCGACCACCCGACCGGGCATGCTGTCCTCTCCGCTCCGGGAGCGCTTCGGCATCTTCCATCACCTGGACTTCTACTCCCTGGGGGAGCTCCACGACATCGTCGCGCGCTCCGCGTCGATCCTGGGCGCGCGCGTCGAGGACGGGGGGGCGCGGGCCATCGCCCAGCGCTCGCGCGGAACGCCGCGCATCGCGAACCGGCTCCTGCGGCGGGTGCGTGACTACGTCCAGGTCAAGGGCGACGGGGTGGTGACGGCGGCCGCGGCGAGCGACGCCCTCGATCGCGAGGGCGTAGACTCCATGGGACTCGATCGGCTCGACCGCCGCTTCCTCACCGCCATCATCGAGCAGTACGGTGGCGGTCCCGTGGGGCTCGAAGCCATCGCGGCCACCATCAATGACGAGGCCGAGACGCTCGCCGAGGTGGTCGAGCCCTTTCTCCTCAAGATAGGCTTCGTCGTTCGCACGCCCACCGGTCGGAAGGTGACGCCGCCCGCATATGCGCATCTCGGTACCGCCGCCCCCACTGCACCAGGTGCGCAGGGACAATTACCGCTTTAGACGGTGTTGCACGATGGCTGATCTGGGTAAAATTCTTCTCGGTTTAGGGATCGTGATGGTAGTTCTGGGGGGAATCCTGTGGCTGGCAGGTCACTTCACCGGAAAGGTGCCATGGTTCGGACGGTTGCCCGGAGATATCTACGTCGAGCGCGGAAGGTGGAGCTTCTACTTCCCCCTCGGCTCCTCCATCGTTGTCTCGCTCGTGCTGTCACTCATCGTCTGGCTCTTCTCCCGGCGCTAGCTCTCCTCGTCGTCGCGGCCCTCCACCCCTCCGCGCACGCCTCGGAAGACATCCGTGTCGGGCTCGGCGAAGGACTGGCCACCGTGGAGATCGGAGGCGGACCGATGTTCGTCCAGGATTTCAATGGACGAGCGCTCGCGGAAGACCCCGTATCCTTCTTCCGCGCCTTGCGGCGGGAGTCGATCGTCGAATGGCGAGGCCGGCGCGTGTCGGGCCTTCGCGTCATACCCGCGGGGAGCGGGCCGCTCCGGTTCCAGCAGCGCGTTTACCCAGGGGCGATCGACGTCATCGGCACGCCGGATGGGCTCATGGTGGTGAACCAGCTGCTCCTCGAGGAGTACCTGGTCGGCGCGGTCAAGGCCGAAGCGGGCGACAAGATGCCCATCGAGATGCTCAAGGCCCAGGCCATCGTCGCGCGGACGTATGCCGCCTATCACCGCCGTCTCAACGCCGCCAAGCCCTACCACCTGGTTGCGGGCACCGCCAATCAGCAGTACGTGGGCCGCGTCGGCGCCGATTCACCCGCGTGGACGGCCGTGCGCGAGACGGAGGGGCAGGTGCTGCTCTGGGAGGGCAACCTCTTCCCCGCCTTCTATCACACGGACAGCGGTGGCCACACGGAGGATCCGCGCGTCGTCTTCGCGGCGAGCAACATGCCGGCGCTCAAGCCAGTGCGCGTCGAGTTTCCCTCGCAGTCTCCCCATCATGCCTGGAGTCTCGACGTCGGCCTCTCGGATCTCGCCGTCGCTCTCAAGCGGGGGGGAATCTCGGTAGGCACCATTACCGCCCTCCGCGTCCTCGAACGCAGCGTCTCGCTCCGTGTCTCACGTATCGCCGTGGAAGGGACGCGCGGGAATGCCACCCTGCGCGGCAACGAGTTCAGACGGCTCGTGGGCTACGACACGCTCAAGAGCACGCTCTTCGCCGTCTCCATCGACCACGCCTCCGCCCGCTTCGTTGGCCGCGGCTACGGTCACGGCGTGGGACTCGATCAGTGGAGCGCCAAGACCATGGCGGAGCAGGGCTATACGGCTCGGCAAATCGCCCAGTATTACTATCCGGGCGCCACCCTCGCCTCGCTGAATTCCGCGTCGCCGTAGCACCTCACAGACTTCATGACCATCGACTGGTCAGACTTCGAGTTGGTGGACATGCGCGTGGGCGTGATCGTCGACGCCCAGGTCTTTCCGGAGGCGCGGAAGCCCGCCATCAAGCTCTGGATCGATTTCGGCGAGCTCGGGGTCAAGCGCTCCAGCGCCCAGATCGCCGAGCGCTACACGCCAGGGGAGCTGACGGGTCGCCGCGTGGTCGCGGTGGTAAATTTCCCGCCCAAGCAGATCGGACCGTTCGTCTCCGAGGTGCTCGTGCTGGGCGCCTACGGCGAGCGAGGTGAGGTCATACTCCTTCGTCCCGACTTCGATGTCTCGCCGGGGGCGAAGATCGGCTAGCATTCCCGGCGACCGCGCATTGGCCCTCCGGCCGCGCGGGCGGTAGACTCACACGCCATGGACGTTTCTCTCTTCGACTACGACCTGCCCGCGCCGCGCATCGCCCAGGAGCCTGCGGAACCGCGCGATGCCTCGAAGCTCCTCGTGCTCGACCGGGCGCGGGGCGGCTGGAAGG
>WNGL01033433.1_pt1 | contig 10921 bp, 10 predicted proteins | sample 5400591 | NCBI WGS metagenome assembly WNGL01 (sample SAMN13153377, study PRJNA577476) | soil metagenome | isolation source: 80 cm soil or saprolite under Garry oak tree replicate 1 | place: USA:California | collected 2016-06-15
CCCTTCTGGTTCTCGCCCCGCGCGTGGTGGGGCACGCCACGGCGGGAACCGGCCGCCATCCTCGGTTCCCGGCCGGATCGTTGGTACGTCAGCGTTCCCGTCGACGACCGGCTGAACCGCCCGCCCCGGCCGACGGTGAGCAGCGCCATGTAGTCGAAGAAGTTCAGGCCGAGGCCGCGTAGCAGGAGTGGCCGGCCCGGCTCGATCGCGGCGAGGTCCACGTCGGCCGGATTGCTCGGCGGGACGTAGCGCAGGCCGCGCTGCCGGGCGGTCGCGCTCGTGCTGGCTTCCGCGGTGAGCAGTTCGCTCGACGTGTGGCCCTGCGCGAGCACCACGGCGTCCAGCCCGGTCAGCCGTTCGCCGTCGGCCAGCCGCACGATCTGCCGGCCACGCCGGTCCTCGAGCAGGTCCACGGCTTGCTTGGCGTGCCGGACGATGTGGACGTTGTCCGGCGCGGTCCGGGCCAGATGGTCGAAGACCCAGGTGAGGTACTGGCCGTAGAACGCCCGCGACGGGTAGGAGTCCGGGCCGAGGCGCCGCGCTTCGGCGAGCAGGTGCGCCGGCATGTCGTCCAGCGGGCCGACCAGCGTGTTGAACTGGGACCACTCGTACAGGCTGGGGCCGCGCACCACCGGCCCCGCGCACCGCACCGACTCGTCCACGAACATGGTCACCTGGGAGGCGACCGTGTTCATCAGCAGTTCGCCGGACTGGGTGGTCCGCCACACCCGGCTGCCGCTGGCCAGGTAGGGGTCGACGACGTGCAGCACGACGTCGTGCGACGCCGGCACGCACTCGTCGGCGTTGGCGCACAAGCGTTCCAGGACCGACAGGCCACGAGGCCCGAGTCCGACGATGCAGATCTCCGCGGATGTGACGGCCACACGGCGAAGTGTGGAGCTTTCCGGCATGGCGGAACACCTTTGTTCGGATAGCGATGTGGCTGGAAGTCATCCGTGCCCAGTGTTACCAGAATGCACGTGGCCGAGTGATCGACAATTCGACTTTTCCCGGTCAACGAGCCGTGTTACGAGGGTTCATGCGTTCAACGCATTAATCCGGCGTGAGTTGTATTGGGGTTGCCGGACTCGGCTGCATAGCCGGACGGTTGGTCGAACCAGGACATCGGCGACGACTTCGACGTGTGTGCCCGGACCGTCGAGCATCACCTGACGAACGTGTACCGCAAGCTCAGCATCGTCGGCCGGAATGAGCTGCGGGCCGCGCTGCGCCGCTACTCGGCGATCCAGCCCGGCCGCCGGTCTCCCGTCACGAGGTACGCCGGTCGAACGGCGGGGTATCCCGGATGACAGGCGGATGCCGACGTCCGGCGAGCGAGGCGGTGGTGCAGCGATGAGCGACCGGTCCATGTTCATCCGATCGGGTGGCAAGACCGAGATGGGGACACGTTCGCCCAGCTCAGCGGCCACGCCGGGTTCGGTTCGGCCGGGGTCGAACCGTTGCGGCGATAGCGTCGAAGACATGTCGATCCAAGGGCGCACCATTGAGTCCACACCGGACGCACCGCCTGGCCGAAGCCCGGTGGCCAGGCCGATTCTGACCCTGCTCGCCACCTGCCTCGGGCTTTTCCTCGGCCAGGTCGACACCACCGCCATCAACCTCGCGCTGCCCGCGATGGGGCGGGCGCTGGCCGGTGGGCTGGAGAGCCAGCAGTGGGTCATCATCGCCTACAGCGTCACGTTCGCCGCGCTGCTGCTGACCGGCGGCACGCTCGGCGACCGGTTCGGCCGGCGGTTGCTGTTCCGCATCGGCATCGCCGTGTTCGTCATCGGCTCGATCTGGTGCGCGGTCGCCAGTTCCATCCCGGTCCTGATCGGCGGCCGGGTGGTGCAGGGTGTCGGGTCCGCGATGATGCTGCCGCAGAGCCTCGCCATCCTGGCCACCGCGTTTCCCCAGCCGCACGAACGCAATCGCGCCATGGCGGCGTGGTCGGTGGTTGCCGGGCTCGGCCTGGCCGCCGGTCCGACCATCGGCGGGCTGGTCGTCCAGGAGATCAACTGGAACTTCATCTTCTGGGTCAACGTGCCGATCGGTGTCGTGTCGCTGCTGCTGACGTTCACCAACGTGCCGGAGTCGCGCAACCCGAACGCCCGCCGGCTGGACTTCCGCGGCCAGCTGCTCGGCGCGATCGTGCTGGGGCTGCTGACGTTCGTGGTGGTGGACGGCCGGAACCTGGGCTGGACATCACCTGCCGTGATCGGCTGCGTGGTGACCGTCGTGGTCTGCGCGGCGCTGTTCTTCGTCGCGGAGAACCGGCACCCCAGCCCGATGTTGCCGCTGCGACTGATGCGGCGCGGCCAGTTGCCGGTGGCGACGGTGGTCGCCATGTGCATGACGTTCGGCATGTACGGCCTGTTCATGTTGGTCAGCCTCGCGTTCCAGCAGCAGCGTGGTGCCACGGCGCTGGTCGCCGGGCTGGAGATGTTGCCGCTGCCGTTGGTGTTCATGGCGTTGTCGCCGCTCGTGGGGCGGCTCGTGACCCGGTACGGCCCACGGCTGCCGATGACCGCGGGGATGCTGCTGATGGGCCTCGGCCTGCTGATCTACGCGGTGGTCGGCGGCGACGCGAACATCTGGCTGATCGAGGTCTCGTTCGTGACCGTCGGCATCGGCCTTGCCCTGAACACCGGTCCCGTGGTCGGCGTCGCGGTGTCCGCGGTGAGCGCCGAGCGCGCCGGGCTGGCGTCGGGCATCGCCAACCTGGCCCGGATGTTCGGCTCCGCGTTGGGTGTGGCCGTGCTGGGCACCGTGCTCGCGGTCGGCAGCGCGGGCGCGACGCACGGACCCGCGTTCCTCACCGGACTGCGTGCCGCGCTGCTGGTCGGCTGCGCGGTGGAACTGTTCGGCGGCCTGGTCGCACTGCTCAAGGTGCGCAACCCCAGCCGTACCAGGACTTCGGAGGCGCGCGACCGATGATCACCTGCTGCATCCAGTACACATTGGACCCGTTCCGGGTCGACGACTTCGAGAAGTACGCGACCACATGGCCGCCGATCATCGAGCGTTGCGGCGGCCGGCTCGTCGGGTACTACCTGCCCAAGGAAGGCGCCAACAACTACGCCGTCGCGCTGATCAACTTCGATTCGCTCGCCGACTACGAGCGATACCGCGAGCGACTGGCCGCCGATCACGACGCGAAGGCCAATCTCGCGCACGCCCGCGACACCCGTTGCATTCTCGCGGAAAGCCGGTCGTTCCTGCGACCGGTGTGAACTGACACATTCACGCCCGGCCAATTCACGCACCGAAGCATGAGGAGCCGATAATGCCGTTCGCGGCACCAGAACCGTTCGTCCCCCTTCAGGTGGGGCGCCCGATCAGGGTCGCCTTCTTCCTGGGCAGCGACGTCACCAGCCATATCATCGCCAACCGGCTGTTGCCGATTCTGCTGCGGTCCAGGGCCACCGTCGACATCTTCCTCACCCGCGCGCGACCCAACCGCCGTCGCCCGCGACGACTGCAACAACTGCACTTCGTCGAACACACGCTGTTGCAGGACCACGCGTATCCCTACGTGGACAGCTTCGGCATACCGGCACCGGACCAGTTCAACACCCCGGCCGGCTGGCGGGCCCTCGCGCCGACCGGCCTGACCGTGCGGGACGTGGCGAACGTCAACGATCCCGAGTTCGTGGCGGAACTGGCCGATCAGCGTTTCGACGCCGCCGTGTCGGTCCGCTGCTACCAGAAGTTTCGCCAGCCGATCCTGGACCTGTTGAGCCGTAACGGTTCCCGGTTCGTGAACCTGCATCCCGGCCTGCTGCCGTACTACCGGGGTGTGAACACGTTCGTGCGGTCGATGATCGAGGGCGCGCCGCGGGCCGGTTTCACCCTGCACGACCTCGACGTCGAGTTCGACACCGGCGACGTGATCGGCCAGACCAGCTTCCCGCTGAGCTACTCGCGTTCGGTGATGGAGAACATGGTCGCGCACGCCACCGACGCGGCCAGCCTCGTTCTGGACCTCCTGCAACGGATCTCGGCCGGCCGACCCGTGCCGGCCGGTGCGCAGGACAACCGGAAGGCGCGCTACTTCAGCTATCCGACCGACGCCGACCTGGATCGGTTGGCCCGCAACGGTGTCGACGTGTTTCGCGCGTCGGCGGTGATCGACGTGCTCGCCGACGCGTTCTTCGGCACGCTCGCCGACATCGGTGGTTTACGGGACACGTTGATCGAGGCGGTCCGGGTGGCGGGTATTCCGGCCGAGGATGCGCGCGACCGACGTCTGATGCTCAGTTCGGCGAGCAGGTAATGAGCGGAGTTAGCATGGTGACCATGAGTGCGGGGACCGAACCGGTGCTCGGCGACGTCGAGATCGCCGAGATCGGGACGCTCCTGGCCGACCGAACCCGGTGCCGGGTGCTGATGGCACTCAACGACGGCAGGGCGCTGGCCGCCAGCGTGCTCGCCGACGAGGCCGGGGTGGCCAGGTCCACCGCGAGCAGCCACCTGGCCAAGCTGACCGAGGCCGGCTTCCTCCAGGTCGAGACGCACGGCCGGCACCGCTACTACCGGCTGGCCGGGCCGCACGTCGGCGAACTGCTGGAGAAGCTCACGCAGATCGCGCCGGCCCGGCCGGTGCGGTCGCTGCGCGACGGCAACCGGGGTGCCCAGTTGCGTTCCGCCCGCACGTGTTACGACCATCTGGCCGGCCGCCTCGGCGTCGGCATCATGGCCCATGTGCTGGCCAGCGGCTATCTCGTCGGCGGCGACGGACGGTTCCACCCCGAGTCGCCCGGCCGGGACCGGGTCATCGGCTACGGCCGTGACGTGGAGTATGCGCTGACCCCGGCCGGCTGGGCCTTCCTGAACGACGTCGGCATCACGATCCCGGACGGGAACCGCACCCTGATCCGGTACTGCGTGGACTGGAGCGAGCAGCGGCACCATCTCGCCGGGCAGCTCGGCCGCGCGATCCTGGACCATTTCCTTGCCGCGTCGTGGATCCGTCGCCGTGCGGTCGGCCGCAGCGTACGGGTCACCGAGCAGGGGCGGGCGGCGCTGGCCGAGATCTTCCACCTCGACTGGAACTGAATCGCCGCCCCCCGTCGTCCGAACGCACAGGGAGCTGAATCGATGATGAATGACGCCCAGCCGCTCGAAGTGGCCGAATTCCTCTCGGCACTGGACTCCAGCGTCCCCGAGGCGCTGACCGCGTGCCCGGCCCGTACCGTGCACCTGCTGGCCGCGCACGCCGCCGGCAACTACCGGGAGATCACCCGGCACGTGGATGCCTACCTGGCCGGCACCCCGCTGATGCGCACCAGAACCTTCGACGAGCGCGAACCGGAGTTCCGTGTGCTGTCCGCGCCGGACCTGACCAAGGCGATCGCCGACGGTGAGCAGCAGATGCGGGCCAGCATCGAAGAACTGCTCGCCAAAGAGGCGGATCCGGTGCTGCGCTGGACGAACCGCCAGGTGCACGCGGCCGGTTTCCTCAAGCACAGCCGCAGCGAGTGCGCCGTGCACCGCTGGGACATGGCGGGCGACGACCCGATCAGCGAGAAACTGCTGTCCCAGCAGCGCGGCCGGCCAGCCCGATCTGCTGGTCGGTGTCAACCGTGGTCAGCCGGAACTGTTCGCCGTCGAACCGGAGGGCGAGGCGCTGGTCGAGGGTGACCCGGCGGCGCGGCTGCTGTTCCTGTGGGGCCGCAGGCCGACCCCGTTCGGTCGCCTGGTGTGCCACGGGACCGGTGAGGAACTGTCCCGGCTCCAGTGGCTGCTGTCTGGCTATTGACCAACCGGAGGTGTGTGATGGCAACGGCAGGTGGCAGACGATCGTCCGATGTGGACTCCGAAGTGTTCGTCGCGCAGCAGGCCATGGCCAGGAGGTTCGCCGGCCTGCACGCCGGGCCCGGTGTGCTCGTGTTGCCCAACGCGTGGGACGCGGGCAGCGCGGCGTTGCTGGCGCGGGTGCCCGGCGTGCGGGCGTTGGCCACCACCAGCGCCGGCATGGCCGCGGCACACGGCCTGCCCGACGGCGAACTCCTGGGCCTCGACCACCTGCTGGCCGCGCTCACCCAGCTCATCCGCGCGGTCGCGCTGCCGGTGACCGTGGATCTGGAGACCGGGTACGGCAACACGCCCGACGAGGTCGCGGACTCGGTGGCGTCGGTAATCGATGCCGGCGCGGTCGGCGTGAACCTGGAGGACGGCCTGCCCGGCCGGCCCGATCAGCTGTTGCCCGCGGAAGAACACGCCGGGCGGATCGCCGCCGCGCGGTCTGCGGCCGGCCAGGTCGGCGTGCCGATCGTGGTCAACGCGCGGACCGACGTCTACTGGCGGGCGATCGGGCGGCCGGAGTGCCGGCTGGCGCACGCGGTCTACCGATCGCGGATCTACGCGGAGGCAGGCGCGGACTGCGTGTTCGTGCCCGGCTTCCCCGGACCGGACGTGCCGGACCGGCAGGCCCGCGACCTGATCGCCGAACTGGTCGGCGAACTGGCCGGCACGCCGTTGAACCTGCTGGCCAACACGAGCCTGCCGCCGGTGGACGTGCTGGCCGAGTTGGGTGTTCGCCGGCTGTCGGTGGGTTCGGCGCTCTACCGGCTCGCCATGGCGGCCGTGCGCGGCGCGGCTGTCGACCTGTTCGCCACCGGTCGGCCGGACGCGCTGGCCGGCGCGGATCGGTTGAGCTACCAGGAACTCCTGGACGTGCTGTCGACCACGGGCACGTGAACACAGAGAGGAATGAGTTCAGATGTGGTGGTACTGCGGCTATCGCGCGCTGCCGAAGGTACGTGCTTCCGACCTGGCCCGCCGGTTCCTGCGCCAGCACGACGCGGGCACCAACCGGCCCGCCGACGTGCGCGGCTGGTTCACCTTTCCCAGCGGGCTGGCGGGCTTCGTGCTGATCGAGGCGGACACCCCACGTGCGGTGGCCGCGATGGTCGAACCCTATGCGCGCCTGGTGGAGTGGGACGTCCAGGCGATCGCCGAGCAGAACTACAACCAGGTCCACGAGGAACTGCGCCGGTCCACCGGCCGCACGGCGCTGGAGGACCTGATGCACGGCGTGGCGCCGGCGGACATGCTGGCCAGGGCGAACGGCACCCGGTGAATCAGTCGAACGCGTCCGGTGGTGGTGTGGTGTGCGGCGGGATGGCCACCCGCTGGGCCGCGCTGACGAACTGCCGGGTGAAGGGATGACTGCCCTGGCGCGGGAACGCGAGATGCGCCGGGACCAGCGGAGCGCCCTCCAGCATGACGAACCGGATCGCCGGATGCACCACCCGGTAGGCGGCGGAGATCGGCACCACACCCACCCCTCGGTTGGCCGCGACCGCCTCCAGCCACTCGTCGAAGTTCGCGCACTCGGCGGAGGGCTCCGGCCGGTGCGTCGATGGCCAGTCGTCCGGATGCGTGGTGCCGCTGACCGTGTTCACCACCAGCGGCCAGTCGGCCAGGTCACGCCAGTGGATCCGCGACCGGTTGGCCAGCGGCGAGTTGCGCCGCACGGCGGCCACCCGGCGCTCCCGGAACAGCATGACGGTCTGCAGGCCCGCCTTGGCCGGCTCGCCACGCAGCACCGCGACATCGCTCTCACCGATGTCCACCCCGGCGTAGGCCTCGTCCCGACGCACCAGTTCGACACGGACGTGTGTGTCACGTTCGAACCGGGTGATCGCCTGCTGCGCCCACGTGTCGGGCAGCAGCCAGGTGAAGCCCAGCCGCAGCGGGGTCGGCGCGCCGCCGCTGGCCAGGATGCCGTCCAGATCCTTGAGAACCCGCTCCACGTCGGCCTTCAGCCGTTCGCCGTCGCCGGTCAGCGACACGCGTCGGGTGGTGCGGTTGAGCAGTTGCGTGCCGAGCATGCGTTCCAGGCTGTTGACCGTTCTCGTCAGGCTGGGCTGGCTGACCCGAAGGCGTTTCGCCGCTCGCGTGAAGTTCAGTTCTTCGGCGATCACGAGAAAGCTGCGTAAATGGCGGATCTCCACGTTCATGCGCGGCTGTCCCCCAAAAGGAGAGTATTGGCTGCGAGCCAATTCATGTCACCGTAACATGACTGTGCGTACTCGGCAAACTCGCGCCGTAAACAGTTGGTAAGATCGGATTTCGTTCGGAAGGATATTTATCGTGTCGCTACACGCGGACCAGTCGATGTTGGCCCGCGACGTCGTACTGGCCAAGGACGCCGCCGAACCGCTCTACCAGCAGCTCTACACGCAGTTGCGGTCGGCCATCGTCGGCGGCGGGCAATGGGCGGCCGGCACGCGGCTGCCGTCGTCCCGGGAACTGGCCACCGAGTTCGGTGTGTCCCGCAACACGGTCGTGCTGGCCTACCAGCGGTTGCAGGAGGACGGCTTCGTGCGCGGCATGGCGGGCGGCGGCACGGTGGTCGGCGACCTGCCGGTCGTGGCACCCGCACGCGACAGCGGTGCGTGGCGCGACGCAGCCGTCGAGCAGGCACCGTACGGGCTGCCCAACTCGGCGTTCCCGGTCGGCGTGCCGCCGGTCGACCTGTTTCCCACGACGCTGTGGGCCGGGCTGACCAGCCGCAGGCTGCGCACGTCGGGCGTACGGGTGCTGCTGGGTCCCGGACTGTTCGGCTACCGGCCGCTGCGCGAGGCGATCGCGGGCTACCTCTGGGTCGTGCGTGGCATCCGTTGCACTCCCGAACAGGTGATCGTCACCCGCGGCCTGGACGCCGGGCTCGACCTGCTCGGCAGGGCCCTGCTCAGCGAAGGCGACCGGGTGTGGTGTGAGGAACCGGGCCACCAGCCGGTCCTGGCCCGGCATGGCGTGCGCCGCCATCCGGTGCCGGTGGACGAGGACGGGCTGGACGTCGACGCCGCGATCGCGGTCGCGCCGGATGCCGCGCTGGCGCTGGTTTCCGCCGCCTGCCAGCTGCCGATGTCGGTCGCCATGACCGAATCGCGCCGCGCCCGGCTGCTCGACCATGCCCACCGGAGAAGCATGTGGGTCGTCGAGCACGAGAACGACACGGCGTTCCTCGGCCGGCAGGCCGCCCGTCCGCTGATCGCCGATGACGAACGAGGCCGGGTGATCCACGTCGGCACGTTCGACACGGTCCTGTTCCCGCAACTGCACGTCGGCTACTGCGTCGTGCCGGACGGGTTGATCGACACGGTCGGCCGGGCCGTGGCCGACGCCGACACGCAGGCGTCCGGCCTGACGCAGGCGGTGCTCGCGGATTTCCTGAACCACCACCGGTTCGCGCGGTTCCTGGCACGCATCACGTCGGCCTGCGCCAGCCGCCGCGAGCTGCTGCGGGACGCCCTGCTCCGGCTGCCGGGCACCCCGTTGATCGTGGTCGGCGATGCCGGTCGGGGCAGCTACCTGACCACGGTGTTTCGTCGGCCGGCCACGGAGTCCGGCCTGGTCGCGGATGCCGCCCGACTGTCGCTGAACCTGGCGCCGCTGAGCCGGTACTTCAGCACCGCCGACCCGACCACCGGCCTCCTGCTGGGCTGCGCCGCGGCTCGCGAGGAGACGATCGGGCCTGCCGTGCGCCTGTTGGCATCGCTGCTGCGCCGGCACGTGCGTCCCGTGCCGGACAACGCTGAGTGATGCTGAGTGATTCAGCACTTGGTACCGAAGCCCCGGTGCACTTGGACCTGTGCCGGCGCGCCGGAATCAGGCAATTATTGAGATGTGCCCGGCGGGCGGACCGTTTTGAAAGCCGTCCCCGGTGTACCCGTCAATTGTTTGTGATTCCTGTTGTCGACGTCAAGGAGACCGCTGTGCCGGTACAGAAGTTCTACAGTTTCCCCAGCGAATACGACGACCAGATCTACTGGGCCAGGGTGGCGCGCAATCTGGGCTGGCTCGGTGACACCGACGAACAGGCGCGGGCCCGCCAGACCCGACTGCGCGACCTGACGATCGGCGTGGCCGGCTGCGGCGGCATCGGCGGCAGCATGGTCGACCGGCTGGCCCGGCTCGGCGTGCTGCACCTGCGCATCGCCGACCTGGACACGTTCGAGTACTCCAACATCAACCGGCAGTTGGGCGCCGGCTTCGACACCATCGGCAAGAACAAGGCCGAGATCGTCGCCACCACCGTGCACAACACCACACCCGACGTGGCCATCGACGTGTGCACCACCGGCATCACCGAGGAAACGGCCGACGAGTTCTTCGAAGGCTGCGACTACGTGCTCGACGAGATCGAGCCGTATGAGTTCCGCGCCAGGTACGCGCTGCACCGCGCGTTCCGCCGCGCCGATCGGTGCCGGTTCATGATGACCGCGCACGTCTACGGGAACCGCACGTTCCTGTGGAAGTGGACCAAGGACTCCATGCCGCTGGAAGAATTGCTCGGCGTGCCGGAGGACGCCGAGGTCAACCCGGAGACCGCGAAGCAGTTGATGAGCAGGCTCATCCCGGAATGGCCGACCTGGCCGGCGGACGAGATGCAGCGCGGTTGGCTGATCGACAAGACCACGTGCCCGATCATCCCCGGCGCGCCGCCGATGGCGCAGGGCCTGCTGCTGGAGCGGCTGATGTTCGGCGCGCTGGGCATCGAGGAACTGGGTGACACCAAGGAGTTCCCGGTCTCACCCGGCTACGCCATGATGGACTCCCGCACCTGGACCGCGAAGATGGTCGAGGGCAGGTGGTGGTGACATGACCCGCGCGCGGACGGCCGAGCACCGGATTCCGGTGCAGGAAACGAGAGGTACCAACGGTTTCGCCGGCCGGCACGTGCTGTCCATGTCCCAGTACGGCGCCGGTGATCTCCAGCTGCTGTTCGCGGCGGCAGAGGACATGCGCGCCCGTGTCGCGAGGGGCCGGCCCGACCGGCCCCTCGGCGGGCGGCTGCTGATGTCGGCGTTCTTCGAACGCAGCACCCGCACCCGCCTGTCGCACGAAGCGGCCATGCTCCGGCTCGGCGGCGTAGTCTCCGGGTTCGCCGATCCCAGCGTGACCAGGG
>WNGL01010099.1_pt1 | contig 10920 bp, 14 predicted proteins | sample 5400591 | NCBI WGS metagenome assembly WNGL01 (sample SAMN13153377, study PRJNA577476) | soil metagenome | isolation source: 80 cm soil or saprolite under Garry oak tree replicate 1 | place: USA:California | collected 2016-06-15
CGGAGTGCCCGACCCCCTTCTAATACACGAGCAGGCACTTCCAAGTCAATGGCTTTTGCGGGCACTTTGCTGTCTTGCCGAGGTTTAGTTGTCGTGCGCCATTTTCTGGGCCATGCGCAGAAGCAATTTCCGGTCGTCGGCGCTCATCTTTGCCAGATGCCGTCTCAACCTTTGAAAGTAGCGGGCATCTCTACCTCGAAGTCCCCAAATTGGCGGCCTATCACCGTTCGAAACTAACGTAGCGGGAGCCTCGGGCGGTTTATCGCCATCATAAAAAAGCTGGTACATCGGAACCTCTAAGGCCCTTGCCATCTTTTCCAGCGTCTCGATGGCGGGAACCGTGTGGCTGTTTTCAACCCGCGAGATGTAGCAGCGGAACAGCCCTGTTTTCTTCTCGATGTCCCCTTGAGAGAGATTTTTTGCTTCGCGCAATTCTCTTAGGCGGTCGCCGATAATCATGGCGGGATTATTCCACTGAGAAGAATGTAAAGCAAGCAGTCTGCTGCTTGACCTCTTTTCTCAAGGAGAGTATATATGCAGTAATTTACTCCTGCGAGGAGTCGCAAAAGGGAGATCGATGAGATATTTACGGCTCATCGCAGCCGCACTGCTTGGCCTCATCCTTATCAGCGGACCCGTGTCCGGTCCTGCGCCGCGAGCGACTTCCACAACTCAAGACACTAATCAGAAGAAAGAAATCAGAGTGTGGGTGAATACCAACAGCGGCATTTACCATTGTCCTGGAAGTCGCTGGTACGGAAAGACGAAGCAGGGTAAGTATATGAGCGAGTGCGAAGCGCTGGAGGCTGGTTACAGGGCGACTTATTTCCGTCCCTGTGGGTCAGACTGCAAGAAGTGAAGCTACCTATTCCTTGAGTAGCTTTGGCGACAAGCTCGGCAGTCGCTGTCCTCTAAAACCGTAAAATCCTGTAACCACTACGCTGGTCATGGACCTGTGACCGTCAAACAACTTTGTTCTTAGAGGAAACTTGGAAATGGAATTGGTAGGAAGAGAAGGGGCACGCTCGATTCATCCCACTGCGTCATTTCCCTCTCAAAGGAAGGAGGCCGAAGGAAGGGGAGGTGCCCCAGACCTGCGTTATACCGCGCAGCGCACCGTCCGTCAACCAAGCCTTACTCCTGTTTTTCGAGCGTGGCATCTACCGTGGCGGTTGCTCCTGCACTCACGGTCATGGTTCTTCCCCAAGTCTTGAAGCCTGACTTCCCCAGCCTAATCTTGTGATCGCCCGCTGCTAGTCGCAGTGATGAAGGAGTGCTGCCCATGAACTTCTCATCGACTGTGATCTCTGCCCCGTCGGGCGTGGATTTGAGATCAACTGTCGAGAGTGCAGGGTCCCCTCCAATTCCATTTTGCGCGGGTGTTACGTTCGCAGTTGCCTGAACGGGTGCGGCACCTGTTTCAGTGTTGGGGGACGCTTGCGCCGAAAACCGTTTCGGGTCGAGTGGAATATCCCCGTTGATATAAGCAGTGATCTCGGTTCCCTTCGGAATCGTGATGTCCTTCCCGTGCATGAACAGAAACAGGGGAGCGGCGGGAAAGAAGACGATAGCGGTTCCGATAATCGCGCCGGTCATTGCTCCGGTGTGGCCTCCGCCCTGTGTTTCTTTGACAGCCCGCAATGGTGCCTTCTCTCCATCTGCAAGACGCACATCATCTATGTTTACGTTGAGCTTGCCGCCGCGAGCCATTCGACGCTTGTGTTGAGCTTCGGTTATCGTCGCCAGCGCGAGCCCACCACGCGGAACCACGATCACGTCCTTTACTTTGACATCTTCAAGCACGTCGAAATCCACCCGGTCTCCCGTGGTAGCATCCGCCGAAGATAAATTTCTGGTAAGACGGAGCTTAATCGGTGTGCCATCTTCCAAGCCGAACGCCAGCGGCTGCTTGAGTGGTGCCGCCTCGGGCTTTTGAGCAGACTGCTGATCCTTAGCATCCTGTTTTGATTGCGCAGCAGATTCCAAACCGTTCGAAAAAAGCAGCAATGCTGAAAGAACAAATGAGCGAGCGACCCTCACGGGGCTGGACCTCCGTTCGTGGTCTGTTGCGGGGATTAACTGCAACCACAATCTACCCAAAGTAGAAGGGTGTCAAGGACTTACGTTACGGCATCCTGAATGTGATGAGCCTTGGCGGTGGAGCACTAGAACCCGCGAACGAACATTGTGCTTTCATTGCATCCAACGAAACTGAACGGGAGATTCGCTCTTCAGCTTCTTGACGCGCTCCAATACCTCTTCGCCTGTCAGGATTCCTTTCTCCGCCAGCAACTCTAAGATCGCTTCAGTCAAAAACATATTGTAGTACGCAACCTCCTGAATCGTTGTCGTCACCTTGCCAGTCTTGTCGTCCTGCTCCATCGTGGCCTCCTCAACCCTCTTGACACAACGTAGCTATCTGGGGATATGTAAGCCGCAGGCGATCAGGGATGACTTTATTCTGTGTCACCTTCACGTCCACAACCCTACGAGCCGGGCGTTTTTATTTGAACGTAGGGCAGCGTGCTTCTACTGATAGACAATAACCCCAAGCTGGCAATGCGGCGACATCAAGGCGATCCGTTTCTCCTGCCCGTCAGCATACCGCGTGAGCCATTCGCGCTCGGTTGTGCCCTGTTGCGACTGTTGTATACCCTGTAAGTTTTGCACCACGCCCCGCAGGTGCATTTCTTGGTTAGCTTCGGGGTCTCCAAGCGAGCTGTTCTTCATCTTCACGTCCAACGAGTCCGCAAGCTGCGTCAATTCCGTCAATGTCACAGAGACCGTGCGGCTGACCATCGGGTCTGCCAGGACTCGCTTGATGATCTCGTTGACCTTTTCCATCGCCAGCAATTGCCCTTTTCGCGTAGCCAAGAGTTGCCTGAACGCCCGCTCGTTCTGCACATCTATCGTGCGGTCGGCGTAGATCACCATGTCTACCATGGCTTCCACATCGGAGATGTCTTTGGCTTCGGGAATTACTTGATCCCGGCTTGTGCCAGCGGCGAAACGCTCTACGCAGCGATGCAGTCACTCGTCTCCACCACCTGAAAATTCCGCTGTCCACGGTCGACCGCCATGAGGTAGGCCACCAGCTTTCTTGCCACCGCCAGTGTTGCGCGATGGCATTGCCTTTCTGCTTTTCCTGGTCATAGAGCATCGCTCAGTCCGGGCTGTAGCGCCGTGCCATTTTTGCCGCTTCGATGAGCGTCGTCTGCAAATGTTTGTTGCGCTGTTTTGACAGCGGCGTGCGCTGCACAGTGTTCGCCGAACTCTTTTCTGCTCCACACAACCTGCAATTAGCTGATGGCTTTCTTGATCGAGGAAAAACGCTTCGCATCCCCGACTTCCAGCGCCCAGGTCAACGCTGTGATCGGCCCCACGGCGGGGATGGTCATCAACCGCTCCACACGATCCATCAGCAACGAATCACGTTCCAGTGATCGCACCAGCGTCTCGCGGCACACTCGCAGCAGCGAACATAGCCCTTCATCAATGTCCGGGTTGGTCGCCAGCAGTTCGCTGAAGTAGTTGGCCTTGTGCAATCGCTGCTTGTTGTAGCTCACTCCCGCTTCCATCAGCAGCATGCCAATCTTGTTTTTCATCTGCACCATCGCCGAACTAGCAGGTTGCGGTACCGCAGCGTGCGCCGCCGCTTGCGAATCGCCGTCGAGGCCATGTGGCATTCCGGCAGAAAATCGCATCGCAGGCAGTCGCAAATCTTGCTCGCATCGATGCGATCGTTCTTCTTTTTCGCTACCGCAATGGCCCGCAGCATCAGCGGATGCGCTACTTTCAGCGCCGCGGCATGTGGCTGCAGGTGATCGTGGATCCAGCCAGTAAACACCGTGGCTTCCATCGCTGCCGTCCACGGCTGCGGCAGTGTTCTCATCCAGCGGTCCAGGTCAAACGAGTGGCGGGAATCGCACCTTCGGCCTGAATCGTGGCACTGCCATCCTTCACGCAGTAGCTGATCAGCCTCGTGTGAACATCCAGTCCGATGTAATACATATTCTGCATGGGGGGAGCCTCCTTGGTGTCTCTGAATCAGCTCGGTCGCTGAGTTCAGCTTTTGTACACCAAGCGCTCCTCCTTCGACTTATACATTCAAACTTATCGTCCACTGACAAGGGCTAAGCAGAGTCGGGCCGATTTATGATTGCGTCACAGCTGTACCGATGGCCTATTGCCGAACAATCTTCTTAACGACAACCTTGGACGATTCAGTATTCAGCTGGAGCCGGGGGAATCTGCATTGTCGAACTTCTTTTTCAACACCCTGTGGCCTGGTTTGACGGTCTGGAGTGTTCTCTTCATCGCTGATTATGTCCTAACCATAACGCGCGCCCGCCTCTATCGGGCTGGGGTGAGCGAGAAACTCGTGCTCGAAGGAAGTTACGAAATCACGCCGCACTTTCAACGAGATATTGATTCCCTGAGACTGGTCAGTCCATGCTTCTTGGCGATGCTCCTCCTGGGCGCGGCCATGCTGACCGCCGTCTGGTTACTCGCTGGGCAATCGCTGCCTGGACTGTACAATTTCGCTTTAGGGTCAATGATCCTGGTTCAATTGACAGCTCACACGGGGCTTCTTCCACGAATGGGTCACCCATGACCCAGAGTACCATCCAGCTAGAGCAAGTTTGCAAGAACTACGGCAACGGCAAAGTCGTACATGCCCTCCGTGATATCGATCTGAGCGTCGCGCAGGGCGAACGAGTGGCCGTCATGGGTCCCTCCGGCTCTGGCAAATCCTCTTTGCTCAACTTGATCTGCGGTTTGGATGATCCTACGAGCGGCACCGTCAGCGTCGCGGGCATAAAAATTCTGGACCTTAACGACGATCAACGTACCCGCATGCGCCGCGAGAAAATCGGAATGATCTTTCAGACCTTCAATCTTCTACCTACTTTGAGCGCCGTCGAGAACGCTGCCCTTCCGCTTCGTCTGCAGGGCATGCACCGCAAAGAGGCGGAACATCGCGCGGCCGCCATGCTCGAACGCGTAGGGCTAGGAACTCGAATCACGCATCGCCCCGATGAAATGTCCGGCGGCGAACGTCAGCGCGTTGCCATCGCTCGCGCCCTTATCTTTTCTCCTCCCCTTCTCCTGGGCGACGAGCCAACCGGCAATCTCGATTCTGCCACGGGCGAAGAAATTCTCGTGCTCCTCGACGATCTTCAAAAGGAATTCAACAGCACCCTGTTTCTCGTAACGCACAACGATCTTGTCGCCAGCTTCTGCGATCGCGTGGTCATCCTTCGCGATGGTCATATCTTGAAAGAACAGCGACCCGACCCTGTTCTCGCCGGATCCCACTAATGTTTCCGGCGCTCTGGCACATTAGTCTGCAGCAGTGGTGGAATCATCGTCTCCGCCTTTTCTTGACCACCATGGGCATTGCGCTGGGCGTTGCGGTATTTTTCGCCATCCGCACTGCCAACATCACCTTGCTCGACTCGCTCCGCCTCACTGTCGAAAAGGTTGCTGGCAAAGCCACACTGCAAATCACCGCGGGCGAAACAGGTTTTCCGGAAGAAATCCTTGAAACGGTCCGCTCTACTCCCGGGGTAAAAATCGCTGAGCCGATTATCGAGGTCATCGCGCGCACGGCCTTCGCCGAAGAAGGAAAACTCCTCATTCTCGGCGTCGACACCGCTGGCGATCAGCAGCTGCGCGATTACCAGTTCGACAAAACGCAAACCCAAATCGCCGACCCGCTCGTCTTTCTTGCGCGGCCCAATTCCATCCTGCTTTCCCGCGCGTTTGCCGATCGTCACTCGCTGAAGATCGGCGATACGCTGCCCCTGTACACGTCGATGGGTCGCAAAGCCTTCACGGTTCAAGGAATCTTTAAGCCGGTTGGAATCGGTGAGGTTTTCGGCGGCAACATCGCCATAATGGACGTCTATTCCGCGCAGGTCATTTTCAATCGCGGCCGCAATTTTGACCGCGTCGATCTGATGAATTCTCCAGATGTTCCTGTGGAAACTGTCCAGCAAAATCTGCGCGCCAAATTACACGCTGGGCTGGAAATCGTACCTCCCGAATCGCGTGGCCAGGATCTCGAAAGCGCCATCACTGCCATGCGTGTTGGTTTGACCATAACCAGTTTCACTGCACTTCTTGTCGGCATTTACATCATCTTCAACTCGTTTACCATCGCGGTAAATCAGCGCTGGAAGGAAATCGGCATACTCCGCGCCGTGGGTGTCGAGCGCCGCAACATCAATCTGATGTTTCTCTGCGAAGCCTTTCTAATGGGTGTGATTGGATCTGCGATCGGAATCGCCGCCGGCTATTGCCTTGCGGCGATCGGCGTAAAAGTCATGGCCAATATGGCTTCTTCAGTGTACGGCTTCATGTCCACCTCGACGCCGGCCGTCTTCCGCATCCAATACGCAATCACCTCCTTCATACTCGGCGTAGCCACGTCCGTCTCTGGTGCGTGGTTCCCAGCGCGTGCGGCGTCGCAGCTCGATCCCACTTTAGCGCTGCACAACATCGAAGCGCGCAAGAGGGAAGCTGTGCTCGGATGGGGCCGTGTCACTGTCGGCCTTGTTCTTACTTTGTCCAGCCTCGCGCTAATGATCTGGACGCCCTCTGGTGTGGGCGCCACCTCCCAATTCTCCTATGCCATCCTGATGGTCTTGGGCTTGACGGCCCTGTTGCCGAAGCTCATCGAGATGATATCGCACGTGCTTCGCCCTTTCATGGACTGGATGGGTGGGGCGGAGGGCAGTCTCGCCGTCGATGCCATGATCCAGTGTCCACGCCGCAGCTCCGCCACTGTTGGTGCGCTCATGGTCGGGCTCATGTTCGTTTTCTCGACGGCAGGCTATATTCAAAGTTACCGGCACATGGTCGACCGCTGGATGAAGCAATCTCTAAACGCCGATATCTTTGTCGCCACGTCCACCACCATGCGATCCACCACCTATCATTTCAACGAACAGCTCGGCCAGCAGATTGCCGACGTTCCCGGCGTGAAGCGGCTTGAAAACGTCCGCTTCACCACTGTCCCGTATGACGGCGACAGTGCCGCCCTGATAGCCATCGAGATGGACGGCTTCATGGCTCGCGCTATCGATGCCGTCGAAGGGGAGAGCGAGAAAACCCTCCTCGACACCCTTCCAAAGGGCGAAGGCGTGCTCGTCTCCCGAAACTTCGCCACGCGCTGGAAGATGCATGTCGGGCATTCGCTCACGCTGAATACTCCGAACGGTACCCTGGAGCGCCCGATCCTTGGCATTCTCGATGACTATCGCTCTGAGAAAGGCACCATCTTTATCGATCGCACCCTTTACAAACAATACTGGCATGACGATGCAGCCGACTTCTTCTTCGTTACTCTCAACCCTGGCGTCGATCCGGTTGCGGCCAAGCGCCAGATTCAGAACCTGACCTCCAACACGGTCCTCGCATTCGTCTACACTCAGGTCGAATTTAAGAAGTGGGTGTACGGCCTGGTTGATCAGTTCTTCGTGCTCAACTACATGCAACTAGTGATCGCCGTAATTGTATCCATGCTCGGAATCGTGAATACGCTCATGATTTCCATATCCGAGCGCAAACGTGAAATTGGCATAATTCGTGCGATCGGCGGGCTGCGCGCTCAGATACGCAAGCTGATCCTGCTTGAAGCGGTCGCCATTTCGATTGTAGGTGTAGCCGTGGGGGCGCTCGCCGGAATGTTTACTACCGAATTTATGGCTCACACTGTGTCTATGGTCTTAGCGGGATACGCCGTTCCATTCTATATTCCCTGGACGTTGATCCTCATCAGTCTCCCAATCGTAATCGTGACAGCGCTCCTGGCTGGATGGTGGCCCGCCCAACATGCCGTCGGCAATCAAATCATCGAGGCAATTGGATATGAATAGCCCGGCGTCGCGTGGCGTTGTTGGGATTATGAATGCTCTTCTCGTTTCCGCGATCCTATTTTCCCTCATGACTGCTCCGGCCTTCAGCGACATCGACCCTCGCAAGATTCTCGACGGTGTGTACGAGCAGGACACCAGCCATGACACCGCGATGAGAGCCGTATTCGACATCTTCGACAGAGACGGCCACAAAACCACAAAGAAGTTCATGCTGTTCCGCCTGGGCCCGCCCGGCGATAGCAAGACGCTTGTGCGCTTCACCGATCCCGCGGAGATTCGTGGGGTTACGCTGCTTTTCTATAATCACAAAGGCGACACTGACCGACAGTGGCTCTACATCCCCGCCGCCCGACGCACCCGCAGCGTCACGCCGCGTGAACGTTCCGAGAAGTTTGCAGGCACTGACTTTACCTACGAAGACGTTGAGGAGCGTGTGCTTGACGATTTCAATTGCCGGCTTCTCAGCGAAAACGAGATTATCGACGGGCACAAAACTTACAAAGTGGAAGCGAAGCCAGTGGGTGCGAGCCGGTCACAATATAGGTATGTTTATTACTGGGCCGCGCAAGATGTTCCGGTCATCCTGCATGCCGAAATGTACGACCGGGACGGAAAACTGGTCCGCGAACTTCACGCCTCGGCGCTCAAGAAAGTTTCCGGCATCTGGGGCGCGCGCCATGTCGAGATGCAGTCCGTAGAGGAAAAAACCCGCACGGTGCTGACCATCAACGAGGCTAAGTTCAATCAACATCTCGATCAGAAACTCTTCACGCCCGAAAGCCTGGAGAACGCGCCAGTCCATTAAACACTGAGCTGTTTTTTGCAAGGGCAAAGGAGTATTTCATTGGACCTTCTGGGGCGTGAGAGGCTACGAACAAGACCGATAGTCCAATAGCTGAAGCTAGGGCCAAGCCCAAGAATGCCACGGCGTATCGCCACCCAGGAGGTGCGAAGCGCGGTTTTGAGCCCAACCATCGCACCCAGCCCCAAATCAGCGAGGGAATCGGCAAAAGGTATCCCGCTACGGCTATGAGAGTAAAGAGAACACCCATCGCGTTTCCCCTCCGCAAACCAAAGTGTCGCGTAGAAAAGATCGGTGACAAATGGTAAGCGTTACGCTAACTCCTTCTTAAGCGGTATTTGGTTCAAGGTCGTTTCGCATCAGTTTCGATGCCGACGCACCGCCGCGTCCCATTTACAAAATTTTCGACAGGATTTCGGTTCCTTGTTGCGTTTGGCTACTTCTAAGTGCTGGCATTCCAATCGGCGGGAGGATACGCGATGCGCCAGAAGGTAGGTGCGGGCCGTGCGAATTCCACTGCAACCTTAGTCGGTCCGGTCAGCTCCTTTTTCACGTAGACGACGCGGCACTCTTTCTGTTCCCCGCTGTCTATGTTCTGCATGAGGAGCCTTTGCTTAAGCGTTACTTTTTCCCCTAAGGCCATCAATGCACCGTGCGCGTTGACAACCAACGTTTGCGCCCTTTCATAGAACTGCGGGCTTTCCTTTGGGGGTCTGTGAACGACAACTGGAACGGTCAACTCAATCCGCTGGCTGCGCCGCTTCCTCAACCATTGCTTTGTGTCAGTGAGCTGCTGGTCGCTCATAGAACCCTAGATTGCACCTCATATTTTACACCTGCGAAGGAGCTAGTCTTTGATGGATTAGCCGAATGTCAGTAGACTACACGGCTTGCAGTCCCACCTCACCTTCTTGTTTAGACCCCGGTTTGCCGATCCATACAACGCTACACCGAACTGCGTTCAGTGGGTCATCGTCCGGGATGACCTCAACCGCTTGTCCGCGCCTCAGTCGGAAACCTCCCCGCAGTCTGAAACCCTCCGGCGAGCTATCGACTATCAGGCAAGGAAGTCTTTCATCGTGTCGTCCGAGGTTAACGACAACACTAGCGCGCCTCGTCTTGACGACCCGCTTTGAGCGGCGGCCCTGGGGAGCGCGAAAGGTGGGCACTGCTTTGCTCCCAGTGCTAATTTCCCATCGGTCCAGTCATACTGATTGAAGACATAAAGATAGGCAATCAGAAAAATCCCGGCATTTGCGAGTGGAGACCGCGACTATGATCTGCGTCACATGCCAGCGCAGGGGCGTGGAGAAGCTGTGGGCAGACCGTCCTGCCCCCTAGACTGGCTCCTCCGTTTCCGCAATGATGTCGTTTTGGAGAGCTTGTCGGTGAGCAATTACGCAGAGAGAGCGAACGATATTGTGAGGGCTGTCCACCTACTGCGGCAACATGGAATGGCTGTGGGTTTCCCGATGCAAAGCGCCGACGGGGAGGTAATCTTCTCGGTTGGCAAAGATTCCGTCTTTTCCGCTCGCAACTCATAACGGCCCACAGGAAGTCCGGCTGCGTCGTAAGCGTCCCGCGTCATCTGTCACCAGTTTGCGCTCCGCACCCGTTTCCAAATTCTTGATTCGGATGGCCCCAGCCGGGATGGCCCCTCCCGACGTGTCGCTGACAGTGCCCAGGATAGTAGCGCCTCCTTGCGCGAAGCTAGCAATCGCGACGCTCAACCACAGCCCAAGCACCAAGAGTCCAAACCGGAAAGCGCGTCCTAAACCACCAACTCTTCGAAATCTCATCTTTTTTCTCCGAAATAGATTTGTCTTGCCAGAGCCCACGCGGCGCGTCAGCGTTGACTTATTCTTGGAACAACGATGAGCCAACCCCGCCAAGGATCAGGAGAACGAATCAGGTGTGGTCAACAACAAGGACACGCGTCAATGACAGCGCGCAAAGCAAGGAGCAGTCGTACGACTTCCTTTGACAATGCAACAGCAAGAAATTCCTTCGCAAAATAAGCGTGGCTAGCGCGCATGGCCGATACCCGCCTGTATAGTGATCTTCGCGGTGTTAGTTGAGCGTTTTGCGGCAAGCGCACGGCTTCCAGTCCACACAAGCTGTAATCCTGCAAATATTGCCACCATGGCAACAGCCGTCTTCAGTTTGTTCGCTGGAACTCTCTTCGCCAGCAAGCACCCAAACACCACTCCAGGAAGACCACCTAGAAGAAGCTGA
>WNGL01013181.1_pt1 | contig 10920 bp, 11 predicted proteins | sample 5400591 | NCBI WGS metagenome assembly WNGL01 (sample SAMN13153377, study PRJNA577476) | soil metagenome | isolation source: 80 cm soil or saprolite under Garry oak tree replicate 1 | place: USA:California | collected 2016-06-15
CCCGCTCCCTGCGCGGCCATGTACAGGAAGATGAAACAGAAGAGGACGGCGGGCATGCCCTGGTTCTGAACGGGCCAGTGACCGTTCGGAAAGTGAAACTGCCAATATGCGACCGCCATCATCCCGGAGAGAATAAACGCTACCGGCCGAGTGAAAAGACCGAGCATGATTAAGATTCCGCCAAAGAACTCTAGTATGCCGCCAATGCCCGTCTGAGACAGCAACGGTACCTTTGCGCCGCCCGGCATGCCGCCGAACCAGCCGAACAGGATCACGCCACCGGTCTGAATAAATAAGAACCCTGCAACGACGCGAAGCAAAAAGTAAGTAACTTGCACGGCTCGGCTCATGTTAGTTGGACCTCCGGATCTCTTGACAAGCGAAGACTCTTGTTGCTTAGCTGATCCCTGAAAAGTTGGTGCTATTGCTTAGCCACGGTTTCGGCCACTGATTTCATTTGCGCCAGCCCCTTCTCGAAATCGCCGCCAACCATTTTGTCCATGTTCATGAACAGACCGAACGCTTTTCCCATGAAGTTATTGTCACCGTCCATGGTCCATGTGACCGCGGTTTGATTGCCTTGAGGCTTGAACGCGAAGTCCGTGGCGTTGGTCGCCGACCAGGGCTTTATGAATTCAAGTTTGATCTTGATCAGATCGCTGGGGTGGCTTTCGGTGATCGTCATTCGTCCTTCGCCGACTTGATTGTTGCCTGCCCAGGTGTAGATCGCGCCGGTCCCGGATGGAGTGCCCTCATAGGTTTGCTTCATCGCCGGATCGATTTTCGCCCAAGGCGACCATGCTTCCCATTTATGGAAATCATTTACCTGGGCGAACACCACGGAGGCGGGAGCATTGATGGTTGCCGATCGCTCGATGCGATAGTGGGTTGGCTGAAGAGCGGCCAAGATGGCAATCACCGCGAACAGCACGACGACGACGATTACGATGCCGAGCAGGATCTTCTTGATCATCGGGGGAATATCTCCTCTTTTTGATTGTCGAGTTCTTTGAACGTTTGACATTCTAACTTATCAGTTGGCATTGTCAGAACCGCCTGCGGTAGCGGGCGGTTGATCCTTAGATAAAGCGAGAGCCAGCAATGTCAGACATCAACCGCCCGCTACCGCAGGCGGTTCTGACTCGGGTTCTATCCCCGCCTCGATGGCTCATCGCTTCGCGCTCTGCTTTTGGCGACTCTCGGTTTCTTCAATGCGAGTCTTTACGAGCTTCTTTACCAGCGCTGCCGGCAGTGGCTTGCTCGCAGGAAAGCGAATTGTACCTTTGAAGTCTGATATGATCTCAACTCGTTCCGGTGCGCTTCGATCGGCGCCGCACCCGGAAAAAAGCTGCAGTGCTCCGCAAAGGCCGCATAGGAAACCAACATCCGTCCCTGATACTTGAACGTCGGAATCTGATAGCTGATGACCTCGACGGCGTCGGGTACAATCGCTTTGATGGTGCGCCGAAGGTGCTCAAGCGCGGCGCGCGAGTCTTCGGGCACACGCGAGAGGTAATCGTCTACGTCTCGAGCGCCGGTAGTTTTTGTTTTCGTGGCTGCGATATTCTTCTCGGCCGAACTATTCATCCGGGCTCCTGATACAGGCCCAGCACATTTCCCGCCGGGTCACTAAATCGTGCAGTAATCTCGGGAGCATCACCCCCGATCGGTTGCACGATCTTTCCGCCGTTTGCAATGACCGCATCAATGGTCGCGGCGACGCTATCAACCATGATGTAGACCAACAGGCCCACCTCTATCATTGGTTTCCGGCCGAGCACCCAAGTGCCGCTCACTTCGTTGCCGTTTCCAAGAGTCGGATGCTTTTCGTTTGCGCTCATTAGCTCTCCTTCTTTCTCCAAGAAATGATTTCGCGGTTTAGGCGTCGCGTCTCTTCGTGTCAGAAGCCCGCGCGTTAGCAAGGGCTCGTAGGCCACGATGCCCTCCCTGACGGTCGGGCTTCTGACACCTACGGTTCTTGCTCGGTATTAACCATCCAGGGAATACTGAATCGATCGACGCACATTCCGAAACCCGGCGACCAGAAGGTCTGCTGAAACGGCATCGTCACGTTTCCATTCTCAGCTAATGCGTTGAAGATGCGCTCCCCCTCGGCTTTGTCCTTCACATGGATCGATACATTCAGTCCCGTTGGCTGTTTGTAACGGTCCGGCGGCGCGTCAGCGCCCTGAAGGATCTGGTCGCCGACGCTGAGCGAAGCGTGCATGATCCGTTTGTGCGTTTCAGCGGGAAATTGATCAGCGCCAGGCATTTCACCCCAGGTCATTATGAAAGTGATTTTGCCCCCGAGAACCTGCTCGTAGAATTTGAATGCTTCCTCACATTGTCCGTCGAAATTCAGATATGGATTGATTTGCATGTCGTTCTCCTTTTGGTTAATCCGATGTCAGTACCGCGAGCGGTAGCGACCGGGTTAATCCGATGTCAGTACCGCGAGCGGTAGCGACCGGGTCACCGTCATGCTAATTGGCCGCTAAACCAACCCGGTCGCTATCGCTCGCTATACTGACTCGATCATTCTCCTTCAGCCGCCTTTTCCAGAGTTGCAAGGTCGATCTTCTTCATTGGCATGATCGCCTGCATGACTCTTTGTGACTTCGCCGGGTCCTTGTCTTTCAATAATTCGATTGCACGAATCGGGACGACTTGCCACGACAAGCCATATTTATCTTTGAGCCAACCGCACTGGCTTTCCTGTCCGCCGTCGGCCGTGAGCTTCTCCCAGAAATAATCCACTTCTTCCTGCGTCTCACAACTGATAGCAAACGAAACGGCTTCGGTGAATTTGAAGTGCGGGCCGCCATTCAATCCGACGAACTTCAGTCCCTCGAGTTCGAATTCCACAGTCATGACCGATCCCTTCGGGCCTGGCCCAACGTCTCCGTATCGAACCACGCCCAGGACTTTTGAGTTCTTAAAAACAGAGACATAAAAATTCGCCGCTTCTTCGGCTTGAGTGTCATACCACAAGAACGGTGTGATTCTTTGCGCAATTGTTGCCATTGTCTGCTTCCTTTTTGTCTGTAATCTTAGTCTCAACCGATACCGGTCGCTACCGCTCCGGGTTCTGTAACTGCTTCTACTTGTTAGTCGAACGTGGGGAACCGAAATCGACAGGTTATGGAAATCTGTTTTCAGAAAATATTACGGACGACGCGATTAGAGCTTGATTCAAGTCCAGTGCGTTAGCCAGGTCGCGAAGACCAGCCAGGCGTGGGTGTTCCCGATTACGAGGCGCAGCGGATGCGATATGACGATGAGCGCGCCGCCCAAAACCGTCGCGCGGTGCGGACGCCCACGCGTGACGATGTCGTAGATCAAGCACGGGACAATAAAAAGATCGCTGAGGCCAAAGAAAGCGAGTGGCCCGTACTGCTGGATGAAAGCGAAGGGCAGGCGCGCGACCGCAGCGGGCAGAATCGCGATCGTCGCGAGGAGCATCAGCCGCTTGTGCGTGTCCGCTCGCCGGCGAAAATAGAACGCCGCGCCAACCAGACTCGCGAATACCAACATATCGCCGAGCGGTATTGTTAGAAACGAGAGTGGATTGACTCCAGGTACGGGAGAAGGACCTTTGGCGCGCACGATGGCCGTAACTGTTCCGATTAGGATCATCAAACTGGCAAGCAAACCTCCGGCGATGCCGAGCCGCATATGAGTTCGCATACGCTTTGTTGCCACCAGAGTGGTCTGCGTAACCAGGAGCACGATCCATGAACTGAACACGACGCCATGCAGGATCAAAAGAGCTATCAGTGGCTGGGTTTGGAAATACGGTCTTAGATAAAATGTGCGCGAGAAACCGGCGAAGACGGTAATTACAATCGCGACGACCATCCCGATGTAGAACAGACGTTCGCGGCTTTTAGACTGCCGTTGCGTGCTAACGGTTTCTGCGTGAGCTGCCAAGCGTCTTCCCCAATGACTAAACTTAGTGAATGAGTCCGCGCGACATGTTCTTATAAACGATGCCGCCCTTCATCACAAACACGACGCGCCGAACGGCGGTAATGTCCTTCAGAGGATCGCCGTCAAGCGCGATGATGTCTGCCTGCAAACCTGGCGCGATCGAGCCGAGCTGATCGGACAAGCCCATGGCTTCCGCGCCGAGCGAATTCGCCGAGACCATCGCCGTCATTGGATCTACGCCGCCATCCCGGACGCGATCGATAAATTCTTCGGCATTGCGTCCGTGCGCGCCCGCGACTGCGTCCGTGCCGAAAACGATCTTGAGACCTGGGATTTTCGATGCGCGGCGAACCAGCTCGTGGTTGATCGGTAGAATTCTTTCCATCGCGGTAAAACCTTCAGCGGTGTAACCGGGCGTGCCGAGATATTTTTCTTTGTTCAGCAGATAGTTCTCAATCACCAAACCAGCCTGCGGGTCCAGATAAGTACCTTTCGCGGCCATCAACTTCAGATCGTCGTCGGTCGCCAGTGTGCCGTGCTCGATCTGCGTGCAGCCGGCGATCGTCGCCGCGCGCACAGCGTCTTTGTAAGCATGCACGAGCGTGCGCAGACCGGCCTTCTTTGCTTCATCGCACGCGGCATTCAGTTGGTCTTGCGAGAGCGTCAGCCCACCGCCCTGGCGAATGCTCTGCGCCGCGAAGATTTTGATCAAGTCCGCGCCTGCTTCCTTCTGTTTGCGCACGAACGCGCGGATTTCATCAGGCGTGCCGCTCCGCTCGCCTTGTCCGGCAAGCGCCTGATTCGCCGTCAGGATGCGCGGGCCGGGCAGCGAGCCTTTCGCGATCGCGTCGCGCAGAGGAACGTCGTTGGGCGAGCCGACGCTTTGCACTGTCGTAAAGCCGGCCATCAGCGTGACCCAAGCATTAGCGGCGGCTCGATACGCCGCATCCTGGGTTGTCTCTCCCGGGCCCGCATTCTTTCCATCCTTGCCGAAGCTCCAGGTGATGTGTACGTGCGCGTCAATCCAGCCGGGCATCAAAGTCAGCCCGCGAAGATCGTAATCAACCGGCCCGGCTTTTGGATCAATCGCGACAATCTTCGATCCTTCGATCACAATGCGCGTGTCGTGCAGTACACGGCCCTTGCCATCAAGCACGGTACTCGCGGCGATCACGATGCGTTTGTATTGTTGAGTTGTCTGAGCTCGAATTCCTTGCGCTTGAACCCAAAGGGAAAGAATGATCAGGATAGCGAGAACAGTGTTCGTTGATCGCATGAGCGGCCCTCCAATCGATTGCGCATTAGACCACATTTATGCGCAGATCAGAATGATCCTCAGGGCCGCGTAGTGTGCCAAGATCTTGGCTGTAGGTAACTCCTTCTCGCTTGGGAGCGTCGGAAAAAGTGCCGTGAGCACGAAATGTTGGTAGTCGGCTAATTTCGGATAACAGGCGTCAGAGTACCGACTTCAGTCGGGCTTTTTCTCGGTCAAAAAAAGAACCCAACTGAAGTTGGTACTCTAACGCCGTCAAATTAGGGCACTGCCGAAATGTTTATAGCCCGAAAGGCCCTCTTCCCTTTTTCAACTCGTAAGAAAGATAATTATGGGAACCGGTCACGTGCTATAAAATAAACATTTCGCCACGCCGCGGCTCTTTCCGACAGGCTCCTGGGAGAGGGCCGGCTGAGGGCCTAGCGACCAAACCCGTCGGAGCGCTGGCACTTTACTTCGCCTCGATCTGTTCGCGTATTCGCGCTTCCTGTTCCCTCAGCTCGGGAGTGAATTCGGCGCCGAAGTCTTCGGCCTCGAACACCTGGCGAATCTCAACCTCAGTTTCCTCGAAGGGCGCGCGCTTGAGCCATTCGATCGCTTCGTCCAGAGATTTACATTTCCACAACCAGAAACCCGCGACTAGTTCTTTCGTCTCAGCGAATGGTCCATCGATCACGGATTTCTGCCCGTTTGAGAATTTGACGCGGGTGCCTTTCGAGCTGGGTTGTAATCCCTCGCCGGCCAGCATTACGCCCGCGTTCGCCAGTTCTTCATTGAACTTTCCCATGTCAGTAAGCAACTGCTTGCTCGGCATGACGCCCGCTTCTGAATTTTTGTCTGCTTTTACAATAACCATGAATCGCATCGTATCTGTCTCCCTATTCTCGATTTCTCCCTTCTCCCTTTGGGAGAAGGGCCGGGGATGAGGGGCGAAGCTATCTGGAGTCCTTAAGCCCTCACCCAAACCCTCTCCCAAAGGGAGAGGGATTAACTTATGGATCGCTAAAAAATGTAAGCTTCTATCTTTTAGTCGAACGAGCCCTCTTGAGATCGACACGTTCAAGCTTTCTTTGTTTGCCATAGTCCCAGCGCCGCCCCGGTTGGATCGGCAATGATGCTCAACCAACCCATGTCGGGTACTTCGATCGAGTCTTTCACGATCTTCGCTCCCAGCGACTCTGCTTTCTTCGTTGCCGCGCCAATGTCGTCAACCAGAACATAGGCCAGCCAGAAGGAAGGGACGCCGGGCATCGGATTTTTCATTAATCCGCCGCCGGTTCCATCTCCGACTTTAATTACCGTGTAAGTCCCGCTGGGACCCATCGACATGTCTTCGAGTTCCCAGTCAAACAATTGGCTGTAGAAGGCGCGCGCTTTATCAACATCGGTCGTATTCAGTTCCACGTGCACGAATGGATTTGCCATCACTTTGTCCTCCAGAGTTTTAATCGAACGAACCGCAGTAAGTTGAATAATGGTTAAGTCGAATATCTCACGCACGTCTCACGAAACTAATCTGTCGGCAATCCCGGAATCTCCATCACCGGCCGAATTTCAATCGTGCCGAAACTGGCGGGCGGAATTCGCTCGGCGATGCCGATCGCTTCGTCGAGATCTTTCGCTTCGATCAGATAATAGCCGCCGAGTTGTTCGCGCGTTTCGGCAAATGGGCCATCAGTAACGACGCGTTTGCCATCGCGCACGCGAACGCTGGTCGCCGTCGCCACCGAATGCAAAGGGCTGGCGTCCAGGTAGTGACCGGTCGAATTCAAATCTTGCGTAAGCTGCGCGGATTCGACATAGCAATGCTCCCGCTCCTCGTCGGTCATGGCTTGCTCATCGAGATAAACGAGCATCATGTATTTCATGTCTGCCTCCATGTCAGTACCGCCTGCGGTAGCGGGCGGGTCCCGCGTTACAGAACCGCGAGCGGTAGCGACCGGCCGCTAAGTTAAATGGAACGATCCCATCGCTACCGCTCCGGGTTCTGTTACTTAGTCGAACAGTGAATGCCGAAATCGACACAGCCGCATAAAATTTCTATCATCGGACATGCTTTCTTCTGCGAGCGCAACCGTTGATGCGGTATATCGAGCCGATTGGGGCCGAATCATCGCCACACTCATTCGCTCGTTTGGCGACTTTGATATCGCCGAAGAAGCCGCGCAGGAAGCCTTTGCCGCGGCGGTTGACCAATGGCGCGCTAAAGGGATTCCGGATTCTCCGGCCGCATGGATCATTCAAACTGCCAGGCATAAAGCCATCGATCGACTTCGTCGCCAGAACAGCTTCCAGGAGAAGGTGCAATCGTACGCATACGAATTGCCAACCACAACCGAGCAACCTGAATTGGATACGGGCGAAATCCCGGACGATCGTTTGCGTCTAATCTTCACCTGTTGCCACCCGGCGCTGGCGCCGGAAGCGCAAGTCGCACTGACACTGCGCACGCTGTGCGGTCTGGAAACCGACGAGATCGCGCGCGCGTTTCTGGTGCCCAGTCCGACGATGGCCCAGCGACTCGTGCGGGCTAAACGCAAGATTCGCGATGCGAAAATTCCTTACAAAGTACCGGAGACTGACGACATGTCTGCGCGAATCGACGCCGTGCTGGTGGTGATTTACCTCATCTTTAATGAAGGTTACATATCGACGCGCGGCGAAACTTTGGTCAGAGCCGACCTGTGTGCCGAGGCGATTCGTCTCGCGCGATTGATAAGAATGTTGATGGCCCCGTACATGCCCGAGGAAGCGACCGGTTTGCTCGCGCTCATGCTGCTTCATGATTCGCGACGCGACGCGCGGGTCGATGAAGCAGGCGATCTCGTGGTGCTCGAAGAACAGGATCGCAGTCGCTGGAATCACGAACAAATTTCGGAAGCGTTGCCGCTGGTCGGCGAATCGATGCGCCGTGAACCCGGTCCGTATGCATTGCAAGCTGCGATCGCGGCTGAACATTGCCAGGCAGCCAGGGCCGAAGAAACCGATTGGCCACAGATCGCTCGTCTGTACAACCTGCTGGAGCGAGTCCAACCGTCCCCGATCGTCTCGCTTAACCGCGCCGTCGCCGTGGCGATGGTCAATGGTCCGGAGCAAGGGCTGGCGCTGATCGATGAGCTTATTGCGACTGGCAACCTCGACGACTATCATCTGTTACACGCCGCGCGCGCCGATCTACTCCGCCGGCTCGGCTCGACCGCGGAAGCGGCCAAGAGTTACGAATTCGCGTTGACCCTGGTCACTAACGAGAGTGAAAAGCGATTTCTCGAGCGGCGCTTGCGGGAGGTGCAGTCCAAGCGCACATGAATAAACTTCGGGAAAAGAGAGAATTGTCTCGGGAGACGAGTTACTTCTTGCTTCGTGTCAGCTTCTCTGTCCAAAAACAACATTAGCTCCCCATCGCCAGGAGCTTCTGCTGGGCATTGTCGAGCGTCTTTGCCTGTTCGAAGGAAATTTGGCTCTCAGCTTTCAGTTTGGAAAGAATCTCCACGGCCGTCTGATACTGAGTGCGGGCTTCTCGTCGTTGAAGGGGATTGGCGGCGTAAAGATCTCCTCGCGTTATGCAAAGAACTGCCAGTCTGGTTGCTGCCAAAGCATGTTGACTCGGATCGCTCTCGAGAATCGCTTTCCACAGCACTTCAGCCTGGCGGAAACAACCCAGGGCATCATTGCCCCGCCCCAGGCTGGCATAGACTGAGCCGGCACCGCTGATGAAGTCAGCTCGTCGAATAGATCTTTGGGTAGGTGTCTGGTCGATACTGACGCGGCTGTGAAGGGCAATTGCTTCCCGAAACAACTGCAGACCTTCCGTCGTTTTCCCGGTCCGGTACAGGTTCTCTGCTATTCGCAGCATGTAACTCGACTCAGCAAACTGCATTTGCATGTCAGTAGCCTGCATGTTTGCTCTTCTGATAATACTCAAACCAGCGCAAAAGTAATCCAGAGCGCCGTGATAGTCACCCTGCTTGAATTTAAGGTTGGCAATTTCGCCGTTGGCCGCTGTAAGTCGAGTCCATCCCAATCTGTAATCAGGATGGTCAGAAACCAAAGATTCAGCGACCGTCAGGGCGCGCCGATAACAAGCTTCCGCCTTTCCCATATCGTTGAGATCACCCTCGTAAAGGGAACCCAAGAACTCGTGTCCCTCAGACAAGAGATCGCGATCTCTTGATGATTGTCCATTCTTCTCGAGCAACTCCAGTTGGTGTTCGCGTACCTTGGCACACATTTGGAGATAGCGCAGGGCTTCATCACCGCGATTGTACAATTTGTGAAGGTACCAGAGCGTGCCCAGGGCTCCCGATAGTTGGCGGTGGGCCTCTGGATCATTAGGCGCGAGAGCGACAACCTCTTCACGCAGTCGGACCCGTTCTTGATTAAGACTTACTTTGGTTGTGGGATCGGTTTCACAAAAGAAGTCAAACTCTTCCAGATTCTGTGCGAGCAGTTTTTTTGCTTCGAGATCCTTGGGATAGCCGGCGACCAGTCGACGCGAGATTTCCAGGGCGCGCGATAGGTGGGCCTTGATCTCGTCCGGGTGTCCGGCCTCGTAACCATACTGCTTGCCCAACAGGACATGAGCTTCTGATAACTGCCGCCACGTCGTTGGATCATTGGTTTCCTGAGCGAGGCCGTCGAGATATTCAATTGACACTCGCGACAGTTGCTCCTGCGCCCGATGAGAGCCGGGCAAGGCCCCCACTTCCTTTTGCAGATCGTTCAGCAGCGTAGCGGTTAGCCGCCGCACTTCGCTTGACCTGCGCTCCGCACGTTCCCATTGCTGACGCGCAACCACGGCTTGCCAGATCGCAATTGAGAGCCCGGCAAGCACTGCCAGCAGTGCCAGCGTCGCAAAAGCGGTCGCGGTGCGGTTACGCTCGACAAACTTTGCGGCGCGATAAGAAAAAGTGGCGCGCCGGGCGACGACTGGCAAGCCCTCGAGATGACGCCTCAGGTCTTCGGCAAATTGCTGCACCGACTGGTAACGACGCTCGGGCTCTTTACGCAGGGCCATCAGCACGATGTTGTCCAGGTCACCGAGGAGCCGGCGCTGCAATCGCGCCGGTTTCGTCGAGCGTTTGTCGGCCACCGCAAGGGGCGAGAAGGTTTGTTTCACTTCGCCATCAACTGATTCCGCGGTCAAGGCTGCCGTAGAAGGCGCGGGCGGCTGGCGTTCCGAAATGATCTGCAGAACTTCGCTGGCCAAGCGGTTCTTGAAACTAAACGGTCGATAGCCGCAGAGCAATTCGTAAAGCAAAACTCCGAGTGAATAGATGTCGCTGGAGGTACTAATCTTCTCGCCGCGAATTTGTTCGGGCGATGCATACTCCGGAGTCATCAAGTGCGCCCCGGTCGCCGTGGGTTCGATCGTGGCCCCAAACGAATCCGGTGAGAGTAGTTTTGCGATCCCGAAATCGAGGAGCTTTGGTTCGCCATTCGGCCCTATCAAAATGTTCGAGGGTTTTATGTCGCGGTGCACGACCAGGTTCTGATGAGCGTAAGTGATCGCCGCGCAGACTTTTCGAAACAGCAGGAGTCGTTCGTCGATTGTCAGTCGCTTGTGATCGCAGTAGGCGGTGATGATCTCGCCTTCCACATATTCCATCGCGATAAACGGCAAGCCATCCGCGGTGGTGCCGCCATCGAGCAACCGGGCAATGTTTGGATGATTGAGAGAGGCAAGCACATCGCGCTCCATCACAAAACGCCGGACGATG
>WNGL01010102.1_pt1 | contig 10919 bp, 21 predicted proteins | sample 5400591 | NCBI WGS metagenome assembly WNGL01 (sample SAMN13153377, study PRJNA577476) | soil metagenome | isolation source: 80 cm soil or saprolite under Garry oak tree replicate 1 | place: USA:California | collected 2016-06-15
GCAGCGCCGCGTGCGTGAGCGCCTGGTCCAGCGTGCCGCTCGTCGCCCACCCGACCACGCGCCGCGACCCGAGATCCAGCAACGCCGCCAGGTAGAGCCAGCCCTCACCCGTCCAGCAGGCCGTCACGTCGCCCGCCCATACGCGATTCACCTCCCGTACCGCAAACCGCCGACCGAGCGTGTTGGGCGCCGGCGGACGCGTCGCGTCACTCCGCGTCGTCGCCCGATAGCGCCGGCTCCGCTTGGCCCGCAGGCCCTCGAGCCGCATCAACCGCGCGATCCGCTTGCGGCCATGTCGCTGGCCCTGGGCCCGCAGCTCGCGGTGGATCCGGGGACTGCCGTAGGAGCGCCGGCTCTCGGCGTGAATCGCCCGGATCGCGACGCGCAACCGGGCGTCGGTGTGGGCCCGCTGGCTCGGCGCCCGCTCGAGCCAGGCGTAGAACCCCGCCCGCGAGACGACGAGCACCCGGCACATGAGGCGGACCGGGTACTCGGCCCGGTGGGCCGCAATGCAGGCGTACCTCACCGGGACTCTTTCGCGAAGAACGCCGCCGCTTTTTTTAGGAAGTCCCGCTCCTGGCGCGTAATTTCGAGCTCCCGCCGCAGCCGACGGAGCTCCTGCGCCTCCGTCTCCTGCGCCGCCGCCCGGTCCGCCTTCACGGCCCCCAACTGCCGCCGCCAGCGCCGCAGCTGCTCGGTTCGGACCGTGAGCTCCCGCGCGATCTGGGCCAGCGGTCGGCCGCTCTCGGCCCAGAGCCGCACGGCTTCCTCCTTGAACTCCCGACTAAACTGCCGCCGCTTTCCTGGCATCGGACACCTCCTGCCTCCAAAAATGGAGGCTCAGGTCGGTGTCCATCAAATCGGGTCAACTCCAGCATGTGACTCCACTCCGCCTTGTCGCCATGCTGCATGCCATTGCTTCAGCGACTATTTACGTAGCGCTAGGCAGCTCGCAGGACCGAGCTTGCCACCCTCCCGACCTACCCCAGCGGTTCCCTCAACGCACGGACTCCTTCTTAGCGACCCCACCACTTGGGTTTACCCTCGAACAGGCTCCGGGCCGCTACGAGCTACTCGTAGCGGTCGCTAACAAGGTTACGCCGACTGCTGCGATGATAGAGCTGGCACGGCTCTCGGCCGCGGATAGCGGGTGGGCTCTTGACGTTCGCAAGTCGCTCGGGAACGCTCCCACCCTCCTTGGCGCGAGCGATCAACTCCGCGACATCCGCCTCCCTAGTGTTGCTGACTACGTGATTATGGGGCACGATAAGCGCCTTGGCGTTCAAGCAGACATCACCAGCAGCGGGGCGCTCGTCTTTGCCCTCGGCGACCATCTATATGGCGGGACCGCCACGGTGTTTCAGACCACACACCAGGACGGCTCCGCGTCTTGGCGCGGATGGTGGTGGTATCCACTTCAACAATCCCCTGACGGCCACGGATATTTCTGCTTGCGCAAGCTGTGAGGGGGACAGCCGGCAGCGGCCTAACAAGCGCTTGAAGCTGCGGGGCGCTCTCGTCTTAAAGGAAGCCGTTGTGTCGTGCCCTGGCGGGCACGGGACTTCGTCCACGACCCTTGCGCCGCCGAGCGAGTCGCCCGCAGCTTAAGCGCGATCCGTTAGGCGGCGCCTAAGAACATCGGAAGCTTGAGCACTCTGCTCCATCGACCTGCGTTTCTTGTACTGGGCACGTTCGTGCTAGTGGCTTGCGAGAGGTCTCGCCCAGCCGCTCACCTTGGTCAACAAGGGCCTGACAAGCGGGCGCCGCTCGCCGTCTCGGTCGACTCTTCTCCCGAACCTCCGTGCGTTCCCGACTCCGCCCACACGAGGTCAGAAGACACCCTCAGACTTTCCGTGTATCCACAGTTCGTCAGGCCCCTGGAGCAACTAAGTCGCTGTCCACGCGTTCCTGACGACTTTACGCCCTATAGCACCGATATGGAGCCGGAGCCGTTCGTCTTCCTCGTCGGGGCTGAACGGTATCAGCTACAACCGGATGGACAAGGTGCTCGCGTTGTCGCTTCGGACACCATGCCGTTCGCCTTCCCTGTGGACACGGGCCTCCACCTCGAGCGGCTGGCTTTCACCCGGTTTGAGGGCGATCCCGTGTTCCTCTATCAGATCACTGACAATGAGGTCGGCACGAGTCGTGTGGCCCGACTCGACAGCGCGAGTCTGCGCGTCAAGTGGGTCTCTAAGGTCCCCGGTTTCAACCTCGGTTACGCGTTGCAGGACGGTTCCCACCTGTACGTGACCTGCATCGGATTCGTCGGCAAACTCGACCTCACAGATGGTCGTTATCTGTGGCGGCACGACAATCTGTACGAAACCGAGCGCTTCAACGATTTTCAGCCTCCCCGACTCGCGGGAGACACCGTCTTCTTTCCCGCCGGCAGACGCCGCCTGCCGGTCGATCGCCAGACAGGACGTCGCTTCGACCGGTGAGGTCGGGGCGCCGCCTAACAAGGGCAACAACATACTTGGCTCACCAAGCCCAGGAGTGTAACATGTAACCCTGGGTGCGATCCAGATGTGGGGGCGGCATGAGCCCCCGCAAGTCACGGCAGCAGTCCGGCGCGAGCGAACGTCTCAACGATGCCATCCACTTCGCCCGCCAGTTGGTGGAGCGTGGGAATAATTGCCTCACCCTTAACAATCTCCGGCTCGGCAAACGCTACCGGGAAGACAACCTCTACATCCATCTTCATTTCCACGCCCCCCCGCGTCGGCTTGCGAACGCGGAGCAATACTGTGCCGTCCTCCACGGGCACGGCAGGCCCTCGCATTCCCATGTGGAAGGCTTCGGGTTCCCCGCCCTTGGGGGTGATCGTGAGAACTCCTTCCCCGAAATGCACATAGATCGTAATCAAGAGGTGGTGCTTATCCGTATCGTTGACGACGCCGAGTTTCCAGAGGAGAGCGTTCCCGCCTTCGTCCCCCGGTTTGTACGGTTCGAGCGCCTTCAGGATGTCCATAACGGCCTGTCGCGCGGGCTCTTTTACTCCGCGAAATCTGGTTTTGAACACCTTGGCCGAATCGAAGATCGGGAAACTGTCCTTTCGGCTCTTATCGCGGACGGGCACGGGCCAAACCGTCCTCCACAGAATGTTCAACGCGGAGCGGAGATTATGAACGGCGTCTCCGGCAAGCGTTCCCCATCGGAGCGGAGGGCGTTCCTTCACGCGCACGCAAACGACAACCTCCCCCGTTTGCTTGTCAATCTCGGGGACAACTTTATAGGGGTCAGATTTCGCGAAGGTGGCAATCTCGGCTTCAAGATTGCTGATGTGTTCTTTGGCCCGTTCGATCTTGACCCGACCGCTGGCCGTCCAATCGGGCATGGTGGGGATTAGCGATGCTTCCGCTTCGTGGCCTTGCGTTTCTTTGGAATCTCCGACTTGGGCACAGCAACAAGACGCCGCGTGAGTTCGTGCATCTTCTCAAACGGCGTAGGGTCGGGTTTTGCGCGAGGCTTCGTCATGGGCTGCGCCTGTGAGGGTTCCATATGAGAAGATTGACTGCGAAATCCGCCCGCTCGTTCGGCTGCTCAACAACGTGCCGGGGATAGTGACCGTGTTCTCCTGTGCGGGGCATGGGGATGGTGAGGAAGCATACATAACCTTCACTGCCGCTACCCAGGATGCGCTCGCCACCGTTCTCCGGGCGCTCCCGTTCTTTGACGTGCGTGGAAGCCTTGTCGCGAACCGCTACCAATGGCAATGTCTCACCACGTCAGCCCGGATTGATACCGAAGGCCGCCTTGTGTATGACTTGCGCCTGGGTGGAGCACCACAATTCACCCAACGACAGTTGTTAGGTCTGGTCGAAGCATTCCTACGCGACGCTACTTCAGAAAAGCGTCTTTCTTGTTCCAGACATGGTCCTTCCCGCATGCTGAACAGCGCACAGAGTTGTTGCTCAAAGTTGCGGTCTGGAAAGACTGCTGATCCATGCTCATCCCCGTCGAAACGTCCTTCCCGGTCGTCGGGCACTTGATCATGACCGTTGCCATTTACCGTTTCCTCCGTCGTCCTCGCAGAAGGTGGCGTCTGCTCTTAGCCTTGCGTCGTAGCAGGGCTCAGATCCGCGCCGGTCAGGTCGCGGTAGGTGATGCGCCGTCCTACGATGTCGGCCAGTACGCTGACAAACCGCGCGCGGTCGTTGCTGGTGCGCTCGTTGAAGCGGCGCACCTGCTCGTCAACATACCGGAACAGATGGAACGGGTCAACGGAAACGTAGGTGCCTTTGATCGCCCGCTTGAGCAGCGACCAGAACTTTTCCAAACTGTTGGTGTGGACCTGCCCGCGCACGTATTCGCGCGCGTGATTAATCATCTCATGCTGATACAGCTTCGGGAGCTTCCCCTTGCCATACTGCTGGGTAGTGTCGGTATAGAGGTTCGCCCCCTTCTCGACGTTCGCTACGACATGCCCGCGAATCCCGCGCTGGGTCAGGTTCTTCGCGACGGTCGCGCGGACGCGACTCGACTTCCCATCCTTGCCGCGCTCCAAGAGACCGAGGATGGGAGTTTTGTCCATGCCGCCAGTCCCGCGAATGACGCGGTTGCGCTTGGACCAGTGCATGAACTTGGCCTTGCCGCCGATGAAGGTTTCGTCCGCCTCGACTGCGCCTTTCATCTTCGCCCAGGTCCGGGTCTGCATGGCGAGCCGAATACGATGGAGCATGAACCAACCGGTTTTCTGCGTGACGCCGAGCGCCCGCGCCAACTCGTAGGAGCTGATACCGTTCTTGCTGTTGGCGAGCATCCAGAGCGCGGGCAGCCACTTGTCGAGCCCGATGGGGCTATCCTCAAAGATCGTGCCAAGCTTGACCGAGAACTGCCGCCCACAGTCACGGCACTTCCAGATGCGGCGGGTCTTGAGGAAGCCAGGGTTTCCCGCTTCGCACGCGGGACAGGTCGCGCCCTTCGGCCAGCGCAGCGAGGCCAGAAAGGTCAGGCTGGTATCGGGGTCCGCGAAGTAGCGGATCGCCTCAGTCAGCGAGTTCGGGAAGTGCTTGGTCTTGGCCATGCAGAAAAGGTACTCAAAGGGGCTTGGTGTGTCAAGTATGTTATTGCCCTAACAAGCGCTTGAAGCTGGCGGGCGCTCGCAAGTAGGGAAGAATTGCGTTGCCTCGCCCGCGAGCCTCTTTCTCTGCGCCTCCACCTCCTTGCGCCAGGGGCGATTGCGCCCGCAGCTTAAGCGCGATCCGTTAGGCAGCGTTTCCAAGGATTCCGATGCTTCGTGCATCAACGGAGCTCCTCCACACCGACCGAGCGGAGTGGTACCACTGGCCCGTCGTCCCTGGCTGCTAATCCTGCTTCTTCTGGCGTTCTCGTGGCTCGAAGGGGAGATGCGCCGACTGACGTTGGAAAGGTTTGGGCTTCATGTCGCTCTCGCCCTCGCCTTTGGAATAGGCGCCGTCCTTCTAACGAAGATGCCGGCAGGACTGGCCCGTTGGACTGGCCTGATCGTTGTCCTCTTCGTCGGCGCTGTTATAGGGATCATTTGGCAATATCTACACCGACCGCCGCTGGCACCGTTCGGTTGGTCGGACGCGATCGGGGGCGCAGTGAGCTTCCTAATTGTACCGGCCATCATTGCGGCGATCTACGGGAACCAGCAGCTAGGAGCCGGTTGGACCTTCATCCAAGTGAGTTCCCTGGCTATCGTAGCCGCGCCCGTGTCAACGCTGGTGAGTTTTATCCTCGCCACGTTGATCACCGGCGAGTAGGCAAGGGTCCAGGGAAACGTGCTTCGCCTCGCTGAGCGAAACAGCTATGGAAACGCTGCCTAACAAGCGCCTGAAGCTGCCGGGGCCGGCTTTCAGGGGAGGCGGACGTTTGTGCGCCAACGAGCTCGTACCGCAAGGCGGGGAGCTTGCGCCCGCCGACGCTCGCCCCGCAGCTTAAGCGCGATCCGTTAGGCAGCAGCCGGGAGACACTCTCTGACGCGGTACTCAGCCGTGCCCGTTTGGGTCGCGGGACTGGTTACAATAGCGTGCGCGCAACACGCTACTCCGTTGCCCCAGCCCTGTCCAGCTCAGGACGTTGTGTACAGCTATCCAGACACCCTTCGTGGTGTCCGCATTCCCAAGCCAAGCTTCACGCCGCCCATTAGGTTCTCGGAGCCCGGGACCGGTGCAACGGAGGCCAGGGTGATCGTCGAACCCGACGGGCGGGCAACGGTCGAAGGCATCCGTACCAGCGGAGAGCACGGTTGGCGGGAAGAGGCGAAGATGCGGCAGGACCTCAGCCGCTGGCGTTTTGTGCCAGCCACCCTCAACGGATGTGGGGTTCGCTTCAGGACCGATGTGCGTGTCACGACGCGTGCACAATAGGCTGCTGCCTAACAAGCGCTTGAAGCTGACGGGCGGTGATCGCCTTAAGGGAAACGGAGCGTTGTGCGCTGGCGCGCACGAACTATCGTTCAACGACACGGCACGCGGCGGGCGGGTCGCCCGCAGCTTAAGCGCGATCCGTTAGGCAGCAACAACAGGCTATGCGCCATGCCGAAGTTCCGGGTTAAGGGTGTCGCGACGATCCGCGCACGGTCGATGCTCTTCTGCCAAGGGGAGGTTCTAGGCGGCAAGGTGGCCGTTGGTCAGAGCGTCGTTGCGCCCGTAGGACTACCACCGATCGCGGCCATTGAGTTCGCGCTGCTCAGCGAGCCCTCTCGTCACGAAGAGCCGGCGTTGGGCTTCCGGTTCGGGAGTGAGGATGAGCGCGCGAACCTGCTGCGCCTCCTACAGGTGGGCACGGAACTGGTGTTGGGCGACGACGGTGACGTTGCTGCCTAACAAGCGCTTGAAGCTGGCGGGCGGTGATCGCTCTAAGGGTAGCGGAGTGTTGTGCGCTGGCGCGCACGAACTATCGTTCAACGACCCGGCGCCCTGCGGGCGAGTCGCCCGCAGCTTAAGCGCGATCCGTTAGGCAGCGCGAAAACGTCCCGACATTGAGCGGGCAATGCCCAACTATCCGATGACCGAGGTGATTGCCTCGCGTGACTACGTAATCGACAGGGATTCGGCGCGCATTCCTCTCCGCGGCGAAGTTGGGAAGCCAGCTCCATGTCCCGATGGGCGTGACTGGTATTGTCCCTTCACGATCACTGGCGCCGGCCAGACTCGCACGTCCAGCGCCGTGGGGATAGACTCGGTCCAAGCACTCCTCTTGGCGTTTTCCGCGCTCCACGCGACACTGGAGTACCGAGCGAAGGGGGGCAATCTGACGTTCGTTGATGGCGCTCCCGGAACCGGGATTAACCTGGTTGGCGTGGGCGGCGGGGTGTGACCATCGCGCTGCCTAACAAGCGCTTGAAGCTGGCGGCGCGCGTAGATTAAGGAATGACTCTTTTTTCAGCGCGCCGCAGCTTAAGCGCGATCCGTTAGGCCGCTGCGCATGCGTCACCGTCACTCCTTGATGGCAGCTCTAGCGACAATCGGAAGCATTGTCGCCTGTAAGCCCGTCCGCTCGCCCCACGATGATCGTGCCGCTCGAGCCGCGGCCGCCCTCGTAGAAAGGTTCGTCGCCGCTGACACGAGCGACGATGCTGAGGCAGCTGCGGCGCTCGTGCTTCCTCTTGGCAATGGCATTGCATACTGCGAACTCGGGACCGACGGTTACAACATCGCTTCCTCGGTGACGTTGACGGACACAATTGCACGTCGAGACACCGTGTGGGTTGTCGCGAAGTACGAGGTGCTGGGTACGTGGTGGTCAGAGGATTCGCATCACGTCGGGCTGAACAGCGCCCGATTCAGGGCAGACCCTCATCCCGAACTCGATACCTTTGTGGTCGTTCGTGACTCAACAGGGCGCTTGGGGATCTCGTGCGATCACCATGTACCGCCCAACCATCCCTCTCCAGCGCATTGGAGTACTGTGGACACCCATTTCGATAGCGCATCATTAGCTGCGTGGAACAGCGTGATGCCACCCTCAACGCGAAAATGACGGAGCATAAGCAGCGGCCTAACATGCGCTTGAAGCTGGCAGGCGGTGATCGCTCTAGGGGAAGCGGAGTGTTGTGCGCTAGCGCGCACGAACTAACGTTCAAGGACGGATGCGCCAGCGGGCGAGTCGCCCGCAGCTTAAGCGCGATCCGTTAGGCAGCACGCGGAGGCGTCGGTGAGTCGCCCTGTTCCAATTTGCACGATCGTTTTCGTGGCCATCACCCTCGCACCTGGACTCACCCTCCACCAACGCGGGTCCCTTTGGCGTTACGTTGCTCTCACACCTCCCGATACTATTTGGCTCGGCGCCTCGTTCCCACTGGAGCGACTCGCTGATCGCATAAACGATTCGACGTATCAACTAAGGCCGCAGACTTTTGGCGGAGCAGAGCGGATTCGACTCTTTACGAGCGCAAACGGTCACGTGAGGGCCATCGATTTCCAGTATGAGGCCGGGGCTCAATTTAACCAGATGCGTGCGGACTATGCGTCTATACTGGGCCCGCCGACTGGAGTGGATAGCACAGCGAAGCGCCGGTCCGCCTTCTGGCAAGACAAACGGACGAGGTTCGAACTGCTTTCTTGGCACGTGGGCGAACTCGAGTTCGTAGCAGCTCGCATGTCGGATATCTCACGCTAGTAATCATTGTCTGCGTGCTGCCTAACATGCGCTTGAAGCTGCCGGGCGGTGATCGCTTTAAGGGAAGCGGAGTGTTGTGCGCTGGCGCGCACGAACTATCGTTCAACGACACGGCGCTCGGCGAGCGAGTCGCCCGCAGCTTAAGCGCGATCCGTTAGGCACCTACTGGACTACCATGAACCTCATGCTTCTGACCGCATTTCTCTTCGCTTCGCGATCCGTGTGCCTGGAGGGTCACCCCTCGGTTCGCGCGGAGTTTCAGAAGAGCCTCATGGTCGTGATTGGCACCGCATTGGCCGAGCAGCCTACGGTCGATGCGGAGGGCTTTCTCACGCTGACTACATATCGAGTCAAGGTGGATGAAGTTCTACGGGGGAAGCCGGGGGACACCGTCACAGTAGTCAGTCAGAACGATAGCGGTCGATTCCCCATGGACATCGGCGTACAGTACCTTCTCTTCATTTTCCATGGTGAGAAGGGTCTCGCGGTAGACAATTGCGGCAACTCTGGCAGCGTGCGAGAGGCACGCGACGCGGTGCGCGTGACTAGGCATCTTAGTCACAACGCGTCTCGGGGCCCACGGTGAGCAGGTGCCTAACCAGCGCTTGAAGCTGCCGGGCGCTCGCAAGTAGGGAGGAATTGCGTTGCCTCGCTGGCCAGCCTTTTTATCTGGCGCTCCAGCGCCTTGCGCCCGCGAACCCTTCGCCCGCAGCTTAAGCGCGAGCCGTTAGGCAGCACGTTAAGGATGCTCCCAACCAACGTCCGTCCTCTGATCGTACCAAGTTCGTATTTCACAACGGGCGCGTTCCCTGCGCCTCATGTTCCACTAACAGCGCCTGATCTTGCCCTGACCTGCGTCATGCTCTCTGGTCCCGCCTCAGTGCTCTACGTTGAGCCACAGATGGCCGAGTCTTGGCGTCGTAAAGGCATCGATTGGGTGGCTGGGTCTCTCACGGAACTACGCCGCGCTGACGAACGCCTGCGTTGGACGCACGAGAGCCGTGACGAGGACGGCCAGCTAAACTGGATTGCCTTCATGAACGATGACGGGCTGGGCTCCTCGCGCCTCCTTCTCACCGATGAGCTCGCTCGTCAGTTCCCAGAGGGTTACTTGGTGGCATTGCCGGATCGCAGTTGTGGGTTGGCAATCTCCAAACGCTTGGGCTGGAACGAGCACCGGGAGGTAGAAGCTATGGTCGCCGATATGCACAAAGGGGCGACGACTCCCATGTGTAGTGATGTGCGTGAACCTAGAGAGCTCTTGCCACGTGCTGCCTAACAAGCGCTTGAAGCTGCCGGGCGGTGATCGCTCTAAGGGAAGCGGAGTGTTGTGCCCTGCGGGGCACGAACTATCGTTCAACGACCGCGTGCTCTGCGAGCAGGTCGCCCGCAGCTTAAGCGCGATCCGTTAGGCGGCTGAACATGCTCACGTTCGATTTGGCAAAGCCCCGCGCTCGTGAGGCCAGGGTAACTCTTCGCAGGCTTTTGAGGAACAGGCTTGTCCTCGGGCTCGCGGGAGCCGCTCTCGGTGTGATCGCGATGCAGATGAATCTGTGGGCGGGTCTGTTCGTCGTCGGTATCGGTGCGTGGGAGGCCGCACATGCGCTCGTGGTGCGGACCCATCCCTACCTTGCTCAGCCGCCTAACAAGCGCTTGAAGCTGCCGGCGCGCGTAGATTAAGGAATGAATCTGTCTTCAGCGCGCCGCAGCTTAAGCGCGATCCGTTAGGCGGCGCCAATTGGCGATCCCGATGCGAACGATCATCAACTTTGCCATCGCCATCGCTCTTGGCGCGCACCTCATACGCTGGGGTCGTCAGCAGCGGGCCGCTGTCGCTCACGCCACTCCCGCCGAACGCCGTCAGGTCTGGATTGTGAACGTGGGGCTCGTCGGCGTGACAATCGGTATCCTCCTCGTGTTCACATGGATGACGACGGACCGGTATGGGCCTCGGTGGCTCCACACCTGGTCTCTCCCCTTGGCGGTTGTGACCATTGTCGGAGGGTACTTGGTTTCGTTCTTGTCCAGTTGGATGGCGAAACGCCAGTGACGGCGCCCCTAACAAGCGCTTGAAGCTGACGGGCGGTGATCGCTTTAAGGGAAGCGGAGTGTTGTGCGCTGGCGCGCACGAACTATCGTTCAATTACACCGCGCTCGGCGGGCGAGTCGCCCGCAGCTTAAGCGCGATCCGTTAGGCAGCCCCGCGAGGCATCTGCGTATACATGCTCGGTAACGCAACCGTCACCGCCTTCGTCGCGACCGCGAATCCTGTCCGCGCGAAGGCGTTCTACCGTGACACACTTGGGTTACGCCTCGTCAGCGATGAC
>WNGL01010105.1_pt1 | contig 10919 bp, 9 predicted proteins | sample 5400591 | NCBI WGS metagenome assembly WNGL01 (sample SAMN13153377, study PRJNA577476) | soil metagenome | isolation source: 80 cm soil or saprolite under Garry oak tree replicate 1 | place: USA:California | collected 2016-06-15
CGCGCGTCAGCTCCGGTGACCGGTCGGTGCCGCGCCCATGGCGCTCGCCGTGCCCGCCACCGTACGGAAACGCTCTCGCGCGGAGCTGGCGCGCCCGGGCGTGCGCCGGCGTCTACGTTTCTGGACCCGCTCGACCGTCCGGTGCCGGTTGCGACTCCGGCGGCGGCGCAGGAGGACGGGGGCCATGCCCGAGGCCCGACGGGAGCGTTCGCCGTTAGCGGCCGGCCGCTAAGTGACCGGCATTGGGCATAGCACCATCGCGAGGTGACTACGCCACACCCTGCGCGTGGGCTGCCGCCCGCGCGCGCCGCTCCTGCTCCCTGCGCAGCTCCTCCGGGAACCAGCGCGCCATGAGCCCGGCGAGCACCCCGGGCCGCCCCGCGCCGAGCTTCCTCGCCCAGGGCCGGAGCGCCCGGGAGAGCTCGTTCGCCCATGCGAACCGGTCCTCCGGCTCGCGCGCGAGTGCGCGCAGCACGAGCCGGTCGAGCTCGGGCGGCACCCGCGGGTTCGTCGCCGACGGGGGGCGCACGTCGGCGGCGCGGACGCGCTCCATCACGGCGAGCTCGGTCGGGCCGGTGAAGAGCCGCTCGCCCGCGAGCAGCTCGTGCAGGACGATCCCGAGCGCGAACACGTCCGAGCGTCGGTCCACCGGCAGCCCGCGGACGAGCTCCGGGCTCATGTAGCCGAACTTCCCGCGCAGGACGCTGGAGCGGGCGGTGCCTCGGCCGCGGGTCGCCTGCGCGATCCCGAAGTCGATGACCCGCACCCGGCCGTCGAACCCGACGAGGACGTTCGCGGGCGACACGTCCCGGTGGACGACCTCGAGCACCGCGCCGTCCGCGCCACGCCCGCGGTGCGCGTGGTCGAGCGCGTCCGCCGCGTCGGCGACGACGCGCGCCACGAACTCGAGCGGCACGGGCTCGCGCCGCCCCCGGAACAGCGCCGCGATCGCGCGGAGGTCCCGCCCCGCCACGTAGTCCATCGCGATGTAGTAGGTGCCGGAGAGCTTCCCGAGCTCGTGCACCGGGACGAGCCCGGGGTGGTCGAGCTGGACGGCGATGCGCGCCTCGTCGAGGAAGAGCCGGACGAGGTCCCGCTCCTCCGCGAGGGTGGGGAGGATCCGCTTGACCGCCCGGAGCGTTCCGGCCCGGTCGCCCTGCTCGACCGCGGCGTACACCTCGGCCATGCCGCCGATGGCGACGCGCTCGAGCAACAGGAACCGGCCGAACGGGACGGGCGTCACGGTGTGCCCCTCCCCCCAGGGCCGCTATGATAACCCCGCATGGCCACGACCTGTCACGGGTGCGGTGCGACGCTGCGGATCGACGGACCCATCGGCAGACGCACGACGTGCCCGACGTGCGACGCCGACCTCCACACCTGCCTCAACTGCCGGCACTACGACGAGTCCGCGGCGCACCAGTGCCGCGAGCCCTGCGCGGAGCAGATCGTCGACAAGGACCAGTCGAACGCCTGCGACCTCTTCATGCTCGGCGACGGCGCCGCGCGTCGGAAGGGCAGCTCGAAGGAGGCGAAGGACCGGCTCCGCGCGCTCTTCGGCGAGGGGCCCTCGCGCGAGGAGAGCCCGCGCGACGCGCTCGAGGCGCTGTTCAAGAAGAGGTAGCGGGCGGGCTCGTCTCCGCCGCGATCCAGTCGAGGTACGCCGCGCTCCCGGCCTCGACCGGCAGCGCGATCACCTCCGGCACCTGGTACGGGTGCAGCGCGAGCACGCGGTCGCGCAGCGCCTCGAAGCGCGCGCGCGTCGTCTTGAGGAGGAGCAGCGCCTCCGCGTCCTCCTGGACCTTTCCCTCCCAGCGGTAGATCGAGCGGAGCCCCGGCACGACGTTGCCGCACGCCGCGAGCCGCTCCTCCACCAGCGTCCGCGCCAGCTCCGCCGCGCGGTCGGCGGTCGGGGCCGTCACGAGGACGACGATCGCGCTCTGGCCGTCCATCTCGCTCGCCTCCCGCACGCCCGGCGTCAGCGGCCGAGCATCGCGTCCTTGAGGTCCTCGTCCGAGGGGTGGTCGCCGAGCCAGGTGCGGAACATCGCCTCCGCGAACTCCTTGCCCTCGACCGTCCCGCGGATGCCGTCGCCGGTGCTGATGGTCGTCCCCTCCCCCGGCAGGTAGGTCACCGCGAGCTCGCTCCCCTCCTTGATCCGCTCCGGGAGGAGCTCGGACAGCTTGTCGAGCTTCGCCTCGAGCTCCGCGATCCGCGGGCCGGGCGAGTTCCGCTCGATGCCGTGATGGTAGGCCTTCTGGAGCGCGTCGCGCGTCACCTCCCGCAGGAAGAAGACGCGCACCGACTTCGGCTCGTCCCCGGTGACGATCGCGGCGGCGTCGCGCGTGCGGGCCGGCAGGTAGAGCGCCCCCACGTACACCTTGAAGAAGAACCGCTTCCGGATGCCCGCGCCGTTCAGGACGAGCCGCGTGGCGCCCACCTGGACGGCCGCGGGCACCTCCCGGCCCGCGAGGACGAGCGCGGGCGATTGCGCAGAGACGGAGAGGGCGAGGGCGACGACCGCGGCGAGGTGGCTCTGCATGTTCACCAGTCCGGGAGGTACGAGCGAGGGAGGGCCTCAGTCTACCCCGGGTCCGCGGCGCCGCTCGCGCTCACGCCGGGGGCGGCGTCGCCACCGCCGTCGCGGGCCGTCTCGCGCCGAAGATCGTCCCGTAGGCGACGCCCGCGACACCCACGAGCACGCCCAGCGCCCCGGCCGCGGAGACCGGCTCGGCGAGGAGGAGCGCGGCGAGCCCGTACTGCGCGATGGGGGTGAGCTGCAGCCAGATCGCGGCCTCGGAGATCGAGAGCGCGCCGTAGGCCTCGGCCATGAGCACCTGCGCGGCGAAGGCGGCGAGCGCCATCCCCACTGCGAGCGCCCAGGGGAGGCCCGCGGTGGGCCACGCCCCGAGGGCGAACGGCAGCGCGACCGGGAGGCCGCCCAGGCAGAAGTAGAAGAAGATCGTCGCGGCGTTGTCCGTCGCCCGCATCGCGCGGATGGTCACCGCCGAGACCGCCGCGAACAACGCCGCCCCCGCCGCGAGCGCCTCGCCCGCGCCGATCCCGAGATCGAGCGTCCCGCCGCCGAGCACGAGCACGACGCCGGCCGTGGCGGCAGCGAGCGCGAAGAGGAGGTGGACCGTCGGCCGCTCGCGGAAGGCGAGGGCGGAGAGCCCGGTCGCGACCACGGGGAAGAGGTTGTAGAGCATCCCCGCCTCGCCCGCCGGGATCCGCTGCAGCGCGAGGAAGTAGAGGAGGACGACGATCCCCCCGGAGACGCCGCGGCTCCAGAGGAGCCGCCGGTTGTGCGGCGCGTAGAGGCCGGGCCGCAGCCGGAACGCGGCGAGCGACACGAGCGCCCCCACCACGAAGCGGACCACGGTGAGCTGGCCGGCGGAGAAGCCCCGATGCGAGAGGAGCCGCGCGAGCACGGCCATGAGGCCGAAGGAGGCGGCCGACCCGACGAGCAGGAGCCGGGCGCGCCCCTTCGCCCGGGCGGTCACGGCTCCTCCGGCGGGATCTCCGGCACCGCGCGCGCCACGGGCGAGGTCTCCTCCCCGACCCGGTGGCCGAGCACGCTGCCGTACACGACGCCCGCGACGCCGAGGAGGATCCCGAGCCCGGTCATCCCGGTGATCCGCTCGCCGAGCGCGAACCCCCACAGGTAGCTCGCGATGGGCGTGAGCTGCTGCCAGATCGCCGCCTCCGCGACGGCGAGCTGCCCGTAGGCCTCGGTCATCGCGAGCTGGGCGATGAACGCGAAGCCGCCGACCCCGAGCGCGGCGAGCCAGGCGGTGGGCGAGGCGTTCCACGCGTCGGCGACGGACGGGAGCCCGACGAGGATGCCGCCCACCGAGAACGCGAAGAAGACGGTCGGCGCGGGCACGTTCGCCGTCGCGCGGAGCGCGCGGATCGAGGTGACCGCCGCGCCGCCGAACACCGCCGAGACGAGCCCGATCATCTCGCCGGTCCCGAGCCGGAAGGCCGTCTCGCCGCCGCCCACCACGAGGAACACGCCGGCGGTCGCGACGGCGAGGGCGATCGCGAGGTGGACCGTCGGGCGCTCGCCGAGGAGGAAGATCGAGAGGAGGACCGCCCAGATCGGGAAGGTGCTGTTGAGGAGCGTCGCCTCGCCGGCCGGGATCCGCTGGATCGCCATGAAGTACAGGAGCGCCGAGATCCCGCCGAAGAGGCCGCGGGAGGCGAGGAGGTCCCAGCGCGCCGGGCGGAAGGTGCCGGGCTTCAGCCGGAACAGGGCGAGGACCGCGGCGAGGCCGATCGCGAACCGGAGCAGGATCACCTGCCCGGCGCCCATCCCGCCCTGGGCGGCGACCCGGACCAGGATCGCGGACAGGCCGAAGAAGAAGGCGGCGGTGAAGAGGAGCGCGCGGGCTCCCATGCGCCGGACGAGCCGAACCGGGCTCACGGCCGCGCGCCCTCGCGGCCGTGCGCGGGCCGGGCGGCCGGCGCGCGCTCCGTCTCGGAAAACGCCATGGGTCCTGCGGGTCTACCACCGTTACCTCCCCCGCGGAAGGGACGCTCGCCGCCCGCCACGAGGGTGGTGTCCCGGGCGCAGTTCCGTTAAGTACACGGGCCTGCATGAGCGAGCCCGACACGATCACCGTCAAAGGGGCCCGCGAGCACAACCTCAAGTCCGTCCACCTCGAGATCCCCAAGAAGAAGCTGGTGGTCTTCACGGGGGTCTCGGGCTCGGGGAAGTCCTCGCTCGCCTTCGACACCCTCTACGCGGAGGGGCAGCGCCGCTATGTCGAGTCGCTCTCGTCCTATGCCCGGCAGTTCCTCGGGCAGATGGAGAAGCCGAAGTACGACACGATCCGCGGCCTCTCCCCGACGATCTCGATCGAGCAGAAGGCGGCGTCGAACAACCCGCGCTCGACCGTCGGGACCATCACCGAGGTCCACGACTACCTCCGCGTCCTGTACGCGTCGATCGGGGTGCAGCACTGCCCGTCCTGCGGCCGGCCCGTGGGGAAGCAGACCGCCCAGCAGATCGTCGAGTCGATCCTGGAGCTGCCGGAGGGCTCGCGGATCCTGGTCCTCGCCCCGCTCGTCCAGAACCGGAAGGGCGAGTACCGGGATCTCCTCGCCGACGTGCAGAAGCGCGGCTTCGCCCGCGTCCGCGTGGACGGCATGATCCACCAGCTCACCGATCGGCTCGTGCTCGACAAGAAGCTGAAGCACGACATCGAGCTCGTGGTGGACCGGCTCGTGGTGAAGGACGGGATCCGTTCCCGGCTCACCGACTCGATCGAGACGGCGCTGCGCGAGGGGAAGGGCACCCTCGTCGTCGCCGACGTGGACCGGGAGCAGAAGGTCGGTCCCGGGATCGATCCCGAGGAGTACAAGAAGCACGACCGCTTCTACTCGGAGCTGAACGCCTGCCACAGCTGCGGGCTCTCCTTCGGCGAGCTCGCGCCCCAGGGCTTCTCGTTCAACTCGCCGCTCGGCTCGTGCCCGGACTGCCAGGGGCTCGGGACGCGCGCGGAGATGGACCCGGACCTCATCGTGCCGGATCCCTCCCTCACGATCCGCGACGGCGCGGTGGAGCCCTGGGCGAGCGGGATGGAGCGCGGCGAGGGCTGGACCTTCGAGTTCGTCGAGCACCTCTCCCGCGGGCTCCGGATCGACCTCGACGTCGCCTGGGCGAAGCTCCCGAAGAAGGACCGCGACGTCGTACTGCTCGGCACGGAGGCATCGGGGAACGGGCGCGGCTACCGGATCGAGTTCGAGGGCGTGGTGAACCAGCTGTACCGGCGGTTCAAGACCACCGGCTCCGAGGCGATGCGCCGCTACTACATGCGCTACTTCTCGGACAAGCCCTGCCAGACCTGCGGCGGGGAGCGGCTCAAGCCGGAGAGCCGGGCGGTGAAGCTCCACGGGCGCGGCATCGTCGAGCTCTCGCACCTCACCATCCAGGACGCGCACGGCTGGCTCTCGTCGCTCGCGCTGCGTGGGAACGAGGCGAAGATCGCGGACGAGCTCCTGAAGGAGATCCGCAACCGGCTCAAGTTCCTCCTCGACGTCGGCCTCGGCTACCTGACGCTCGACCGCCCGGGCCCGTCGCTCTCGGGCGGCGAGAGCCAGCGCATCCGGCTCGCCTCGCAGATGGGCTCGGAGCTCACCGGCGTCATCTACATCCTCGACGAGCCGTCGATCGGGCTCCACCAGCGCGACAACGGGAAGCTCCTCGCCACGCTGAAGCGGCTCCGCGACGTCGGGAACTCGGTGATCGTCGTCGAGCACGACGAGGAGACGATGGCGGAGGCCGACTGGCTCGTCGACTTCGGCCCGGGCGCGGGGGCCCACGGCGGCGAGATCGTCTCGCAGGGGACGCCGGAACAGGTGAAGCGCGACCCGACCTCGCTCACCGGCGCGTACCTCTCCGGCCGGCGCGAGATCGAGCTGCCGGCGCGGCGGCGCGCGGCCGACCACGGCGCGATCACGATCGCCGGCGCGCGGGAGAACAACCTGAAGGACGTGACCGTCTCGCTGCCGCTCGGCCGGATGGTCGCGGTGACGGGCGTGTCCGGCGCCGGGAAGTCGACGCTCGTGAACGCGATCCTGCGCCCCGCGCTGATGCGGCTCCTCTACGGGACGCGCCAGATGCCCGGGAAGCACCAGGCCCTCTCCGGCCACGAGCTCGTGGACAAGGTCATCGACATCAACCAGCAGCCCATCGGGCGGACCCCGCGCTCGAACCCCGCGACCTACACCAAGCTCTTCGACGCGATCCGTGACGTCTTCTCGCAGACGCCGGAGGCGCGCGCGTTCGGCTACCTGCCGGGCCGCTTCAGCTTCAACGTGAAGGGCGGGCGGTGCGAGGCGTGCCAGGGCGACGGGATGAAGCTCGTCGAGATGCACTTCCTCGCCGACGTGCTCGTGCCGTGCGAGGTCTGCGGCGCGAAGCGCTTCAACGAGGCGACGCTCCGGGTGCAGTTCAAGGGGAAGAACATCGCGGAGGTGCTCGACCTCTCGGTGCTCGAGGCGAAGGAGCTCTTCCAGAACCACCGCGAGATCGCCCGCATCCTCCGGACCCTCGAGGACGTCGGGCTCGGCTACATCAAGCTCGGCCAGCCCTCCCCTACCCTTTCCGGCGGCGAGGCGCAGCGGATCAAGCTCTCCCGCGAGCTCGCCCGGGTCGGGACCGGGAAGACCCTCTACATCCTGGACGAGCCCACCACCGGCCTGCACTTCGAGGACGTGAAGAAGCTCCTCGGCGTGCTCGACCGGCTCGTGGACGCCGGCAACACCGTCGTCGTGATCGAGCACAACCTCGACGTCATCAAGTGCGCGGACTGGGTCGTCGACCTCGGCCCCGAGGGCGGGGAGGAGGGCGGCCGGGTGATCGCGGAGGGGACGCCGGAGGAGGTCGCCCGGGTGAAGGCGAGCTACACCGGGCAGTACCTCGGGAAGGTGCTCGCCGAGCAGCGCGCCCGCGCCCGGCCGGGCGTCGCACGGGCCGCGGAGCGGACCACCGCCGGCGCGTGACGGCGGCGTCGCACACGCGGCGCTTGCCTCCTCCGCGCTTCGGGTGAAAGGATCGGGGCTTTCTCTCCGAAAGGAAGGCACCGATGGCGCGCGACGACCAGGAAACCTACGGCTACGACGAGCCCCCGCCGCGCCCGAGCGTCGTGCCCTGGATCGTGGCCGGCCTCGCCGTCATCGCGGGCGGCGTCGGCGCGGTGATGCTCTGGACCCGGCTGCAGTCGGCGGACGCCGACGCGGCGCGGACGCGGGCCGCCCTCGATCTCGTGACGGCGGAGAAGGCCCAGCTCGCCCAGCGGGTGGAGAAGGTCGAGGCGGAGCGGGCCGACCTCCTCACCGTGAAGAACGAGCTCTCCACGCGGGTCGCGGCGAAGGACGAGGAGTTGCAGAAGCTCCAGGGTACCTACCGGGAGCTCGAGTCCAAGATGAAGGAGGAGATCGCGAAGGGCGACGTGCGCCTCTCGCAGTCGGGCGGCCGGATCAAGGTCGACCTCGTGGACAAGATCCTCTTCGACGTCGGCGAGGCGACGGTCACCGAGCGCGGCGCGGGCGTGCTCTCGCGCGTCGGCGCGGTCCTCGTGAACGTCGAGGACAAGAAGATCCAGGTCTCCGGCCACACCGACGACCAGCCCATCTCCGACCGGCTCAAGGACCGCTTCCCGACGAACTGGGAGCTCGCGGCGGCGCGGGCGAACAACGTCGTGCGGTACCTCGAGGAGAAGGCGAACGTCCCCGGGCGCCGTCTCGTCGCGGCCGCGTACGGGCCGTGGGAGCCGATCTCCTCGAACCGCTCCCCCAAGGGCCGCGCCCGGAACCGGCGCATCGAGATCGTGCTCACGCCCCAGCTCGCGCCCGCGCCGATCGACGGCGCGGTGGCGAAGGTGGCGAAGGCGGAGCCCGCGAAGCCGGCGGCTGCGCCTGCGAAGGCGCCCGCCGCCAAGGGAAAGGCGACGAAGAAGAAGCCCGCCGCGCACTGACGGGCGATCGCCCCACCGTGCCGCAGGACGTCCGCGATCCCCCGGAGTATATGGGCCGCATGGCCACCCGATCCCTCGGGCGAAAGCTCGTCCTCGCCCTCGGCGTCCTCGTCGGTCTCGTCGTCCTCCTCGTCGCGGTCCTCGTCGCGGTCGTGAACTCCGGCGTCGCGACGAAGCGCGCCGCCGACCTCGTCCTCCCGAGCGTGTCGAAGGCGCTCGGGCGCGAGGTCACGCTGAAGGGCGCGAGCCTCCGGATCTTCCCGAACCCCCAGGTGGAGCTCGCCGGGCTCACGGTCGCGGGCCGACCGGGCGAGCCCGCGCTGGTCGAGGCGGAGATGCTCGCCGTGGAGGTGGGGCTCTGGCCGCTCCTTCGCTCGCTCGGGAACGACGTCGAGGTGCGGGCGTTCACGCTCGTGAAGCCGTCGGTGAACCTCGTGAAGGCGAAGGACGGGAGCTGGAACTTCGAGGGGCTCGGGCCGAAGCCGGAGCCCGGCGCGCCCGCGAAGCCGCCGCCCGCCCCCGCGCCGCCCGCGGGCGAGGGCGCGCGGGTCGCGGTCTCGCTCGTGAAGATCACCGGCGCCGCGATCCGGGTCGTCGATCGCAGCCAAGGGACCCACGACGCCGGGCTCGCGCTCACCCAGCTCGATCTCGAGGCGAAGGGAGTCGGGCCCGGCCTGCCGCTCGACGCGAGGCTCTCCGCCGCGCTCGCCGACGAGAGGCAGAACCTCCACATGCAGCTCGCGGTCGCGAAGCTCCCGTCCGGCGTGCCGCAGCGGCCGGAGGACTGGCCCGAGGTGCAGGGCCAGGTGACGCTCGCGGCGCTCGCGCTCGACCGCATCCACGCCCTCCTCCCCGGCGACCTCGGCGCGATCGTGCGGGGCGGGACGGCGTCGCTCGACGCGAAGCTCACCACCACCGAGCGCGGCTATCGCGTCGAGGGCGCGGGCGCGCTGAAGGACGTGCGGCTCCGCGGCCAGGCCGCCTCCGGCCACTTCCGGGCCCGCGCCGGCTGGTCGCCCGCGAAGCCGTCGGCGGCGAAGCTCGACGTGACGGACCTCGCGCTGAAGGGGCCCGGGATCGACCTCGGCGGGAACCTCTCCGTCGAGACGCCGCCGCTCCGCGCGTGGTTCGTCGTCACCGGGCCGCTCCTCGACGTGGACGCGGTGATGGGGGTCCTCCCCGAGGGGGACGCGGGCGCGAAGCCGGCGGGCGCGACGCCGGCGGGCGCGCCGGCCGGCGGGGGCGTCGTGCCGGAGGCGACGCGCAAGCAGATCCAGGGCGTCGCCGCGCACGGGACCGTCGCGATCGAGAAGGTGAAGGCCGGGCGGGTGGAGCTCTCGAACCTCAAGGCCAAGGCGACGCTCTCGAACGGGACGCTCGTCCTCGACGACCTCACCGCCGGCGCGTTCGGGGGAACGATCGCGGGCTCGGGAACGAAGGTGTCGCTCGCCGAGAAGGTCCCGACCTGGAAGCTCGCCGCCAAGCTCGACGGGCTCGACCTCGAGAAGACCGTGACCGCGTTCTCGGGCCGCTCGCCGCTGCTCGGAAAGCTGAACGGGGACATCGACGTCGCGGGCGAGGGCACGGACTGGGGGAAGATGCGCGAGGGCCTCGTGGGCCTCGCCGCGCTCGCGGTCCAGAACGGCGAGCTCGCCACCACCGACCTCGGGGACCAGGTCCTCGGGGGCGTCGCGAAGGGGCTCTCCGCGATCGGTCAGGGCGGCGCGGCGAAGAAGGTCGGCGGCGTCGAGGGCGGGAAGACCTCGTTCCGCGATCTCACCGGGGACTTCCTCGTGAAGGACGGCGCGCTCGTCGCGCAGAAGCCGGTCACCTTCGGCTCGAGCACGGGCGACGCGAGGCTCGGAGGCAAGATCGGCCTCGACGGCAAGCTCGGCCTCGAGGGGACCGTCGCCGTTCCGAAGAAGGTCCTCGCCGGCGTGGTCTCGGGGCTCCCGCTCCCGGAGAAGCTCGAGGTGCCGATCGGCCTCGGCGGGACGCTCCAGGCCCCGTCCGTCACGGTCCGGGCCGACGAGGTGGCGAGGTCCCTCGTGAAGGGCCAGGGCAAGGCGGTCACCGACGACGCGCGGAAGAAGGCGGAGCAGGAGGGGCGCAAGGCGGCGGAGGGCCTGCTGAAGCAATTCAAGCTGCGGTAGCTCCGGCGCTACCGGACGAAGCGCGACGACGCGGCTTCGCGACCCGGCTAGGACCAATGCCGGTCACTTAGCGGCCGGCCGCTTCCGGGGGTAGCTGCTCAGCTTCGAGGGTGGACGTCCGGGTTCTGCGTTCGGCGAACGCTCCCGTAGGGCCTCGGGCATGGCCCCCGTCCTCCTGCGCCGCCGCCAGGGTCGCAACCGGCACCGGACGGTCGAGCGGGTCCAGAAACGTAGACGCCGGCGCACGCCCGGGCGCGCCAGCTCCGCGCGAGAGCGTTCCCGT
>WNGL01011154.1_pt1 | contig 10918 bp, 9 predicted proteins | sample 5400591 | NCBI WGS metagenome assembly WNGL01 (sample SAMN13153377, study PRJNA577476) | soil metagenome | isolation source: 80 cm soil or saprolite under Garry oak tree replicate 1 | place: USA:California | collected 2016-06-15
CGCCGACGGCAATCAATCAACACGGAGATGTCGTCGGCTTTGCCGGCGACCCCGCCTTTGTTGAAGGCGACATATTACACGCTTTTATCTGGACTAAGGACAACGGCATCAAAGCTCTCAAACCGTTGCGGGGACGTGTCCCGCAACATGTAGACAGTGAGGCCTACGGTATTAACGAACGTCGCCAGGTAGTCGGTGTCTCCTGCGACGCGGACGGGGTTGATTGTCGTGCCGTTATTTGGGATCACGGTGTCTACCCCACAGACCTCAACGATTTCAAAGGCGACTATTCTGCTCGTCTCGAAACCGCCAAAGACATAAATAACCTTCGAGAGATTACGGGTAGAGCTATCGATTCAACTGGCGTGAGAACAGCGTATAAGGCGGTACCTTCTCACTAAGAGCCTTCGACTCGACGGTTGTAGCGTGATGTTGTCGCCGCGCGCGAGGTTGCACAGCACCTTCGCTGCTCGGCGGCGCATCACGCGGCCAACCCGCGAGCTCCGGCGTGATGGGTGGCGTGATGTCGTAGAGAATGGTGGAATCGCGAAAGCATTGACGGACGAATAGGCGATTACTAGACGATCCTTTCTCGGACCAGTCGCCCGACGCGGCAGTGCGCAGGGCCGTTTTACGCCCTACATCTCATGCCTGATAGGCGATTACTAGACGATCCTTTCTCGGACCAGTCGCCCGACGCGGCAGTGCGCAGGGCCGTTTTACGCCCTACATCTCATGCCTGATCGCCCACAGATCGTGGAAGATCGGCTTGAACAGTGATTCTTTCAGAAACGGCACACCGGGAGACCCGCCCGTGCCCTTTTTCGCGCCGATTGTTCGCTCGACCAATTTGATGTGCCGGTAGCGCCATTCCTGCAATCCCTCATCGAAGTCGGTCATCAGTTCGAACAAGATGGAAAGTTCGGGCGAGGTCTTATACATCCGCAGGATTTCTTTTTGAAGCTGTTCGTTAGGGCCATTCGGCTGTGTGAGGTCGCGATTCTTCAGTTCCTCGGGAACTTGCGCTCCGCGCGTTGCCAGAAAATCGTAGAAATGATCGATCACCGTCCGCTCGCGCAGCAACTGCTGAAGTCGATCGCAACCTGGGAAATCCGGTCGAACGTATTTGAGTGTCGATTCGCGTTTGTATCCCAGCACGAACTCGATTTCGCGGAACTGCACCGATTGAAATCCCGATGCGGTTTCAAGCCGGTCACGAAAACTCGAGAACGACGACGGCGTCATCGTCTCGAGGATGTCCACCTGCTGCACGAGCGTCTTCATGATCGTCCGTGTGCGCTTGAAGGAATGAATCGCGCCGAAAAGATTGCCGGCGGAGAAATCGCTCTTTATCTTCTCGAACTCGTGCAGCAGTTGCTTGAACCAAAGCTCGTACGTCTGATGGATGACGATAAACAGCATCTCGTCGTGCTCGGCCGGCGTTGAGCGCGGCTTTTGAAGAGTCAAAAGCTTCTCGAGATCGAGATAATTCGCGTAAGTCAGTGGCGGCATAGCGGCAAACTCAACGCAGCCCGTGCGTGCGTCAAAGGGGCGATGTCTGGGGAGCACCGGCTGCCAGCCTGTTGGTCTCGGCAGCTTTCCGAGACGAACGTTGCTTTTGCGATCAGACGAGGGCGTCGTCGAATTGGATTGTGATTACGAGCACGAGCACCGACCACGAACAAAAGAATGCTAGCGCATCTGTCGCAGATATTCCCGATCCCATGCCGCCGGGATACTTTCCCGCGGCGAATAGGGTCCCGGTTGATACGCGCGCGACGCGATGCCTTGCTGGCTCAACTCGCACACGTGCCAGTCTTGTTTGTTCGTCATGTCCCAGAATTCGATCGCGTCGTCTGGATGAAAATCGGCACGCTCGAAAGCCTCCGGATGGAAAAACCAATCACAAAGGATGCGCGTCCGTTCCGGCGACTGCGGCCAGAGTTGATGCACCATGACATAATCTGGATGCATGCTGAGCAGCATGTTTGGGAAAATGGAATAATAGAAAACCCGGTGGAACTCCTCGGTGCCCACGTCGCCCACGGGCAACGCGCAGGCATTACCGCTCATAGTGAGACTGTTGCCTTTCGTAATCCGCATAAATCCGCCGAGGAACGGACCGTTGGCGAGATCGTTTTCCGCTGAATCGTACGGCGTCAATTTCGAGAGCGCCGGATGCACTCCCGGGCAGTGATAGCACTCCGAATAATTTTCGAAGATCAACTTCCAATTGGCCCGGACATCGTAATCAATCCGTTTCGCCGAGCGCAGCTTCGCCAGATTCCAGTGAGAAAATTTTACCGCCAATGGAGCGAACACTTCCTCCAGTGGAGTGGGGGAGTCTGCCAGATTCACAAAGATGAATCCTTCCCACAACGCGAGATTCACGGCATGCAACGAATAATCGGCCTTATCAAAACCTGGAACCTGGTCCATGTGCGGCGCACCGATCAATCGTCCGTCGAGCGCGTACGTCCATGCATGGTACGGACACTGAATCGCGGACGCATGTCCGCATGCGTCTTCTTTCAGTCGCGTCCCGCGATGACGACAAACATTGTAGAACCCGCGGATGGTCGATCTTTGATCGCGTATGACGATCAAACTTTCACGGGCCACTGCTGCCGTAAAATAATCGCCAGGTTTACCGATCTGACTCTGATGCCCGATGGACACCCATTCCCGCGAAAAGATTTTCTCCTTTTCTTCGGCAAAAACCTCCGGCGACACGAAGTATCGCTGAGGTAGCGTCTTCGCGCCGGACGTAAAAGTTTCGGCCGTCTTGCGAAATGCGGGTGTTGCGATTGTTTGACCCAGCGGCATGCTCGAATGCTCGCACGCAACGCATACCTGCGTCAATCTGGCGAGCGCACGCGCGTGTTATGCCGGTCCGGCTCGGACTCTCGGCGCCTTCGCTGAGACCCAACCATCAACAATCAACTCTCAACCATCAATTTTCTCTACCTCAAGACCGCCTGGTGGAATTCGTACCAGTCGTCGAGATTGTTCAGGCTCACAGCGTCGCGTGGCGCGGAAGCGTCGTCGGCAATGCCGCACGCGCCCAGAATACCCTGGCGCGTGGCGTCATCGGCGTTATAACCGCGCACCGCGGCGTTATGCTTCTCGATCGCTTCGCGGGTAAGCGACTTGGCGTTTTGCTTTACCCATACTTCGAATTTGGGATACGTCGGCTTGTCCTGCTTGATGTAATCTCTTACCGCCTGTTCATCGAGTCCGAGTGCGGCAAGAGTCATCGCATCGAAGCCTTTGCCGACGGCCGGATAGCCGGAAGCAAGTTTACCCGCTGCTTCAAGGGAGACTTTCTGCCAGAGACGCGGGAGATGCACGACGCCAAGTGGACCGGCAACGCCGGAACTGATCAGTGGAACGTAGGTGTCACTCATAGTAATCGTTTTTCGTGTTAATATTTTGATTCGCACCCGCCGGAGCCGGCGAATGCTTGAAGAAAATTTAAACTAAATGAGCCAAAGGCGCGAAGACAATTCAATTCAGCCACGATCGTGCATTAGACGACCGGCTTGGAAAGTGGCGGCTGCAGCAGCGGCGTCGATGTTTTCCCTAACAGCAACGCAGGCTTGGTCCGAGCCACTGGATGTGCACTGGAACGAAGGCACTGAGGATTGCACCGCAGCTCCACAAGCCCTTCTTCAAATCCATACTTACGAGCCGCAGACGTTTATCTTGCGCCAAAATCCTTGCGCAAACTTCGAAGCAAATTTTCTCTATCTTCTTCTCGGCTCCGACAAAGCTCTTCTAATCGATACCGGTGCCGTCGCGGACCCGAAAGAGATGCCGCTGGCGAAAACGATCTTTGGGCTATTGCCGGATAAGGATCACAAAAAGCTTCCACTTCTGGTGGCGCATACGCACCGCCATCTCGATCATCGCGCCGGCGATCCGCAGTTCGCGTCGCTTCCATCGGTCCAGGTCGTGCCCATAGATTTGGAGGGAGTTCGGGCGTTCTTCGGTTTCACTAACTGGCCCAACGGGATTGCTCATCTGGATTTGGGTGGCCGAATTGTGGACGTAATTCCGACGCCCGGACACAACCCGACCCACGTGGCATTTTACGACAGCAGAACCGGGATTCTTTTTTCCGGAGATTTCCTGATGCCCGGCCGATTGCTAATTGAAGATGCCGCAGCTTACCGCGAAAGCGCCCTGCGGGTTGCTGACTTTCTGAAGACGCGTCCGCTCACCCACATCCTGGGCGGTCACATCGAGTTGAACGCGGCGGGACACGCCTACCGATTCGGATCTCACTACCATCCCAATGAGCACCGGCTCGAGCTGGCGAGAGAAGATTTGACAGCATTGCCAGCTGCGTTTGAAACCTTCAACGGCTTCTACGCGCGACATCCGAATTACATTCTTACCAATCCCGTTCACAACCTTCTGGCGCTCGCGTCTATTGCAGTTGCGGTATTGATTCTCATCGTGTGGGGAGTGCGCCGGTTGCTGCGCCGGGGTCAGAGCGGCTGACCGCTCCGTGCGGTGCACACGCGCGTCAAAGCGATGCCTCGGGAGCACACTGCCTGCCCTGAGCAAAGCTGAACGGCAGAACGCCGAGCGGACCGGCCGTGCCGGAGCTGATTAGTGGAACGTAGGTATCGCTCATAATGATGTTTCTTGAATGACGATTTTGACGAAGGCTAATGAGCCAGAGGGGCGAAGACAATCCAATTCCGTGCAGGCGCGCGTCAACGAGCGAAGGTTCGAAATAAGGAAAGTTTGGGCGTAGGTTTGGCGCAATGCACAAGGTCTCGTTCAAGGTGAATCAGGTGTCTTCGAATAGCGAAGCGTCCGTCACCGCGGAATTCTCCGAAGACGAGTTAGCGTGCCTTCAGGCATACTGCACCTACGTTGACGACCTCTCGTCCGTTAAACTTGTGCAGGACGGAATTCCTTGCTCGGTAAATCTCGACTATAAGCAAGATGTAGGCACCACGGTCACCTCGCAGTTGCCTCCCGATGAAGAGATCATGGCGATGCTACATCGGCTGCGGCCGCTCATTCTCAATGATGAACACGCCAGCTTTAACAGAGTATGCGGTATCCTTGGAGCGCGGATCAGTGAATCTATTGTCCGCCAAGCGATCAAGTCTCTCCGCCAGATTTACGACGGTCGAAGCATGCAAAAGCAAATCGTCGTGCGATCGACCACTGACAATTCGGAAATAATTATCAATTCCGAAACCGCGCTCTTCACTTGGCTAAATGCGTACGAGTACCACCGGTACCAGAACAAGAAAGAAGAAATTGACCGCTTTCACCAGCTCCTGCCGCTGGCCCATTCTAAAGCGTTTTTTTTGATGTTGATCACTGATAAAGTCCGCGTTCTTGCGAGCGTTGCACGGTTCGCGAACCTCATCCTCGGCAAGACAGGCACCACACGGATGTAGGTGCTGCCGTGGGAAATTTCCGCCTCCTAAACTATGAACAAGGAAATGTTAAAAACCCTCAGACTTCTCGTTCCTGGATTGATGATTGCCGTCGGCTGCGTCGCTCCATTGTTTTTCGGGACACTGCATTTCGCAGAAACCATTCGAAGCAATGAAAAGCTCCTTTTATGGCTCGTGCCACCCGCGATAGGAACGCTTTATTATGTTCTCAGTCTTCATCGCTACTTCATGGAATTTCCATTGGAACAAATTCACAACGGAATCAAAGATGCGCTCCTCGCACCCTTCACGAATCACTCGGTAATTGGTCCGGCGTCGCCGCAGCTTCGAGAGGGCCGAACAATCCTAAATATTTTCTATCAGTTCGTCGACAACGATAACTCCCTAACCGAGAGGGCGAAAAGCGTATATCTAAACGGGCTCGTACTCTCAAGCTTGGCTGATTTGCGTGCCATCACTGTTCTTCTGCTTCCCGTCTATTTAGGAGCGTGGATGTTTACGAAAAACGGCGACTTCGGATGGTATTTATTGGCGGCAATAGTATTGAACGTAGTCGCGATTCCCCTGATCAGAATCGCTACCGCCAAACATATCGAACTGGGAGCAGAGCAAACAGAGTTTATTGCGCAATTGCACCTTTCTGAGCTGGAAAATTTACTAATCGCGGCGGCCTGATAACATGAATCGCCACGATGAATTGACTAGGGAGTCCGTAGCCGCGATACGACGAACTCTGATCGCACGCCCAGAGCCATGGATGATTGGATTCAGCGGAGGTAAAGACTCATCCTGCGTTATCAAGTTAGTTTATAGGGCGTTGCTCAATCTGCCGCAGCGGAAAAGCGAAGTGACACTTCTTTACTGTGACACGGGCGTGGAAATTCCGCCCGTGCGAGCATTCGTTTGGCAAACCCTAACCGGTTTAGCAATTGAAGCCAAAAGGGATGGCATTCCCCTCAACAGCCGCATCACGATGCCACCTATAAATGACCGATTCTTTTTCAAAATAATTGGCCGTGGCTATGTACCACCAACCAACAAGTTCCGATGGTGCACTGATCGATTGCGGATCCAGCCGGTTCAATCGTTCCTAAAGAGCGTGCGAGGAGAGAAGAAGCTGGTCGTTCTGGGGCTCCGAAAAGGTGAAAGTGCCGAAAGAGATAAGACAATTGCTCGGCATCAAACAGCTGAGACCAGTTTCTCTCGACAGTCCGGCTCAGTGAAAACATTAATCTATAGTCCGATACTCGAATATTCCGTTGATGATGTATGGAATGTCTTGGCTGCGAATTCGACACCAACCAGCATCGATTCGAATCGACTACTAACACTCTACCGGCACGCAAACGGTGAATGTCCCATGATAAGAAGCCCTACTTCAACTCCGTGCGCGGGGAGTCGTTTCGGCTGTTGGACCTGCACGGTGGTTCGACGTGATCGTGCAATGGAAGGTCTAATCGAGTCAGGATACGAAATATTGCGCCCGCTCTTGAAGTTTCGGAATTGGCTAGCGGAAATTCGAGATTACTCCCGTATGCGATGGGCAACGCGTCGGAATGGCGGTACCGGACGCGGACCTTTTACTGTTGAAGCGCGACAGGAAATTCTTCGACGCTTATTGATTGTTCAAAAGACCGTCGGATTTCAACTCATTACCGATGAGGAAACCGTCGCAATCCGGCGCGAATGGAAGGCCGATAGAGTTCTGGAAGCATCAGCATTCGCGCGAACACGAGCGAGCAGTTTAAAAGTCAAAATTAGATCGGCCGCGAAAGTATAATCATTACGGCTCTCAACTGTTTGGCGTAAGCGTAGCGCCCGGCGAAATCTGGGGCGAGATGTGTATGTGAGCTGCGCGCTTTGTCTTGAAGAAATGTTCTCGACGTGGTTTTGTCGCGCATCTCGATGAAGTTGTCGACGGCAAGGTCGGCGAGCGTGTCGGCATTTTCTTTTCACCGCTTTACGCGAATCGGTTGCTTTTCTTCGCCACCGCTGACAGCCGCCATTCATGCATCATAAGCGGCTTATGATGCCGACGAAATAGTCAGCAAGATGTGGAAATCAAATTCGTAAGGCGCGAACCGGATCGATTCGCGTGGCGCGCCATGCCGGCAAGAAACACGCGGCCAATGCGACGATCATCATGACGACGAATGCCGATCCAAACGCGAGCGGATCGCGCGGGCTCACTTTGTAAAGCAGGTTGCCCATTAGTCGGGTGAGGATAAGCGCCGCCGTCACTCCGATGATGATCCCAGCGATGGTGAGTCGAAGTCCGCCTGAAATCACCAGCCGCAAAAGATCGTTGGTGCTGGCGCCGAGCGCCATCCGAAGACCGAGTTCGCGGGTGCTTTGGGAAACGGAGTAGGACATGACTGCGTAGAGGCCGATTGAGGCGAGGAAGAGCGCCATTCCACCAAAAATCGCCAGCAACGCTGCCGCCAAGCGTTGCGTGTAACTCATGCGATCGACTTGCTCCTGCAAACTGATTGTGTCCAGCGGAGCGAGATTCGGATCGAGCGCGTGGATTTCGCGGGCGAGCGCGTTCATGATCGCGGCCGCGCTTTGGTCCGTCCGAATAATGAAGCCGTTTTGGACGACAAAGTTCTGCCGAACCGGCACATAAAAGAATGGTGTCGGCTGCTCAAGCTTGGTCCGGTACTTCGCATTTTTTGCCACGCCGACGACCTCCATCCATTTGTCTTTCACCTTAAGGCGCTGACCGACCGGGTCTTTCCCCGGCCAATATTTTGCCGCCATTGTCTCATTAACGATTGCGACGGGTGGCGCATTTTCGTCATCGTTGCGGGTGAATTCCCGACCTGTAACAATGGGGATCCCGATTGTGCCAAAGTACCCTTCGCCAACCTGATTGTAATCCGCCGCAACCTGCTCATTGCGCGGCGGCTGATAACCTTCGATCTCCAGCGGTGCTGACGAATAATCCGCGTAGCTGAAAGGCCTAACTCCCTCCAATGTTGCCGATTGAACGCCGGGCAGTGCCCGGACGCGCTCGAGCAATTGTTCGTAAAAAACTTTGGCCCGATCGGGTTTGTAGCCGGCAGAAAAAAGATCTGCCGCCGACACGACGACGTTTCGTGTCGAAAATCCGGGATCGGAATTTTGCATTTGCACCAGGCTTCGAAGCAGTAATCCAGTTCCGGCAATGAGCACAAAACTCAGCGCCACTTGAACGAACACAAGTACCGAGCGCAGTCGCGATCTGCCGCTGCCACCGACGACACTGCCGCCTTCGCTTTTCAGTGCGCCCGAAAGATCGACATGGCTCGCTTGAATTGCAGGTACCAACGCGAACAGCATTGTCGATCCGATGCAAATCGCGACGCTGAGAGCCAGAACACGCCAGTCCAGCTGTCCGGGATAATCAATTGTGATGCCCGGAATCCGGGTAGGAGACACCAGCACGAGAGCGTTACGACACCAGTACGCGACCATGATTCCACCGGCGGCTGCGATTAGAGAAAGAAGCAGGCCTTCAGTGAAAAGTTGTTTAATCAAACGCCGGCGCCCGGCACCGAGCGCGAGACGCATAGTCATTTCATGACGGCGAATAAGTGAGCGCGCGAGCAGAAGATTGCTGACGTTCGCGCAGGCGATTAAAAGAACAAAAAACGCGACCCCGGTTGTGATCGCCAGCGTAGGCGACAGATTTCCGACGGCGTTGAACGGCGTTTTCCACAGCGGCCAAAGTTCAAAGCCCTGCCCGCGGTTTGTCTGCGGATAATCATTCTCCAACCGTTCCGCGATCGCCGATAATTCCGACTGCGCCTGCTGTCGCGTTACGCCCGGCTTCAGGAAGGCGTAACTTTCAATCCATTGAGCCCCGCGATCTTCCAGCTTATAGCCAGTCGAGTCGAATGTCTCCTGCATCGACGTCGGCACCCAAAAGTTGAACGAATATCCGATGAAGGTGCCGTGAAATTTTTCCGGCGCGACGCCGATGATTGTGTGCTGGACTCCGTTGAGATATTGCGTTTTGCCGATAATCTCCGGGTCGCTGTTGTAACGGTCCTTCCATGTTTCGTAACTGATCACCGTGACGGGATGTGCATTACGTCCGGTGCCTTCTTCCGGCCGAAAGCCGCGGCCGAGAATTGGCCGCACTCCGAGCGCATCAAAATAATTTGCGGAGACGATTCCACCCGTCGCGCGTTCTGCACGATCGCCCACGCTCAACGTCGTGCCCGTGATCTTATCGATGATGAACGATTCGAACAGCGTTGAGTTTTTTTCCAGATCGAGAAAGTCCGGATAAGAGAGCCCGTGGCCGCCAGTGACTCCGCGCGTCGTGCCGCCGAGCGCGACCATCCGGTCCTGATGCGCAACTAGCGGATAAGGACGAATCAGAATTCCTTCGATCCAACTCCAGGCCGCTGCATTTGTGCCAATGCCAAGTGTGAGACAGAGAATTGCCAGGATCGAGAATCCGGGATTGCGGAAAAGCATTCGCACGCCGAACCGCAAATCTTGAAGAAATTCGTCCGCCCATCGCCACACACGCTGTTCGCGCGCGATTTCTTTGACCTGTTCGACTCCGCCGAATTGTCGCAGCGCTGCGTTTCGCGCTTCATGGGGCAACATTCCCGCGGCAATGTTGCGCTCGATCAAAAGATCGAGATGCGCTTGCATTTCTTCCGACATCTCAGCGTCCCGTTTGTTTTTTTGAAACAAACCGATCAATCGAGAGAACCAGGCCCGAAGTCGCGGCATAGTTTATTAGCCTCCGGCGAGGACGAGATCGATTCCTTTGGTAATGCGGAGCCAATGCTCCTTTTCCGCGGAGAGCTGCTTGCGCCCGGCCGCGGTCAATTTGTAATAGCGCGCTTTGCGGTTGTTGTCGGAAACGCCCCACTCAGCCTTGATCCAGCCTTGCACCTCTAACCGATAGAGCGCGGGGTAAAGCGAGCCTTGCTCAACGCGCAGAATATCTTTCGACATTTGCTCGATTCGATCTGCGATGGCGAGGCCATGCCTCGGATCATGCTGAAGCGCTTTCAGGATCAGCATGTCGAGCGTGCCGTAAACGAGATCAGTTTTTTCTTTAGCCATAATTTGTGTTGTTACCTAGACAGTCTTGGTGAGCACATTGTTCAATCATTTGCCTAGACTGTCAAGGGGGGAGATTTAACTGATTATCGAAACAGCAGGGTCAATGCCATTAAGATCGACATCGCTAGAAGGAGGAGCGCAGCGTAAACGATGCGGTCCTGGCGACGTGCGCGACGAGCGGCCTTCGCGTATGGAATCCCGGTGAATGTCACCATCGTATAAAGAGGTAGATAGATACCGGGCAGCAACGCCTCGAGCAGGTGATCGAGCTTCTTTTTCGCCCGAAATGTCTTGGACGCGGTCTTGTCGCGCATCTCAATGAAATTCTCGACAGCGAGATCGGCAAGCGCGTCAGCGTTTTCTTTGCGCCGCGAGAAATATTGGACAAAGGCGCGTTCGCGGTTATCTGGGAATTTCTCCAG
>WNGL01017426.1_pt1 | contig 10917 bp, 7 predicted proteins | sample 5400591 | NCBI WGS metagenome assembly WNGL01 (sample SAMN13153377, study PRJNA577476) | soil metagenome | isolation source: 80 cm soil or saprolite under Garry oak tree replicate 1 | place: USA:California | collected 2016-06-15
AGTCCTGCCTGCGACACGAATCCCATCACGCGATTCGGAAAGAGACCTAGATAAACCGTGGCGGCCGAGGCCAGCAGCAATACCGTCGCCACCGGCGCCGGGACTCGTATCGCGCCCACTGCTTGCTGCGGCTCGCGCATATACATCACCACGATGACGCGCAAGTAGTAGTAAGCGCCAATCACGCTGTTGACGGCCATCAATACCGCCAGCCAGATCAGCCCCGAATCGAGTGCCGCCTTGAAGATGTAGAACTTGCCCAGGAATCCCGCCGTGATGGGCAGGCCCAGGAGCGAAAGCAAAAACAGGCTCAGCGCCGCGGCCGTGAATGGCTGGCGTTGGCCGAGCCCCGCGTAGTCCTCTATTTCCAGTTGCCGCTCGCCCGTGCCGCCCAGGTGCGCCACCACCGTGAACGCCCCCAGCTTCATCAGCGCATACGCCAGCAGGTAATAGAGCACCGCGGCCAGTCCGATTTCGCTCCGCGCGGCAAACGCCACCAGGATGTAGCCCGCGTGGGCGATCGAGCTGTACGCCAGTAGACGCTTCAGATTCGTCTGCACCAGCGCGCCCAGGTTTCCCACGAACATCGTCAGCGCTGCGGCGATCCACAGCGCCCAAAACCAGAAATCCTGCGCCGCAGTCACCGTGGCAAAGATTCTCAAAAGCAGCGCAAATGCCGCCGCCTTCGGCCCTGCGGAGAACAACGCTGTGACCGGTGTCGGCGCGCCTTCGTATACGTCCGGTGTCCACACTTGAAAGGGGGCCGCCGCGACTTTGAACGCCAGTCCAATGAAGATCAGCGCCAGACCCAGCCGCACGAGCATCAGGTTCGGAGGTGCTCCAGAACCGTTCATTTGCGGAAGGATGGTCGTTCCCGTTCCGCCGTACAGCAGCGCAATTCCATACAGGAAAAACGCCGTCGCAAACGAACCCAGCAGGAAGTACTTCATCGCCGATTCGTTCGACTTGGGGGCGTCCCTGCGATAGCCGGCCAGGATGTAGCTCGATATCGAACTCATCTCCAGGCCGATGAACCCCGTGACCAGTTCCTGCGCGCTGGCCATCACGCCCATCCCGGCAGTGGCGAAGAGCACCAACGCGTAATATTCGCCGCCGCGAAGCTGCTCGCGTTCGAGGTAATCGGCCGAGCCGAGGATCACCAGCGCCGCCACGGCGCCTACCAGCACGTGGAAGAAGAAACTGAATCCATCAATCGCCAGCAGCCCGTTAAACGCTCTTCCCGGCAGGGCCTTCAAATAAAATGTGGACGCGAGGCTCGCGACTGCGCCGAGCAGAGCCAACACGCCTGCGACCCGTCGCCTGCGGCTGGAGAGGAAAGGCTCGACCAGCATCACCAGTGCGCCCGTCGCACACAGTACGATCTCGGGCGCCAGCCGGTAAAAGTCTTGGGAGAGAGGAGACATTTATCGCTTTCCGGGTCCTTTCGCCGAGTTGCTCCATGAGCCGCCGGTTCCGCCGCTCCGCGGGACGCCGACCGAATAAATGGTGTTGCGCTTCATCTGGTCGAGAACATTCTGGCAAGCCCCCGCAAAGCGCCGCGTGAACGTTGTGGAACCCACGCCCATCCACAGAATCACCACGGCCATCGCCACCAGTATCCATTGCTCCCGTGGGGAGGCGTCCGGCAGCGCGCGGTTCTTTTCTGACGTGACCTCTCCGAAGAACACCCGCTGGTACGACCACAGCAGATACACGGCGGAGAAAATCACTCCGGCCGCCGCAAAACTGGCCCACTGCCAGTGCTGCTGAAACGTTCCGAGCAAGATGAGGAATTCCCCGACGAACCCGTTGAGCATCGGCAGGCCCAGCGAGGAGAGCACTACAAACAAAAACAGTGCCGCCAATCGCGGCATCGGCGTTGCCAGCCCTCCAAACTCGCCGATCCAGAACGTGTGACGCCGGTCGTACAGCATCCCCACCAGAACGAACAGCGCGCCGGTTGAAACGCCGTGGTTGAGCATCTGATAGACGGCGCCCTGGATCGAAATGGCGTTAAACGCAAAGATTCCCAGGACGACGAATCCCAGATGGGCCACCGAGGAATAGGCGACGAGCTTTTTCAAGTTGGGCTGCACCATCGCCACCAGCGCTCCATAAAGGATGCCGATAATCGCCAGCGTGGCGATCGCCGGCGCGAACTTGTGGGATGCTTCCGGAAACAGCGGCAGGCAGAAGCGCAGCATGCCGTAGGTGCCCATTTTCAGGAGCACGCCAGCAAGAATTACGGAACCCGCCGTTGGCGCTTCCACATGCGCGTCCGGCAGCCAGGTATGCAGCGGAAACAGCGGCACCTTGATGGCAAAAGCCACAAAGAACGCTCCGAAGAGCAGCATCTCGGTGAGCGGCGAGAGGTGAATCAAGCCGGTTTGCAGCATTTGCTGGATGACGGGCAAGTCGAAGGTGTATTTTTCCGCGCCTGCTCCCGCTTGTACAGCCAGAAAATGAAGCCACAGGATCCCCACCAGCATCAGGATGGAGCCGGCCATGGTGTAGAGGACAAACTTCACCGCCGCGTAGATGCGCCGCTCGTGTCCCCAGATGCCGATGAGGAAGTACATCGGAAGCAGCATCACTTCCCAGAAGAGGAAGAAGAGAAACAGATCGAGCGACAGAAAGACTCCGATAACCCCGGTTTCCAGCACCAGCAGCATCAGGAAAAATTCTTTTACGCGCTTGTTGATGCTCGTCCAGGATGCCAGGACCGAAATCGCGGTCAGAAAGGTGGTCAGCAGGACGAGGAACAAACTGATGCCGTCCACGCCCAGGTGGTAATTGATGGAAGGGTCTTTGATCCAGGTGTGAAATTCTTCCAGCCCGTATCCGCTCGTCCCCATCCGCACGCCGGGAATCAACAGAAGCGACAGCGCAAATTCCGCGAGCGCGGTGGTCAGCGCCAGCCGCCGGATCCACACGTGGTCGTCGCCGCGAAGCAGCAGCAGCGCCAGCGCTCCCAGCGCCGGCAGAAACGTGATAGCGGTCAACAGGTGCATGTTCGGCAAATCAGTTTCCCATTCCCTGCGGCGGCTTGAGCGTCGGCCACAGCACCATGGCGATGAACAAGATCGCTCCCACCACAACCCATGCGGCATAGCTGCGCGTGTTTCCCGACTCCACCCGGCGCAGGCGGCCACCCACGGCCTGCGCGCCGTCCGCCAGGCCGTTCACGGAGCCGTCGATTGCGCCCTCGTCTACCGCGTTCCAGAGCACGCGCGTCGAAATCCAAACCAGCGGCTTGACGAGGATCGCGGCGTAGATTTCATCCACGTAATACTTGTTCAGCAGAAGCGCGTATGCGCGGCTAAAGGATTTCGCCAAACGCTCCGGCGTATCCCTCCGGCGAAGATAGAACCACCCCGCCATCAGGAAGCCCGCCAGCGCAATCCCCACGGCCACCGCGGCCAGTTGCGTTTCGAGCGATCTGGATGCAGCGGCATTCCCGGCAGCTCTCGCCTGTCCCATCGCCGGCCCGAGGAATTCCTCAAAACGGTCCACACCGCCAAAGAATGTCGGCGCCGCCAGCCATCCTCCCATCACCGAAAGCACACCCAGCACTACCAGTGGCCCCAGCATATTTTTCGGCGATTTATGCACATGCACTTTTCCCGCGTCAAACCGCGGCGTGCCGTGGAACGCGAGGAAAATCAGCCGGAACATGTAGAACGCCGTGAGCAGCGCGCTGAACAACCCAAGCCCGTAGAGCCACCGGCCGCCCGTTTCGCTTTCGAACGCGTGGAACAAGATCGAGTCCTTGCTGAAAAACCCCGAAAATCCCGGTGCGCCGGCGATGGCTAGCGTCCCCATCAGCATCGTCCAGTAAGTCCACGGAATCTGTTTGCGCAGCCCGCCCATCTTGCGGAGGTCCTGTTCGCCGCCCAGGGCGTGAATCGCGCTGCCCGCGGCGAGGAACAGAAGGGCCTTGAAAAATGCGTGCGTCATCAGGTGGAAGATGCCCGCCGTAAACGCTCCCACGCCGCAGGCCAGGAACATGTAGCCCAACTGGCTCACCGTCGAGTAGGCCAGAACCTTCTTGATGTCCGTCTGCACCAACCCGATCGTCGCTGCAAAAAACGCGGTCATGCAGCCCGTCACGGCCACCACCAGCATCGCTGTCGGCGCGTGGAGAAACAGCACATGCGTGCGCGCCACCACATACACACCCGCGGTCACCATCGTCGCCGCGTGAATCAGCGCGCTCACCGGAGTCGGCCCCTCCATCGCGTCCGGCAGCCAAACGTACAGCGGAAACTGCGCGGACTTGCCTACGGCGCCGGTGAAGAGCAGCAGGCAAATCACCGTGAGTCCTCCGAACTGGCCCATGCCGTCGGGCGCCATCCCGTTGGCCTGGTCAAACACCTTCGTGAAGTCCAGCGAACCGAACGTCCGAAAAATCAAAAACATTGCCAGCATGAAGCCGAAGTCGCCGATGCGGTTCACGATGAATGCTTTCTTTCCCGCGTCGGCCGCGGATTTCCGCAGGAAGTAGAACCCGATCAGCAGGTAGCTCGACAGCCCCACGCCTTCCCAGCCCACAAACAGCAGCGGAAAGTTCGCCGCCATCACCAGGATGAGCATGAAGAACATGAACAGGTTCATGTATGAGAAAAACCTGTAGTAGCCGCCCTCGCGGGCCATGTACCCGGTCGAGTAGATGTGGATGAGCCAGCCCACCCCGGTGACCACCAGCACCATGACCACAGTGAGCTGGTCAACCTGCAGATCGAAGCCCGCGCGGAAGGTTCCCGCGGCAATCCATGTGAAATAAGATTTCGTCCAAGTCTGCGTCGCAGGGAGCTGCGAGAATTCCCGAAAAAGCTCCAGCGCCGCCGCGAACGAAAGGCCCGTGCTCGCGACGCCGGCGATGTCCACCCAGCGCTTCGGCCAGGTCGGTCCGAGCAAGCCGTTCAGCGCCGCGCCCAGCAGCGGCAGCGCGGGAATGATCCAGAGATATTCGAGAATGAGCATCAGAATTTCAGCAGGTCTACGCGCTCGACGTTGAGTGTTTGCCGGTTGCGCGCAATCATGATGATGATCGCGAGTCCCACCGCGGCTTCCGCCGCGGCCACTACGATGACGAAAAACACAAACACCTGGCCATCCAGCTTGCCCATCGCCCGGCTAAACGCCACGAACGCTAGGTTGACGGCGTTGAGCATGAGCTCGATGGACATGAAAATCGTGATGATGTTGCGCTTGAAAAGAAACGCGATGACGCCCAGCCCGAACAACAGCGCGCTCAGCACCAGGTAGTACGAGGTGGGCACCACTTCTATCTCTCCCTCTGCGCCAGCACCACCGCTCCGAGGATCGCAATGAGAATCAGGATCGAAGTCAGCTCAAAGGGCAGCGCATATTTCTGAAAGAGCAGCTTCGAAAGCTCTCGCGTCGAGCTCGCCGCCGTTTGCGCGCTGGAGCCGGCCGGACCGGCTCGCGCCACCCAATAGACCAGCTCGAACGCCAGAAAAAATCCCAGCGGCAGACCCACCAGTCGCGCCATGCGGCTCAGGTTCGTGCGCTCTTCCGCTCCCGCGTTGAGCAGCATGATGACGAATACGAACAGCACCATGATCGCGCCGCCATACACGATGATTTGCACCGCGGCCACGAATTCCGCCCCCAGCAGCAGGTAGAGTCCTGCCAGCGCCACCATCACGACGATCAGCGACAGCGCGCTGTGAATCGGATGGCGCTGCAGGATCAGGCTCACCCCCCCAGCCAGCGCGATTCCGGCCAGCAGGAAGAAAATAATCGCGGGCGCCGTCATGGCTCCTCCGCCTTCATCGGTTGAACCACACGATAGCCAGGCTGGTCAGCACGACATTGGCGAGGGACAACGGAAGCAGGACTTTCCATCCTATCGCCATCAATTGGTCGTAGCGAAATCGCGGCAACGTCCCCCGCAACCATACGTAGAAAAACAAAAACAGAGAAACCTTCAGTAGGAACCAGAAAGGGCCTTGCACAAAATCGTTCACGTTCGGAATCGTAAATGCCGCTGCCAGCAGGCAGAATGCCGCGCCAAGACCCGGAAGAAGGATTCGTCCAAGAACGGTTTCATAGCGGATCCCATCCCAAATCACGTACAGGCCGCCCAACCCGAACAGGACCGTCGGTAAAAAGCGCGTCCATGCCCACGCCCCCGTGTCCGGGAAAGGGGAGAGCCATCCGCCAAAAAAAAGAATTGTCGCCAGGCAAGAGACCGTAATCATGCTGGCATACTCGGCCATGAAGAACATGGCGAACTTGAAACTGGCGTATTCCGTGTGAAATCCGGCGACGAGCTCGGATTCGGCTTCCGGCAAGTCAAAGGGCAGCCGGTTGGTTTCGGCGATCGCCGCCACAAAAAAGCAAAAGAAGCCCAGCAGTTGTGGAAACGGCCCCGCGAAAATATTCCAGCGCGGCAGGAATCCCCAATGAAAGTTCTTTTGGTTCTCGATAATCTCCCGCAAATTGAACGATCCCGCCAGCAACAGGACGCCCACAACAGACATCGTCAGCGCCAGCTCATAACTCACCATCTGCGCCGAGCTGCGCAGCCCGCCCAGCAGCGGATACTTGCTGTTCGAGGACCAGCCGGCCAGCGCCACGCCGTAAACTCCCAGCGAAGTAATCGCGAACAGGACCAGCAATCCGATGTTCAGATCGGCAATCGCCAATGGCGTGCGATGCCCGAGAATCTGGATCTCTTTCGGCCCGAAGGGAATCACCGCAATCGAAGTGAGCGCCAGTGAAAACGACAGAAACGGCGCCAGGTAATAGACGAGCCGGTCTACGCCCGCCGGTCGTGGGTCTTCCTTGAACAAAAACTTCAGCCCGTCGGCAAGCGGCTGCAACAGCCCGTGCGGCCCCGCCCGGTAGGGTCCCCAGCGCGATTGCATGTGCGCGACCACCTTGCGCTCGAACCAAGTCAGATACGCCAGCGTCGTCAGCAGCAGGAACATCAAAACAATTACTTTGATCGCCGAAACGATCAGGATGGGGTGCCGCGCGAGGAGTTCGCTCACGGTTTCGCTTCGGCCTCGCGAAGGGAATCAATCACCTTGCAATAGCGCCCCAGCGTACCACTGGTGAACAGCGTGTCGCGCGAGGAAAAAATCGTCCCCGCGGGAACGTCGTAGGACGCGCGGCCATTCACCGCCAGAACCGGCACGGCCATTTCCGCGCCGCCGGTCAGCAGCCCGGCGAGCGCGACATCATAGCCGCGCACGTTTTTGCGGATTTCCTCGAACACGGCGTCCGGCGCCTTGAAGGGAAAGCCCTTGCCGAGCCCCATTCGTTCGAGCTGGTAGGAAAGGATGCGCAGGATTTCGAAATCGCTCCGTGGCCCCATCACGTCCCCGCCCTTGTGCAACAACTGCACTTCCCCGGCCGTATTCGTCACCGTGCCGTCTTTTTCATAAGCGCACTCCGCCGGAAACACGATATCGGCCAGCGTCGCCGTTTCGGTCAAAAACATTTCATGAACAATGAGCAGCTCGAGTTCTCCGCGGCCCTTGTCTTTTCCGGACGCAAACGTCTTGATCGGATTTGCGCCGGCGACATACAACGCGCCAAGCTTGCCATTCCGCGCGGCCTCGAGCATTTGCTGCGCGCTCAGTCCCGGCTTTTGGGGCGGCTCGGCGCCCCAGAGTTTGCCGAACGCCGTCCGCGCCGCCGGATCATCGGGATGCCAGTAACCGGGCAGGCGATCCGGCAACAATCCCATGTCGGCGGCGCCGCGGGAGTTGGAATAGTCGCCCAGCGCCATGTAGCGCGTCTGCCCCGCCAGGGTCGCGCCCAACTGAACCAGGTCGCGCGTCGCCGCGCCAAAAATTTCGGAGCCAAACACGATGAACACATCGGTTTCACGGGCAAGGGCATCCTTGAGCGCCGCCAGATCCGCGCCAAGGCTTCCGTCCACATTTCCTTCGCCGCGCGCCAGCCAGTGGACCGCCGCGGCTTCCGCGCCCGCCTTGACCTGCACAAACACCTTCGCCTTTCGCCGCAGCTTTATGTTCCGCGCGTTCAACGCCGTACTGCCGCACGGCGCTGCGAATCTGCCAGCCAACAAGCGGGTTTTGTTCGGTTGGATCATTCCCGACCAACAGGATCGCCTTGGCATCCCCAAGCTGACCCATCGTTGCCATCGCGCGCGGCGCTTTTTCCCCGAGTGCCTCCACCAGGCTCGCATAATCCGCCGTCCGATGGTGGTCCACATTGTTTGTTCCGAATGTGGCGCGCGCCATCCGTTGCAGCAGGTAATTCTCTTCGTTGGTCGTCCGGTTCGAGCCGATGAAGCCTACCGCGTCAGCCCCGCGCACCCTGTGGACTTCTTTCAGGCGCCGCGCGGCCGTTTCAAACGCTTCTTCCCAGCTTGCGGGTTCGAGTTTTTCATTTCGCCGGATCAGCGGCTCACGAAGCCGGTCGCGGTGTTCCGTGAAATCGAAGCCGAAGCGCCCCTTGACGCACAGAAATTCCTGGTTGATCCCGGAGAGGTCGCGGTTATTGGCGCGAAGAATCTGGTTGTTCCGCACGCTGAGCGTCGTCTTGCACCCGTTCGAGCAGTGCGTGCACACCGTCGAAACGTATTTCATCTCCCATGGCCGGGTCTTGTAGCGGTACGTCCCGCTCGTGAGCGCTCCCACCGGGCAAATGTCTATGCACATCCCGCATTCTTCGCACTCCAGGTGGTCCTGGCGGTTCGGAATAATCACGGACTGCGAGCCGCGCTGGCCCACTCCCAGCGCCTTCACGTCCATCCCTTCGTCGCACACGCGCACGCAACGGAAGCACAAGATGCACCGCGGCGCATCGTAATAAACCGCTTCGGACCATTTTTCTTCCGGCCGGTGTCTCTTCTCTTCGGTGAAGCGGCTCGTGTCGGCGCCGTAGCGGAAGACCATGTCCTGCAATTCGCACTCGCCGCCCTTGTCGCACACCGGACAATCGAGCGGGTGATTGGTCAGCAGGAATTCCAGCATGCTTTTGCGCGCGGCCTTCACCGGATCGGTCTCCGTCCGCACCACCATGCCTTCCAGCGCCGCCAGCGTGCACGCCGTCTGCAGCTTCGGCGCTTTTTCCACCTCGACCAGGCACATCCGGCAGGCCGCCTGCAAAGAGAGCCCGGGGTAATAGCAAAACGACGGCACTTCGATGCCCATGCGCCGCGCCGCTTCTATGACCAGCGTGCCCGGAGCGACCTTCACTTCGCGGTCGTTAATCTTCAGCGTGACTTGCTTCTGATCCGCCATACATTCTTATCGCGCCCCGAGAACCGCTTCGCTTGTACGCGCACCGCCCGTTCAAGTGCTCCTCGAATTCGTTGCGCCACTTGTTCACGATGCTGATGGTCGGCAGCGCCGCGGCATCTCCCAGCGGGCAAAACGTTCGGCCGAGCATGTTTTTTGCCAGTTCGCCGATCAGAGGAATATCTTCCGCCCGTCCCATCCCGGCATGAAAACGGTCGAGCATTTTCTTCAGCCACGCCGTTCCCTCGCGGCACGGAATGCACCACCCACACGATTCGTGCGCGTAAAAATGCATGATCCGCCGCGCCAGGTCCACCATGCAGGTTTCTTCGTCAATCACCACAAGCCCGCCTGACCCCAGCATGGACCCCGCCTTGGCCACGGAGTCGTAATCCATCGGCAAATCGGTTTCTTCCGCCTTCAGCAGCGGGCAGGAACTCCCGCCGGGAATGACGGCCTTCAACTTCTTCCCGCCGCGAATGCCGCCGGCCACTTCATGGATCATCCGGCGGAGGTTGAATCCCATGGGCAGCTCGTAGATACCGGGACGGTTCACATGTCCGGAAATGCAGAACAGCCGCGTCCCTCCGTTTCTCGGCGTCCCGCGATTCGCATATGCCTCGCCGCCCTCGCGAATCACGGCCGGCACCGAGCTCAGTGTCTCGACGTTGTTGATCACCGTCGGGCATCCGTACAGCCCGACCACCGCCGGGAAGGGAGGACGGATGCGCGGATAGCCGCGTTTGCCTTCGAGCGACTCCATCAGCGCGGATTCTTCGCCGCATTCATACGCGCCCGCGCCGGTGTGCGTGCACAAATCGAAATCGAATCCGCTGCCAAGAATGTTTTTGCCCAAGTATCCGCGCGCGTAAGCCTCCTCGATGGCCCGGTCCAGGATGTCGAGGATGTAGCGGTATTCCCCGCGGATATAGATGTATCCGTTGTGCGCGCTCACCGCACGCCCCGCGATCACCACTCCTTCAATCAATTGGTGTGGGTCCATTTCCATCAGCGGGCGGTCTTTGCACGTGCCGGGCTCGCTCTCGTCCGCGTTGCACACAATGTACTTCTGCTTCGCGGGGTCTTTCGGCACGAAGCTCCATTTCATCCCCGTGGGAAAGCCGGCGCCGCCGCGTCCTCGCAGGTTCGACTTCTTCACTTCCTCGATCACCTGTTCCGGAGTCATCTGTTTGAGCGCTTTTTCCATCGCCACGTAGCCCTGGTACCGCAGGTACACGTCGAGCCGGGTCGAATCGTTCACTCCGAAGAGCCGGCTGATGAGCGGGGTTTCCGCCGAGTGTCGCTGATGCACCGCCCCAAAGGTGTACGCTGACGGGCTCGGCTTGTGTCCCGCATCGAGCTCGTCCACGATTTCGTCGAACTTATCCGGGCTTACGTCCTCATAGAAATCGTAATTCACCTGCATCGCAGGCCCGCCCGTGCAGGCGCCGATGCACTCCACCTCTTCCAGAGAAAACACGCCGTCCGCGGTCACTTCCTTGTGGCCGATCTCTAGCTTGCGCTTGGCATGTTCGAAAAGTCGGTTCCCGCCGCGCAGCATGCAGGAAACATTGGTGCAAATCTGGATGTGGTGTTTCCCCGCGGGCTTCTGCCGCAGCATCGAGTAATACACCAGCGTTTCCGTTACCTGCAGCGTATTCAAATCCAGCCG
>WNGL01023257.1_pt1 | contig 10916 bp, 7 predicted proteins | sample 5400591 | NCBI WGS metagenome assembly WNGL01 (sample SAMN13153377, study PRJNA577476) | soil metagenome | isolation source: 80 cm soil or saprolite under Garry oak tree replicate 1 | place: USA:California | collected 2016-06-15
AGGTCGAGCGCGTAGTGAAGCGGCGTAGGGCGGCTGACCGGACCACGTCCCCGATGACCGCGGATGCTGGGCGCAAAGGTCCGGGCTAGAATGTGGTCGTGGCGACGAGGATCCCCATCGACCGAGGATCGCTGGCCGACTTCTGTCGGCACCATCATGTCCGCAAGCTGTCCCTGTTCGGGTCGGTTCTGCGCGAGGACTTCAGGGCGGACAGCGACATCGATGTGCTGGTCGAGTTCGAGCCGGACCACGTTCCGGGGTTCATCGCGCTACACGACATGGAGGAGGAGCTCTCGAGCCTGCTCGGCGGGCGTACGGTGGACCTCGTGACCGAGCGCTTCCTGAATCGCCGCATCCGCGATCGCGTGCTGGCCGACGCGGAGGTTCAGTATGCAGCGGGACGATGAGGTCTACGTCGGGCACATGCTCGACCTCGCGCGCAAGGTCACCGCGAAGATCGTGGGCGCTCCCCGCGAGAAGTTCGAACAGGACGAGAACCTTCGCCTGGCTCTCGCGCACCTGCTCCAGACCATCGGCGAAGCCGCGCGTCGCGTCTCGCGCGAGTTCCAGAAAGCGCATCCTGAGATCCCGTGGAGCGGAATCGTCGGGATGGTCCGCGCGACGAACCCCTCAGAAAAGGTCGCCATCGCGCCCCCGCAACCATTCCGAGCCGCTGCCATATCCGCCCTTTCAAGATGGGCGCGAGGGCACGACGCCCGGTCGCTGCAACGCTACGCCGCCGCCGCCTCGCGGGTGCGCTCGGAGAGCCGCACCGACACGAGCTTCGAGACGCCCGGCTCCTCCATCGTCACGCCGTAGAGCGTGTCCACGGTCTCCATCGTCCGCTTGTTGTGCGTGATGATGATGAACTGGGAGTTGCGGGACATCTCGCGGACGAGCTCGTTGTAGCGGCCGACGTTCGCGTCGTCGAGCGGCGCGTCGACCTCGTCGAGCAGGCAGAACGGCGTCGGCTTGATGAGGAAGATGGCGAAGATGAGCGAGACGGCGGTGAGCGCCTTCTCGCCGCCCGAGAGCAGGTTCACGCTCTGGAGCTTCTTCCCCGGCGGCTGCGCGAAGATCTCGACGCCCGCCTCGCCGTCTCCCTCGGGCTGCGTGAGCACGAGCCCCGCGCGCCCGCCGGCGAAGAGGCGCGGGAACACCTGCTGGAACTTCTCGTTCACGCGGTCGAACGTCTCCTGGAACCGCTCGCGGGAGGCGCGGTTGATCTTCACGATCGCCGCCTTCAGGTCGGCGACGGCGTGCTCGAGGTCCCCCTTCTGCTCGGAGAGGAACGCATGGCGGCGAGCGAGCTCGTCGTACTCCTCGATGGCGGTGAGGTTGATCGCCCCCATCCGCTCCGCCTGCCCCTTGAGGTCCTCGAGCTTCTGCCGCTCCTCGTCGCTCGGCGGCTTCTCGAGATGGAAGCGGCCCACCTCCCACTTCAGCTCCGCCTGGCAGCGCTCGCGGATCTGCTCTTCCAGGTGGGCGAGGGCGAGGGCCTGCTCGCGCGCGGTGAGGGCCGCCTCGGCCCCCGCGGCGCGGACGCCCTCGGCGCGGGCGCGCACCTCGCGCCCCTCGGTGTCGCGGGCCCGGGAGGCCGCCGCGAGCGCGTCCTGCTCGGCGCGGGCGCGGGCGAGCTCGTCGCGGGCGACGGCGAGGTCCTGCGCGAGCCGCCCGAGATCGACCGAGGTGCCCTCGATCCGGCCGCGCAGCTCCGTCGCCCGGCCGTTCGCCTCGGAGAGCGCGGCGAAGAGGCGGGCGCGCCGCTCCTCGGTCTCGCGCAGGGCGCCCTCGATGCGCCGGAGCGCGGCGCCGAACGCCTCGCGCCGCTCGGCGTCCGCGGCCGCCTTCACCTTCAGGTTCAAGAGCTCGCCGGTGAGGGCGTCGCCGCGCAGGCGCGCCGACTCGAGCCGCTCCACCGCCTCCCGCGCGCGCTCCGCGGCGCGGCCCTCCTCGGCGGAAGCGGTGGCGGCGGCGAGCCGGTGCTCCTCCTCCTCGCGCGAGAGGGCGGCGAGCGCCTCCTCGAGCTGGGCACGCTCCACCTCGAGCTGCCCCATCCGCCCCGAGATCCGCTCGAGCTCCTCGCCGAGCCGGGCGAGGTCCTTCTCCTGCTCGACGAGCGCGAGGTCCTTCGCGCGGCCGTCCTTGTCGAGGCTCTTCAGCGCGGCCTCGAGCTGGAGCAGCCGGGCCTGGAGGATCCGGTGGCGGCCGGTGGCGAGCGCGAACTCCGCCTCGAAGCCGCGGACGGTCTCCTCGAGCTCCTGCGCCTCGCGCCGGCGCTGGAGCGCGCCGTGCCCCTCGCCCTCGAGCGGGCCGCCGGTGACGACGCCGTACGGGTCGAGCACCTCGCCGTCGAGCGTGACGAGCGTGCGGCGCCCGCCCTCCTCCTGCCAGATCTCGAGTGCGGCGGGGAGGTCGCGCACGACGAGCGCGTCGCCGAGGAGGAACCGGGCGAGCTTCTCGTACGCGGGATCGAACTGGACCACGTCGAGGCAGGGCGCGACGACGCCGGGGTGCGTGCTCGGCACCTCGGGCGCGGCGCTCGCCTCCGTCCCGCGCAGGCGCGCGATCGGGATGAGGGAGGCGCGCCCCTCCGCAGCGGTCTTGAGGTAGTCGATCGCTTCCACGCCTTGCGAGTGGCTCTCGACGATGACGTACTGGAGCCGCTCGCCGAGCACCGCCTCGACGGCCGTCTCGTACTCCGCCGGGGTCGACACGACGTCGGCGACGAGGCCGAACACGCCGCTCTCGCGGGAGTCGCGTTGGCCGGCGCGGGTCATGAGGCTGCGCACGCCGCGTCCGTAGCCCTCGTAGTTCCGGACGATCTCGAGGAGGGACTGGAGCCGGGAGCGCTTCTCCGCGAGCTCCTCGCGCAGGGTGATGAGCTTCGCCTCGTTCTGGATGAACTCGGCCCGGGTCCGCTCGAGCAGGTCCTCCTGCGCGCCGCGCTGCTCGTCGAGCCGCAGCTTCAGCTGCCGGGTCTGGCCGAGGGCCTCCACGTGCCGGGAGCGCTTGCCGTCGAGCTGCGCCGCCTGGATCGCGAGCTCCTCCGCCTCGCCCCGGCTCTTCTGGAGCCGGGCGAGCACGTCCTGGCGCTGCCGCTCGAGCTGGGCGAGCTGGCTCGTGTGCGCCGACGCGTCGGAGTGCGCCGCGGCCGCCGCCGCCCGGGCGCGGTCCGCGTCGCCCTGGAAGGCCCCCTGCTCGCGCCCCGCCTCGCGCAGCGCGACCTCGGCCTCGCCGAGCCGGCCCTCGTCGGCGGCGACGAGCGACTGGAGCTCTTCGCGCTGCCGGAGCAACGCCTCGCGCTCCTCGTGGAGCGCCGCGGCCTGGGCCTTCAGCCCCTCGACCTCCGCGGCCTGGGCGCGGGTGCGCTCCGCGATCTGCTCGACCTCGCGCGCGGCGGCCTCCTGCGAGACCTCCGAGACGCGCAGCGCGCTCCCGAGCTCGTGCTCGCGCGCGGAGAGCTCGCCGAGGCGCGCCTCGCCCGCGGCGAGGCGGGCGCGGTCCTGGTCGAGGATCGCGTCGAGCTCCGCCACGCGCGCGGTGAGCTCGGCGTCCTCGGCGCGGTGCGCCGCCTGCCGCTCCTCGGCCGCCCGGCGCGTCGCGCTCACCTCGAGGAACCTCGCCGCCGCGGCGCGGAGCTCGAGCTCGCGGATCTGCGCCCGGAGCGCCTTGTACTTCTCCGCCTTGCGCGCCTGCCGGTTGAGCGACTCGAGCTGCTTGCCGAGCTCCTGCACGAGGTCGGCGACGCGCAGGAGGTTCTGGTGCGTCGCGTCCAGCTTCCGCTCGGCGGCCTCGCGGCGCTTCTTGTACTTGGTGATGCCGGCCGCCTCCTCGATGACCGCGCGGCGATCCTCCGGCCGCGCCGAGACGATCTGGCCGATCCGGCCCTGCTCGATGATCGAGTAGGCGGTCCGGCCGACGCCCGAGCCGAAGAAGATGTCGTTCACGTCGAGCAGGCGCGCCTGCACGCCGTTCACGAGGTACTCGGACTCGCCGGTCCGGAAGAGGCGCCGCCCGACCGTGATCTCGGAGAAGCCCTGGTACTGCAGGGGCAGCTCGCTCGGGCGGTCGTTCTCGAAGGTGAGCATCACCTCGGCCATCGAGAGCGGCGGCTTCGACTCCGAGCCGTTGAAGATCACGTCCTCCATCGACCGGCCGCGCAGGTGCCGGGCCGACTGCTCGCCGAGCACCCAGCGGATCGCGTCCGCGACGTTGGACTTCCCGCAGCCGTTCGGGCCGACGACGCCGGTGACCCCGTCGTCGAAGGCGACGACGGTCCGGTCCATGAACGACTTGAACCCGACGATGTCGAGCCGGCGGATACGCATGACCCGACCCGATATCACGGCTCCCAGCCACTGCGATCGCCCGCCCCCACCGGGCCTGGGGACGGGATAAGCTCGCGGCCGGATGCGCATCCTCGGCAGGGTCCTCTCGAGCGTGACGGCGCTGATCGCCGGCCAGGCGCTCGTGACCTGGTGGGTCCTCCTCGCCGTCTTCCCGCTCGCCCCCGGCGACCTGGGACCGCTCGGCACCACGCTCGTCGCCATCGCGGCGATCGAGGCGCTCGGGCTCGGGTCGGCGGTCGTCTGGCTCCTGCGCCCGATCGACGCGGCGGTCGCGGCCATCTCGGAGCTCGACGAGCCGCGGCTCCACTCCGCCGAGGCCGCGGCGCACGCGCTGCCGCTCCGCGTCTCGGGGCTCGTCGCGCTCGGCGCGGGCGCGGCTGGCGCGATCGCGGTGGGGACGCTGCGCGAGCGCGGCCTCGCGCCCGACCTCGCGTGGGCGGCGGCCGCGGTGGAGCTCGCGATCGCGCTCCTCGCCGCGATGCTCGGCTACGTCGCCGGTGCGTCGGGCGGCGCCCGCGCGCTCGACTCGCTCGGCACCCGCGCCGAGGTCCGCGTCTCCGGGACGGTGCGGGGGAAGATCCTCATCGTCGGGTTCGGCCTCAACACCATCGGCGTCCTGCTCTTCGCCTCGACCGGCTACGTGCAGTACCGAGCCGACTTCGATCGCGAGTACGTGCAGTCCGCCTCGCGTGCGCACGCGGCCGCCATCGGAAACCTGCGCGAGGCCGATCCGGTGGGCGATCTCGCCGAGGATGTCTTCACGATGAGCGGGGCCGCGACGGCGGTCCTCGCGCCCGACGGCGCCATCCTCGCCCGCTACGGCCGGGGCGACGCCCCGTTCGCGCGCGCCGGGCGCGACCCGGTGCAGCGGCTCGAGGGCGGCTGGCTCGTCAGCTCCGCCGCGCCGGGCGGGGCCTCGCTCGCGTCGTGGCTGCCGGAGGCCCCGCTCCGGGAGAAGCGCCGCGGCTTCCTCTTCTCGGTGCTCTCGGTGGCGGCCTTCGTCTACCTCGCGACGGCCATCCTCGCCTGGCTCGCGGCGCGGGCGATCACGACGCCGTTCCGCGCGCTCGGGCGCGCCGCCGACCGGATCGCCTCCGGGGATCTCACCGTCAGCCCGCCCTCGGTCTCGCGCGACGAGCTCGGCCGGCTCGCGGCCGACTTCCGCCGGATGGCGCAGGGGCTCAAGGCCCTCGTCGTCGACGTGCAGGGCGCGAGCGGCGCCGTGTCCGTCGGGGCGCGGGAGGCGGCCGCGATCGGCGAGCGCGTCCGCCACGGCGCCGTCGACGAGCACGCGGGCGTCGTCGCGGTGCAGGCGGCGGTGCAGGCGATGGAGGGCTCGATGCTCCTCGTCTCCCAGGGCGTCGGCGGGCTCTCGGACTACGTCGCGGTGACGAACCGCGCGATGAGCGAGATGGCCGCCGCGTTCGAGGAGGTGAGCAAGAAGGGCGTCGAGCTGGAGAGCGCGATGGAGGTCGCGATCTCCGACGTCGACCACCTCGCGCGCGCCGGCAGCGACGCGGAGACGCGCCTCGGCGTGCTCGAGTCGCTCGCGAGCCACGCCGGGAACACGCTCGCCGCGGTCCGGGCCTCGATGAGCACGCTCGAGCGGGCGGCGGCGGAGAGCGAGTCCACCGCCGACCTCGTCGCCGAGATGGCGGACCGCGCGGGCGGCGTGGTCGAGGAGACGGTGCACGGCATCGAGAGCCTCCGCGCCGCGGTGGCGGACGCCCACCGCCGGGTCTCCGCCCTCGGGCGGCGCTCCGACGACATCGACCAGGTGGTCGACTTCATCTCGGAGGTCGCCGGCCGGACCAACCTGCTCTCGCTGAACGCGTCGATCATCGCCGCGCAGGCGGGCGAGCACGGGAAGCCCTTCGGCGTGGTGGCCGACCAGATCCGCGAGCTCGCCGCCCAGATCGCCCGGTCCACGAAGTCGATCGGCGACATCATCCACTCGGTGCGCGAGGACGTGGAGGCGACCGCGCACCTCATCGAGCGCGGCGACGCGCTCGCGGCCGACGGGGTGCGGCTCGCCCGCGGCTCGCTCGATGCTCTCTCGGGCATCCGGCGCTCGACCGTCCACGCGCGCGACACCGCGATGGCGATCCGCGCGGCCGTCGACGCCCACGCGAAGTCGTCCGGCGAGGTCTCGAGGCTCGTCGAGTCGGTGGCGGACGGGACCCGGGCGGTCACGGGCGCGGTGCAGCTCGTGGGGCGGTCGGTCGCGGCGGTGAACTCGGTCTCGCGCGGGGTCGACGCCGTCGCGGACCAGATCGCCCGCGCGCTGCAGGATCAGGCGGGGCTCGGGAAGCGGCAGATCGAGGCGGTCGCGCGGCTCGAGCGGATGATCGCGGAGATCCGGCAGGCGGTGGAGGAGCACGACGCCGCGAACCGCCGGGTCCGAGACGCGCTCCAGGACCTCGCCCGGAGCGCGGAGCACCACGAGTCCGCGGTCGAGGGGCTCGCGTCGGTGGCCGATCGGATCGGCTCCGGCGCGCGCTCGCTCGCCGAGCGGGTGGACCGCTTCAAGGTCCAGTAGGCGTGGTCTCGAGGCGTGCCTAGCGGATCGGCGCCGGCAGGAGCCGGGGGTGCCCGATCGAGCCGTTCACGTTCATCGTCCAAAAGCCGTCGCTCGCCTTCGAGCCCGCGAGCGCCGCCTCGGCGAGCCCCTTCATACCGGGGCTGCTCTTCGCCCAGAACGCGTCGCCGACCTTCACCCGCGCCTTCCCGGCGAGCGGCGCGAACTCCATCCGCTGCTGCACGAGGAAGTAGACCCCTTCCGTCCGGAGCTCCGCGTCCCCGCCGGTCGCCTCGAGCTTCTCGAAGGTCGCCCGCCCGTCCCCGACCTTGAGCGCGGCGACGACGTCGCCGAGGCTCGCGCGCGGGAGCGGCAGGCCCGAGCCCATCCCGGGGATGGGGATCTCGCCGCCGGCGATGCCGGCGCCCTTCACCGAGAGGTCCACGCGCCCGGACGGCTTCTGGTCGGCCGCCGACAGGGCGAGATCCGCGGTCCCGGTCACGACGCCGAGCAGGTCCACCCCCGCGGCCTTGCGGAGCGGCAGCGCCTGCCCGAGATCGACGCCCCGCACGTCGAGGACGAGGCGCCGCGGGTCGCCGGAGAGGTCCGCCGTGCCACGCACGCGGCCGTCGTAGAGGTTCGCGTCGAACGCGATGCTGCGCTGCCCGACGAGGAGCGGGAGGAGCCGCAGCGAGGCGGTCACGTCGTCGAGGGGGATGGCGAGGCCGGACCCCGTCTCGATCTTCACGTCCCTCCCGCGGATGCCGAGGACGCCGCCGGCCGACACGCGCTCGAGCTCGATCTGCCAGCCGCGCTTGCCCGCCTCCATCATGAGCCGCTGCTTCACCGCCTCGGCGGGGAAGGTCCAGCGCAGGGAGAGCACGAACGCGACCACCGCGAACGCGACGTACGCGCCGGTGACCCGCCGCGGGGTCCACTCGAGCTTCAGGGTCCGTCCGAGGATGCGGAGGATCATGACTTGAGCTGGTAGGTGGCGACGAGGAGCGTCGCGTCGACGAGCGCCGGATCGTCGCTGCGGGTGGTCACCCGGATGCGGCGGACGCGGACCACGCCCGCGCCGCGCTCGAGCGACTGGAGGAGGGCGGAGAGCCGGGTGAGCTCGATCCGGGCGAGGTTCACCTCGACGGTCTCCTCGCGGACGCCCTCCAGGTCGCCGGGGGACGTCGAGGGCCGCAGGTCGTTCACCGGGATCCCGAGCGTCGCCCCCGCCTGCGCGATGTGGCTCATCAGCGCGACGGGCGAGCCCTTGAGCCGGGCCTCGAGATCCTTCCGCTCCGCCTCGCGGCGCCGGTAGGTGTCGGCGAGCTTCCCGACCTGCGAGAGCACGCGGGTCTTCTGCTCGATGCTCCGCTCGCGCGCGTCGATCGCCTTTCCGATCGAGAACGACGCGAGCCACACGAGGAAGATCGCGATCGACGCCGCCGCGGCCCCGACCATCAGGCGCTCGCGCGGCGCCAGGCTGCGCACCCACGTCTCGACCTGCGACCGGAGCTGTTTCCAGGTTTCGTTCATCGCTTCGCTCCGGTGGCCGCGCCGCCTGCGTCGAGACAGGTCAGCGAGGCGTCGATCGAGAACTCGAACTTGCCGTCGTTCGCGCGGCGTCGCGCGCCGCCGGAGCGCGCGTCCGCGAAGCAGCGCGAGCCCTTCAGCCCGCTGGCGATCCGGTCCACGTTCTCGGCGGCGTCGGTGGTGCCCTGCAGGTGGAGCTTGTCCTTCGTGATCTCGATCCGGTCGAGCCGGACCGGCACGGCGTCCGGCACCTTCGCGGCGAGCTCGGCGAGGAGCTCCACGGCGGAGACGCGGGGGAGCGTCGAGGCGACCGATCCCTTCCCCCGGAGCACCGCCTGGGCTTCCTCGAAGTTCGGGAAGCACTTCCCGACGATCTTCGTCTCGGCCTCGCAGAGCGCCCGGTCGAGCGCCGCCTCCTGGCGCGCGAGGGCGAAGGCCTTCACGCCCGAGGAGAGCACCGCGACGAGCAGCACGAACGCGGCGTAGACCCCGAGCCGGGTGAGCCGTCCGCGGAGGTGCTCGAAGTCCCGCGTGAAGGCGAGGTCGCCGCGCCGGAGGTTCAGGCGGCCGGCGCGCGCGCCGAGGTGGCTGCGGAGCGCGAGGGAGAGCGCGAGGGCGAAGGCGGGGGCCTCCTCCGCGGGGATCGCGTCCGCCGCGGGCTGGGCGAGCGCGAGCGGGGCGACGGCGCCCTCGACCTCGGGCCGGAGCGCGTCGGCGACCGCCGGGTGCCGCGCGGCCTCGCCGGCGAGGAGGATCCGGCCCGCGGCGCGCCCGCCGCCGCGCGCGCCCCAGGCGCGCAGGGTGGCGCGGACCTCCCGCGCGAGCGGGACGAGGGCGCGGCGGAGCGCGTCCGGATCGTCCCCTGCGCGCGCGAGCTGGGCGCCGCCGAACACGAAGGTGCGCGCCGCCTCGCACGCGCCGTCCGCGAGGATCGCCACGCTGGTCCGCTCCCATCCGACGTCCACGACGACGTCCGCGGGCCGGAGCGACTTCGCCGCGGCCGATGCGGGCGTCGCGCCGGAGGCGGGCGGCTCTTCGGCCGCGCCGGGCGCCACCGAGGAGCCGGCGGAGGGGGCGGGGTCGGATGCGCCGGCGAGGGCGCCCGAGAGCGCGAGCGCAGCGTATGCCGTCCCCGCGGGGACGACCGCGGAGGGATCCACGCCCGCGCCGGAGAGCGCGACGAGCAGCGCGCCGAGGTCCGCGCGCCGGGCGACCGCGACGAGCAGCTCGGTCTTCCCCTCGCGCGCGGCCAGCGGCTGCCAGTCCCAGGCCACGTCCGCGAGGTCGAACGGGATCTGCCCCTCGACCTCGAAGCCGATGGTCTGCTCGATGCGGCGCAGGTCCGTGAAGGGGAGCGTGACGACGCTCGTCGAGACGCCCGCGCCGGGGAACGCCACCACCGCCCCGTCGAAGCTCCAGCTGCGCTCCGCGAGGAGCGCGCGGACCGCCGCCGCGTGACGCTCCAGAACCCCTCCCTCTCCACTGCGTGGAGAGGGGGGCGTGGGGGGGAGAGGCGAGGGGGGCAGAGGGTCCCCTCCCACACGCTCGCCGAGCGGGACGCGCGCGTGGTCGATCACCGACCAGCCGCGGAAGGAGGTCTCGACGAGCACGGCCTTCACCGCGCTCGCGCCGAGGTCGAGCCCGAGGATCCTCTGCGCCATCTCAGTCCTCCCGCCAGTGGATGATCGTGGGCAGCGGCGCCGACGTCGCGCCGCCCGCCGCCGCGCCGGCCGCGGCGAGCGCCTGGCCCGCCGTCGTGGTCTGCCCGAGCCGCACCACCGCCTCGATGGTCGACTCGACCCCGCCCGCGACGCCTGTCGCGCGGACGAGGAAGGTCGTCGAGCGGTCGGTGAACGGCGAGTTCTGCCCGGTGAGCAGCGCCGAGTTGACGTGCACGCCCGCCGCCTCGACCGCGGTGCCGAAGTCCGCGGGGCCGAGCGCGAAGAGCCCGCCGAGCGTCTTCTGGGAGACCGCCTTCCCGAGCCGGTCCGCGAACAGCGGATCGAGGAGCGCCGGCTGCAGGGGCGGGTCGGCGATGACGCGCGCGAGCTCCACGAGCTTCGCGCGATCGGTCTCGTTCACGTTCCGCTTCGCGTCGCGCGGCAGGTACACGGTGAGCGAGTCGCGGAACGCCGCCATGAACGCGTCCCCGACCCCGGCGACGAGAAAGAGCTCGTCGAGCGAGTCCATCCGATTGTTCTTCGCGCGGTAACGCTCGTCGCTTCCCCCGCGATCGTACGGCGCGTTCTTGTCGCCGAACGCGGCCTCGAACGGCGGCTGCCCGACGACCATGCCGCACGGGGCGGAGGAGCCCGACAGGAGGAGCCCGGACGACTGCTCACCCTCGCTGACCCAGTCCCGCAGCCGGACGATGAGATCCTGGCGCGTGCTCCGGACGCGGTGGGCGTCCTCGCGGTCGAAGAGCGGATCCCAGCGTGGGTCGCAGACGAGCTGGTAGATCGCCTGGACCTGCTGCCAGAGCTTGCGATCGCCGGTCTGGCCGAGCCCCTCGAGCT
>WNGL01010110.1_pt1 | contig 10915 bp, 8 predicted proteins | sample 5400591 | NCBI WGS metagenome assembly WNGL01 (sample SAMN13153377, study PRJNA577476) | soil metagenome | isolation source: 80 cm soil or saprolite under Garry oak tree replicate 1 | place: USA:California | collected 2016-06-15
CGAATCGAAGACGCGCCCGCCCGCGAACGTCAGCCGCTCGACGGGGACGTCGAGTTTGCGCCCGGCATGCAGCGCCAGGATCTGGCGCGCTCGTTCGGCCGCCTGGAGGGCCGCGTTCCCGCTCATCAGGGTCACGCGACTCGAGTAGCTGCCGAGGTCGACCGGCGTGAGATCGGTGTCGGCCGTGACGACCGCGATCTCGAACGGATCGACGCCGAGTACCTCGGCGACGATGTAGGCGAGAATTGAATCCGATCCCTGGCCGATCTCAGTCGAGCCACAAAATACCGTGACGCCGCCGCCGCGGTCGCATTTCAGCTGCACGCCGGAGTGCGGCATGTTGTTCCAGTAGATCGGCAGCCCGGCGCCCGAGATGTAGCTCGAGCACGCGAGCCCGATGCCCCGACCCTCCGGCAGTTTGCGGAACTTCCGCTTCCAGTCCGATCCCTCGACGACTTTGGTTATGCACGTGCCGAGGCCCATCGAGCCAACCCGGAGATAGTTAGCGGTGAGTGAATTCGGTGGTACCAATGTCTTGAGGCGCAGCTCCGCCGGATCGATCGCCAGCTGCTCCGCGATTTTGTCGAGATGAACTTCGACGGCAAAACGCGGCTGCGGCGTGCCGTGACCGCGCTTCGGGCCGCAGGGCGCCTTGTTCGTGAACGCCCGCGCGCCCTGGAAGTGATAGCGCGGCACGTGATACGTGACGGTCTGGAGCGCGCCCGTGTAGTACGTGCTTGCCACCCCGTAGGACCCATACGCGCCGCCATCGAGCAGCGACCGGAAATGCATGCCTGTGATCGATCCGTCGCGCTTCACACCGGTCCGAACCCACATCAACGTGGGATGACGGCCGCGATGGCAGTAGAAAACCTCTTCCCGCGTCAGCGTGATCTTGACGGGACGGCCGGTGAGCATCGCCAGCTTCGCGACCGCGATCTCGTGATTGAAGGGATCGCTCTTACCGCCGAAGCCGCCGCCGTTCGGCGTGGCGATGACGCGGATGCGCGCGGGCGCCAGCTCCAGCACCTTCGCCACCGCGCGATGCACGTAATGCGGCGTCTGCGTCGACGTCCACAGCGTCAGCTTGCCGTCGGGGGGGGGCGCCCACATCGCCACCGCTGCGTGCTGCTCCATCGGCAGATGCGTGCTGCCTTCGAAAAAGAACAGGTCCTCCCGGACGACGTCGCCTGCCGCGATCCCCGCGTCGGCATCGCCGAACTCGAGGTCGATGAGCTTGTGCAGGTTGCCGCTATCGCCGTAGTCATGGATACGCGGCTCGGGATGCGCGACCGCTTCCTCGGCGGATGCGATCGACTTGAGCGGCTCGTAGACGACCTTGATCAGATCGAGCGCCGCGGTCGCGACCTCTTCGCTGGTGGCGGCAACCGCCGCGACCGGATCGCCGATGAACCGCACCTTGTCGACGCAGAGGGTGTGCTCGTCCTGGGAGACGGGAAGAATGCCGAACGGGATCGGCAGATCCCGTCCGGTGAGTATGGCGTGGACACCCTCAAGGCTCGCCGCGGCCGCGGTATCGACCGACACGATGCGCGCGTGCGGCTCGGTGCTGCGCAGCAGCTTGCAGTACAGCATCCTCGGAAACGCGAGGTCGTCGGCGAAGCGCGTCGTCCCCGTGACCTTCGCGACGGCGTCGACTTTGCGCAGGGCCTTGCCGATGACGGAATGTTGGACGGTTGGAATGTTGGAAGGTGGTTTACCTTCCAACCTTCCAACCTTCCCACGTTTAGCGGTGGCCATATAACGATTCTCGAGTGGGCTCCGCGACTTCCCCCCGCATCCGCGCCGCCGCCAGCTCCACCGCCTCATAGATCTTGATGTAGCCAGTGCAGCGACAGAGGTTGCCCGCGAGGGCGTCCTTGATTGCGGCGCGCGTGGGCTTCGGATTGGATGTGAGGAGCGCTTCGGCAGCGAGCAGGAACGCGGGCGTGCAATAACCGCACTGTGCCGCGCCCAGATCGGCGAATGTCTCCTGCAGCGGGTGTAGCTTGCCGCCCTGGGCCATCGCTTCGACTGTGCGCACGCTACGTCCGGCGCACGCCAAGCCAAGCGCCAGGCAGGAAAGCACCGGCGTGCCATCGAGCAACACGGTGCAGGTGCCGCACTCGCCCAATTCGCAGCCGTGCTTCGTGCCGGTGAGACTCAGGTCTTCGCGCAGCACTTCGAGCAGCGTCTTATGTGGCGCGAATGCCACTTCAGTCAGCTCGCCGTTCACGACCAGCGCGATCTTGACCTTTGATTCGTTGCTCATGGACAGGACGTAATCTAGCTTTTGGACTCCTCGAACGCGGTGAGAACTATGCACTGGACGGTTGGGCGGTTTGGCGGTTCGGCGGTTGGCATTGTCGGTATCGGTATTCTTCTAACCGCCCAACCGCTTAACCGCCTAACCGCCCAGGATTACCGAGCCCAAGCCATTCGGATCCTCAGGACCGTCCCGCTCATCGACGGCCACAACGACATCGCCGACGCGATTCGGGAGCGCGGTGGACTGGACTCGGTGAACTTCGCGGTCAACCAGCCCAAGCTGATGACGGACATTCCGCGCCTGCGGTCGGGGGCTGTCGGTGGGCAGTTCTTGGCCGCCTATGTGCCGGTCACGACGATGGACTCCGGGGGGGGCCCACATCCTGCTGTGTACGCACTCGAGCAGATCGACTTGATCTATCGTCTGTGTGCGCGCTACCGGAACGTGCTCGCGATGGCGACGACCGCCGCCGAGGTAGAACGAAACTTCGCCGCCAAGAAGATCTCGTGCCTGATCGGCATCGAAGGCGGTCACGCGATCGAAAACTCGCTCGGCGCGCTGCGGATGTTCTCCCGCCTCGGCGTGCGGTACATGACACTCACGCATTGGCGCAGCCTGGATTGGGCGGTGGCGTCGACCGATAGCTCGCACCGTGGGCTCTCCGACTTCGGCAAGCAGGTCGTGCTCGAGATGAATCGGCTGGGCATGCTGGTCGACCTCTCGCACGTCAACGACATGACGATGTCGGACGCGATTCACACGTCGAAGGCACCGGTCATCTTTTCCCATTCTTCGGCGCGCGCGCTCACAAATCACGCGCGCGACGTCCCCGACTCGATCCTGCGGCTGATCCCGGCGAACGGCGGCGTGGTGATGGTGAACTTCAACCCCGGCTTCGTTTCCGAGGCCGTCCGCCTATATGGCGACAGCGTGGCAGAGCGAGCCCGTCTCTTACGAGCGGCGGGAGCCGATTCGGTTTCCCGCGCGGACTCGATGCGCGCGTGGGAGTCACGAGCGCCCCACGCGACGCTCGAGCAAGTCGCCGATCACATCGATCATATCCGGCAGATCGCGGGAGTCGATCACGTCGGCATCGGCTCCGATTTCGACGGCATCACGGAAGTGCCCAATCGTCTGGAAGACGTCTCGAAATTTCCGGATCTGATCGCGGAACTGCTGCGACGCGGTTGGACTGAGGCGGACGTGAAGCAGGTCGCTGGACTGAATATCCTGCGCGTGCTGCGCGACGCCGAGCGGGTCGCCACCGAGCTGAGGGGCCGGTAGCGCCCCTCGCGGCGGTCGCGCGCACGCTCAAAACCCGCGCTCCACGCCAATCGCGACGCCGCGCCGCGAGAGGACGGGCCGCGAGCGAATCACGCTGGCGTCGAGCCGCAGCGTCAAACCGTTTGCCGCGTTGTACCGAATGCCGGCCACTCCCGTCACCGTTTGGAGCGATTGCACGATCGCTCCGACGAGATAGCTCTCGCGTCCCGCGCCGCCCAACACCCAGGCGCTCGTCCGGCGCGAGAATCCATGCGTGGCGCGTAGCGTGAAGGCGCCATCCGTGCGCTTCGATGGATTGCGAGAGAGGAATACGCGCAGGTCCCAGGTGACGCGCGCGACTTCAGTCGTGACATGCGGGATCACGATGTCGACGGGGCCAGGAACGTAATCCCAGCGACGGTACTCGACGCCTGCGGACGTCCGTCTGGCGACGAGCGCCGACGCGTCGGCCTGCCAGGTGTTCTTGGGACTGAAGACCGGACGTCGCGATGTCCCCGCTTCCGCCGAAAGCCAGATTCCCTGAGTGGGATGAATCACACCGCCGAGCCGCTCCATCACGTCGGTCCTGCCGAAGCGACCTAAGACCTCACCCGCGATCCAGCCGGCGTGACCGCGCGATCCCGAGAGCGTGAGCTGCGCGCCCGCGGTCGACCAATCCTGACTGGCGGTGACCCCTTCGTACGAGCTCCACGCGGCAAGGCGAATGCGTTGCGCGTGAACCGGCTTCGCGACACACAACAGCAGCAGCGCCGCGACGCTCGGCTTCCCGAAGCCTTTGCGCGCCATGTCGCCCCAGACGTGCACGCGCTTCCACACGTTCGCGAACGCTTTGAGGCGCCACCACACCGTGCACTGCCGATAACCGACGTTCTCGAGCATTGCGAACAGGAGGAGCCGGAAGAGATCGCTCAAGCGGCGGTAGCGGCGGAAGCTCACTTCCTCGAGGACGACCGCCCAGATCGAGAGCAGCATTCCGTATCCCCACGCGACGAGCACGAAGAGCAGCGCGAACGAAACGTTCACGAGCCCAAACGCGAGTCCGAGCACCGTGATCACGTAGCCGAGCAGCTCGACGACGGGGGCGAGCATCTCGCCGAACGCGTAGAACGGCATCGCCAGGAAACCGATCCGGCCGTAGCGCGGATTGAACAGCATGGTCTTGTACTGCCACATCGCCGCGATGAGACCGCGGTGCCAGCGTTCGCGCTGGCGCGAGAGAATCTTCAGCGATTCGGGGACTTCGGTCCACGCCACGGGGTCGGGAATGAACGGCATGTCATACTTGATCTTGTTCGTCCTGAGATACCGATGCATCCGCACGACGAGATCGAGGTCTTCGACGATGCTGCTCGTGCGATAACCGCCGACGGCCATGACGTATTCCTTGCGGAACAGGCCGAAGGCGCCGGAGATGATCAGATTGCCGCCCAGCCGATTCCATCCCAGCCGCCCGAACAGAAACGCGCGCAGGTACTCGACGACCTGAATGCCGGGCAATGGATGCGTCGCAACGCGCGCATCGCTTACGCGACCATCCTTCACCGTACAGTTGTTCGCCACGCGCACCGTGCCGCCGACGGCCGCGATCTGACGCCCCAACAGGAATGGTCGCGTGAGCCGCAACAGGGCGTCGGGCTCGATGAGCGTGTCCGCATCGACGGCGATCACCAGCGGAAAGCGACTGGCGTTGATCGCCGCATTCAAAGAGTCGGCCTTGCCGCCGTTTTCCTTGTCGAGCACGAGCAGTCGCGAGCGTGAGCACGAGCGGTACAGCGCCCGCAACGGCTTCGTGGGGATCGCCTCGGGATAGATCCGCGGGATTTCATAAAGGTCGAAGGCGTGCCGCAGCTGCTCCAACGTGTCGTCGCGCGACCCGTCGTTGACGACGACGACCTCGTAATTGCGATACTCGAGCGTGAGGATCGCCGTGACGCTCGCTTCGATGGTGGCGCTTTCGTTGTAAGCCGGCACGAGAATCGTGATCGGCGGCAACGCATCGCTCTGCATGAGCCGCTGGAAATCTTCGTCTTCGGCGAGTCGGGTTTGCTCCCAGATCTCCGGGATCGACAGAATGAGCAGCAGCGCGTAGAAAGAGTTGAGGACGAGGAAGTACACGAGAATCGTGACGTCCGTCGTTCCCACCACGGTGCCCAGGATATTCAGGCGGCGAACTCCGCCAGCGCCTGGGCCGGCAACCCCAGGACCAGCTTCGCCACTGCGCGCGCGTGCACATCTGCTCCGACTTCGGCTTCGAGCAACGCGTTGCGGCCGCCGGCCGCGAAGCGCATGAGCGCGAGTGCCGCGCGCAGGCGTACCCACCACACCTCGTCGCGCAGACCGGCTTTGAGCAGCGGCAGCGTCGACGCGTCGGCGATCATGCCGAGCGAGCGCATGGCCTGCGCGCGGACCTCCCAGGCAGGATCGGTCGCGAGCTGCTTCAGCCCGGCGACCGACTCCCGATGCGGGAAGTTGCCGAGCGCGCGGGCTGACTGGACCCGAACCTCCCGATCGGGGTGGGTCGCCAGCGCGGTGAGACGCTCGCGCAAGGCGGGCTCGCCGAGCCGGCCGGCAAACTCGGCGAGCCGCGGCAGGGCGGGGTCTTCCGATCGACGCAACCGCTTCTGGAGATGGTCGACGACGATCGGTCGCGAGCGGCGCAGCATCGCGGCGTAGTATGCCTGCACGGTAGGCGCGAGACGCGGCAACCGGTCGAGCGCCGCGAGCGTGAGCGAGCTGTCCTCCATGCGCTCGAGCGACGCGACTGCCGCGACGTGAACGGCGGGATGAGGATCGTTGATGAGCCCCAGGAGACGAGCCGTGTCGTGCGGCATTGCCGCGACGCTCAGGAAGCGCGCGCATTCGAGACGCTTCCACCAACGCGCCGAGCCGCTGTTGGTGCGGACGATCCGCGCCCACCAGGTGTGCTCGAGCGCTCCGGCGAGCTGCCGCCAGCGTTCGCCCGGCACGCGTGCCGACCAGCTCACCAGGGCATCGATCGCCAGCGGGACGGGAAGACGTGCCAATCCGACGAGGACACCCGCCAGTGGAGTCGTTCCCGCCGCCCAGCGCCGCATCGAGGCGTCGACTGCGTGGCGGCGAGGATTGAGCCGCGTGCTCCGACGCAACCGGAACCAACGGTTCAGGATGATCAGCACGATCAGCGCCGCGAGCAGGCCACCCTGCACGATCGCGACGACGATGAGAAAGTGGCGGGCACTCATCTACCCACCCAGCGCCGGATCTTTTCGAGCGCCACCCGCAGGCTCATGGGCTTCACCATGTAGTCCATCGCGCCCGCCTCGAGCCCGCGCAGTTGCTCCGTCTCGCTGCCATGGACGGTCGTGAAGACGACACGAAATTTCCCGGGACACTCCTGCTGCAGCGATTCGAAGATGGAATAGCCGTCGAGGGCGGGAAGATCCACGTCGAGCAGCAGCAATGGCGCCGTGCCGCGCGTGTCCATCGTGCGGAGCATGTCCAACGCTTCGCGGCCATTGCGGAAATGGACGAACCGGTACCCGCGAGCCTCGAGGCCGAACGTCAGAAGCTCTGCCAGCGTCGGATCGTCCTCGACGACGATGACCTCTGGGACATCGGTCACATCCTCTGACTTGGTGGCCGCCGGCGGCGAAGGCTCGGCGCGGGAGATAGGAGGAAGCGGCGGTGAGGCGGCGAGGGGCTGCTTTGTGAATAGCGCCGCAGCCAAGCGACGAACGAACGCCCGCGCAGCCTGACCGCGATCTCCGGTGCCGTTGGCCGGGTGTTCGAGCCACCGCTTTGCCGCATCCTCGAGCTCGGCGGCGACAACGCTGGCCTGGGGGAATCCGAAGGATCCAGCGGAGCCGCGGAGGCGGTGCGCATCGCTCCGCAGCGCCTCGATCGCCTCGGTGTCGTCACCGGCCGCTATCAGCCTTTCGGCCAGCTCGGCGATTGCGCCCAGCTGGTCGCGGGCTCCTTGCAGGTACTCGTCTCGTACTCCGGGCGGGAGCCCGAAGTCGTCGACTCCCCCCTCTTGGCTCACGGGGTCCAAGATATAACTAGCTTGTTCTTCGACCTAATGACCGAGCACGCCGTGGGGCTGTGCGCCACCTGCCGCTGGGTGCGGATTGTGACGAATCGGCGCGGATCGGTGTTTTACCGCTGCCTGCGTGCCGACGATGATCCCCGCTTCGTCCGCTATCCGCCGCTTCCCGTGATCACATGCCCGGGCTACGAGCAGCTGGACCCGGGGCAGTCGCCGTCTTCTGCCGAAACCCCAATGCGATCGTGACGAGCGCGAGAGCGTCGAGCACTTCGGCGACGATGTGCGCAAACAAGAAGTGCGTCACGCCTGCGCCATCAGTGTAGTGTGAATGACGATGAATGCGGAATGGGGCACGGCTTCCATGAAGGAACCGAACGGCGCCGCGACTTCTTCGTCCTGGATCAGAACCGCGAGCCAAAGCATCAGAAGGTCCGGTTCCCGGGGGAGCGGCCTCTAGGACGCGCCAGGCCGGTCCCCCCTCCCCGGGTATTTCCCTAGGGCGAATTCCGTGCCGGACTGGTCCACGAGTTGTATCCCCATTTTTTCATGGCAGTTAACGTGGTTGGAGGACGCGTTTGTGACATTCCTCACTTGCAGATTGCCCAGCGGTCATTCACTTTGGTCCCGCGTCGCGTATCTCGTTAAAAGAAAGGCACTTTGTAAATGCAGCAGTTCATCTTTCGGCATTTCGAGCGCACGCTAGTAGTCCTCCTCGTCGCGTCCCTGCTCGGCATCAACTCGCTGGTCGAGCAGAAGTTCGCGTTTCTCAGCTTCTACTATCTCCCGATCATCCTGGCCGGCTTCTATGGAGGCCGCCGGTTCGCCGTGGTCGCCGGACTATTCATCGCGTCCCTCGTCTTCTTCTTTCAGGCGACGCAGGGGCTGGGCATGGACGCCGGGCTGACGCAGGATGCGCTGATGCTGCTGATCCCGTGGAGCGGTTTCTTGATTCTCACCGGGTATGTCGTCGGTGGACTCGCTGAGCAGCGCGCGGCCCGGCTTGCGGACCTGAAGAATGCTTATCTCGCGACGCTCGAGGTGTTGACCTTTCACATCGAGTCGGCAGACCGCCATCAGGAAGGCCACTCGACGCGCGTGGCGGAGCTCAGCGGCGCGATCGGCGCCGAGCTGAAGCTCACCGAGAACGAAATCGAAAACCTGCGCATCGCGGCATTGCTGCACGAGGTGGGCACGGCGGATCAGCGGTTGCTACGTCTGCTCTCCCGCTCGGTCACGGACGAAACGCTCGCGGTAGCGCGCGCATTACGCGGCGCGGCGCAGATCATCGCCGAGTACTCGCATTATTACGAGATCGTCGGCGACGACTGGGATATCGAAGCGTTGCCGATGGCGGTTCCGGTGAAAGTGCTGGCGGTCGCCGATGCATTCGAGACGCTGCAAATGGCGACGCCGGTGCGGCCCGCGTTCACGCGGTGGAGCGCCCTCGAAGAGTTGGAGAAGGGAGCCGGAAAGACGTTCGCCCGCGAGGCGGTGCGGGCGCTGCGCGTTGTCGCCGGCCGTCCGGAAGTGACGGCCCCTGCCAAGGCGCTGAAAGTCGGTTAGCTGCCTGGAGGCAACGCGGGAGGCGCCGAGCGTCCGCTCGCCACCCCTCCGGCGACGCCGATTCCGAAGGCCACCGCGGTTCCAACAGTCACGAGGGGAAGCAGCGTCGCCGGCAAGGCAACGACCGCCGCCGCCGCCCCGGCGATCAACGGCGCCGCCGGTTTCTGAATCGCGTCCACGAAACGCAGCTTGCGCCGCACAAAGTCACGAGTCACCACGAAACCGCCGATCAATGCGGCGGCACTCACCGCTAGCCAGAGCATCGTCGTTCTCCTTAAGGTACGGCGCTTTACGCAACTTGCGTGAGCGGCGTTTCAGGCGCAAATCAATCGCCCTGGTGTTAAAAAGGGAATCATAAAGGAGGCTCGCTATGCTACGTCGCTTGTCCTGGGTGCTCCTGCTTGCCGTCGCGCCTCTGTTCACCCTGTCGGCACAGGGTTTACGCGTGCCCTACGACTCACTTACGCTCGCGAACGGTCTGCAGGTGCTGGTCGCGCCCGATCATGCGGTGCCGGTGGTGACCGTCAACATCTGGTACCACGTCGGGTCGGGCGACGAAAAGCCCGGCCGGACCGGGTTCGCGCATCTCTTCGAGCACATCATGTTCATGGGCTCGCAGCACGTGCCGACGGGCGAGTTCGACAAGCTGCTCGAGGCGGCGGGCGGCGACAACAACGGCTCCACGACCGAGGACCGCACCAACTACTTCGAGGACGCGCCGAGCAATGCGCTGCCGCTGATGTTGTGGCTCGACTCGGACCGCCAGGGATTTCTCTTGCCCGAAATCGACTCCGCCAAGGTCAATCTCCAGCGTGGTGTGGTGCAGAACGAGCGGCGCCAGAGCTACGAGAATCAGCCCTACGGCCTCGCGGAAGAGAACATCTTGCAGCGCCTCTACCCGCCCGATCACCCCTATCACTGGCCGGTGATCGGTTCGATGGCGGATCTTTCGGCGGCCACTCTCGAAGACGTGCGCAACTTCTTCAGGAGCTACTACACGCCGAACAACGCGACGATGGTGATCGGCGGTGACGTGGACACGGCCGCGGCACGGGCGCTGGCCCAGAAGTACTTCGGCGACATCCCGCGCGGGCCCACCGTCACGCGAACGCCGCCTCCGGCGTTTGCGCTCGACAGCAATCGCGTGGCGACGATCGAAGATCGCGTGCAGGTGCCGCGCGTCTACAACGCGTGGCACACAGTCAAGGCATTCGCGGCCGACGACGCGGCGCTCGACATCGTGGCGACGATTTTGGCGACGGGACGCGCATCGCGGCTCTATAAGGTCCTGGTCTACCAGAAGCAGATCGCGTCTAACGTGGTCGCGTTCCAGGACGGCAGCCGCATCGACGGCAAGTTCGAGCTGTTTTCCACGGCGCGGCCGGGTCACAACCTCCCCGAGCTGCAGCGAGTGATCGACGATCAGATTCGCCTGCTGGGCGACTCCGGACCAACCGCGCGCGAGCTCGAGCGCGCGCACAATTCCATCGAGGCTGACTTCTTGAATGCGATGGAGCGGATGGGGAGCTTCGGTGGCAAAGCGGATCGCCTGAACTTCTACAACTACTACGTCGGCACACCCGACTACTTCCAATCGGATCTCGATCGCTACCGTCGCGTGACCGCGGCCGACGTGCAACGCGTGGCGCGAACCTATCTCCGCGACGCGCATCGCGTCGTGCTCTCCGTGGTGCCACAAGGCAAGCCGGAGCTTGCGGTGAAGGAGGCACCATGAAGATGCTCTCTGCGGCGATCCTGCTCGCCAGCCTGGTCGC
>WNGL01012827.1_pt1 | contig 10915 bp, 13 predicted proteins | sample 5400591 | NCBI WGS metagenome assembly WNGL01 (sample SAMN13153377, study PRJNA577476) | soil metagenome | isolation source: 80 cm soil or saprolite under Garry oak tree replicate 1 | place: USA:California | collected 2016-06-15
CGGCCGAGCAGGTGACGTTGAAGCGCATCCAGGGCGAAATTTCGTGCAGGGGTCGGAACGAGGCACCGGTCGCCAGAAAGAGACCTTCGCTCCGCGCACCCTGCGCGGTCCACAACGAATTCTCGACTGCGGGATGGCGAGCCCACAGGAACAGACCCGCTTCGGGCGTTCCATAGACCTCCCAGCCGACACGCTCCAGCTCGCTTGCCATCCGCGCCCGCCGCGCGGCGAGACGCTCGCGGATGCGAGCCACGTGCTTGCGGTAATGGCCGCCAAGCAGCATCTCGTAGACCACGCGCTCGCCGAACTCCGAAGTCGTGATCGCCGTCAGCAGCTTCATCCGCGCGATCGCGTCGATGGTATCGGGCGCTGCGGCGACGAAACCGACCCGCAGGTCCGACGACAGCGTCTTGCTGAAGCTGCCGACATACAGCGTGCGCTCCAGACGATCGAGTGCCGCGAGGCGTGGCGGCGCACTCTCGATGAAATCGGCGAAGATATCGTCCTCGACGACGTAAAAACGGTGTTGAACCGCAAGCTGCAGCAGGCGGTGCGAGATCGCCGGCTGAATGTGCGTACAGGTCGGATTGTTGAGCACCGACATCGTGAAATACGCCTTGGGGTCGTACTTGGCCGCGAGTGTCGCCAGGACGTCGAGATCGGGGCCGTCGCGGCCGCGCGGCACCGGCAGCAACCGCGCGCCGGCGAGCTTGAGGTGTCCGAACAGGTTGTAATACCCGGGATCGTCGACCAGCACGGCGTCGCCGGGCGCGACCAGGTAGCGGATCACGAGATCGAACGCGTGCGTGGCACCGGCAGTGAGCAGGATCTGCGACGGCGCAGCGGCGATTCCCAGCTCGGTCAAACGGCGCGCCAGAACGTCTCGCAACAGCGGGAATCCCAACTTGGTCCCGGAGTCGGTCAGTTGCACGCCTTGGCTGACCACCTTGCGGGCGTAGCGACGGATACCCGACTCCTCTTGCCAGTCGTTCGGCAGGCAGCCGCCGGCGAACAATCGATTGGCGTTGGACGCGGCACGAGCCTCGTCGCTGAACAGCTCCGCGATCAGGTTGGCCACGTCTACCGCTCGGTCGAGGACGCCGGTGCGATCGCACGCGGTTTCGGGCGTCGCCGGCGCCGCAACGTAGAAGCCCGAGCCGCGGCGCGATTCGATATGCCCCGAGGCGACGAGCCGGTCATAGGCCTCGATCACCGTGAATCGGCTCACCGCCTGGCGCGCAGCCAGCGACCGGATCGACGGCAGGCGCGCGCCGGGGCGCAGCAACCGCGCTTCGAGATGCTGTCGCACACTGGCGACGAGCTGCTCCACCAGCGGCCTGCTGTCATGGGGGTTCAGGACGAGATTGAGCATGGCTGGCCCGGCGTCGAGACCGTAACAGTAGGCAAGCATAGCGCCCAGGTGTCCTCACTGTCTATTCGAACTGTTTGGTACTGTACGTTACGGCCGAGTGGGATCGACTGGCGGAGACGTGAAATGGTCAAGAGACGGGTAATGCTGGTTACGATGGCGCTCCTAGCGAGCGCGATCGGCCTGCTGGGTGGCTGGGGCGCTCGGGAGGCGAGAGTGACCGGGGGCGCGACGACGCTTGTCGCAAACGCCCACGAGGCGGGGCTCATCGCCATCGCCGGTCCGGTGCCGGGCAGGATCCGTCATCGCCATCGCCGGTCCGGTGCCGGGCAGGATCCGCGTCTTGTTCGCGCGTAACGGGGGAATGGTGCTGCTGCGCGAAATCAGCGTTCCCGGGGCCGGGCAGGTGCGCGAGCTGTCGCTATCGGCGGACGGCAGTGATCTGTTCGTCGCGACCGATGCGAGTGCCTACGCCTTCTCGACGCGTACGGGATGCGTCGAAGCGCAAGCCCTTGCCGCCGGGGATCTTCGCCATGCAGCCGAGGAATGGCCCGCGCCCAGCCGCGAGCTTCATGGATGAGCGGCTCGACACGTACAGCTACGCGTGCGCGTGCTCGTCGCGGTAATGATGTTCCTGCGAAATGTCCTTGTTTGTGTAATCGTTCAGCATCGCCGTGGCGATGAGACTCACGATCGCGCAGCCGAGGATGAATCCCGCGATCGCGTAGCCCGAGTGATACCGCGCAAAGAGCGCGGCAGCAATCAGCGGTGCCGGACCGCCGGCGATGATCGAAGCGAGCTGGTAGCCCAGAGACGCCCCGCTATAGCGGAGCCGCGCCGTGAAGGACTCCGCAATGAGCGCCGCCTGCGGGCCGTACATCATGTCGTGCGGAATGAGCGACAGCACGATCGCGAGGAAGATCCAGGTCGGTACGGCGGTGTCGAGCAGCGCGAAATAGAGAAAGCCGAAGATTCCGGTCACCGCCGCGCCGATGAGATACATCCGCTTGCGCCCGATGCGGTCGGAGAGATGACCACAGAGCGGGATCGTGAAAAACGACAGCACGGCCGCGGCCATGACCGCGGTCAGCAGCAGGTCGCGCGACATCTTGAGCGTCGCCGTGCCGTAGGTGAAGATGAACGCCGTGAAAATGTAGAAAGGCGCCTGCTCGCCCATGCGCGCAAAGGCGGAAAGGATGATCTCCCGGGGTTGGCGCTTGATCACCTCGGTCATCGGCGCGCGTTCGACCTTCTTCTCGGCGACCAGCCGCTGGAAGATCGGCGTCTCGAGAATGTTGAGCCGGATGTAGAGCCCGATCGCTACCAGCACGATGGAAAAGGCGAAGGGAATCCGCCAGCCCCAGGCAAGAAATTGGTCGCCGGACATCTGGCTGAATGCAAGCACCGCCAGATTCGCGATGAACAGGCCTGCCGGCACGCCCCATTGCGGCCAGGACGCGATGAAGCCGCGATGGGCATTCGTGCGGGTCCACTCCATCGACAACAGGACCGAGCCGCCCCACTCGCCGCCTACGCCCACGCCCTGCAGAAAGCGCAGAACGGTGAGCAGGACCGCGCCCCAGACGCCAATGCTCTCGTAGGTGGGAACGAAGGCGACCGCGAACGTCGCCAGTCCCATGAGCAGCAGCGTGGCGATCAGCGTCGATTTGCGACCGATCCGATCGCCGTAATGACCGAAGATCGCCGCGCCGACGGGCCGCGCGATAAAGCCCACGGCATAGATGCCGAACGCCTGCAGCGTGCCCGTCAACGGGTCGGACTGCGGAAAGAACAGCTTGGCGAAGACCAGGCCGGTGACGGTGCTGTAGAGAAAGAAGTCGTACCACTCGATCGTGGTGCCGACGGTGCTGGCGATAACTGCGCGCCGCAGCTGGCGGCGTTGTTCGGCGTCGGGAAGCGCGGAGAGGGCTGCCGCCGAGGTTGTCATGAAGCCTCCTGGGACTCGATGAGATTTGGGGTGCCGATGCGATGTTGGACCCCGGCGCGGTGCGCTAGCTCCCCGTGTCGTTGGGATACCCGGCACGTGGACTGCCGTCCGTGACGATCCGCGTCCCGGCGACGCGATCCTGAAAGAATTGGCGGTCGCGATCGAGGAGTGCCCAGACGTAGTTGAACGCGAGCGCCAACGAAGCCCAACGGCCATATCCCGTGGGCTGCAGGGCCACGTAGCCGCCGATCGCCAGAGCGGGCCCGGCCCAGCAGGCGAGGTAACGCAGCATGGCGGCGGGCATGCCGGCCGGCTCGCCCGCGGTCGTGGACAGCGCCAACCGCCAGGTCTTCATCGGCAGGCTGCGCCGCCCGCCGCTCCACAGCGAGCCGCAATAGGCGCCGCACGCGGCGAAAATCACGACGGCCGACAGGTGCCGTGCGGCCGGCGACATCAGGTAGAGCGGTTTGGACATGCCCGAGTCCGGGACGGGTGTGCGGTGGGACTCGAGCGGTGGGCCGACGAGCGCCAACAGGGCGAAACCGACCAAAATGAGCAGCGCGCCGAGCAGTAGACCCTCGTAGGCGCTCGCGCCCAACCGGCGTGCCAGCCCCGCCGGTGACCGTACACCGGGATTCACGGAACTGTCGGCGCCTGGCCTACGGCTTGCTGGGGGGCGTCCCCGACGGCTGTGGGGGCGCTCCGGGCGGTTGTGGAGGTCCCCCGGACGCTTTGGGGGGCGGTTGGGGGGGCGCCGCACCACGGCTCGTCAGCTCGCGCCGTTTCTCCGGCGGCAGCTGCTGGTATTCCTGCCACTTTTGCTGGACCTGCTGGCGCTGGTCGGGTGGAAGCTGCTTGATCGTTTTGTATTGCTGGCGGGCCTGATTCCGTTGCTCGGGCGTCAGGTGCGCCCAGGTGCTCATTTGCTGCTGCACGCGCTGTTGCTCGTCCGGGGCGAGCTTCGGGTAGCGTTTGGCGATTCCCATCCACTTCTGGCGCCGCGGCGCGTCCAGCGAATCCCATTCACCGGACAGCGGCGCGAGAACCTGCTTGTCGGCCGGGGACAGCTCGGCCCACGACGGCGCACGCGGTCCCGCTGCGACGGCAGCGGCCGGCGAGCTACCGACCGCAACCGCCAACACGGTGGCTGCGATCAGGGCTCGGAGCGCTTGAGCCAAGCCTGGAATCCCCCATCCAGATAGGCTTCGAGAGGCAACTCGGAGGACAGGATCGCAGCATCGGTTTCCTCGATGTCGCGCGCCTGCTGGACCGATTGCCAGTATTGGATGGAAAGAATGCCGCCGACGACCACCAGCACGCCGACCCAGATCCGGACGTCAGCGAAAAAACGGCGCCCGCCGCCCAGCGTGCCGCCGCCGGCCCCGGCTAGGACAAGCTCGGGGGCGCGCCGCGGCTTGGAAAGGCGCGTCAGCGCTTCCTGCCGGGCGAGTTGCAGCTTGTACGCTGTCCCGGCCTTCAGCTCCGCGGTGCCGCGATCGAGGTAACCCGCTATTTTCTTTGCTATTTCTCGTTCGTTCATAAGCTGATCCCTTTGGCCTTGAGCATTTCGGCCAGCGCGTGGACGGCGCGTGAACAGTGAGTCTTCACACTGCCCTCGGAGCAACCCATCGCCCTGGCCGTCTCCGCCACGTCGAGTTCTTCCCAGTAACGCAACAGAAAAGCTTCGCGTTGACGCGCAGGCAACCGCGCCAGTGCCTGCTCGATCAGGGCGACGGTTTCAGCCTGCTGGTGCGCCCCCGCGGGATCGATCGACGCATTCGAGTCCGGCCTCGCCGGCAAAGTTTCGAGCGGATCGAAATCCTCGTCCTTCTCGTCCTTTTGTCCCAGCGCCGAGAGCACGGTTGTCCACGTCGAGCGGACCTTCTGACGCCGGAAATGGTCGTGGATCGTGTTCTGCAGGATCCGCTGAAACAGCATCGGCAACTCTGCGGGCGGCTTGGCAGCGTATTTCTCGGTGAGCTTGAGCATCGCGTCCTGAACGATGTCGAGCGCCGCTTCCTCGTTACGCACGGCGAATAGCGCCTGCTTGAACGCACGGCGCTCGACCTCCGCCAGAAAGGCCGACAGTTCAGAATACGAAGCCAGGTGCGATCCTCGGGGGTCCCAATTCGATCGCGCGATTATAAGAGCCCCTCGCGCGTTTGACCGAAACTGCTTAACCGAGCGTCCGGCCGAGAATCGCCCGGTCGCGCGGCTTGACCAAACGCGGAAGCGCCGTTAATGTTCGCAGGTCGATCAGCGTTTATCGACGGCAGCACTGCAAATACGGTCGTTAGCGTCCCCTCCGGACGCGCCACAAGCGCGTAGGAGCACCCGATGGGACGCGGCTGGACCGGCTTTAACCCAAGAAGCCTTTGAGCTTGAAGCGCCTGACCGAGGCGCGGCGCGTTTTGCAGACCCCGGGCCGCGAAGGCGACGCCGGGCAGACGTGTTCATCATTTGCTTGAGGCTAAGAATATGCAACTCACTGGCGCAGAGATCGTCATCCGTTGCCTGCAGGAGGAAGGCGTCGAGTACGTCTTCGGCTACCCGGGCGGCGCGGTTCTCAACATCTACGACGAGCTGTTCAAGCAGGAGCAGGTCAAGCACGTCCTGGTCCGCCACGAGCAGGGCGCCGCGCACGCCGCCGATGGCTACTCGCGCTCATCGCACAGAGTCGGCGTATGTCTGGTCACGTCCGGGCCGGGCGTGACCAACGCCGTGACCGGCATCGCGACCGCCTACATGGACTCGATCCCGATGGTGGTCCTCACCGGCCAGGTGCCCACCCATGCGATTGGCCAGGATGCCTTCCAGGAGTGCGACACGGTGGGCATCACGCGGCCGTGCGTGAAGCACAACTTCCTGGTCAAGGACGTGACGCAGCTCGCGATGACGATCAAGAAGGCGTTTTATCTGGCGCAGACCGGGCGGCCAGGACCGGTACTGGTCGACATTCCAAAGGACGTCACGCAGGCCACGGCCGAGTACCACTACCCGAAGACGATCTCGCTTCGCTCGTACAACCCGGTCACCAAGGGGCACGCCGGCCAGATCAAGAAAGCGGTGCAACTGCTGCTCGAAGCGAAGCGGCCGATGGTCTACGCCGGCGGCGGCGTGATCCTCAACAACGCCTCGGCGCAGCTTACCCGGCTGGTGCGGCTCCTCGGTTTTCCGTGCACAACGACGCTCATGGGGCTGGGCGGCTTCCCCGGCAGCGATCCGCAGTTCACCGGCCTGCCGGGGATGCACGGCACATACGAGTCGAACATGGCGATGCAGAACTGCGACGTGCTGATAGCGATAGGCTCGCGCTTCGACGACCGCGTCATCGGAAATCCGGCGCACTTCTTCCGCGCGGACCGCAAGATCATCCACATCGACATCGATCCCTCGTCGATCTCCAAGCGGGTCAAGGTCGACGTGCCGATCGTCGGCTACGTCGCCGACGTGCTCGACGAGATGCTGAAGCTGATCGAGTCTTCGCCGCAGCGGCCCGATGCGCAGGCGCTCAAGGAGTGGTGGGGCGAGATCAAGGAGTGGCAGCGCAAGGATTGCCTCAAATACGACCGGAAGAGCGCGCTGATCAAGCCGCAGTACGTGGTCGAGAAGCTCTACGAGATCACCGGGGGCGACGCCATCGTCACCTCGGACGTCGGCCAGCACCAGATGTGGGTCGCGCAGTACTACAAGTTCGACAAGCCGCGGCGCTGGATCAACTCCGGAGGTCTCGGTACGATGGGTTTCGGACTACCCGCGGCGATGGGGGCAATCCTCGCCAACCCGGGCGCGACCGTCGCCTGCGTCACCGGCGAAGCGTCGATCCAGATGTGCATCCAGGAGCTGTCGACCTGCAAGCAGTATCACCTGCCGGTGAAGATCGTGAACCTCAACAACAAGTACATGGGCATGGTCAGGCAATGGCAGCAGTTCTTCTACGGCAACCGTTATGCGGAGTCGTACATGGACGCGCTGCCCGACTTCACCAAGCTGGCTGAAGCGTACGGCCACGTCGGCATGAAGATCGAGAAGCCCGGCGACGTCGAGGGCGCGCTGCGCGATGCGTTCAAGCTCAAGGATCGGCTGGTGTTCCTCGACGTGATCACCGATCAGTCCGAGAACGTCTTCCCGATGGTTCCTGGAGGGAAGGGCCTCACCGAGATGATCCTGGCTGAAGAGCTATGAGCGGGGATCATCAGCCATGAGGCACATCCTTTCGATCCTGGTCGAGAACGAAGCTGGTGCGCTGTCGCGGATCTCGGGGCTGTTCTCGGCCCGTGGCTACAACATCGAGTCGCTGACGGTGGCGCCCACCGAGGACGCGACCATGTCGCGGATGACCATCGTCACCGTCGGCTCCGATGACGTGATCGAACAGATCACCAAGCAGCTGAACAAGTTGGTGGAGGTGGTCAAGGTCGTCGATCTCACCGAGGGCAACCACATCGAGCGCGAGCTGATGCTGGTCAAGGTGCGCGCCGCCGGCAAGGATCGCGACGAGATGAAGCGGCTCGCCGACATTTTCCGCGGCCGCATCCTCGACGTCACGGATAGGAGCTACACGATCGAGCTTACGGGACCGGGCGAGAAGCTCGACGCGTTCCTGCAGGCCATCGAGCCGGGCGCGATTCTGGAAACGGTGCGCACCGGGGCATCGGGCATCGGGCGCGGCGAGCGCATATTGAGGGTCTAGTTAGAGGGCACTGCGTGAAGGGGACTGTGATGATGAAAGTTTATTACGAGAAAGATGCCGACCTTTCGCTGATCAAGGGCAAGAAGGTCACGATCGTCGGCTACGGGTCGCAAGGGCACGCGCACGCCCAGAACCTCAATGACTCCGGCGTGAAGGTGACCGTGGGCTTGCGCCCCGGTGGCGCGTCGTGGGACAAGGCCAAGAAGGCAGGGCTCAAGGTCGCGGCGGTCGCCGATGCCGTGAAAGGCGCCGACCTGGTGATGATGCTCATGCCTGACGAGCACATCGCGGCGGTCTATGGCGGCGAAGTCGAGCCGAACATCAAGAAGGGCACCACGCTCGCCTTCGCGCACGGGTTCAACATCCATTACGGCCAGGTGGCGCCGCGCGCCGACCTCGACGTCGTGATGGTGGCGCCCAAGGCGCCCGGCCACACCGTGCGCTCGACCTACGTGCAGGGCGGCGGCACGCCGATGCTGATCGCAGTTCACCAGGACGTGAGCGGCAAGGCGCGCGATCTCGCGCTCTCGTACGCGGCCGCGATCGGAGGCGCGCGCGCCGGCGTGATCGAGACCACGTTCAGGGAAGAGACGGAGACCGATCTTTTCGGCGAGCAGACCGTGCTCTGCGGCGGTTGCGTGGAGCTGGTCAAGACCTCGTTCGAGGTCCTGGTCGAAGCCGGCTACGCGCCCGAGATGGCGTATTTCGAATGCCTTCACGAGCTGAAGCTCATCGTCGATCTCATGTACGAGGGCGGGATCGGCAACATGAACTACTCGATCTCCAACAACGCCGAGTACGGCGAGTACGTCACCGGGCCGCTGATCATCACAGCGGCGACCAAGGACGCGATGCGCGCCGCGCTCGCCCGCATCCAGAGCGGCGAATATGCCAAGAACTTCATCCTGGAGAATCGCGCCGGCGCGCCGACCCTGCTGTCGCGGCGGCGCATGACGGCGGAGCACCCGATCGAGCAGGTCGGCGCGAAGTTACGCGAAATGATGCCATGGATCAGAAAGAACAAGCTCGTCGATCAGAGCCGCAATTGACGCTGATTAGCGCCTTCGATCGCGAGCGCGGCTGGGTCGGGTTGATCGCGATCCTGATCGCGCTCGTGATCGTCGCTGTGCTGGCGCAGACGGTGTTGAAAACCCACGGCCTCCTGCCGGGCGCGGAGACATCCGCCAAGGCCGGGTCGCGCGTCCCCGGTGTCGCTGCTCCGGCCGAGGTCGATCCGACGACCGCAACGCCCGCGCCGAGCACGCCGATCGAGCGTGCGCGCGGACTGGAGCAACAGGTGCAGCGCGACGCGCAGGAACTGGGAAGACACATCGACGAGCAGACGAAATAGCGCGGCGGCTTGACGCAGCCGAGCTCGCGATATACTCGGGCGAATCTCGCCTTCACTTGCGATGTCGACTCCCGCCTACCCTCATCCGATCATCGCCCGCGAGGGCTGGGCGTTCTGCGCGCTCGCTCTTTTTGTCGCTTTGGCGTTGTCATGGGCAGGCCCCTGGTGGCTCGCGGCGCTCGCCTGGGTGGCAGTGCTTTTCATCGTCCAGTTCTTCCGCGATCCGCCGCGTGTCGCGCCGGACGCGCCGAACGCCGTGCTCTCGCCCGCCGACGGCAAGATCGTGCTGGTCGAGCGCACGCGCGACCCGTACCTCGACCGCGACGCGCTCAAGATCAGCGTGTTCATGGATGTCTTCGCTGTGCACTCGAATCGCAGCCCGGTCGACGCGATGGTGAAGAACAAGTGGTACCACCCCGGCAGCTTCGTCAACGCCGCGCTCGACAAGGCCTCGCTCGAGAATGAACGCAGCGCCCTGCATCTGACGACATCGGCAGGCGCCGACGTGACCTGCGTGCAGATCGCGGGCCTGATCGCGCGTCGCGTCCTCTGCTACGTGGAGCCCGGCGACCGGCTCTCGCGCGGCCAGCGCTACGGATTCATCCGCTTCGGCTCACGCGTCGATCTGTATCTGCCCCCGGACTCCCGTCCGAAGGTGGCCGTCGGCGACGCGGCGTATGCAACGACGACGATCGTCGCCGAGCTCGCCTGATTCTCGCGCCGTGCGGCGCGTTTGCGGGGCAGGACACTAGCTGCTAGGCTGTCCTCCATGGGGGACTACCAGCAGGAGCGGGCGCTCGCCAAGAACCGCATCCGCCGTCGCGGCATCTACCTGCTGCCCAACCTGTTCACGACCGCGGCGCTGTTCGCCGGCTTCTACGCGATCGTGCAAGCAATGAACGGCCGCTTCGACCACGCGGCGATCGCCATCTTCGTCGCGATGGTACTCGACGGTCTGGACGGCCGCGTCGCGCGGCTCACCAAGACCCAGAGCGCGTTCGGCGCTGAGTACGACAGCCTCTCGGACATGGTTTGTTTCGGCGCAGCGCCAGCGCTGGTCGTCTACGAGTGGGCGTTGCTCAGCATGGGCAACTGGGGTTGGGGCGCCGCCTTCGTCTATTGCGTCTGCGCGGCGCTGCGCCTGGCACGCTTCAACACCATGCTCGAAGTGGCCGACAAGCGCTTCTTTCAGGGACTGCCCAGCCCCTCCGCGGCTGCGCTCGTCGCCGGGTTCGTGTGGATCATGGACGACAACGCGCTCGATCCAGAGCGAATGCGCTGGTGGGCGTGGGCGGTGACCGTCTTCGCAGGCCTCACCATGGTCAGCAACTTCAAGTACTACGCCTTCAAGACGATCAACCTGCGCCGCAGCGTCCCGTTCGTCGTCGTCTTCCTCATCGCGCTGTTCTTTGTGCTGGTGAGCGTGCAGCCGGCGATCGTCCTGTTCGCCGCGTTCGTCGCCTATGCGCTGTCGGGGTATGTCTGGTCGGCGTGGGTGGCGATAAAGCGCCGCCGCGGCTGACTGCGCGTGGTTTTTTCGATCAGCCTTTCGCC
>WNGL01057893.1_pt1 | contig 10914 bp, 5 predicted proteins | sample 5400591 | NCBI WGS metagenome assembly WNGL01 (sample SAMN13153377, study PRJNA577476) | soil metagenome | isolation source: 80 cm soil or saprolite under Garry oak tree replicate 1 | place: USA:California | collected 2016-06-15
GCCGCCCGCGAGTAACCCAATCGATACCGCAAGTTTCTTTGTTCGCCAGCAGTATCTGGACTTCCTCAATCGCGAGCCGGATGCCGCGGGCGCAGCCTTCTGGACAAATCAAATCACCTCGTGCGGATCGGACGCGACTTGTATTGCGCAGAAGCGCATAAATACGAGCGCGGCGTTCTTTCTTTCCAACGAGTTTCAAAGTACCGGAATGGTAGTCCTACTGGCGAATAAGGCAGCCTTTGGCCCGTCAGTTTTTGGCAATCCGTCTTCGGTGCTATACGGTGAGTTCGAGCGGGGCGATCAGGCTTTGCAAAAAGATCTCGTCTTCGGACAGCCGAACTTTGATTCGCAGCTTGAGGCCAATAAGCAGGCCTTCTTCGCCGATTTCGTTAATCGTCCCGACTTCAAGGACAAGTACGACAGTTTAACGAACGCGCAATATGTCGATGCCCTGCTGGCGAACCAGGGACTGTCGCCCAGCGATTTCACAGTCAACCTAACGAACTCGCAGGAAGTTCCACCCACGAATCCGACGGCTGCTGGAGGTGGTTCGCGGCCACGTTCATTCGGTACGGCGCGATTCCAAATCAATGCGGCGGAGACGGCCATCAACATGACCGCGACGATCAGTAATATCGATGTCAACGGGACGCAGACCGCCGACACTAACGACAACCTTATCGCCGCGCACATCCACGCCGGCGCAAGTGTCCAGCCCGGCGTCAACGGCGGAGTGGTTTGGGGCTTCTTTGGCAGTCCATTCAATGACAACAACCCGGACGACCATGTGCTAATCCCAACCGCGGGCGGCGTTGGCGGCACTTTCACTGACAAGTGGGACGCGCCTGAAGGCAATAACACCACTCTGGCTGCGCAGTTGCCCAATATTCGCGCCGGACGCGCATACATTAACTTTCACACCACGCAATTCGGCGGCGGCGAAATCCGCGGCAACTTCCCGGCGACGCAGGCGTTTCGTGATTCGCTCGTTAATGGACTCAACGCTGCTACGGAGACTCGCGCGACGGTGCTGCGGAGGATCGCGGAATCGGTCGATGCGACGAATTTCGAGTTCAACCGGGCATTCGTTACCATGCAGTACTTTGGTTATCTGCGGCGTGATGCGGACGTGGCCGGATTCAACTTCTGGTTGAATAAGTTGAATAGCTTTGGCGGGAATTTCACTACCGCCGAAATGGTGAAGGCATTCATCACCTCAACTGAATATCGCCAGAGGTTTGGCAGCTAGTGTCAGAACCGCCTGCGGTAGCGGGCGGTTGATCTTACTCGATCAAGTTAGTGTGAAATTGAGAGTTAACCACCCGCTACCGCGGGTGGTTTCGGACTCACGGACCAAAGCGCTGTCGGTATTCACCGGAACTAATAAAGGCCTTCACCATCTCGGCCTTATTGTAGTCACCGTTGAATTGGTTGAGCTTGTTCAACCAGAAATGGTAGCCATCAAAGTTCCCATCCGGCCCTGAGTTCGGATCGCGGCGCAGATATCCAAAGTACTGCATCAACACAAACGCGCGATTGAACTCCTGCTGCTGAAGCTTTGCGTTCTCAGCCACTCGTCTTAACGCACGAGCCCGCGCCGCGCTGTCCGCTGATCCGGTCGCGCCGTTGAATTCACCAATTGCCGACTCTCGTTCCGAAACCGACGGAATCACACCTGCATTCGCAAATAGCCTATCGACAAATTGCACCGGCGTCATGAATGTGGGATAAGCAACTGTGAACCGTGAGCGCTGGACGAACTCTGAAAAGAAAGCTTGTTTGTTCGCTTCCAACTGCGGTTCCCAATTCCCTTCGTTGACGATTACGCCATGACCAATCTCGCGTGTGTCAGGCAGGAACTCGTTGAATTTGATCGGCACAGGCCCGCCGGGGATGTTGCCATAAGCAGCTCGGTAGATGCGATAGACCAGATATCCTGTCTCCCGGAATTCAGTGGACAAGAAAAACGCTGCCGAGACTTCAGGGCGCCGGCTTTGGTAACAAGCGGCGCCGGCTCCACGCGTGCCGCAGGTGTAAAGGGTGATGTTCCAGAAACGCCACCCTGCTTCATCAGGATCGCGATTGAGGAAGTCTTCGTAATGCTGCCTGACAAAGAAATCTATGTTGTCGATTGTAGAGCTGCTCACAATGCTGAGCAGCGCATCCTTAATTCCGCCGACCAAAGTCGCATTACCTGTATTGTGGAAAAGGTGAATGTAATAAGTGCTGGCAGGGCTTAACCACAACGAGAATTCAATAGTCTTCGAGATTTCTCCCGGGGCGAAGCTGATTGTTCCCTGGGGCAGGCCACTCGATGTGCGTCCATCCGATTGGACCACATAGTCACACGAGACCGCTTGGCTGAAGTTGCCGCCGCGGTTAACCGTGATTTGAATTTGGGAAGAACGTACGAGATACAGATCTGCATTCAGACTCAAAACACTTACCGGGGGATCCTTTCTCAGATCATCGAGCCGTTGCCAGTTCGGTTCATTATCGTATGGGCTAACGGTTTCCAGGCGGTTGGAAACATTAGTTTGATGGCTTCCATTCGCGTCCATCATGAACACGGCGTAGCCTTCGTCACTATAATGCGTCCGGCCAAACGGGAAATCTCTAACCACGTAATAAGTCTCTAGATGCCTACCAAATGAAATCTTGGTGCCGTCCGGAGAGTACCGGGGATCAATATAGCTGCCTGAGTAATGTGTCAGTTGCTCTGAGTTACTGCCATCCGCTGCGACGGTATAGAGTTCCTGGCATGATCCGTTGTAGCAGGGGTCCGTATTGCCAGGACCCACAAACAGTATTCTCGATCCATCGGGCGACCATGAGGGATTGGAACCAATCGCCACAACGTGACGACTGGTGCCGTCGCTATTCATAACCTGGACCTTGGATGGATCAGGTCCATGTGCGGGCCTGCTCTGGAAGGCGATCATCTTACCATCAGGCGACCAACTGGCTGAGACGTTCATCACTTCATCATCGCTAGTTAGTCGAACAAGATTCTTGCCGTCGATGCCGACAACGTAAAGATTAGCCTGAAGGCCTGAGGGCCACACCTTATTTGAAGCGGCCGGAGTCGACGCTATTTCGACATAGCTGCCCGCGTCGAACAGGAACTTTGTGCCATCTGGCGACCAGTCGAAACCTCCAATTTCGGGAGAGGAATTTATTACCACCTCTTGCAAGTCACTGCTATCAGCGTTCATCACAAACAACGAGTGATAACTTCCTCTTCCATAACTACGAAACGCGATCATTGTGCCGTCTGGTGAGAATCTTGGGTTAATGTCGTAAACGTAGGTTGAAGATGCAGGAATGTCCGTCAACTGTGTCGGGTTGCTGCCGTCTGGGTTCATCGTCCAAATCGTGAAATTAAAATCGCGCCGGCGGTCGCTGCTGAAAACGATCTTCCCATTCACCTTCTCATTGCTCTGAACAGGCGTGGACAATGTTTGCGCCCTGGAGTTGGCAATGATGGACGTGTTCGCTTGGACCCTACGCGTCGTAGCCGCTGCCACGACGGCTACCGCGAAACAAATAAGCAAAAGAAAGCACGCTGGTTTAGCGTGGATTGAATTAAAGCGAATATCAAACATAAGAACTTCCTCTCTGGTGGGCCGCCTCACTACATCCTACATCACGGCTGGCCAAAACGGCTGCGGTACTCACCGGAAGTAATAAAGGCTTTGACCATCTCGGACTTTTGAAAGTCGCCGCTGAATTGATTCAGCTTCGTTAGCCAGAAGTCGTAGCCCGTAATAGTCTCGATCCTGGCCTCCGTCGGGATTGCGACGCATATAGCCGAAATATTCCATCAGCACAAACGCGCGATTGAACTCCTGCTGCGCGAGTGTTTGGTTCTCAGCGACTCTGCGCAATGCGCGAGCCCGCGCCGCGTTGTCCGCTGAAGACGCCGCGCCGTTGAATTCTCTAATCGCCGCCTCTCGCTCAAGGACAGATGGAACCACGCCGGCATTGGCAAAGAGCGAATCGACAAACTGCACTGCGGTCATGAACATGGGATAAGCGAGTGTAAAGCGCGGCCGTCGCACGAACTCGCTTATAAAGTTCTGCTTGTTGTTTTCCAGCACTGTTTCCCAACCGCTCTGGCCCACGATCAAATCCTGGCCAATGTGTTGGGTGTCAGGTAGAAATTCGTCGAACCGGATGATGGGCGCCGCGAGTTGGTGCGCACCACCAAGTGTTGAAGTGACGTTTGCGTCACCATAAGCAGCTTTATAAATTCGCTCTACCAGGAAACCAGTCTGTTGGAATTCGATCGAAAGGAAGAAAGCGGCGGACACGTTCACACGCCTTGTTTCAACACACGCGGCATTGGCATTAGCACCGCATGAATTGATCTGGTTGGCCCAGAAGTTCAGGCCATTCTGATCGGGCCAGCGGTTGAGGAAGTCAAAGTAGTGCTGGCGTACAAAGAACTGCGAAGTGTCCAACGGATTACTTGTAGGCGGCGATGTGTCGTCGTCGATTATCGTCAGCATGGACGTAGAGGTGAAACCGAAGGGTGCACCCTGCGGGTTGCTCAACGTGAGATTCACCGTTCGGTTACCTTGCACGTAAACATTGTCGATGATTGGGATCAGTATTTTCTTCTCACCTTCGCCTGGGGCGAAGCGTACGTACGCGGAAATCGGTATGTAATCCGAGCGCGGGGAGGCTGTGCCGCCTGAGGTGGCAAAGTCGACACTTGCTTCGCCGGACAGATCGCCGAGGCGTGTAACGGCGATCTCTACCCAGCCGAAATTTTCATAAGCACCGTAGGCTGGGAGGCTGAACTGGATTGTCGCTGATGCGGGATGAAGTATCTGTTTTGGAGCAAGCGGTTGCCAGTCGTTAACTATTCCCAGGACAGGTTGATTCGAGATTGGTCGTTGATTACTGCCATCGGCGTCCATCAAATAGATTTCTGGGCACACGGTCGTCCCAGGCAGAGCGCAAGGGATTCGATTTCGCCAGGTCACAAAGGCAATTGAAGTCCCATCAGGTGACCATACCGGGGCGAAGTAATCATTGCTGCCGTCAGTCAATTTAGTTGGAGTCCCGCCGGCTGCGTTCACCAAGTAGAGCCCGCCAGGACCGGCATAAAGTAGCTTCGATCCGTCAGGTGACCAGGCCACGTTGTCCCCCGACGAGGAGATACTGGCAACGCAGGTCGCTCCGCTGCCATCGGCATTCATCACGAACACGCAGCCAGGGGCAGTAATTGCAATTCTGGTCATGTCGGGAGACCAGGCTGGCTTTCCTAAGAGGTTTGAAAGATGGTTAATAATAGTTGGCTCGCTGCCATCCGCATTCATAACCATGATTGCGCTATACCCGAAACCGCCCATAGTAAAAGCGATCCTTTTGCCATCTGGTGACCATGCGAGATAGTAGGGTCCGAAGTCGAATCCACCGAAGGAAATCAAGCTTTTGAGATTACTTCCGTCGACGTTCATCACATAGATGTCGCTGTAGTGCTTTGCGAAAGCGATCTTACTGCCATCGGGCGACCAAGCAGCGGATGTGTCAATTCCACGGTCGTTAGTGAGATTGGCCAGCGCGGTCCCTTCCGGGTTGATCGCAAAGACATCAGAGCTACAACAATCAAACCACCTGACGAACGCGATCTTCCCATTTATGCCAAGCGCACTTGGCTTCGCCATAGTAATCGCCGGCTCGAGCAGGAACGCGGCGAATAGAGTTACAGCAAGAGCGAGCTTCAACACGTGGGTCGTGTGAGCATCGCCGCAATCGCGAGACTGAGTTTTCATGCTTGTAGGTCCTTTGTCATTGCCCGAACCGTTTGCGGTACTCACTTGAAGTAGTGAACGCCTTAACCATCTCGGATTTTTGGTAATCGCCATTGAATTGATTCAGCTTCGTTAGCCAGAAGTCGTAGCCGGAATAGTCACCGTCAGGAGCAACATATGGATCGCGTCGTAGATAATCGAAGTATTCAAAGAGCACGAAGGCGCGGTTGAATTCCCGCTGCTTCAGTGTCGGGTTCTCTGCCACATCGCGCAAAGCGCGCGAGCGCGAGGCCAGGTCGCTGGTGTTCGTCGCTGCGCCAAATTCGGCGATGGCGGCGTTGCGTTCGGCGTCTGACGCGTTGAACCCGGCATTCGCGAACAATTGATTTACAAATTGGGCCGGCGTCAGCGTGGTTGGAAATGCGTTTGTAAAACGCGGGCGCTGCACGAAGTCGAGAGTGAAGGCTTGCTTGTTAATCTCCAGCAGTTGCTCCCAACCTGGTTGCAGCACAATTACTCCCGAATCAACCTCCTGGGTGTCAGCCAAAAACTCGCTGAAACGAACAATCGGCACCGTGAGCGTATGGTTCCCAAGATAGGTCGAAGTCGAGGTCGCATTGCCGTAAGCAACCTTGTATACGCGCTCGACCAGATAACCTGTTTCCTGTAATTCAACCGAGAAAAAGAATGCCGCCGAGACAGTGATGCGCTTGCCCTCGATGCACTGCTGATCGGCGCCGCAGGAAGTAATCTGATTCGTCCAAAAGGCAGAAGCTTGACGTATCAATCGGGTTAGGTCCATTCGCCAGATCGTTGTCCGTGATGGTTACAGTGGCTGTCGATGGCACTCCGAGAAAGGCGCCGACCGGATTGCTGAGGGCAACCGTGAAATTCTCGTTACCTTCCTTGTAAGAATCATCGATAAGGAAGATGGAAATGTTTTTGGAAGTCTCGCCTGGCGCAAACTTCACCGTCTGCACGCTGCTTTCGTAATCGCAGCGCGAGGAGGCTATGCCGGCAGTGACATCGCAATTCCGTCCAAACGCTATATCGCTGGTGGCAAAGTTGACGCTGGCCGCGGCGCTGCTGTTAGTAGTGCGTACGATGGTCACGTCGACACGTTTATCACCTTCGCTTGCGGTGTATATCGGGCCGCTCAATTGAATTGTGGGAAATATGCCTACCAGAGTCGCGCAGGCAGAGAACTCTGAGGTGTTGTTATTAGGGTCGGTAGCGGTTGCGGAAATGATCGGTCCGGTGACCGCAGAATTCGGTGCTGAGAAACTGAAACTCGCGTTGCAAGACACATCGGTGGTGACCTTGGTGAAGCCAAGAAAAGTTTCGCCCTCGCCATTGCCAGACGAATCGCAAGCCGAATTCGCGAAGAACTCGATTCTGAATTGCGTGTTCGGGGTACTATTTAAAGTCCCTCGGATCGTAGTCGTGGTTGAATCCGCAATAGCCGAGGTGATCACGGGAAAGTTCTGTGGATCGATGTTTGGGCCAACAGCGCTTTCGCAATTGTCGTTTGGAGTGACACCAGGGGGACCCAGATCAATCCCGATGTCACCGTTCGAAAAAATCGAATTGCCGAGAATTGCGTTTCCCGTTCCCGTTTGCACCAGGACTCCGACGCCCGATTTAAAAACATCAGACTGAAAACCATTGTTGGAAATCGTATTCCCCGCCCCGGCGACTGTTCCACCGATCGTGTTGTTGCTTGCGCCATTCAAGATAGCAACAGCGGAATAAGGGGACGACTCAGCAAGATTGCTTTGAATCAAATTACCCTGCACCACGTTGTTCGTCGCACCTGCCCCTGTGATTTTCACTCCTCTAGCCAGGTTTCCCGCTATGATATTCCGTGCCGCCGCGGTCGTGCCGCCAATGATGTTATTAGCAGCGCCGTCGATGGTTACGCCTACCGATTGATAGGCGTACGTTCCCGCGGAATTCGTTCCGATAAGGTTACCAAGCACCTGACTTCCGGTGCCGCCAGAGATATATACACCGCCCTCTCCAAAAAAAGTTGGCTCGCTGCAGCAGTCTGGAAACAATTCAGGCCTTCGTTTGTCGAGAATAAACGGAGTGTTTCCTGAAATGACGTTGCCTGATCCCGGCGCCGTGCCCCCGACAATTGCCGAGCCTCCAGAGATGCTCACTCCGGCAAAGTGATTGCCCCCTTCAAATGTGACATTAGCGGTGATGAAGTTGCCCAATATCAAGGTTCCGCTGCCACCAGATACAGCTATGCCAGAGCCAACATTGCCCGAGATCACATTGCCGGCATTGGTTTGAGTTCCCCCGATGATGTTGTTGTTGCCCGAGTTAACAGTCACGCCGTTGCCACCATTCTGGTTGTAAAACACAGAGGCTTGGGAGCCTATAAAATTACCTTGCAGTACGTTATTGCTTGAGTTGACTTGAACGCCGCCAGACTTGTTCCCGAAGATGGTGTTCCCAATAATCTTGTTACCGTCAGCGTTCTCGATGTCGATTCCAACTCGGTTGGGGATGGCAACAGTTGCGCTGCTGTTTGTTCCGATGAAGTTGTTCTGGACTAACACCGGTCCCGACGCGCCTGAAATCTGAATTCCAATCTGGCCATTGCCGGAGATGACGTTCCCGCTTCCTACCGTCGCTGGCCGGAGATTATTTTCGATCTTTATCCCGTCCCCGGTGTTTGCAACGGCGGCAGTCACCGCAGCGTTCGTTCCAATGAAGTTGGACGAAATGATCGGATCGCCAAAGACAACATCGATGCCGTTGCCTTTGTTACCCGAAACAACGTTGGATTCAACTACAGCAAAGAGATTATTGATGCGTATGCCGCCGGTCCCGTTCGGAGCCGCCGCGGTCCCAGCAGCGTTTGTCCCGATGAAGCAGCCCGTGATTCTGACACCCTCAGCATCCACGCTAATGCCGTAACCGCCGAATCGGTTAATGATTAAGTTATGAACCCCCGAACCGAATCCGCCCAAAGGGTCACCGATGACAAATGAGAGTCCGTTGGCATTGCTGCCGGCATTGGCACCGTTTATTTCGATTAAAGGCGTTCCATTCAAAGTCGGGCCGTTGATTTCGATCTGTGAGAGACCAAACTGCGGCAACGGAGTGTTGACGTTGATCGTGTGAATGCCCGATCCGGGAATAGCAAAATTGATATTGCGCGGAGCCGTATTTTGGTTGTTCGGCGCGTTGGCCGCATTGATTGCTTCACGCAAAGTGCAATCGGCGGCGTTGCACACGCCATCATCATGATCGTCGGTGGTGTTGACAATATAGGAGGTAGTAGCGTGGGCAGCCGGTTCGATCTGGTAACGAAGGCTATTCGGCAGAGTGTGCCCGAAGCCAAAAGCAGCGGCGATCGAAACAGCGATCGAAATCGTGGTCGTTATTAGGGAGCGACCTTTGTACATGCTCATTTCTTTCAGGTGTTCAGAGTACCAACTTCAGTTGGGCCTTTTGTTGGTCAGACAAACGCCCGACTGAAGTCGGTACTCTAACACCAGTTGTCAAGAACCCGATCACTAGAACTTCACGGCCCAAACCTCTGCCTGTACTCGGCCGAGTTAATAAACGCCTTGACCATCTCAGCTTTCTGAAAATCGCCGTTGAATTGATTCAGCTTCGCCAGCCAGAATTCGTAGCCTTTGTAGTCGAACGAGTCAACAGGATCGTTTGGATCGCGGCGGAGATAACCAAAGTACTCCGTCAGCACGAACGCGCGATTGAATTCGTCGTGGGAGAACTTTTGATTCTCGGCTACTTGCCGCAACGCTTGCGCGCGGATAAACACATCGCTCGCGTTGTTCGTCGCGCCAAACAAGGCAACCGCTGCTGCCCACTCGCTTGAGGAGAGCACGTTGCCCATATTCTGATTCAGCCTGTCTACAAACTGAGCTGGCGCCATTGTGTATGGAAACGCCGTCGAGAAACGCGAGCGTCGCACGAAATCCAGGGCGAAGGTCCGCTTATTGTTTTCCAGCGCGGTCTCCCATCCTGGCTGACCGACAATCACACCCGCGCCGACTTGCTGGGTGTCGGGAAGAAACTCGCTCAAACGAACGACAGGCACAGGCGTATAGTGCGCGCCGCCAAACGTGGAAAAGCCACTCGCGTCACCGAATGCTGCCTTGTAAATGCGCTCTACAAAATAACCGGTCTGCTGGAATTCAGTGGACAGAAAGAAGGCTGCCGAAGCGTTGCTCCGCCTAAGCTGAACGCATGCCTGATCGTTACCGCACGACAGAATCTGATTGGTCCAGAAGTCGAATCCCGATGCGTCCGCGTCGCGATTCAGAAAATCCAGATAGTGCATCCGCACAAAGAAACCTGGCGCATCTATCGGGTTAGGACCATTCGCCGAATCGTTGTCGGTGATGGTCACGGTGGCCATTGACGGCGCCCCCATATAGGCGCCAACCGGATTACTAAGCTTGACGGTGAAAGTCTCGGGCCCTTCCAGGTAAGAGTCATCGACAAGGAGTACCGAGATGGTCTTGGAAGTCTCGCCCGGCGCAAAGTTAACGGTCTCCGCCCTGGCTTCGTAATCGCAGCGCGAGGAAGCTTTGCCGTTGGTGACACTGCAATTCTGCGCGAACGCCACATCGCCGGTGGTAAAGTTAACGCTGGCTGAGTCGAAGGGGTTAGCGCTGCGTGAGATGGTTATGTCGACGCGCTTATCGCCTTCGCCGGCGGTATATGCTGCTGCGCTTAATTGCGTTCGGTACAGAGAAACTGAAATTCGCATTGCAAGAAGCATCGGTGGTTGCGTTGGTGAAACCGAGAACGGTTTCCCCTTCACCATTACCTGACAGATCGCAAGCGGAGTTCGCGAAGAGTTCGATTCTGAATTGCGTGTTCGCCGTACTGTTCAGCGTCCCCTGAATCGTGGTAGTGGTCGCATTTGCCGTCGCCGAAGTGATTACGGGAAAGTTCTGCAGATTGTTTGAGCCAGCATCGGTGTCGCAATTGTCATTCGGGATCGGACCGACAATTTGCGCACTCAGGTCGATCCCTAGGCCGGAGTTTGAAAGGATCGAATTGCCGAGAATTGCGTTTCCAGTTCCCGATCCGACAATCACGCCGCCCCCCGAATTGGAGTCAATCGTGTTGCCTGAACCGATAGCCGTGCCGCCGATCGTGTTGT
>WNGL01010113.1_pt1 | contig 10913 bp, 10 predicted proteins | sample 5400591 | NCBI WGS metagenome assembly WNGL01 (sample SAMN13153377, study PRJNA577476) | soil metagenome | isolation source: 80 cm soil or saprolite under Garry oak tree replicate 1 | place: USA:California | collected 2016-06-15
CGCGTCTCGGTGCCCAAGCTGATCGCGCTGCGGGTGGAGATCGGCACCCACTTCCCGGCGGCGCAGACCTCGCAGGGCAAGGTGCTGCTGGCGGCCCTGCCCCCGGACCAGGTCGCGGCCGCCCTGGCCCCGCCCAGCCGCTCCGGGCTGCCGCCTTACATCGGCCGGCCGACGGACCAGCTGCGCGACGAGCTGGCCGAGATCCGGGCGCGGGGCTGGGCGCTGGCCGACGAGGAGCTCGCGCCCGGCGTCCGTTCGGTGGCCGTACCGGTCAGGGACGGGACCGGGGCTGTCCGGGCCGCGATGAACGTCACCGTGCACGCCGCCGAGACGACCACGCAGCGGCTGCTGCGCGATCACCTGCCGCTGCTGCTGACCACGGCCGGCGAGATCAGCGCCGAGTGGGCGATATGGCTTTCCCGCCCGCACGTGGAAATCGCCAGGCGTGCCGAACCAGGTTCGGTCACCGCGTGAGCGGCGTTCGTACGCACAAATATTCGATAGGAAATGTCCTCGGAATATGCCCTGAAAGAGCCGGAAGGCACCCTGCGGAGTAATGATGACACGCCGTGCGACCTGGACATCAGTGATTTGACGGCCACAAAGGGGGAGCATTAGCGCTGTGCAGACAAATCCTGGAAAGGAAAGGTCACGCTAATGCTCCCGGAGCCGACCATACCAAAGCGGCGGCGCGCCGCCCCGGCTCAGCCGCAGCCGTGGGCAATGACGCCGTTGTTCGCGGTGCCGGACAGCCCCGACGGCATCATGCCGCCCGGCCGCCAGGACGCCCGCCCGCCGGGGCGTGCCCGCCGGCCGAATTCGCGCCCGGCCAGCCCCCAGAAATCGCATAAAGAGCCGGCCGATTTGCTGCTGGTCACCGCGGAACGGCTCCGGCGGGCGCTGGGACGCAGTTTCCTGCGCTACGGCATTTCCGGCGACCTGGAGACCGCCGTCCACGCCGCCATGAACGTGATCGAGCCGGTGCTGGACGCGCGGGACACCGAAATCCTGCGGCTCAGGAGGCTGATGGGCGCCAAGCTTCCCGGCCGGTAATTCCGCCGCGGTTGCCGCCCCCGCTAGCCCGCGGCGGGCCGGTGCGGCTATCGTCGCCATCGACGATCACTTGGGCTGACCGCCGCCAGCCCGTGGCCCGAGGAGACCATGCGTGCCCGAACTGGGTCCTGCGGTGGAATACGACGCGCGCTCACGTCTCGGCCTGGCGGAGGCCGACGCGTTCCTGGCGCGGCTCGAGTCGCTGTCCTTCGACATCACCGGCCCGCTCGGCCAGGTGTACGGCGGCGTGGTGGACGTGGACAAGCTCGCGACCCGGCTGGTGCTCGACGCGCTGGAGGTGACCGCGGCGCGCCCGCCGGAAATGCGGCGGCTCGACCGCCGCCGGGAGATCGACCCGGCGTGGTTCCAGCGGTCCCGCATGATCGGCTACGTCTGCTACGCCGACCGGTTCGCCGGCACTTTGCAAGGAGTCCGCCGTCACCTCGACTACCTGGTCGAGCTGGGCGTCACCTACCTGCACCTGATGCCGCTGCTCCGGCCGCGCGAAGGGGACAGCGACGGCGGCTACGCGGTGGCCGACTACGGCCAGGTGGACCCGCGCATCGGCACCATGACCGACCTGCAGGCGCTGGCCGGCGCGCTGCACGAGCGCGGCATCGCGCTGTGCGTGGACCTGGTGCTCAACCACACCGCGCGGGAGCACGAATGGGCCCGCAAGGCGGTGGCGGGCGAGCCGGGCTACCGCGAGATGTACCTCATCTACCCGGACCGCACCGAACCCGACGCGTACGAGCGCACCCTGCCCGAGGTGTTCCCCGACACCGCGCCGGGCAGCTTCACTCAGGTAAGCGGCCTGGGCTGGGTGTGGACGAGCTTCCACGAGTACCAGTGGGACCTGAACTACGCCAACCCGGCGGTGTTCCGGGCCATGCTGGGCACGATGCTCGCCCTGGCCAACCGCGGCATCGACGTGCTGCGGCTCGACGCGGCGCCGTTCCTGTGGAAGCGGCTGGGCACCGACTGCCAGAACCAGCCCGAGGCGCACCTGCTCGTGCAGGCGTTCCGGGCGCTGACCCGGCTGGCCGCGCCCGGCCTGCTGCTGAAGGCCGAGGCGATCGTCAGCCCGGAGCTGCTGGCGCAGTACCTCGGCGGCCACGACCGGTTCCGCCCGGAGTGCGACCTGGCCTACGACAACCAGCTCATGGTGATGCTCTGGTCGAGCCTGGCCACCCGCGACGTCCGGCTGGCCGAGCGCGCGCTCTCGCATCGCCGCGCCGCGCCCGCGCCCACGTCCTGGGTCACCTATGTGCGCTGCCATGACGACATCGGCTGGGCGGTGTCGAACGTCGATGCCGCCGCCGCCGGCATCGACGGCTTCGCTCACCGGCGCTTCCTTTCCGACTTCTACGTCGGCGGCTTCCCGGGCTCGTTCGCCCGCGGCGCGCTGTTCCAGGACAACGCGGCCACCGGCGAATCCCGCATCTCCGGCATGGCCGCGTCCCTGTGCGGCATCGAGGCCGCGCTCGAGGCGGAGGACCCGGACGGGATCACGGCCGCGATCCGGCGGCTGGAGTCGATGTACGCCATCGCCTTCTCCTTCGGCGGCATCCCGCTCATCTACATGGGCGACGAGCTGGCCGTGCGCAGCGACCCGGGGTGGGCCGCGGACCCGGCGCACGCGCACGACAACCGGTGGATGCACCGGCCGCTCATGGACTGGGATGCCGCCGGCCGGCGGCGCGACCCGGGTTCGCTGGAGGGCCGGGTGTTCGCCGCGATCCGGCGGCTGGCCGACGCGCGGCGCTCGCTGCTCGCGCTGCGGGCCGGCGGCAGCACCGAGATCCTGCCGACCGAGAATCGCGGCGTGCTGTCTTACCGCCGGGCGCACCCGCGCAGCGCGCCCTTCCTCTCGGTGACCAACTTCAGCGACGTCACCCAGTCAGCCGACGCGGGGATCATCGCCCGTGCCGGGCTCCATGAGCCCGTGCACGTGCACTCCAGCACCGGCAGGCTGGACATCGCCGCCGGCCGGATCGAGCTTCCCCCGTGGGGCTTCGCCTGGCTCACCGGCACCTAGCCAGGTCGGCGGCGCTCAGCCAGGCCGACGGCGCTCAGCCGGCGGCTACCTGGTCCAGGGGCACGGCGGGGTCGGCGAGGCGGTCCGGGTCCACCGTGCCGCCGCCGCGTACCAGAGCCTGGATCGTGTCGCTGGCGTCCCAGATGTTGACGTTCATCCCGGCCAGCACGCGGCCGCCGGACAGCCAGAACGCGATGAACTCGCGCCGCTCCACGTCGCCGCGGAAGACGACCTGGTCGTACTCGCCGGGCTCGACGTAGCCGGCGTACTCCATGCCCAGGTCGTACTGGTCGGTGTAGAAGTACGGCACCTGGTCGTAGGCGACGTCCTGGCCGAGCATCGCCCGGGCTGCCGCCTGCGGCTGGTTCAGCGCGTTGGCCCAGTGCTCGACCCGGATGTGCCTGCCGAGCACCGGATGGTACGCGGATGCCACGTCTCCGGCGGCGTAGACGTCCGGGTGCGAGGACCGCAGTCCCGCGTCGACCACCACGCCGTTGCCGGCCGCCAGGCCCGCCGCCTCGGCCAGCTGGCTGTTCGGCGTGATCCCGACGCCCACGACGACCGCGTCGGCCGCCACGTGGCTGCCGTCGGCCAGCCGCACGCCGCTGGCCCGGCCGCCCGTGCCGGTGATCTCGCTGACCTGCACGCCGAACCGCAGGTCGACGCCGTGCTCGCGATGCAGGCCGGCGAAGACCTGGGCGACCTCGGGGCCGAGTACCCGCAGCAGCGGCAGCGCGGCCGCCTCCAGGACGGTGACCTCGACGCCGGCCGCGCGGGCCGCGGCGGCGGTCTCCAGGCCGATCCAGCCGGCGCCGATCACCACGATCCGCGACGCGGCCGCGATGGCGGCCTTGATCTGGTCGCTGTCGGCGACCCGCCGCAGGTAGAGCACGCCGTCGGCGTCGATTCCCGGCACCGGGAGGCGACGCGGCGAGGATCCGGTGGCCAGCAGCAGCCTGGCGTAGCCGACCCGGCTGCCGTCGGCCAGCCCCACCTCGTGCGCCGCGAGATCGATGCCGGTGACCGGGACGCCGAGGCGCAGCTCGACGCCGTTGTCGGCGTACCAGGACGCCGGGTGGACGTAGATCGTCTCCCGTTCGGCCTTGCCGAGCAGGTAGTCCTTGGACAGCGGCGGTCGTTCGTACGGCCGTTCGGCCTCGTCGCCGATCAGCACGACCGGGCCGTCGAAACCCTCCTCGCGCAGGGTCTGCGCGGCCCTGGCCCCGGCCAGGCCCGCCCCGGCGATCACGTACGCGCTGCTCCCGCTCATTTCCCGCTCTCCTGTCCTGAATGGTCTTCTGGTGCGTGCCGGAGCCCGGCGGCGAGCTGGTCGCTCAGCTCCCGCCAGCTGGCGTCGAACAGTTCAAGCCCGCGCCGCTCCAGGCCCGCCGTGACGTCGTCGTAGTCGACGCCGGCCGCCCGCAGCTCGCTGAGCACCTGCCGCGCGTCTCCGTAGTGACCCCGCACCGAGTCCGCGGGGATCTGGGCGTGGTCGGCGACCGCGCGCAGCGTGGCCTCCGGCATAGTGTTGACCACATCCGGCGCGACCAGTTCGGTCACGTAGCGGGTGTCGGGGTAGGCCGGGTCCTTGACCGAGGTCGAGGCCCACAGCGGCCGCTGCGGGCGGGCCCCGGCCGCCGCCAGGGCGGCCCACCGCGGCGAGCCGAGCATCCGCTCGTACCGCTGGTACGCCAGCCGCGCGTTCGCGATCGCGGCGCGGCCGCGCAGGCCCGCCGCCGCGGCGGTGCCGATCTTGTCCAGCCGCGCGTCCACCTCGGTGTCCACCCGGGACACGAAGAACGAGGCCACCGACGCGATGCAGGACAGGTCGCGGCCGGCCCGCCGGGCCCGTTCCAGGCCGTCGAGGAAGGCGTCCATCACCTCGTCGTACCTGGCCAGCGAGAAGATCAGGGTGACGTTGACGCTGATGCCCTCGGCCAGGCAGGCCGCGATGGCGGGCATCCCCTGCCGCGCGGCCGCGATCTTGATGAACAAGTTGGGCCGGTCGACCAGCCACCACAGCGCCCGCGCCTCGGCGAGGGTGGCCTCGGGGTCGTAGGCCAGCCGCGGGTCCACCTCGATCGACACCCGCCCGTCGACGCCGCCGGTGGCGTCGTAGACCGGCCGCAGCACGTCGCAGGCCGCGCGCACGTCGTGCGTGGTGAGCGCGCGCAGCGCCTCATCGACGCCGGTGGCGCGCGCCTGCAGGTCGTGCAGTTGCGGGGCGTACGCCCCGCCGCCGGAGATCGCCTTGGCGAAGATGGTCGGGTTGGTGGTCACCCCCACCACGTGGTGACGGGCGACCAGGTCGGCCAGGCTGCCGCCGGCCAGCCGGTTACGGCTCAGGTCGTCGAGCCAGACCGAGACGCCCCTTCGGCTCAGGTCATCGAGTGGATCGGTCATGATCGTGAATCCTTTCCTGGGGCGTCGCCCCTTGCGGGGCACCGCCGATGGCGACGCAGCAGTGACCGGGCCGGGGGTCGAGGACCGGGCGCCAGCCGCCCGTGCCCAGGCCTTCCACCAGCCCCTCGACCAGCGCCAGGTTCATGCCGCAGACCAGCTCGCGGTGCCGCTCGGCCAGCTGGTGGAACGGGCAGTTCCGCAGGCGGATGACGCCGTCGCCGTCGCGGTCCGGCTCGTAGCCCTGCTGCGCCAGGGCGCTCTGTACGTCCTGTCCGGGCACGTCCTGTCCGGGCACGTCCTGTCCGGAGCGGGACGCACTGCCCAGCTCAGTGCCGAGCCGGCGCGCGGCCTGAACCAGGGCGGCCTGGCTGCGGCCGCTGGCATCGGCCTCGACGGCCTGGACGAGCAGCCGGGCCGCGAGTTCGTACTCCCGCGGTGGCACGGTGACCGCGAACTCACGGTCCGACCTGGCGTACACCTTGGCCGGCCGCCCCGCCCCCGGCCCGGTCCGCCCGGCCGGCCGCTGGTAGGACGCGGTCAGCAGCCCGGACTCGACCAGCTTGTCGAGGTGGTAGACGGCCAGCGCCCGGCCGATGCCGGCCGCGGACGCCGCCTCGTCCCGGCCCAGCGGCCCGGTATGCCGGATCACGATCTCGTACAGGCGCCGGCGCACCGGATCGTCTAGCGTGCTCAGCGAGGCCAGGTCCGGCCCGCCAGGTGATACGCTCATGCCCAGACTCTATCACTAAGAATGATTAATTAAAGAAGCCGGAAGGAGCTCGTCCATGACCGACCGCCCGCCGCTACCGCCGTTCGATCACGAGAGCGCCCTGATCAAGGTGCAGGCCGCCGAGGACGCCTGGAACACCCGCGACCCCGGGCGCGTCGCCGGCGCGTACACCGTCGATTCGGCCTGGCGCAACCGCGACGTCTTCTTCACCGGGCGGACCGCGATCGTCGAGTTCCTCACCGCCAAGTGGAACCGCGAGCTGGACTACGCGCTGCGTAAGAACCTGTGGGCCTTCCGGGAGAACAGGATCGCCGTCCGGTTCCAGTACGAGTCCCACGACGTCCGGGGTAAGTGGTGGCGCAGCTACGGCAACGAGCTGTGGGAGTTCGACGAGCACGGCCTGATGCGCCGGCGGGAGGCCAGCATCAACGACGTCGCGATCGAGGAGTCGCAGCGGCGGATCTTCGGCCCCAGGCCGGCCGGCGAGCGCGGCATCGAGTTCCCGCTCCAGTAACCCCCAACGGGGGCCGGAGCCAGCCTCTGCCCGCGGGGAGCCTTTGCCTACGGGGAGCCACTGCCTGCGGGCAGCCTCTGACCGCGCAGGGGGGAACCTCAGCTGCGCCAGGGTGGCCTCGCTGACCAGGAACGCCCGGGCGATCTCCGCGGTGCTCAGCCCGCACAGGGTGCGCAGCGTCAGCGCCACGCGGGCGCTGGGGTCCAGCGCCGGATGGCAGCAGGCGAAGATGAGCCGCAGCACGCCGCCGATCCGGCCCGCCGGGCCGGGAGGGTCGCGCTCGCCCATTATCAGCATCGCGGCCCGCTCCTTACCGGGCCGCCTGGCCTCGCGGCGGAGCCGGTCCATGGCCTGGTTCTTGGCCACGGTGATCAGCCACCCCGGCGGATCCGACGGCAGCGGCCCGCAGGCCCAGCGATCGACCGCCACCGCGAACGCCTCCTGGACGGCGTCCTCGGCCAGCCCGAGATCGCCGGTGAGCCTGGCCACCACGGCCACCGCCCGGCCCCACTCCCGCCGGAACACGATCTCCGCCTGCGACGTCACGCCTGGTCCGGCATCACCATCAGCGGGCGCACCTCGATCGCCCCGTGCCGCGCCGCCGGGATGGTCGCCACCCGCCGCAGCGCCTCGTCCAGGTCGGCGCAGTCCAGCACGTAGTACCCGCCGATCTGCTCCTTGAGCTCCGCGAACGGCCCGTCGGTCACCAGCGGCTGCCCGCCCCGCACCCGCAGCGTGGTGGCCGCCGAGGGCGGCTGCAAGGGACCGCTGTCGACCAGCACGCCGTCCGCTGCCATCGCCCGCGTGGCGGACTCGTAGTCGCTCAGCATCTGCATGAACTCGGCCGAGCCGGGCGCCGGGACCTCCATGTCCGGCTCGCCGATCAGAAGACACAAGAAACGCATGTTCGCCTCCGTTCAAAGTCAGGTCTACCCCTGGACGAACGGGCCCGCGCCGGATCGACAGACCTAGGCGGGCGCTTCTCGCCGCCTGCCGTGATACTGGATCCGGTTCGCCTGGATCTGCCCGGCGTCGATCGCGGCGAGTTCGTCGGCCTCGCTGGTACCGCGGAGGTCGGCGAAGAAGTAGGCGCCGTAGCTGAGCTCGCCGGTGTCGAACCTGGCCTGCAGCTCCCGCACGATGTCGCCGCCTGCGTGCAGACCTTCGGCATCCGCCCACGACCGGCAGTAGACGTCCCACGGGCGGCCCGAAGCCCGCCACTGCTCGTAGCGATCGTTCAGCCAGCCGCGGTCGTCTCCCGGCGAGGGCAGCCGGTCGAAGCACCACCGGGCGGTGGCCTCGTCGAAGCGCTCGCGGGCCCATTCCACCACCACCGCGACGCCCGCCGGCGCCAGGGCCGCCGCCGCCTGGTCCAGCACCTGGCCGAGGTCGGCCACGTGGTGCAGGGAGGTGCAGGCGATGATCGCGTCGGCAGGCTGTGACGCCTGGTAGCGCTCGAACTCGACCTGGCGGAATCCGGGCCCGTCGGGCGCCTCGGGGTCGATGCCGGTCGCGGCGTACCCGGCGGCCTGCAGCATCGGAACGAAGCCCCCGGCGTGCCCGCAGCCGATCTCCAGCACGCGGGCAGGCGGATCCGGCAGCGGGGCGCGGACGCAGGGCCAGAGCGCGGTAAGCCAGCGTTCGTCGGGCGTCACGATCTGAAAGCCTATGAACGTCATCGGGGCCCCGGGCCACCGGGTGCCCGGGCAGCGGTAGATCATGCTGGCAGGAATAGGCCGACGGGAAGGAGGGCGCCAGGTGGAGGACCGATCGGTGTCCGCGGAGACGCTGGCCGCGCAGGCGCTGGGCGACGCGGACCCGGTGTCCGGCGGGCTGGCCCCGGTCATCAACCCGTCGACGAACTATGAGCAGCAGCCGGATGGCTCCTACCGGCAGGGCCGCGTCTACACCCGGGCCGACAACCCGACCTCCGAGCAGGCCGAGCGCCTGCTGGCCGCACTCGAGGGCGGCGGCGTGGGCGGCGCCGGGGGAGGGGGCTGCGCCTGTGCGCTGTTCGGCTCGGGGATGGCGGCGGCCACGGCCGTCTTCCAGTCGCTGCTGCCGGGCGATCACGTGCTGGTGTCCCGGGTGCTGTACTGGGGGGTGCGGAAGTGGCTGGCCGAGTTCGCGCTCACCTGGGGCCTGGATGTCGAGTTCACCGACACCTGCGATCTCGCGGCGGTGGCCGCCGCGATCCGTCCGGGCCTTACCCGGCTGATCTGGGTGGAGACCCCGGCCAACCCGATGTGGGACATTACCGACCTAACGGGCTTGTGCGAGCTCGGGCACGCGGCCGGGGCCCGGGTCGCGGTCGACAACACCGTGGCCACGCCCGTGCTGACCAGGCCGTTCGAGTTCGGTGCCGATCTCGTGGTGCACTCGGCCACCAAGTACCTCAACGGCCACGGTGATGTGCTGGCCGGCGCGGTGCTCGCCGCCCGCCGCGATCCGTTCTGGGAGCGGATACGGTCCTGGCGCCGCAACGCCGGGGCCATGCTGGGCCCGTTCGAGGCGTGGCTCCTGCTGCGCGGCATGCGCACGCTGTTCCTGCGGGTGCACCGCGCCTCCGAGACTGCCCTGGCCATCGCCGCCCACTTCGACGGGCATCCCGCGCTGTCCGCGGTGCTGTACCCGGGCCTGCCCTCCCACCCGGGCCACCAGGTCGCGGCCAGGCAGATGCACGGCGGGTTCGGCGGCATGCTGTCGTTCCGGCTGGCCGGCGGCGCCGGCGACGCCCACGCCGTGCTCGGCGCGGTGCGGGTGTTCAAGCGGGCCACCTCGCTCGGCGGGGTGGAGAGCCTCATCGAGCACCGGCGCGGCAGTGAGGGACCGTCCTCCCCGGTGCCCGATGACCTGCTCCGCCTGTCTGTCGGCATCGAACCCGCCGCAGACCTGATCGCCGACTTGGAGGCCGCGCTCACCCGGAAGGCCGGCTCGCCATGAACCTCACCGAACGGGTCGAGGCCGCGCTCGGCCGCGGCATCCTGCCCTCGGTCATCGCCCGCGGCGCGACCGTGCGCGTCGCGGCCGTCGAGGACGGCGTCGCCACCCTGGAGGTGGCCGGCTCGCCGGGCGCGGTGTACCCGCTGGCTGCCCGGATGGAGGCGCTGATCCGAGCCGCCGTCCCCGAGGTCACCGCACTCCGGCTGGTGCCCCAGGGACACGGCCCGGCCGGCGTGCCCGGCGAAGACCAGACCGAAGACCTGGCCGGGGACCTGGCCGGGGACTTGGCTGAGGCGGCCCGCCGCGTGCTCGACACCGAGATCAACCCGGCCATTGCGGCCCACCGCGGCCACGTGAGCGTGGCCGGCGGGAAGGACGGCTGGGTCCGGGTCCGCCTCGAAGGCGGCTGCCAGGGCTGCAGCCTGGCCGAAGTCACCCTCAGGCAGGGCATCGAGCCGGTTTTGCGGGCGCGGCTGGCGGGCATGACCGGCCTGGTCGACGTCACCGACCACGAAGCCGGAGCCGAGCCGTTCTTCTCGCCGGAGAAACGGTGACCCAACCGGGCGCCGCGCGCCTCCCGCCTGATACCGGGCCGCCTGATACCGGGCCGCCTGATACCGGGCCGCCTGATACCGGGCAGGCTGGCCGGCGGGTCCTCCTGCTGGTGCCCGCGCGCACCTACCGGGCCGCCGATTTCCTGGCCGCCGCGGGACGGATGGGCGTGGATCTCGTCGTCGGCAGCGACGGCGCGCTGCCGCTGGGCGGCCGGCCGGTCATCCCGGTCAGCCTGGCCGATCCGCGGGCCAGCGCCGACCGGCTGGTGGCCCGCGTGGCCCGCGCCGGCCCGGTCGCCGCGGTCGTCGCGGCGGACGCGCCCATGCTCGTGCTGGCCGCCGCGGTGGCGGCGCGCCTGGGGCTGCCGCATAACCGGGTGGCCGCGGTCCGCGCGGCCGCGGACAAGGCGAGGCAGCGGACGCGGTGGGCGTCGGCCGGCCTGGACCAGCCCGCGTTCCGGCTCGTGCCCGCCGCCGCGCCGGACGACGCGGTGCGGCGGGCGGCGCAGGCGGTCGGGTTCCCGTGCGTGGTCAAGGCGATCTCGCTCAGCGCCAGCCAGGGCATCCTGCGGGCCGACGACCCGGCCGGCGCCGTGGCCGCGGCGCGCAGGATCCGGTCCATCCTGGCCGCGGCCCGCCGCCCGGCAGGCGAGCCCCTGCTCGTCGAGGCCTACGTGG
>WNGL01021136.1_pt1 | contig 10913 bp, 16 predicted proteins | sample 5400591 | NCBI WGS metagenome assembly WNGL01 (sample SAMN13153377, study PRJNA577476) | soil metagenome | isolation source: 80 cm soil or saprolite under Garry oak tree replicate 1 | place: USA:California | collected 2016-06-15
CAATCCTAGTGCCGAGCAAACGCTATTTTGTTTTTTCTCCATAGTGTTCGGGGGTCGGTGAAAAGAGCAATGGATGGTTGAGCCATGAGAAAACGCCTTGCCGCTCTCGCTGGATTGAGCGCAGCTTTGGGAGCGGGAATTGCTTGGCTCCTGCTCCGAAAACGAGAAAGACGCGCCACATTTACCGATTGGCGTCGGCGATGAGGAAGCACTGATTCGAATTGCTATTGGATTCACTTTAGCAAATGGCGATGAAAAAGCGAATAATTTTTCTTGCTAATTTTGGCCGCCGTGGTGTAGTTTTTCCACAGGCAGCCGCTCGTCGGTTGCCAGCAGTGGTGCCATGCGGTACCATCCGCGAAACCAATGCGAATCGTACGGTCATGGATACGCTTACGCGGCTTGAGCGCAGCAAGCGGATGGCGCTCATCCGCAGCAAGGACACAAAACCGGAACTCCTGGTGAGAAAAATCGCGCGTTCGTGCGGCTATAAATTCCGGCTCCACGTTTCCGACCTTCCCGGAAAGCCCGACCTCGTTTTCTCCCGACAGAGGAAGGTGATCTTCATTCATGGTTGCTTTTGGCATCGGCATCCTAAGCCCAGCTGCGCGCTCGCGCGGCTCCCGAAATCTAAGCTTGATTTTTGGCTGCCGAAACTTGCCGAAAACCAGCGCCGCGATCTGCGAAACATTGCCAGGTTACGGCGCAACAAATGGGGGGTGTGCGTCGTTTGGGAGTGCCAATTGAGGAATTTGGCCGCGCTAGAGAGGAGACTCAGGAGGTTCTTGAAGCGGAGTGATGCAAAGCATTGAACTATTCACGGGAGCGGGTGGCCTTGCGCTTGGAATCAGTCGCGCGGGGTTTAGTCATCTTGCGGTTGTCGAGCGCGATTTCGACTCCTGCGAGACGATTCTGGAAAATAAAAAGCGTGGCATGGAACACGTTCATCGCTGGCCCTTGTTCAGTTGCGATGTACGCGATTTTGACTATGCCCTCATTCCGGAAGGACTTGAGTTGCTGGCTGCCGGGGTTCCGTGCCAGCCCTTTTCGATTGGTGGGAAGCACAAGGGGCATACGGACGAGCGAAATCTATTCCCGCAAACCATTGACGTGATTCGCCGCGTAAAGCCGCTGGCGGTGCTAATGGAAAACGTCCGAGGGCTGCGTCGCCCTTCGTTCTCAAGATATTTTGGTTACATAGAATTGATGCTCACATATCCAGAAATGTCTCGTAGGAAGGACGAACAATGGATAGAGCATCTTGCGAGGCTTGAGAAGTACCACACAAGGGGAAGGCGAGACGGCTTGTACTATCGGGTCGTTCATCGCGTTCTTAACGCAGCCGACTATGGAGTGCCGCAAAAACGAGAACGTTTATTCATGGTGGCACTTCGTGCTGATCTCGGCGTTGAGTGGTCCTTTCCTCCGCCTTCTCATTCACCGGAATCTTTGCTGTGGGAGCAATACTGCTCCGGGGAATATTGGGATAGGCATGAAGTGTCGACAAGGCGGAGAACACCTCCGCGACCAGAATTGAACGAACGAATCCGAATGCTCAAGGGACGCTTAATCCCGCCGACACTCAAGCCCTGGAGAACCGTGCGAGATGCAATCGCAAACCTACCGAAACCTTTTCCGAGACGCGCAAACGACGAACCCGGTCTAACCCACTTTGTGATTGATGGGGCTCGAAGTTACGCTGGGCACACGGGAAGTCCACTCGACGAGCCGGCCAAGACCCTGAAGGCGGGAGTCCACGGTGTGCCGGGTGGCGAAAATATGCTAGCCTTGCCCGACGGTTCTGTGCGCTATTTCACTATACGTGAAAGTGCGCGCCTACAGACCTTCCCTGATTCGTTCGTGTTTCCGAATTCCTGGACAGAGAGCATGAGACAGATTGGTAACGCTGTGCCGGTTCTACTCGCTGAGATCATGGCCAAGCGTTTGAAGGCGACTTTGTCGCGAAACTAACCCGTCGTCTCTCAATCCAGATGCCAGACACACCTTTCAATCCTTTAGACAAACTGAATCTAGCCGAAAGCCTCGCTGATGCGATGCTTAAGCGGCCGGTTAGCCCTTTACCTCCAGCACAGAAATTCGACGGCGCGGGAATCTATGCGATTTACTACCACGGTCAATTCAAGCCCTACGCGCCGATCGCTGAGAAAAACGCCGGCGAGGATCCGACGGCACCAATATACGTTGGTAAGGCGGTACCGCCGGGAGCAAGAAAGGGCGGATTCGGACTCGGAGCCGACCCCGGAAGTGCGCTCCTTAAGAGGCTCAGGGAACACGCGAAGTCAATAGAGGAGGCAAAGAACCTCAATCTTGAACATTTTCGTTGCAGGTATCTCGTCTGCGATGACATCTGGATACCTCTTGGCGAGGCGCTTCTCATCGAGCGGTTCAAGCCAGTATGGAATGTTCTGATAGAGGGGTTTGGTATACACACTCCGGGAAAGGGGAGAAGGAAGCAGGTAAGGTCCAAGTGGGATACGTTGCACCCTGGAAGGACCCTCACGAAAGGTCTTCCACCCAATCCAATGTCGGACAGCGAAATCCGCAAACTCCTATCAGATTTCTTCGCGGGCAAGGCGGTTCCGGTTTTGTCGCCGACTGAGGCCGTCATCGAGGAAGAGACCGAGGAGGAGAAAGATGACGAGTAGGTGTTAGCCATTACAAGCGCGCGGGCGGGACCTCCACGAAAAATCAAAAAGGGCCTCGGAACCCGAGGCCCTTTTCTAGTGATGATCGCTAGAACGGAGCCTCCTCCGGCTGCGCCGGGACCGGCACGGTGTCCGGCACGTGATCTTTGCCGACGCGGTTGAGCTTACGGATCGAATCCGCCTTCACCCGCCACGCCTTGAACGGCACGGTGATCTTGCTCTTGCCTTTGCCGAACTCCTTCTCGTAAGTGCTGCTTACGAGCGAGCCTTCGACGTAGATGTGATCGCCTTTCCGCAGCTTCGTCGCCGCGTATTCACCGAGTCCGTTCCAAGCAACGACGCGATGCCACTCCGTCTTGGAGTGCCATTCTTCGTCGGCGCCCTTCCAGGATCGTTGAGTCGCCAGCGAGAGAACCGCGTATTTGCGGTCTGACTCTCGAACCGACTTGTGCTCCGGGTTCCGGCCGAGATAACCGATGAGATGAACTCTGTTTTGGTACATTTTCTTTCTCCGTTTCTGCCCTTGTAATTGGGGCACCCGAGAGCGAGTGGATACTGCTCCCAAAGCGAGCGGCTGCTTTTCGGGAGGGACACAAGAAATCTTCGACGGTGTTTCAGAAGATTTGTTGGGAGGAACCGGAAAAGCAGAAGACGCAAAGCTGCAGGGCGCAGGAATTATCCCGAAGCTGTGCCCAATGGAGAGGGTAGGAACGGAGACAATGGACCGAAACAAATCTCATCAGTCAGAGCGAGAACCGGAGGTACGGGCGGGAAAACGGGCGCAGATTCCTTCGCAACTCAGAACCGCAAGGTCGCGGCGATGTACCCAGTAAAACTCGAGAGCCGCCATTCGCATTCCCTCGCGGCAACCGGCTCGCTCGGCTTCTGACTTGCGCCAGGGCGTGCAGGTCGGTTCCATCGTTAGTTGCTGTTCGATTGCCTTCTCAAGTTCTTCGAGGCCGGTAATTCCATCTTTGAATTGCGCTTCGAGGCGCGCTCGTGTGATGTTCTGGCCTTCGATGTTCGCGAAACGATACTGCTGAAATTCATGATTCATTGTTTGTCCTCCTTGTATTGGGTTGTTGGTTCGCCAAAAAAATTGCGGCTGGTACCGCAATTTTTTGAAAAATTTTGGAACGCATACGTGTGAATAGGGGGCACGTTGAGCACGTGCCCCCTGTGGATTCTCAGTGGGTCAGAAACAACTTCCCGTCAGAATTGAAGACTTCGCGCAAGATAACCCTGGCCTGGCCGAGATACCGATGTACATCTCGCTTCGGGATTCCCATAGCTTTGGCTATAGCCTCAGGGTTAAGGATTGGGCGTCCTCCTCTTTGACGTTCCCACTTGTCGGGATCACCCCATACCGCAAATGCGTGCTCTTTCAGGGCCGCATCCGGGCCGAGCGTCGCAATGCATTGAAGCGTTTCACGAACGGGAGCGCGCAGCTCGGGGTAATTGGTCACCTGCTCCAGCAGTTCTCTCGTTATGATGTCCTGCTCGATTGAATTACGAAAGGGCTTTCTGGCAGTGCGCACCGTCCTCACATCTGCGACTGACCGGATGTTCTCGTTTTCCTGTCGCCTGAAATAGTGCCACACTGCGCCCAGAGTCAGTGAGCGTAGAAGATATCGCTGAAAAGCGTCGGAGCCTGGCCAAACACTACGGTTGGACTGAAAAAATGAAATCATGGCTGCAACTGCACCGTCGTACATCAATTCAATCTGCCAATCAGACGGGTAGAGGAAGGTCTTGTTTGCTTTGCACTGCGCTACCTTCTCCGCCAAGGGGAGCGTGCAAGCAAGAAACAGGCCTAACGCGTTGGGATGGTCATGGTCGTAGCGGTATACAATTTCCGCAACCTCGATACGAAGCTTCTGGTCGGCGGCGGTGAATACATACTGCAATAGGGCCGACATCTGTACTTCATCGAGCGATGGAATTTTCTTACTTTCGAGCAAATCACTTATGGTGTCAAGCATGGTTGGTGTATCTCCTTTGGTTTGAGGAATTTGGCCTTTACAGGCCAATAAAAAACATTCGTTTCATGGGGAGCGAAGAGTGAGCGAAGAGAGGCGCTGTCAATCCCCGGAGCGTAGCGGAGCCGTGGGGCGCGGAAGCGAGCACGGCGCGGGTTTGGTGTATGCGCCGCGCAGAGCTGCACAAGCGGGATTGACAGGAGGAGCCGAACGTAGCTCCAGGCTTCGTATGAAACGAATGTGAGGTGGGACGATCAGCCGGAAGGCTGGACCTAAAAATGGCGGTAAGGTTCTGAGCGAGGCGGATGTTCTAGAGGGCCGACTCGCCAGAAGATAAAACCGGAGGCCCGCAATTGCGGGCCTCCGGCGGCGAAGCCTAATCTCCCGGTGTAATCGCCCCTATGATCTCCGCGCTGGCGCTTCGCACATGCTCTAGAGATTCCGCGAGAGTGTCTTTGTCACCGGAATACACCTGAATGTAATCGGCAGACCTTTGCGCCTTCAGGCCGATTGCTTCACAAACGATGTATGCTACTGCTTCGGCCTCAGTCTCGCGTACGCACTTGGACGTTTCGGTGCGTCGCGCACGCTGGTGAAGGAGTGAATGCGCCACTTCATGCGCCAGAGTAGCGAATTCTTCTGCTGCCGACTGACGCGGCAGTAACACGATCCTTCCAGGTGAGCACTGCCCGAGCGCGGGATAGATCTCATCTGAATATTCAAGTTGAATTCCACATTGAGATACGAATTCCTTCAGCCTGTCGGCGTAACCAGATGGATCACCTTCAGTCCTGCCAAGTTCAGGAAGAGGCTGCCCCTCCGTGTCGGCCACATCAAATACGTACACTGCCCGGAAACCTACTGCTACTTTGGAAGACTCTTCTTCTTGGCCGAGCGGCTCAGTTGTTCTCTTGAGCGTGATGGGCGCGAGGATGAGAATACCCTTCGCACCTTTTTTTACTTGTCGGCCAAGCTGCTGCCAGGTGTGGTAACCGGCAACCCGAGTGGCGTCCGGTCGCTGCACTGCGATCAGCATGACGTTGCGAAGGCTGTATCGATGGAACATCGCCATGGCTGACAGATACTTTCTCAACGCCTGGCTCTGGCCCCTTTCGAGGGCCTGGCCGAGTTCGTGGATGGCCTTGCTTGCGATTTGCTTTGCTTGCTCGACTTTCATGTTTGTCCTCCTGTTTCGGGAAGCGATTGCTCCCTTCACTGCCAGCCGGGGGAGCAATGCGCCGAAACGGGGGACATAAGCGGAGAGATGGTTGCGTCCAGGGCGTAACGGGACGCACGCCGAGTGACATAGATCTTTAGTGGCGCGAGGCGTGCTAGTGGAGAACGAAGGCGTGGTTGTCTACACGCCGGGACGTGACAATCTCGAAGCGGTCACGGAGCGTGCAAGGCAAATCGCAAGCTAAGAGAGAGACAGCTCTATTCGGCGCGAGAATTCGACGTGGCTAGTGGGACCGCGTAAAAGCGGAAGGCGATGATTTTTCGGCTGCCCGGAAGACACTGGTGTCGATTCCATCCTTTACTATTGACGCTGCGCCTGCCGGTAACTTCCGTTCCTCTCGGGTGAACACTTCTCGCCATCCGTTAGAATGCAGAATTGACGGGGGCACATGCGCTCCAATTGCCTCCAAATCGCGCCGTAGCTCTCTAGCGACAGCGCTTTGGACGTCCAGACACAAGTTGGCGACATCTTGATCGAGGCTCTCGATTGCGTCCCAAACTGCGTTCTCGTCAAAGCCGAGTTCAAAGAGCCTGTCGCGGAGCAACCCTCCGAAACCGTCCTTGTGGTTGGGAATCGATGGAGCGCGGTGGAAAGCTCGGAACCATTTCCTCGATTCGATAACGGAGTAAGGAATTTCGATTCCAGCGCGGTCTAAATATTGCCGAAGCCCGGCCGCCGTTCTCGTGCGGACGTTGAAAATAATCTGCACAAGTATCCATTCCAATGCACCGAGAGCTTGCACCTCAGGCTCAACAGACTTCATATCTGCATTGTTTTTCATATGCCCGCACACTATGCACTCAGGAAGTTCTTTAAATCAACAGAAGCGAAGAGTCAGCACGTCCGATGTCTCACCGGCCGTCTTGTCTCGGCCTTAAATATCTCACGGGCTGTTCCAGGAAGGCAGGCATCGCCTTCACGCCGAACCCGCGGCCGCCTGGGTATCGAAACTTTCCTCCCGAGGAGCTTTTCCGTACTCCCGACCCTGTCGAGCCCCTCAAGGGCCCACGCAAGCAGGAGTTCGGCGAGGTTGCTCAAAGTCCTTTGCTCCCTGTCAGCGTGGGCCTGCAACGCGGCGCGTTCCTCCACTTTGATCCTGACGGTCACGCTCGTTTTCCAAACGCCCATTCAGTCGCCCCTCTGATTAGCTGGCCAACTCTCTGCCATCAGTTCGACAATGTCGTATTTCAGTGCGAGGCATAGGCGAACTATATCGCCTATTTGCAAGTCACTCCTTCCACGCTCAATCCTGCCAATTTCACGAGCAGGAATATTGGACAGCCTCACGTCCGGCAAGAATGGCTTTCTGCAGTTCCTGGTGGGTCATCCCCGCGCTCTCGCGGAGCTCGTCTATCATTTCGTAAAAGCGCCGCGTTATGTACTCATCGCCTGGATAGTCCGGTGGATCCTTTCTCCTTTTCATAAGTCCTCCCGCGCTGGTTCGTCTCGCCTTCTGTAGTATTCCCTGATGATCTTGCTATCTCCCGTTTTCACGTCGGAGAAGTCGATTCCATCTGTAACGATCTGACTGCTGAACCGAAGAGAGAAGTATGTCTTGTCCATGAACCTGATGCCGATGTAGAGTCGGCCTTCTTCGTAGTTGTGATCGATCCAGTCCACTCGTTTGCCTCGAATTTCCTTGAACCGCTTACGAAGTTTCTCCTGCCGCTTCTTTATCCGCTTGTCGATTTTCCGGCGCTCTTTCGCAGTTGTGGGCGTGACTGGGGTAGCGCCGACCCAAACAGTCTTCGGTTTGCTAGTCATCGTCCGTCTCCAGTTTCTCGGGCATGAACGGGAACGCGATTCGGAACAGCGCCACGAACCACGGACGCGGCAAGAGTAGCGAGATCACTGTCAGCAGAAAGAGGTAGAGCACCACAAAGCCACAGACCTGGTCGAATTCGGTCGGTTGTAGAAGTCGAGGGCTTGGCGGCGGCTCGAAAGGAAAAGGTACTCCGTCGAACAGTAAGCACAACATTGCTGGGTCCTCCGCTAGAGATTTGCGGGACGCGCAGCCTTGCTGTGTGTGGTGGGATACGACAAAATGCGTCTTAGCCATTTGGCCTCGTTTCGGCGAGCCTATGGTTAGGGGCGCGTTGGTGTTTCCGCACCAGCGCGTCCCGCTCTGATGAAGCTACGCCATCATCTCTGCGGAGTCAATCATTCAAATGACTGCCTACAGCAATAAATATTGCCACTACATATTGTGTAGACCCATTACGTGCCTGCTTATATTGTTCGGTGATGCGAAACCTAAACCTTTTGAAAGCATTCGGCAAACAACTACGTGAACTTCGCCAAAAACGCGGGCTATCGCAAGAGAAACTGGCGGAACTGGCCGACTTGCACAGAAACTATGCGGGCGTGCTCGAACGAGGAGGTGCAAACCCGACATTGTTCGCCATCGTTGCCCTCGCACGAGCGTTGAAAGTACGCCCATACAGGTTGATCGAAAACCTCCGCTAAGACCGTGAAGGCGTAGCGTACTGCTGAAAGCTCGACGGTGAACGCGAATTCCATCCACAAGCTCAACCGCACCCGGAAGGAGTGCGTGATCTACACCGCGCTGGTCGAAGCCCAAGAAAAAAACCAAACAGCCTCACAAGACGAAACGCCGGTAATTGTTCGAAAAGCCAGGTCTCATCCCAAACGGGTTTAGGTCCGAAGCAGGGCCAGCCTTACAGCCGCGCTAAGTAGCTCGATAACCCCTCATCAGCTCTGGCGGTTTAACTACGTTAACTTTCAATTTACGCAGGTGTTTGCGGAAACGTTCGGGCGTCATGGCTAGATACTTCTCCAGCGAATTTGACCCAGTCGCACCCATATACTCAGAAAGGGGAATGAGCATGCGTTCTACGTCCGTTCCTTGCTTATACCATGACGTTAAACGGTGGACCAAAAAGGTGAACCTCAGGTCGCATATTCGAGCGTGATAACGTCCACCGTCACGGCGCGCAACTCCTGCGCAGCGGCAAATTCTGTAAAATTGGTACCACAGGGCCTTGTAGCCAATCGGCTCGCCCCCGACATTAAGAAAGAGAGTCGAATTGTGGTGTCGCCGCCGGACCGGCGAACGCAGATAGTCAGATAAAAGTTTGTGAACATCACGCCCGATAGGAATGCATCGTGACTTACCTACGCGACGGAGCGTGACCAAATCCCTTTTTAGATCGACATCACTGCGGAGCAGTGCCATGGCTTCATTGAGTAGAATGCCCGTTCCATACAGGAACAATAGAAATGTGCGAAGAGTAAATGAATCGACAGATGTCGGACGTGTTGGTCGCCAGAGTGCCGTCGCAGTTGCCCTTAATATTCGGCGCAGTTCGGTGCGAGTATAAATATACGGCAGGAACGTCCGTGGGATTTCTCGCCGTGGTGGCGGCATCGGTAGAATTTTGATTTGACCGCGCAGTCTCCAATGTTCGAGAAAGGCCCGAACCAATCTGTACCTGGTGATCCAGGTGTTTTGGTTAGACGTATTTCCGTTGCTTAAGAACGAGCCCACCTGAGCTTTGGAGATCCGGTTCAGATGCCTGTCTCCCGCGTGGCGAACGAACCTATCGAGTATTGCTGCCGCCAAACCATAATCGAAACCTTGCTCTCTTTTCCTTCGGACGTAAGTGTCGACGGCTTTTGACAATTTCATTTTCAGTTCAAGTCTCCGAGGGAGAAGTCAGCCACACGTCGGAGCAATTCGATGTCGCATTTTGCGTATATTCTCACGCTCTGAAGGCCGCGATGCCCAAGAAAATCGCTGATTTCTTTGAAAGATAATCCTCGTTGCAGAAGACGCTGGGCGCAAGCGTAGCGGAGCGAATGAGGTCCTCTCGGCCGACAATGTATTCCAAGACGGCTAAACCGGACGCTTGTGATTCTCCACAACGATGAGTTATGGACTGGGCGAAAAGGTGGGTTGAGCGTAACAAACAGGTGAGGACACGAGCACTTTGGCCTCACATTCATGATGTATCCCAATATCGAAGCTGCTGTTTCGCGCTCGATCGGAAATCGCTGGAAACTCCTACTCTTCGAGCGTCTTACGTGAAGAGTCTTTGCCTTCCAGTTGAAATCGGCCAGGCGCAGATTAATTACATCGCTCGCTCGCAACCCGTACCTAGTAAAAAGCGACAAAATAGCGTTTGCGCGGATCTCAGCACGGCTAGTTGCAGGGATCGCTAATATTTGCCGGACCTCTCGCCATGTGGGCGGATGCCGTGTATTTCGGTACCGGGGCATACGTGGTCCTGCAATACCTATCGCAATGCCGTGAGAACACCAGTGGCGGTTTTCTGCGTATCGGAAGAATGATCGTAATTCAGCAGCCGCTGTTGCAATCGCTCCCGGACTCCAGGCGTTTGTCGCTTTCTTGAAAGAAAAGAATGTGTCAACATCGTTGAGCGACGCAGATCGCAACCTGCGATGTTGCTCGGACAGCCATCTGAGAAATAGCGTCGCCGTCAAGCGCCGCCCACGTACCGTTTCAGACGAAAGAGCGGAGTTGGTCAGGAAGTTTGTGAACTCATCTATTTTGGTAGCGTAGGGCTCAGGCGGGCGGGCGGGAAGCCTTAGCCTATGGTGAAAACGGAACCATCACTTTGCCGTCCAGAAGAATTCAGGAGTCCAACCCGCACAACGGCGACTTTGCCAACGTGCGACGGCACGATGCACTTCACTGAGCTGCACATCGCGGAGATTCGTGAGCCTGAAGCAGCGAATTGTCTTAATCAGGCCCTGTGCAACTCTTTTTAGAGTCCGCTGATTTGCCCCTTCCCACTGTAAATGCTGTAGAAAACGCTCCCGTTCTTCAAGTAGCGGAGCGGCCAGATGAAGCGCCAGCGCCTTGTGACTATAAGCCCCATGACTGTAAATGGATTCGAGCACCATCGACCCTCCTCGCAATGCGGCATATGTGACCTCAGCGCGCGCCATCATCTACGTTTTGTTCTCTCTCTGAAAGGATTTTTGGTCGAAACAAGCCTCTTCTCATGCCAGGATTTGTCCCGGCCCGGCAATACGGGTGAACAACGC
>WNGL01010116.1_pt1 | contig 10912 bp, 8 predicted proteins | sample 5400591 | NCBI WGS metagenome assembly WNGL01 (sample SAMN13153377, study PRJNA577476) | soil metagenome | isolation source: 80 cm soil or saprolite under Garry oak tree replicate 1 | place: USA:California | collected 2016-06-15
GCCCCGGAGCGGCCGAGAGCTGAGCGCGATGCAGGCGCGGGACGTCGCAGCCCTTGAGCGGCCGATCGAGCATCGGATGGTAAGAGAATGCCGTCGGGATCCCATGCCGAAAAAACCATCGCTGTCGCCTGCCGCCCACACCGCTTCCGGCCTGCGGCGAAATCTGCCGCTTCCGCTTCGGTGGTCGAGGGGTCCTCCAAAAAGGGCCCTCCAACACTGAGCGCCGGGGCCCATCTGGTCTGGCCATTTCCGGACCCGGTCGCCGAGCGCATGAAGCTGGTGACGCCAGCCCGCGAAAAATTTAGAGTTGCCGCAACAGGGAGCGCGCCGGGGCGGTGACGCACCCGGCGGGCGGGCGCAAATGGGAGGAAACCGATGGCGACAACTTTCGTTGCAAGACGGACATTGCTCAAGGCGGGGCTCAAGGCCGGCATTAGCGCGCTGGCGCTGACCGTCGGTCGCATTCCCGCCGCGCTCGCGCAGGACAAGCGGCTGCGCATGTATTGGTGGGGCGGCAAGGAGCGCGCCGATCGCACCTTCAAGGTCAACGAGCTCTATGTGGCGCGCCATCCTGGGGTGACGATCGATGGCGAGACGCTCGGCTGGGGCGATTACTGGGCGCGCCTCGCGACCCAGGCGGCCGGCCGCAACGCTCCCGACATCCTGCAGATGGACTACCGCTACATCTTCGAATACGCCCGACGCGGCGCCTTGCTGCCGCTCGACCAATTCATGCCGAAGGCCCTCGATATCACCGATTTCGGCAAGGATGCGATCGATAGCGGCCGCGTCGACGGCAAGGTTTACGGCGTCAGTCTCGGCCTCAACTCGACGGCATTGCTCTACAGCAAGACGGCTTACGAGACGGCCGGGCTGAAGCCGCCGACCCATGAGACGAGCTGGGCGCAATTCGCCGAGCTCAGCAGCGAGCTCACCAAGGCGAACAAGGGCGCCTATTTCGGCACGATGGATGGCGGCGGCACCGAAACCGCCTTCGAGGTCTGGGTGCGCCAGCGCGGCAAGTCGCTTTATACCGGCGAGGGCAAGCTCGGCTTCGATGCGACGGATGCCGGCGATTGGCTGGCATTCTGGGACGACATGCGCAAGCGCAAGGCGTGCGTTCCGGCCGACGTGCAGTCGCTCGACCGCAACAGCAACGAGACCGCGATGCTGTCACAAGGCAAGGCGGCGACCGCCTTCGAGCACTCGAACCTCCTGGTCGGCTACCAGGCGATCAATCAGCACAAGCTCAGCATGACGATGTATCCGCAGGGCGGCGCGGGGGCGAAGCCGGGGCAATATCTCAAGCCGTCGCAGATGTGGAGCGTCTACGCCCGCAGCAAGTTCGGCGACGAGGCGGCGCGCATCGTCAATTTCTTCGTCGAGGATCCCGAGGCGGCGAAGGTGCTGAAAGTCGAGCGCGGCGTCCCCGCCTCGACCGCGATGCGCAACCTGATCGCCCCGGAACTCAGCGAAATCGATCGCGAGAGCATCACCTACATCACGCTGGTATCGGAGCGCGTCGGTCCCCTGCCGGCGCCGCCGCCCAACGGCGCGGGCGAGGTCCAGCAGGCTTTGCGCCGGATCAACGAAGAGGTCGGCTTCGGGCGTCTAGCGCCGGCCGCCGCCGGCAAGCAGTTCGTCGAAGAGGCGAAGTCGATCATCGCACGCGGCTGAGTTGCGCCCAGGATTGCGCCTGGCACCGTCCATGGAGAGCGCCGGCGCCGTCGGAGCGCGGCACCGCCCGGGCAAGCGCGCTGCGTCGCGCGCGGCCTCGAGCGACCGGCAGGGTTACCTGTTCCTCTTGCCCTGGCTGGCGGGATTCCTCTGCCTGACGGTCGGGCCGACCCTCGCCTCGCTCTATCTCTCCTTCACCAATTTCGATCTCGTGCAGAGCCCGCGCTGGATCGGCGCCGCCAACTACGTGCGCATCGCCACCAACGACGTCAAATTCGTCGATTCGCTGAAGGTGACCTTCCTTTACGTCGCGCTCGCCGTGCCGCTGAAGCTCGCCTTCGCGCTGGCCGTCGCGATAGCCCTCAACAAGGGCATTCGCGGCCTGCCGCTCTACCGGGCGATCTTCTATCTGCCGTCGCTGCTCGGTGCCAGCGTGGCGATCGCCGTATTGTGGCGAACGCTGTTCTCGGGCGACGGGCTGGTCAATCGCATCCTCGCCCTCGTCGGCTATCACGGGCCGAGCTGGATCTCCGATCCCGATTACGCGATCTACACGCTGGTCCTGCTCAGCGTCTGGCAATTCGGCTCGCCGATGATCATCTTCCTCGCCGGATTGCGCCAGATCCCGCAGGATGTCTACGAGGCAGCCAGTCTCGAGGGCGCGAGCAAGCGCCGCCAGTTCTTCAAGATCACCCTGCCGCTGCTCACCCCGGTCGTCTTCTTCAACGCGATCGTCCAGACGATCGACGCGTTCAAGGCCTTCACCCCCGCCTTCATCATCAGCGAGGGCACCGGCGGGCCGGTGCGCGCGACGCTCTTCTATACGCTCTACCTCTATCAGGAGGCCTTCGCCTATTTCCGCATGGGCTACGCGGCCGCCTTGGCCTGGATCCTCGTGCTGATCATCGCCGTCTTCACCGCCTTCTCGTTCCTCACGGCGCGCTATTGGGTCCATTACGATGACTGATATCGCGCAGCAGGGAGCGCCGAGCGCAGTCGCCTCGCCGATCCGTAACCGCGGACTCTCGCTCGCCATCCATGTCGCGCTGTGCGCCGCATCGCTCGTCATGCTCTATCCGCTGCTGTGGATGCTGGCGAGCTCGTTCAAGCCCGAGAACGAGATATTCGGCAGCATCTCGATCCTGCCGACGCGCTTCGAATTCGATTCCTACCTGCGCGGCTGGAAGGGGCTGCAGATCAGCTTCGGCCGCTTCTTCTGGAACTCGCTGCTCATCTCGACGCTCTGCGTCATCGGCAATGTCATGTCATGCTCGCTGACCGCCTACGCCTTTGCCCGGCTGCGCTTTCGCGGCAAGAATTTCTGGTTCGCGATGATGCTCGGCACCCTGATGCTGCCCTATCACGTCACGCTAATTCCGCAATATATCCTCTTTCTCAACCTCGACTGGGTCGACACCATCCTGCCGCTGGTCGTGCCGAAATTCCTGGCAAGTGACGCCTTCTTCATCTTCCTCATGGTGCAGTTCTTCCGTGGCATTCCGCGCGAGCTCGACGAGGCGGCGATGATGGACGGCTGCAGCCCGTGGCGGATCTATCGCAAGATCATCCTGCCGCTCTCGCTGCCGGTGCTGGCGACGGCGGCGATCTTCACTTTCATCTTCACCTGGGACGATTTTTTCGCGCCGCTCGTCTATCTCAACGACATGGGCTCCTACACCGTGCAGCTCGGCCTGCGCGCCTTCGTCGATTCGAGCGGCAAGTCGGATTGGGGCGCGCTCTTCGCCATGTCGGTGCTTGCGCTCGTCCCGGTCCTCGCCTTCTTCTTGTTCTGCCAGCGCCTCTTGATCGAAGGCGTGGCGACGACCGGCCTCAAGCGCTGATGCGGAAAGGAGAGGGCGATTTGAAGAACGTCGCGATCATCGGCTGCGGCATCGGCCGCCTGCATATCGCCGAGGGCTACACCAATCACGCCGACAAGTTCCGCGTCCTCGCCCTCTGCGACATCGACGAGGCGCGGTTGACGAAGCTCGGCACCGAATTCGCGGTACCGCGCCTCAGCAAATCCTTCGACGCGGTGCTGGCGATGGCCGACATCGACATCATCGATATCTGCACCCCGCCCGCCCTTCATTATCCCCAGATTCTCGCCGCGCTCGCCGCCGGCAAGGAGGTCATCTGCGAGAAGCCGCTGGCGGGATCGCTGGCCGAGGTCGACGCCATCATGGCGGCGGAAGCTAAGGCGCACGGCCGCGTCATGCCGATCTTCCAGTACCGCTACGGCAACGGCATCCAGCAGGCGAAGCGCATCGTCGATTCCGGCCTCGCGGGCAAAGCCTACGGAGCGATCGTCGAGACCGCCTGGAAGCGCCTGCCGGCCTATTACGCGGTGCCGTGGCGCGGCAAATGGGAGACCGAGCTCGGCGGCGTGCTCGTCACCCACGCCATCCATCTCCATGACATGATGACCTATCTCATGGGGCCGGTCGAAGCGGTTTTCGCGCGCATCGCCACCCGCGTCAACGACATCGAGGTCGAGGATTGCGCCGCGGCGAGCCTCCTGATGGCGAGCGGCGCGCTCGTCTCGCTCGCCGCGACGCTCGGCTCGCAGCAGGAAATCAGCCGGCTGCGCTTCTGCTTCGAGCATGTCACCTTCGAAAGCTGCCTCGAGCCCTACGCGCCGGGCAACGATCCCTGGCAGATCATCCCGGCCTCGCCCGAGGCGGAAGCGCGGATCGCTGCGGCGCTCGACGGCTGGCGCTTCGCCGAGCCGCGGTTTCACGGCCAGCTCAGTCATTATCACGCGGCGCTGAGCGGCGGTGGCGATCTGCCGGTCACCCTCGCCGACGCGCGGCGCGCCCTCGAGCTGGTCACCGCGCTCTATCATTCGGCGGAGACCGGCGCGCAGGTTAGCCTGCCAATCGGACCCGACCATGCAAAATACCGGAGCTGGCGGCCAAGCGCGGCGAGCCGCCCATGACCAGCATCGTGCTCGAGCGGATCAGCAAGCGGTTCGGCGATATCGCGGTGATCCAGGGCATCGATCTCGAGGTCGCGCCCGGTGAGTTCGTCGTATTCGTCGGTCCCTCGGGTTGCGGCAAGTCGACGCTTCTGCGGATGATCGCCGGGCTCGAGGAGATCAGCGGCGGCGCGCTCCTTATCGACGGCAAGCGGATGAACGAGGTGCCGGCGGCGGAGCGCGGCATCGCCATGGTCTTCCAATCCTACGCGCTTTATCCGCATATGAGCGTCTATAAGAACCTCGCCTTCGGCCTCGAAACCGCGCGTTTGCCGCGCGCCGAGATCGATGCGCGGGTGCGCAAGGCGGCCGGCATCCTGCAGATCGACGCCCTGCTCGAGCGCAAGCCGAAGGCGCTTTCGGGCGGGCAGCGCCAGCGCGTCGCGATCGGCAGGGCGATCGTGCGCGAGCCGCGCATCTTCCTCTTCGACGAGCCGCTCTCGAACCTCGATGCCGAATTGCGCGTGCAGATGCGCGTCGAGATCGCCAAGCTCCACGAGGATGTCGGCGCGACGATGATCTACGTCACCCACGACCAGGTCGAGGCGATGACCATGGCCGACAAGATCGTGGTGCTGCGCGCCGGGCGGATCGAGCAGATCGGTGCGCCGCTCGATCTCTACAATCGCCCGGCCAACCGCTTCGTCGCCGGCTTTATCGGCAGCCCGAAGATGAATTTTCTTGCCGCCGGCGCGCAGCGCGCGGCCGGCGGGACGACGGTTTCGCTCGCCGGCTGTGGCCTCACCCTGCCGCTCGCCCCGACGGGCTCGACATTGGGCGACGGCGCCGTGCTCGGCGTGCGGCCCGAGCATATCGCGATCGGCGGCGGACCCGGCGCGCCCTTCGCCGCGGCGCGCATCCTGCACATCGAGCATCTCGGCGGCGCGACGTTGCTCTACGCGACGCTGAATGACGGCCAGAACCTCACCATCGCTCTCGAGGGGCAGTGCCGGCTGACGCCCGGCACGGTGGTCGAGACCCGCATCGATCCCGCCCTCTGCCATCTTTTCGCCGCCGACGACACGGCCTTCGTGCCGCTCGGCTGAGCGACTGGAGCATGATCGCTTAGAGCAGCAGGTGTAGGGTGGAAAAGCGTAGCGCATTCCGCCTTATCATGGGCGGCGACGGCGCCTCGCCGGTGAGCGGCAACGCGGGCGAAGAGGCGGAATGCGCTACGCTTTTCCGCCCTACGTCGCTTATCTCCTCTCCCAGAGGGGCGAGGGAAGAACATCACGCCTTGGGCAACGGGCCGCCCCAGAGATCGGCGAGGGAAACCACGGCGCTGCGGCGCACACTCTCGACCGCGGCGAGTCCGAGGAGGACGGAGACGGCGCCAGCCCGGGCACCGGCGCGCTGGCCCAGGGGATCCTGCTCAAGCGGATCATTGCCGCCCGGCTTGAAGAGCATATCGCGCAGGCGGTCGTCGCCGCCGAAATGGCCGCCCTCGCCTTGCTTCACCCAGACATGCTCGACATCGGCGAAATTCCGCATCACCAGGATCTCGTCGGCCGGCGGCGTCGCCCATGGCTGATCCTCGTATTGGCGGATTTCGAGGCGGCCGGCGCTGCCGTTGAAGGCGAGGTGGTAGCCCTCGATCGGCATGTAGCAATTGACCGAGTAGGAGACCTGCGCGCCGCTCTCGTAGCGGATAGCGGCGCTCATCGTATCGTAGATGTCGATATCCTCGCGAAAGACGCAGGCGTCGCGCACGTAGCCGTCCTCGCGCGAGGGATCCTCGTAGAGCATCTCGAGCAGCGGATCCTTGCGCATGTCGAAGTAATACGGGCACTTGCCGGTATGCGGACAGGTCCGGCAACGCTCGCCGCGATAGCTGCCGTTGCGGCCGTAATTGCGCAGGCTGCCGAACGCGGCGATGTCCGCCGGATCGGCTTCGAGGTACCAGTTGAGGAGATCGAAATGATGCGTCGATTTGTGCACGAAGAGGCTGCCGGAATAGCCCATCTTGGCATGCCAGCGGCGGAAATAATCGGCGCCGTGGCGGGTATCGAGATACCAGTGGAAATCGACCGATTTGATGTCGCCGATCGCGCCCGAGCGCAGGATCTCCTTGATGCGCGTCGCGGTCGGCGAATAGCGATAGTTGAACGAGACGTCGACGCGGCAGCCGCTGCGCGCCTCGGCGTCGAGGATGCGTCGGCACTTCTCGACCGTCGTCGTAATCGGCTTTTCGGTGATGACGTCGGCGCCGGCCTCGAGCGCCGCGACGATATACTCGTCATGGTTGCTGTCGCGCGTGCAGACGATGACGAGATCGGGCCGCGTCTCGCGCAGCAGCGCGGCGAAATCGCTGTAGACCTTTGCCTCGATGCCGATGGCGTCGCGCACGCGCTCGGCCCGCAGCCGGTTTTGATCGCACAGCCCGACCAACTCGACCCACGGCCCATAGCCGGCGACGAGACCCTTGCCCCACATGTTGAAGCCGCGATGGCCGGTCCCGACCAAGGCGGCGCGCCTTTTTGCCTGCATCGCTCGTCCCTTCTCCTGGCAATCCGCGGCGCCGCAACGATAGCCAAGATGCCGGGTCCGTTCCTACCGGAAAAGAGCCGGCGGCAGACGCGGTCGCAGCCTATGCCTGGCGCGCGGCCGCCTTCATGGTGTCGGCGAGCAATCCATAGGCCGCTGTCCATCCCTGACGCACGGCAGGGGTGAACGCGGCGCCCAATCCCTGCTCGAGGGTCCACATCAGCGCTTCGCCGACGGTCTCATAATGGCGTTCCACCACTCCGTAGCCGGCGTGCCGGACGCCGAGGGCCTGGACGATTGGAACGATCGTCTCGAGCCGATCGAGGCTGTTCACCACGGTGGCGATGGTCTTCATCAGCTTCTCGCTCTGCGCGTCGATATCGCCCTTGAAGAGCGGGCGCAATGTCGGGTCGACCTCGAACAGCCGGCGATAGAACAGCGCGCCGGCCTGATCGGCGATCGGCGCGACCAGCGCGAAGGATTGCTTGACGTCATGGATTTGCATCGGGGTCATCGTCAGCCTCTAGGGAAAGGAGAACGCGAACCCCCGAATTCAAGCAATTTGGATGCCAGTCTGTGGCGGCGGCTCAGACGTCGAGATTCGAGACCTGCAGCGCGTTCGCCTGGATGAAGTCGCGGCGCGGCTCGACGAGGTCGCCCATCAGGGTCGAGAAGATCTCCTCGGCGCTGTCGGCGTGGCTCATCCGGACCTGGAGCAACGAGCGCGCGTTGGGATCGAGCGTCGTCTCCCAGAGCTGCTCGGCGTTCATCTCGCCAAGGCCCTTGTAGCGCTGCACGGTGAAGCCCTTGCGGCCGGTCTCCATGACCGCGTCAACGAGGCCACTCGGCCCGGTGATGGTGAATTCCTTGTCCTTGGTGACGAGCTTGCCGGCGGCGCCGTAGACCTCGCGCAGATGGGCGGCGCGTTCGGCGAGCTTGCGCGCCTCGGCGCTGCGCAACAGGCCGGCGTCGAGAAAGCGACGCTCGGCGACGCCGTGCACCATGCGGGAGAAGAGATAGCCGTCGCCTTCGCGCACCTCCCCTTGCCAGCCGCGCTCGAGCGCATCGGAGAGCGCGTCGAGGCGGCGGGCCGTCTCGACCACCGCAGGTGCGGCGCGCGCGGCGTCGGCGAGCAGCGCCGGATCGAGCGCGCCGGCGATCGCCGCCTGCTCGACCGTGTCGAGACTGCCCGATTTGCGCGCCAGCGGCTGGAGCAGATGGCGGCAAAGCCGCGCCTCGTCGACCAGCGCGGCGAGGTCGTTCGCCGCGCGCTGCACGCCGTTATGCTGATGGAAGACGGCTTCCTTGAGCCCGGCGGCCGTGAAGAACGTCTCGAGCTCGGGGTCGCCCTTGAGGTAGTCCATCTTGCCCGAGCCGCGCTTGACGCTGTAGAGCGGCGGCTGCGCGATATAGAGGAAGCCTTTTTCGATCAGCGCCGGCATCTGGCGGAAGAAGAAGGTGAGAAGCAGGGTGCGGATATGGCTGCCGTCGACATCGGCGTCGGTCATGATGATGATGCGGTGATAGCGCGCCTTGTCGGCGTTGAAATCCTCGACGCCGATGCCGGTGCCGAGCGCCGCGATGAGGGTCCCGATCTCGAGCGAGCCCAGCATCTTGTCGAACCGCGCCCGCTCGACATTGAGGATCTTGCCGCGCAAGGGCAGGATCGCCTGGTTCTTGCGGTCGCGGCCCATCTTGGCGGTGCCGCCGGCGCTGTCGCCCTCGACCAGAAAGAGCTCGGATTTCGCCGGGTCGCGCTCCTGGCAATCGGCGAGCTTGCCGGGCAGATTGGCCATGTCGAGGACGCCCTTGCGGCGCGTCAGGTCGCGCGCCTTGCGCGCCGCCTCGCGCGCCGCTGCCGCCTCGACGACCTTGGCGACGATCTTCTTGGCGTCCTGCGGATGCTCCTCGAACCATTGCTGGAGCTTGTCGGCGACCACGCCTTCGACTACCGGCCGGACCTCGGAGGAGACCAGCTTGTCCTTGGTCTGCGAAGAGAATTTCGGATCCGGCACCTTGACCGAGAGGATCGAGGTCAAACCTTCGCGCATGTCCTCGCCGGTGAGCTCGACCTTCTCCTTCTTGGCGATGCCGCTCTCGGTGGCGAATTTATTCACAGAGCGGGTCAGCGCGGCGCGGAAACCGGCGAGATGGGTGCCGCCGTCGCGCTGCGGGATGTTGTTGGTGAAGCACAGCATGGTCTCGTGATAGCTGTCGGTCCACGCCATCGCGACTTCGACGATGACACCTTCGCGCTCGCCCAGAATGGCGATCGGCGGGCTGTGCAGCTGTTGCTTGGAGCGGTCGAGATAGTTGACGAACTCGACGAGGCCGCCCTCGTAATGCATGGTCACGGTCTTGGGCTCGACGCCGCGCGCGTCGGTCAAGGTCATGGTGACGCCGGAATTGAGGAAGGCGAGCTCGCGAATGCGGTGCTCGAGCGTCGCGAAGTCGAACTCGACCTTGGTGAAGGTCCCGGTACTCGGCAGGAAGGTGATCTCCGTGCCGGTCTTGCGGCCATTGCGCTTGCCATCTTCCGGCAAGGCGGGCGCCGGACCGACGACGGCGAGCGGGGCGACGGCATTGCCGTGCTCGAAGCGAATGAAATGCTCGAGCCCGCTGCGGAAAATCCGCAGATCCAGCGTCGCGGACAATGCATTGACGACCGAGACGCCGACGCCGTGCAGGCCGCCCGATACCTTGTAGCTATTGTGGTTGAACTTGCCGCCGGCATGGAGCTGGGTCATCACGACCTCGGCCGCCGAGATGCCCTCCTCCTCGTGGATGTCGACCGGAATGCCGCGGCCATTGTCGGTGACCGTCACCGAGCCATCGGCATTGAGGGTCACCGTCACCGTGTCGCAATAGCCGGCGAGCGCCTCGTCGATGGCGTTGTCGACGACCTCGTAGACCATATGGTGGAGGCCGGAGCCGTCATCGGTGTCGCCGATATACATGCCGGGGCGCGCGCGCACGGCATCAAGGCCGCGCAACACGGTGATCGAATCGGCGCGGTAATCCTCGCCGGATGACGGGGCCGGCGGCGGCAGCTCGCTCTGCGGCTGAGGCTGCGGGGAATTGTGGGGACCGGATGGGTTCATCGTGCTCTGCTTCTGAAGATCATCACGCGGCGATCGTCGCGTCGGCGACGCGCAGGAACTGCGCGGCACCGCGCAATTCGGCGAAGAATTCGTCATCGGTGCCGGTCAGCCAGGCCTGGCTGCCGAGCGCCAGCAACTCAGCAAACAACGCGCGGCGACGCTCGCGATCGAGATGCGCGACGATTTCGTCGAGCAGCATGATCGGCGCGACCCCGCGCAAGGCCGCCTGGAGCCTGGCATGGGCAAGCAGGATGGCGATCAGCAGCGCCTTCTGCTCGCCGGTCGAGCAGTGCTCGGCGGCAACCAAAGTGCCGGCGTGGCGCACCGCGAGGTCCGAGCGGTGCGGGCCGCAAGCCGCCCCGCCGCTCTCGGCGTCTTGCCGACGACTCGCCGCGAGACGGGCGCGCAATTCATCCTCGACCGCCAGAGCGGGCTGGTCGTCGAGCGCCGCCTCGACCGTGCCGACCACTGCGAGCGACGCGCTCGGAAAGCCGGCAACGCCCGCGGCGCAGGCACGATCCAATCTGGCGACGACGTCGCGCCGCGCCGCCGCGACGGCGACGCCGTGCCGCGCCATGCTCTCCTCGAGAGCATCGAGCCAGACCGCATCGTACGGCCCCTCGCGCAACAGCTTGCCGCGCTCGCGCAGCGCCTGATCGTAGGCGGCGACGCG
>WNGL01014202.1_pt1 | contig 10912 bp, 9 predicted proteins | sample 5400591 | NCBI WGS metagenome assembly WNGL01 (sample SAMN13153377, study PRJNA577476) | soil metagenome | isolation source: 80 cm soil or saprolite under Garry oak tree replicate 1 | place: USA:California | collected 2016-06-15
CAGGCTACCGGGCGGTGTCGCAGCGACACGTCGGCGTCGAGCATCGGCGCGGCGAGGTAGTTACCAGGCGGGATGGTGGCTGCTCGGCGAGATGGCGTGACGGTGTGACGGGCGTGATGGCGTGATGGCGATGCTGCTCCGCAGACGTACGCCGCCGCACACGTCGGGCATGTGCAAGTGGGTTCGCGCTTGGTGACCGACCGCGCTGAAGCCACGCTACGGGCGGTGTTCCGCGATATGCCGCTGCCGAGAGACGACGGGAGGCGATGCTATCGGCAGGGCGGGAGACGATGCTATTCGCCGGGGATGGTGGCACCACACCGCGGACAGACAGCCGGTGGTTCGCGTTCGGTGAACCGGCCGCACTCCGGACAGACCTGACCCAGCCAGCATGCCGGATCGCCACCCTCGGTCGCGGCCTGGTCGTGTGGCGTTCGTGCCGTTCCCGGTTCCCCGCTGATGGCTGTGGGCTGGTCCTGTGACGGCGCTGGTTCTCTGTCCTCTGGTTCTCTACCTTTGGCTATCGGCTGGTCTCGCTCTCGTTCTGGGTCACCGTCTCCTGGGTCACCGTCTCGTTCTGGGGCTCCGTCTTCGATCGTCTGGCCTTTGCGCAGATGCTGGTCTCGCACTGGCGTTGGTTCTCCGCTTTCCGTTGTGGGCTGGTGCGGCGCTGGTTATGGGTCGGCCTCCTTGGCCGGGTCCTCTGGCAGGTCTGGGTTTCCGTTCTCGATCGCGTGGTGGTTGCGTACTGGTTCTGGTTCGCTGTCCTCAATCACTGGATCACCGGTTTGTCTCGCGCTGCTCTGGTACGTCCCGCTCGCCGCCCGAGCCACTCCGCCTTTTTTGGGCGTAACGAACGGGGACGTCGATTTTCTCCCGGGTTTCAGGATGATCACTGGATCGAGTGATCTTGGGGCTGTTGCGGTCCCGGTGGGTGTTGCCGTTCGCTTGACCAGTATCGCACCTTTGTCGGTGCTGCGTGGGAGAGTGCGGCTATGACTCAGACTCCCAAGCATGTGTCCGCCCGCTGGCCGGACGACACCAGGCCCGCGCTGCCTCTGGTCGGCGACGAGCGGGAAATCCTTGGCGCCTATCTGGACTGGCAACGGCAGACGTTCGAACTCAAGTGCGCCGGCGTGCCAGTGGAACGACTGTCCGATCGTGCGGTGCCGCCGTCCTCGATGAGCCTGCATGGCCTGCTGCGGCACCTGTCCGGTGTGGAACGGTGGTGGTTCCGCGTCCAGTTCGCCGGCGAGGACGTACCGTTGCTGTACTACACGGACGATGATCCCGACCAGGATTTCGACTCGTTGACCGGTGACGTCGCCGAGGCAATCGAGGTGTGGCGGGCGGAGTGTGACCGGTCGCGCGAGATCGTGGCCGCCACGCCGTCGCTGGATGAGACCGGCATACACCGCTGGACTGGCGAACCGGTATCGCTGCGGCGAATCATGGTGCACATGATCGCCGAGTACGCACGCCACGACGGTCACGCCGACATGCTCCGCGAGCGGATCGACGGTGTGACCGGCTATTGACGGTGTGATCGGCTATTGACGGTGTGACCGGCTATTGAGGCGGCCCGTACGGAGTGGTAGTGCTGGAGGTTCTGGTAGGTGAGGCGGATCGTGGGGAACGGTTGCGTTGGTGGACCAGCGGGCTTATCTCGTCGGGCTGACCTGGGTTGGGGTTCCGGGTCACGCATCGCAGGTGAGGGCCGCCTCGCGCTGATGCCTGACCACGAGTGTGTGAGCGGGGTAGGACTGGGCCAACGCGCCCACCTCCAAAGGGTCGGAGGCCAGAGCCAGCCGGTTGGTCGGTTCTGCCCGTGGTTGCCTGGTCCTGGCGTCCGGGGCGGTTGGTGGTCCCGTCGGGGGTGGCCGAGGGGTAGCTACGTAAGTGCGGCGCCTTGACCGGGTACCGCTCCGTGTGACGCGACTGGCCAAGCTGAGCTTTTCGGTACGGGAGTATGTGGTCGACAATGCCGTACGCCAGTGCTTCGTCCGCTGTCAGTACCAGGTCTCGTTCGATGTCCTCCTTGACTTCCGCGGCGCTCTTTCCGGTGTGCTGCGCCAGCGTGGTTTCCAACTGGCGCCTGATGCGCTGGATTTCCGCCGACTGGATCTCCAGGTCGGACACCTGGCCGTGCACGCCGCCCATCTCCGGCTGGTGGATCAGGACCCGGGCGTTGGGCAGGGCGGATCGTTTGCCTGGTGTGCCGGCGGCCAGCAGCACCGCGGCCGCGGACGCGGCCTGGCCGAGGCAGACCGTCTCGATGTCGGGGCGGACGTACTGCATCGTGTCGTAGATGGCCATGAGCGCTGTGTTGGAACCGCCCGGTGAGTTGATGAACATTCTGATCTCCCGGTCCGGGTCGTCTCCTTCCAACCACAGCAACTGGGCCATGATGTCGTTCGCGGACGTGTCGTCGACCTGTGAACCCAGGAAGACGATGCGTTCCTCGAACAGCTTGTTGTACGGCGAGGACTCCCGGACGCCGTAGCTGGTGCGTTCGGTGAAGGACGGCAGCACATACCGTGACCGGGGCATCGTCATGATCGACCTACCGGCACGGGCAGCCCTGCGATGTGGTCGATGAATCCGTACTCCAGCGCCTCCGGCGCGGTGAACCAGCGGTCCCGGTCGCCGTCTTCGACGATGCGGTCCACCGTCTGGCCGGTCTGTGCCGCGGTCAGTTCGGCGACCTGGCGTTTCATCTTGCCGAAGACTTCGGCCTGGATCGCGATGTCCGTTGCCGTGCCGCCGACGCCGGCGTGTGGCTGGTGCATCAGCACCCTTGTGTTGGGCAAGGCATATCGCTTGCCCTGAGTGCCGGATGACAGCAGGAACTGACCCATCGACGCGACCAGGCCGATGCCCCATGTGGCGACATCCGGTTCCACCAACTGCATCGTGTCGTAGATGGCTAGGCCGGCCGTGACCGAACCGCCGGGTGAGTTGATGTAGAAGGTGATGTCGGCATCGGGGTCCTCGGCGGCAAGGAGCAGTAACTGGCCGGTGATGCGGTTGGCGACCTCGTCGTTCACCTCGGTGCCGAGGAACACGATCCGGGATCGCAGCAACTGCTCGAATACCGAGTCGTTCAGGCTGAGTCCGCTGGTCTCGGTGGGCATGGCCGTGTTCCTTCCGCTGTCCGGTGAGGGGAGTGGGGCTGAGACCGAACATAGCGAAGGTCCTGGTGGGACGGTGGTGGAAAGGGCCGATGTTCGCTGAGAGCGGTGTTCGCTCTCAGCGTTGTGGATAACCGAGGGACGCGGTTCTCCGGCCTGGCTGGGCTGGATAAACTCTATGCCACCGCACGTATGGCTGGAGTGACGGCGTCGACGGAGGCGGGTCGTCCGGGCGCCTACGTTTAAGTCCACTGTGGAATAAAGACGCCCGGCCGTATGCGCGACTTGGCAGCGGTGGACATGGCGCACGGCCACACGTCGCAGACCGACGGGCCGATGTCGAGGAGCCGGTGCGGCCAGGTCAAGGAGCCGGTGCGGCCAGTCGAGTGGGTTTGTCCGGATCGCGACAGTCCTGTAGTGCGGGATGGGGAGCGCTCGGACGCGTAGAGATCGGATCTCTAATCTGCCGGCAACCCGGTCGATGATCGTATGCGGATCTCGCATACGGCCGGATTGGCAAGGAAAACACCGGTCACGAGGGGTGCGCGGGGGTTAAGTGAAGAAACTTGCCTTGACCGCTTATGAAAACGTTTACATACTATGACTCTGCTGATCGTGATCACGAGAGGAGATGGGTCCGTGTCCAACGCAGTGTCGCGCGGCACATCGCCGACCGGACGTGCCGTGTTCCGCCGGAGCTGGCCGGTCGTACTGGCGGCCATCGGGTTACTGCTGTACGGGCAGGGCGGTGCGTCGGCCAGTGCACAGCCCGCACACCCGGCGGCGACCCCGGTATTCAACGTGAAGTCGTTCGGTGCCACGGGTAACGGCTCGACCAACGACACGCCGGCGATAAACAAGGCGATCGCGGCGGCCAACAAGGCCGGCGGTGGGATCGTGGAAGTCCCATCCGGTACTTTCAAAGCCGGTGGTTCCATCCACATGATGAGCAACGTCACCATTCAACTGGACAGCGGGTCGACGCTGGCCGGCGCCGGTTCCGGCTACGACGCGCCGGAGGCCAACCCGAACGACAAGTTCCAGGACTTCGGGCACAGCCACTTCCACGACGCGATGATCTGGGGCGACAAGCTCACGAACATCGGGTTCACCGGCTCGGGCACGATCGATGGCGGCGGCCACTTCATCACCGGCAACCCGAAGTCCGGCCAGGCCGACAAGCTCATCTCGCTGACCAGGTGCGACGGCCTGACCCTGAACGGGATCACGCTCAAGCGCGGTGGCCACTTCGCGATTCTCACGAACGACTGCGGCAACATCACGTCCGACCACCTGACCATCGCGACCGCGAGTGACCGGGACGGCTGGAACGTGATCAACGCCCAGCATGTCCACATCACCAACATCACCGACGCCTCCAACGACGACGCGCTGGTGTTCAAGAGCGACTGGGCGCTCGGGCAGACGCTGAACAACGGCGACGTGACCGTCACAGGTGCCCACCTGTCGGCGCAGTGCTGCAACGCGCTGATGTTCGGCTCGGAGACCTGCGGCAACTTCACGAACTACACGTTCACCGACATCACCATCACGCACGCCGGCAAGTCCGGCCTCGGCATGGTGTCGATGGACGGCGCCAACATCTCCAACGTCACCTACAACAACGTGACGATGTCCGGCACGGCGTCGCCGATCATGGCGAAGATCGGCAGCCGGCTGCGGTGCGGCGGCAAGCCGACCGTCGGCAGCATCAGCGACATCCACTACAACGGCGTGACCGGCACCAACGCCGGCGCCTTCAGCCCGACGCTGTGGGGGCGCAGCGGCCACGACATCAGCAACGTGACCTTCACCAACGTCAACCTGACGCTGCCCGGCGGCCACGCGGCGATGTCCACCGGCGTGCCCAGTGACAACGGCGACTACAACCCGAACAGCCTCGGCACGCGGCCGGCCTACGGGTTCTACCTGCACTTTGTCACGGGTGTCTCGTTCATGAACAGTTCCGTGAAGTTCAGCAAGAACGATGGCCGTCCCGCGTTCATCGCGAACTCGGCCGGCCCGGTCCGGTTCGACCACGTCACGGCGCAGAGCGGCAGCGGCAGCCCGTTCGACATCGGGTTCCAGACTGTCAACGGCTTCTGCGTGACGAATTCGACCACCACCACCGGCAGCGCGCTCCGGGCCAACACGACCGGATCCACCCAGTCCTGTTCCGGGTAGCCCGCCCGAACGCCGGCGGCGACGCGATCCAGTGGCGGGCCGGTCGCGTCGCCGCCGGTATTCCGATCAACCGTTCTGTTCGTCCCGCCAGGTGATCCACTCGCGCAACAGGCTCAGGTCGTAGTCCGGGCCGCTCGCGCCGACCGTGTACAGGGTGACGCCGAGATCGCGCAGTTGCGGTCCCAACTCATTCGGGCTGCGTGACACGCCCGCCGACCGCTCGATCTCGGCCGGGTCCCTACCGACGTCCGCGCAGTGCTGGTCAAGGATCGCGACCTTGCGGGCAAAGGTGTCCGGATCGCCGAATCCGTGCCAGATGTCGGCGTGCCCGGCGACCAGTTTCAGCGTCACCTTCTCGCCGCCACCGCCGATGAGCACCGGGATCTTCCTGGTCGGCGGCGGGTTGAGCCGGCCGAGCCGCTTCTCGATCCTGGGCAGTGCCGCACCGAGGTCCTTCAGACGGCCGGCTGCGGTGCCGAACTCGTAGCCGTACTCGTCGTAGTCCCGCTCGAACCAGCCCGAGCCGATGCCGAGGATGAGCCGGCCGTTGCTCATGTGGTCGACCGTGCGGGCCATGTCGGCCAGCAGTTCCGGGTTGCGGTAGCTGTTGCACGTCACCAGCGCGCCGATCTCCACCCGCGAGGTGGTCTCGGCCCACGCACCCAGCATGGTCCAGCATTCGAAGTGTTCGCCGTCCGGTTCGCCGAACAGCGGGTAGAAGTGGTCCCAGTTGAACACGATGTCCGCGCCGAGGTCCTCGGCCCGCGTCAACGTATCGCGGATCTTCGCATAGTCGGCATGTTGGGGCTGGAGCTGGAGGCCCACCCGTAGCCGTCGGTTCGCTGCACTTGTCACGGTTGGCAAGTCTAGTCGTAGGCGGCGATCCGCACGACTCCGGCCACCAGTCGGTCCACATCGGACTCATCGGTGTACGGGCCGATACCGGCACGTACCGCGCCGGTATCGTCGAGTCCGAGATGGGCGGCGCACTCGGCGGCGTAGAACGTGCCGGCGGGCGCGTTCACATTGGACTCCGCCAGGCCCGCGTACACATCGGCGTTGGACACTCCGGCGACGGTGAACAACACGGTCGGGGTGCGGCGTCGGTCGTCGGCGCCGTACAGCGTGACGCCGTCGATTTTCGCGAGGCCCGCGTCCAGCCGGGCGCGCATCCGGTCCTCGTGTTCGGACAACGCCTTCATCGACGTGGTCAGTCGCTCGCGCCGGTCGCCGTCGCCGGGTACCAGGTCGGCGAGGAAGTCGACGGCGGCCGTGGTGCCGGCGAGCAGTTCGTAGGGGAGGGTGCCCAGTTCGAACCGGTCGGGCACGGCGTCGCTGGCGGGCAGCAGCTTGTCCGGGCGCAGCGTCGCCAGCAGGGCGGGTGCGGCAGCGAGCACGCCCAGGTGCGGGCCGAGGAACTTGTACGGCGAGCACGCGTAGAAGTCGGCGCCCAGCGCGGTCACGTCGACGAGGCTGTGCGGGGTCAGGTGCACGCCGTCGACGAACACCAGGGCGCCGACCGCACGGGCGCGCTCGGCGATGGTCGCGGTGTCCGGGCGGCTGCCCAGCAGGTTGGACGCGGCCGTGACCGCGACGAGCCTGGTCCGCTCGGTCAGCAGGCCGGTCACCGCGTCGGCACTCAGTTCGCCGGTGGCCGGGTCGAACTCGGCCCACCGCACCGTGACGCCGGCCGGTGCCGCGGCCTGGACCCACGGGCGGATGTTGGCGTCGTGATCGAGTTTGGTCACGATGATCTCGTCGCCCGGCCGCCAGGTCTTGGCCAGTGTGCGGGACAGGTCGTAGGCCAGGGCGGTCATGCTGCGGCCGAACACGATGCCGCCCGGGTCGGCGCCGAGCAGGTCGGCCATGGCTGCCCGCGCGTCGGTCACCACGCGGTCGGCGCGGCGTTCGGCCGCGGTCACCGTGCCCCGGTTGGCGATCGCGGCGGTCAGCGTCGTGGCGACGGCCGCGCCGACCACGTCCGGGACCTGTGATCCGCCCGGCCCGTCGAAGTGCGCGGCACCCTCGGCGAGCGCGGGAAAGTGGGCTCGTACCTCGGCAACTGGATAGGACACCAGGTCACTCTAGCGATTGACGGTTCACACACAGGTTCGTCGTGAAGGACCCATCCTTGACGACTTATTTCAAGTTCCCAACAATAGTGGGACCTCACCGTCGAGGAGGGAGTTCCCTCGTGACATCAGCCCGACGCCGCCGGATGGCGGGGCTCATCCGATTGCTCGTCATACCCGCGGCCCTCGCCATCGCCCTCGGTACGGCGGCACTGGTGCCGGCCACTGCCAACGCCGCCAACGAGACCGTGAACATCTGGCTGACCAGCACCAACGACTCCGCCGGCCGCAACGTGACGCGTGGCCTGCAACAGCAGGCGCCGATCAGCTTCGCGGCCGGCAACGCCAGCGGTGGCCAGAACATCACGGTCAACGAGAACACCAGGTTCCAGCAGTTCGTCGGCGCGGGCGCGTCGATGACCGACACGGCAGCCTTCCTGCTGGGCAGCAGCGGTGCGCTGTCGGCCACGACCAGGAACGCGACGATGAGCAAGATCTTCGACCCGAACAACGGCATCGGGATCGACTTCCTGCGCAACCCCATGGGCGCGTCCGACCTGGCCCGCTTCAACTACTCCTACGACGACGTGCCGGCCGGCCAGACCGACCCGAACCTCAACAACTTCTCGATCAGCCACGACCTGACCGACATCGTCCCGCTGACCAAACAGGCGCAACAGCTCAACCCGAGCCTGAAGCTGATGATGAACCCGTGGAGCGCGCCGGCCTGGATGAAGGCCGACGACAACTTCGACAGCAACAGCTTCCTGCAGTCGCAGTTCTACGCGGCCTACGCCCAGTACTACGTCAAGACTATCCAGGCCTACGCGGCGCAGGGCCTGCACGTGGACTACACGTCGGCCCAGAACGAGCCGGGCTGCTGCCCCGGCGCGACCTACCCCACGATGGCCTGGAACGGCAACGGCCTCGACTTCTTCACCGTGACCAACCTGCTGCCGGCACTGCACGCGGCCGGCCTGACCACCAAGGTGCTCGCGCTGGACTGGAACTGGAGCAACTACGGCAGCTTCGCGTCGCAGGAGCTCAACGACGCGACGGTCCGCAACGACCCGCTGTTCGGCGGCATCGCATGGCACGGCTACGACGAGGGCAGCGCGGCCGAGCAGACCACCGTGCACAACCAGTTCCCGAACATCGGCACGTTCGACACCGAGCACTCCGGCGGCACCTGGATCGCCAACCAGCAGGCCGAGGACATGTCGAACATCATCGACTACACCCGTAACTGGGGCCAGAGCATGGTCAAGTGGAGCCTGGCCGTCGACCAGAACATGGGTCCGCACAACAGCGGCTGTGGCGTCTGCACCGGCCTGATTACCGTCCACAACGGAGACAGCCGCAGCGGGCAGGTCGACTTCACCATCGAGTACTACGACATGGGCCAGCTCACCAAGTTCGTGAAGCCGGGCGCGTTCCGGATCGACTCGACCGCGAACACCTCGGTGTCCAACGTCGCGTGGCAGAACCCGGACGGCTCCAAGGCTCTCGTCGCCTACAACACCACCGGCAGCGCGCAGACGATGAACGTCAACTGGGGTGGCGAGCACTTCACCTACTCGCTGCCCGCCGCGACGTCGGCCACGTTCACGTGGAGCGGCACGCAGGGCAGCGGCGGTGGTGGCGGAACCGGCGGGACCGGCCAGATCACCGGCATCGGCGGCAAGTGCGTCGACGTGGCGGGCGCGAACTCCGCCGACGGCACCGGAGTGCAGATCTTCACGTGCAACGGCACCTCGGCGCAGTCCTGGACCGTCGGCACCGACGGCACCATCCGTGCGCTGGGCAAGTGCATGGACGTCGCCGCCGCGGGCACTGCCAACGGGACGAAGGTGCAACTGTTCACCTGCAACGGAACCGGCGCCCAGCAGTGGACGCACACCACGTCCAACCAGTTGGTGAATCCGGAGTCCGGCCGATGTCTCGACGCGACCGGCAACAGTTCCGCCGACGGCACACCGCTCCAGATCTGGGACTGCACCGGCGGCAGCAACCAGTCCTGGAACATCCCGACCTGACCGGCGGACTCTCCGCTGGCAGAACCGGTTCCCGGTAGGGCGCACCGGGGGTCGGGCCCCGGCGACGGGGATGACCGTCGCCGGGGCCGCGTCATGCCCGCGTCATGCCCGGGTCACGGCGGTCACATCGGTGATCGCGCGCTGCGGGTCCGGTTCCAGCAGTACCGGTCGGTAGCCGATATCACGGCCGTAGCGCAGGAGAAACTCGGCGACCGGGGACGCGAAGACCGCGATCAGGGTTCGCTGCGCGACCTGGTCGGCATCGGGGGCACCGTGCGCCACCGCGCACGCGGGATCGGTCTCGGCGTGCTGATACGTGGCCATGGCGTCATTCTGGCACCGGACGGTCGTCCGACGGGGGTACTGAGCATGGCCGATCGGCCGGTAGGCAGAATGGCCGAGCACTGTCGCCATGAATCATTGGGAGGTTTCGTGACGCAGCAGAGGGAGAACGGGGCTGGGGACACCGAGCAGGCCGGGGGGACACCACGTCACGCCGCACCGGACGGTGCGCACCGCCACCCGCTCATCGACCTGACCCGCGACCCGACGCCGGGCAAGGCCGATCACGCCGTACCAGCGGAGGACATCGACGAGGAGTAGTCACACCCCGCGTGGGGCCGTTACGCGGCCCCACGCGCGGCCGGTGGCAGATCACGGTGATCGGCGGCCGGCCAGTCCCTGGGCCGCGCGCCCAGTTCGGCCAGTTCGTCGACCTGGAGCCGGCACCACGGCGAGATCGGCTCCAGATCGGTGAGACCGACTCGGCCGACCAGGTCGTCCCACGGCGTCCAGCGGGTGGCCGCGACCTCGGCCGGATCGGGATTCGGCTCGTCGTCGGTGTGCGCGAGGAACACCGGGCACATCTCGTTCTCCACGACACCGTCGGCCATCACCGCCCGGTAGCGGAACCGGGGCAGGACCAGGCTCAGCCCGGTCGCGGTGACGCCGAGTTCGTCCCGCAGCCGGCGGCCGACCGCGTCGGCCAGGTCCTCGCCCGGCGCCGGATGCCCGCAGCAGCTATTCGTCCACACGCCCGGCCAGGTCTTCTTGGCGAACGCCCGCTGGCTCAGCAGCAGGCGGGATGAGGTCGAGTCGAACAGGTAGCAGGAGAACGCCAGGTGCAGCGGAGTGTCGGCATGGTGCACGGTCGCCTTGTCAGCCGCCCCGATCGAGTTGCCCGCCGCGTCGAGCAGGATCACGTGTTCCACGGGCACCAGTATGAGACATATTCAAAACCTCGCCCGCGAACCCTCCTGCCTCGGTTGAGCCGCTCGGCGGGCACGGCGCCGGGCTCGTTTGAATGCCTCAATGGTCACCGGCAGGCGAAGTTGCGGCGGTAGTCGTTGGGCGCCACGCCGACCACCCGGTGGAAGTGGTGGCGCAGCAGTGCTGCGGTGCCGAAACCGGCGGCGTCGGCGATGTCGTCCACGCCGAGCCGGGTCTCCTCGAGCAGCCTGCGGGCGTGCAGCACGCGCTGCATGGTCAG
>WNGL01010118.1_pt1 | contig 10911 bp, 8 predicted proteins | sample 5400591 | NCBI WGS metagenome assembly WNGL01 (sample SAMN13153377, study PRJNA577476) | soil metagenome | isolation source: 80 cm soil or saprolite under Garry oak tree replicate 1 | place: USA:California | collected 2016-06-15
GCGCACTCCTTATCTTCGTAGAAGAGCACATGTTTTGCTGCTAACTTCCGTTACTGACGCATTTATCGCACTCTAACGGTTACGCAAAGTCAAGCAAACTGCCTTAAGAGTCTGACAAACTTTTCTTGTATACTTATAGTACTTGTTGCGTTATTATCTTTGCCATTCATGCGTCGAAATGCATGTATGCATAGATGAGGCCACTTTGAGAAAGATGGTGTATCCGAGACAGAAGCCCTGAATACCCCCCATAATCGGGCTCTCATCTGGCATAAAGAAATAAACTCGAAATCGGAGGCTCATCTTTATGGACAACGTACCCAACAAGAAATCCCCTACCCGTCGTCTCACGATCCTCTATATTTGTGCGCTTAGCACGGTTGCACTGTTAGCGATTCTCGGCCAGATCGTGATTCAGGTCGCGATCCAACAGCAGGGGAGCGATGCATTAGTGATCAACATAGCCGGGCGACAGAGGATGCTCAGCCAGAAAATCAGCAAAGCAGCACTCGTTATTGAGTACACCACTGATTCTGCAGTGCGCAAGGTACGCACAGGAGAACTCCGGCAAGCCGTGGCCCTGTGGGAAAGCTCGCAACAAGGTTTGCAGCATGGCGATGCACAACTGGGCCTGCCTGGCAACAATAGTGACGAGATCAAGAATCTGTTTAGCGTGATCGAGCCGAACTATCAAGCAATGCTGGGTGCCGCCAATAGCATCCTCTCGGTGGTTAATCAGGAGCAATCAGGAGTGAACCAGCAGGTCACTCTTGGACCGTTCGTGCAAACGATTCTCGCCCAGGAGGCTAGCTTCCTCGTGGGAATGAACCAGATCGTTTCCCAGTACCAAAAGGAGGCAGAGGCTCGGGTGGCAACGCTGAGAACAACTGAACTGATCTTGATCGGGATTACACTGTCCGTCTTACTTCTGGAAGGGTCATTCGTGTTCCGACCAACCGCCTACAAACTCAACCAAACAATAGCAGAGATCATTGCACTGGAGCGTTCCAATGCCGAACAGAAGTACCAGCTCGAAGCAGGCATCCAGTTAATTTTGCAAACACATGTGCAAACGGCCAATGGAAACTTCAGTGCGCGCGCTCCCTTGACAGAGGATCATGTCTTATGGCAAATTGCTTACTCACTCAATAACTTACTTGCTCGACTCCAGCGCTTGAGCCAGGCTGATATTGAACTCCATCAGACGAAGTTGAACGCAGCACGAATAGTAGGATCGCTTCAGGCTCAAGCGAATTATGTCCAGAGTGAGCTTGGGATGATTCAGACAGAGACAGAACGCCTGGTTGGAGCGCTGCGTGACGCCAAGCAGAAAGATCGCCCCATTTTGGCTCCACCGAGTCGTACCCTGCTGAAGCCACTTTATAACGAACTGGGTGGTAACTATCTTCAACCTGCCTTACCTCAAGGAAAAAGGTAAGCAGGGAGAGACTTGCTCAACCGAGAAGGAATAATGTATTTCATAAAAGCCGGGAGGGGACAAGACCCGTGTCACAACAATCAGTTTCTCTACTTCAATTAGAAAATCTCTCAAACGTCCAAACAGCGATCCAGGAGCAATACGGCTCTTCCTTACTGGATCATGAAAAGATTTTTGCTGAAGCACGTGGGTACTTGCAAGTGCTTCAGCAAGAGTGCGGACCATCCAGCGTCCATCCAGAGCGGTTTGCAGAGATCCAAACACAGATCGAACGCACCGGAACATATGAGCACACTTCTGAAGAGCTGGTGTATGGAGCAAAGGTTGCCTGGCGCAATAATACACACTGCATCGGACGACTACAGTGGAAATCTCTCCTGGTGCGCGATATGCGTCACCTCACACATGCCCAGGACGTCTTCGAGGCGATCATTGAGCACATCCACGCTGCAACGAACAAAGGAAAAATGAGGCCGATGATCACCATTTTTGCCCCACAAAAGCCACATCAGTTGGGAATACGCATTTGGAATCCGCAGTACATTCGCTACGCAGGCTACCGACAGGCAGATGGCTCCATCATTGGTGACCCTCTCCATGTAGAACTGACCGAAGCGATCCATCGACTGGGTTGGAATGGTGCAAGAGGTACGCCTTTCGATGTTCTTCCCCTGGTCATTCAGATGCCGGATCAGCCTCCCAAGGTGTTTGAACTGCCATCTGAAGCCGTTCTTGAGGTTCCCATAAGTCATCCTGTCTACCCCTGGTTCGCTGAGTTGGGACTCAAGTGGCACGCTCTTCCGGCTATCTCCAATATGCGCATGGAGATTGGAGGAATTTCCTACACCGCTGCACCTTTTAATGGCTGGTACATGGGTGCCGAGATTGGAGCGCGCAACCTGGGAGATGTTGATCGTTACAATATGCTCCCCGTGGTCGCTAAGAAAATGGGGCTCGATACTCGCTCCGATCGTTCGCTTTGGAAAGATCAAGCGCTGGTCGAATTGAACATAGCTGTATTGGACTCTTTTGCAAAGCAAGGAGTCACTATCGTAGACCACCATACCGCCACCCGACAATTTATCCGTCACGAGGAGTTGGAAAGTCAAGCTGGACGAACGGTGCCAGCGCATTGGGTCTGGATAGTACCGCCAATTTCCGGCTCAGCAACTCCTGTCTTCCACCTTACCCACTATAAGAATACGAAACTCAAACCAAACTTTTTTTATCAGCCAGCCCCCTGGCAGGAACCACTTCAAGGGTTCGGCTGTCCGGTATAGAGAGTAGCAGATAGTTGCTGTATGTTTGGTGTGAATGAGATACTTGCTTACTCACACCAGACGTTATTATCCATTTATCTCGCATAATGAGGTAATAGTAGTATGCGTATTCGGCTTTCATGGATCTTGCAGCCTGGTTCAAATATCATTGCACGCGCACTTTTCAGTGCTATCAGCACTGGTATCAGCCTGGGAGTAATGGCAACTGCTGCCGTCCTGACGAACTCACGTTTTGTGTTCCCCTCACTCGGTCCCACAGCCTTTCTCTTCTTCACCACACCAACAGCGCCAAGCGCCTCTCCCCGCAATACAGTGCTTGGCCACGGGATTGGTGTATGCGCGGGGTATTTCAGTCTTGTCGTGACTGGTCTAACGCTGGCGGGGCCAGCACTTATCTTTGGTGTGACGTGGCGGCATGTTATCGCTGCCGGGCTCTCACTGGCACTCACTGCGGGCTTCATGGTGCTGCTAAGTGTACCTCACCCACCTGCTGGGGCAACGACGCTGCTTATCTCCCTGGGTATCATGTCAAAACCCTCGCAACTTGGTGTGCTCATGCTTGCTGTCGGGGCACTGACACTTCAGGCTATCATCATCAATCGTTTCCTGGGCATCCCTTTTCCTCTTTGGAGGCCACTTCCGACCCCGGAAGTGGCCTCCGAAGAGGATCTCATCGATGAGAAAGCAGAAAAGGCTATTAATCCCAACAGTTCTAAAAGAAACACGAAGAGAGTAAGTCACAAGAGAAAGAGGAAAAAAAGTAGGCATTAAGCCCTCTATTGCAGGAAAGCCTCGACAAATGGGTCATTTGTCACATCACATTTCCACGCGTTTCGGTTATGCTTATAACAAATGCAGCCTGGCAAAGTGTACATGTGATGACAGAAAGTGAATTGCATCACACACGTCATGTGCTTGTTTACCTTGACAGTATTGCAGCGGTACGTTAAGCTAAATGTGAGCTTAACTATGCAAAAATACCGTTGTCGTCGGTTTCTTCCGTTCCGCGCGGGTTCTTTAGGAGAGACGGACCTGCGACCAGCGTTTCACAGCAATTTGATTACTGCCGGTTTAATACGTCTATCACAGTATCGTAACAGTGTTTTGTAGAAGCGAGTGGCTTGACATACCTGCATGTAAAAAGTGTTGCCCACACATGGCCCACACGTCATACGTGCCAGTTATGTTACGGTTGTAGGGGTGTAGGAAAGACCCCTGCAAGAAAGTAGGTCGAATGATGGGTGTAGAGATGGAAGACCTACCTGACCAAATGAGCCTGGCAGCACTCGCAGAACGCTGCCAGCGCGAGGTCGCCAACTTTCGTAAAGGTGAGGTCTTTAACGACCGGTACTGCCTTGAAATTTTCTATCGTGCCATTACCAAACAAGATAACGGTGCGTGGGAACTGCTAACACGCAACTTTCGGCGTATGGTGGTGGGCTGGCTGCGCAATCACCCACTGCGGGAAAGCGCCATGCGCTATGAGAGCGAAGAGAATTTTGTCGACCTGGCGTTTACCCGTTTCTGGAGGGCCACACGCAATCAAGCGGTGGTGTTCCATTCGCTGGCAGCCGCTTTGACGTACTTGAAGGCCAGTCTACATGGAGAGCTACAGGATACGATTCGCGCGCATGCGCGCCAGGTGCTCCCATTGCCGGACCCTGGGTCGGGCTTTCCCGAAGAGCCGGCGGCAGAAGAGCAGGATGATGGACGCGACCTGTGGGAAGTGATCGAGAGCTTCTTGCCGACCGAGCGCGAAAAGCGGATTGCCTACCTGATTATTCACTGTGGCCTCAAACCGCGCGAGGTGGTACGCCAGTGCCAGGACGAATTTAGTGATGTGAAGGAAGTGTATCGCTTGCATCGCAATGTGCTTGAACGGCTCTTACGCAATGCCGACCAGATTCGCTGGCGGCTGAGCGACGAGGAAAAATAAAATATCATGCGGACAGCCAGGTTACTCAGAAACAATGCTCTAAAAAACGCAGGTGCATCGTTTATACATCGACACACCTATCGGACGTGTGAGAATTGTAGAGTACCTGGCTGTCGGTCTCTACGTGCCAATTAGAAGCAGTTGAGGAAGAACGAACGATGGACTGTTTACATGACATAGCCCCCAGTGACGAGGAGCTTATTGGTTTTGCCCTCGATGGCGAGGCATTATCGGCGGAGGCCAGCAGCCACCTGGAGCAGTGTGAAACCTGCCAGCGACGACTGGCTCGCTATCAGAGTGCCAATGCATCCCTGGTTTCGCGCTTCTATCGTAGTCAATGTCCCGATGCCGGGCAATTGACGTACTATAGTATTGGTGGCCTATCGCCCGAAGACCGCCAACGCATCGCCAGCCACCTGCTCGATTGCCCGCTGTGTATGGCCGAAGTCGAGGAAGCCCGTCGCTATATGCAGGAGCAGCCCCTCGAGTTTCCAGTCCCTTCGTTTACTCCGTATGCCCTGGTACGCCGCATTTTCGCGACGCGGGTGAAACGCCCGCAACTGCAATTCGTCTTGCGCAGCGATGCGCAGGAAACGTCCTGGCCGCGCCAGTACAAAGCCGAAGCGGTGGATCTTTCATTGCATCTCTCACGTACCAGTAGTGGAGAGCATATGCTGCTGGGCATCTTGACCAGCGTCAATCCCGACGAGGACGTGGAAGCCTTTGCAGGCGTGGCTGCCGAACTTTTCACCGCGCCGCTCCCTGCGACCGCTAATGGCAATTCCGCAAGGACCATGCCGTTGCTGCGCACCCAGGTAGACGACCTGGGCAACGTCGTCTTCAAACCCGTACCCGATGGCGAGTACGTCATGATCATCCATCTGCCAGGCCGCGAAATTATTATTGACGGATTGAACATCGATCACGGGTGACCCATCTCTTTCCTTATAGAGAGGTCCATAGTACTTCCCTGTAAGTTGTGTATTTACTACTCTGCTCAGTGTGGGGAGCGAATCATCGAACATGGACAGCGATTTATTTTTACAACGCTTGCGTGAATTGCCCATAGAAGATGGGCGAGCCTACATTCAGGAACATATCGCAGAGCTAGCCGACCACAAAGCCGTTGGGGAGTTGCTGGCAGATGAAGCGCTCAAGCAACTCTACACCAATCCTGCTGTCTCGCTCAAATTGGCAGAATTGTTGACTTTTTTCGGCGAGTACGTTTCCCATCTCTCATCTCATGCTCTCGGTCTAAAGGCCAAAGGAGACGCTCTCAGAGCTATAGGACTTCACCAGGCAGCGATGGAGTCTCTGGATGCCGCTGGAGAGGAATTTTTACGCCTGGGAGATGAAGGAAACTGGGCCCGTAGCCGTATTACCTGGATTATCTCCTGTGCATGGCTTGGTCGCCTCGAGGAGGCGCTGCAAGAGGCGGCTCGTGCCCGGGGCGTGTTTCAGCGCCTGGGTGAATATTATTGGGCGTGTGTCATCGATAATAACACAGCAGTGATCTTAAAACATGTGGGGCGCTATCAGGAAGAGATCAATCTGTATGACAGAATGCTCGCCATTTATCCAACACTGACAGACCAGAGTGATGCGACTATCAAGCGCGCTATAGCGCTGGCAGAAATGAACAAGGCAATCACTCTCTCCTGGACCGGCGAATTTGGAGAGCCGTATCGTCTTGTGCAGAAGGCCTTGACCACCTTCAGGACTCTTGGAGAAACAAATCTGGCGATAATCGCGGAGAGCAATCTGGCAAATCTCGATTATGCACAGGGGTATTATGGTTCCGCGCTACAACGGTACTACCAGGCTCGCGATAGCCTGGTACAAAACACGATTGATGATCCCTGGTTGCTGGGTATACTCAAGCTCCGTATCGCTAACTGCCTGGTAAAGCTCGATCGAGCGCAGGAATCCTGCCAATTGGCATTTGAGGCAGTGCAGACTTACCGACAGCGGGGTATATCATTGGATACCGGTGAAGCGCTACGCGAATATGCAATCATGCTTGTAGCTGCTGGCAAGTTAGAAGAAGCGATCAAAGCCCTGGATGAGGCCTGGACGCTCTATAGTAAAGGCGGTTTTGCATATCATGCAGCTATCGCCAAACTTCAGCAGGCCGAACTTCTCCTCAAATTGGAATCTCTTGATGCTGCATATGAGCGGGCTCATCTGCTCAAAGAGTATTTTGAAGCGCAAGGCCTGGTAGCGCGTTCTGTACGTGCTAGCCTCGTGATGATCGGTGCCTTGATAAAAAAAGCACGAAAAGCTGATATCAGTAATCAGCAGGCAGTTCTTCTACAGGAAGCCATATTCTTATGTAAGCCAGCATCTTCGCAGGCGCGCCAGCACAACCTGCAAGAGGAGGTCTATCAGAGCCAGTATCTCCTGGGGCAACTTTTTGCTCTTCAGCAAAACTTCACAGAGGCTACAAAGCACTATGAGGCTGCTATTGTTCAGATTGAACGCATGTTGGATGATCTTGTATATGACCTATCGCCTTCATTCTTGCACACTACCTGGATGGTGTATGAAGACATGATCGCCCTATGTTTACAGCAGTCGCAGTTAGAGTGGGCTTTCGGCTATCTTGAACAGGCGCGTTCTATGGCATTACGTCAACACCTCGATAGATCAAAGACGTTACAGGGAAAAAGAGCAGAAGATAAGGAAGCCAAGTCACCTGCCGTGTCACAAGCGAATAGTGCAGCCGTATTGCGTACACAGCAAGAATTAGAGAACTGGCAGAGAAGTTACCGTCGCTACAGTGTTCTACTGGCAGATGGTGAGGCACTCGTGTCTCCTTCTATTGATCGAGCGGTACTCCAGCAAGAACTGAAGCAATGTGAGGCAAAAATAAGTGAATTATTCGAACTTCTCTATCTCTACCAGTCTGGTACTTCTCTCACAGCACATATGAGGAAACACGCAAAGCGTAGTACAAAACAGGTCGATGTCACTCGGTTACGCCAGCACCTCGCTCCTGGGCAATTGTTGCTGGAGTATTTTCTTTACAAAGGGAAACTGGTCATTTTTGCACTTACAGCAGAACAGTTGATGACCCACGAGGTTCCTGATGGTCTAGAGCAATTGGAACGCCTGTTGCCTTTACTCCATATACGTTTACTGCCAACCGAGTTGTCTAGTCGGCAGGAGCACGTGGTTCGTCGTCTCTTGCAGAAACTCTACGATCTCTTAGTAGCTCCGGTGGCATCTTTGTTGCCTCCATCTTCAGGGTATCTGACGATTGTCCCTTATGGGCCGCTCCACAAGCTTCCATTTCATGCGCTCTATGATGGCTCACACTTCCTGATTGAAGATTTTCAGATCAACTACCTGCCTGCAAGCAGCTTGCTGCCACAACTACTCACCCATAAGGATGAGCCTGGTAGAGTGGACCCTCAAGACGGGCAACCGTATCAGAAACCACTCATCTTTGGCTACTCAGGCAATAAGCAGTTGCAGCGCGCGCTCGAAGAGGCAAAGACACTCGCCACCATGCTTGATGGGCGATACTACCTTGAGCATGAAGCCACGATTACTCGTCTGATCGAGCAGGCTCCAGGTAGTCCCATTATTCACCTGGCAACGCATGGTCAGAGCAGGTTAGATGCGCCTAATTTTTCCTCGATACTGCTGGCGGATGGACAACTCAATGCCATTGATGCCTTCAACTTGAACCTGCATGGGTGTGAACTCGTCACGCTGAGCGGCTGCGAAACCGGGTTAGCGCTGAGCGGTGGTGGTGACGAGCAGTTGGGTTTGGGACGAGCATTCCTGGCTGCTGGAGCAACGTCGCTGGTGATGAGCCTGTGGCCCGTGGAGGATAACGCGACCAGTGAGTTGATGCAGCTCTTTTACCAGCGCCTTATGCAAAGAGAAAGCAAGGTACAGGCGCTGCGCATGGCCCAGCGCAATTTGCTTGATCGCACATCTTCAATCTACACACACCCCTATTTCTGGGCATCATTTCGTCTGGTTGGGGATGCTGGACCTCTTATGTTTCAACAGCTGGCATTTTCTTCCCCTGGAACGAAAAGTGAAGCGCTAAAAAAGTAATGCTCTAGCGTTTCATAGTTAGGTGAAAAATCTACTTATACCTTTTCTCCACGCGAGATGGAGAGACATGGAGGTTACAATGGACGACAAACAAGCATCAATGGGCATGGGTATGCTTAGGAAAAATGTAGTATGGTGGTCCCCTAATCAAATCGCTCTGAGATTTTTTTCCTCGCTGCCACCCACTCCCGGCAACAAACAGCCCATTCTCGAATCGTTGCGCCTGGACGACATTAATAATCACCTGGTGCAGAACTATCACGTTACCCTGCAATCCTTTACCGATAAGGATGTCACGCATCCTGTTACAGGAGAGAAAATGGGCGAATCCCAACTGGATGGTGGTGCGGGGGACAAAGAAGGCACACAGGGTGCTGACCACGGTGAGCAGATTCTCACCAGTTCGCTTGGCAAATACCTGTTCCCCACGCCCGATGGCAAGAGCGTAATCATGACGTTTTTCAATTTGGCTCCTACGCAGGCTACTCCTTCGGCATTCAAAAAGCAGGCCGCAATGGAAAAGAATGGAGACGGAGATGATGAAGTAGATCATACTATCAGGATTGTGAACGCGTTCAATACAACCGAGTTCATTACAACTCCCTCTGGGGAACGGATTCCGCTTCCTCCTGCTATGCCCAACTGGTACGGCGGTGGTACCCAGGATGGCATACATGGCTGTCCTTCCTCTCCACCTATGCCTGTAGCGCAAGACGATCCCTGTATCGCCTCTGGTTACAGCCACATCGATCTGCCGTCACTTTCATCGGAGCTGAAAGACAAAGATGGCTCTGGAGTCACAGTCTTTGTCCTCGACACCTTCCCTACAGAAGGTCAACTCAAAAAGGCAGCGGAACTCGCCAATCCACCTGGCGGAGCCAACAGAAATCGGCTGCTGCAAGACATGGTAACGGGCATGCAATTTTCCGACCCTTTCAATGCGGCTGCTCCCGCTATCAACGTGCGTTACCAGAAGTTCACGGCATTGCTGGAGAGTGAGCAGTCTCCGAGAACCGGGAGAGACCTGTACAAGAGACTCTATGGCTTCAAGATGCTGGATCATGGCCTCTTCGTCGCCGGCATCATACGCGATCTCGCACGCGGTGCGAATATCGAGTGTGTACGTATCCTCAATGATTATGGCATTGGCAGAGCCAACGACCTGATACAAGCGCTCGAGAAAATTGTGGGCCGTATGAGTGCCGGGGAAGATTTGCACGGGAAATCGGTACTGATAAACTTGAGCCTGGTTATGACGCCACTCACTAGAGATCTCGGCAAGTTAGGGTTTCGCTATAGAAAGACTACCGCCCTGCGTGAGGCTTTGCACCAGGCGATCATCAGTGCGGTCAATGCTGGTGCGGTCATTGTCTCGGCTGCTGGCAACGACTCAAATTCACTTGAGATGAAAGGGCGTATAGGTCCGCGCTACCCGGCGGACTTCCCAGAAGTCGTTTCGGTCGCTTCTGTCACCAGGAATGAGAAAAAAGCCTCCTCTTTTAGTGATCGCGCAACTTCTTACGAACAGCCGAATGGTATTGCAACCTACGGTGGAGAGCGCGCTAAAGCTGTAAAGCCTCCCACCTCGAAAACATCGCCACCGCCTGTCGCGCCAGAGCCTACCAATTGTATGACCGGCGCAACCCATATCGACGGAGTCATTGGAGTCTACAGTTCTCCTGTCTACCCGAAACTCGATGCCGGGGAACTCGATTCTCACAATCACCATAAACGTATTGGCGGAGACTGCGAGGACTACTACAACGCTCCCAATTCAATCGCCTGGGCCTACTGGTCTGGCACCTCCTTCGCCACACCTGTCATCAGCGCCCTCGTGGCACGCATGCTGGAAGAGAGGGGTGTCGGCTCCCAGATGACCAGCCAGCAGGTCATCGCCAGTATTCAATCGAGCGAAGTCTCTTCTCAAGCCCTGTTTTACAACAAAGAGCTAAAGGCACCCGTCTTTCCGGCGTGTCAGTGCCAGCCGATAGAGTTGAAAGAGGCACCCAGCGTGGGTTCAGCAGTGGCTGTGGTTGAGTAGCGGTCAGGCAGGACGATACGAGAAGGATCGTCCTGCCTGACCGCAGGTACTTCCTTGCAGCTTGCCTGACCGTAGGTAGGACGCAGTCCGTTGACAAGCTGCATAAGGACCCTGGACGCATTCCGTTGGCTGGCTGGATAAGGAT
>WNGL01010120.1_pt1 | contig 10910 bp, 5 predicted proteins | sample 5400591 | NCBI WGS metagenome assembly WNGL01 (sample SAMN13153377, study PRJNA577476) | soil metagenome | isolation source: 80 cm soil or saprolite under Garry oak tree replicate 1 | place: USA:California | collected 2016-06-15
ACCCGCCGGTCGCGTCATCCGCCGCGACGCCAGCGCCGGCCTCGAGGTAATAGACCATGCCGGGCAGTCCCCCCTTGAGCTTCGAATACTCGCGGACGGGAATGCCGGGGATCGAGATGACGCGCTGCTGCAGCCCGTCGAAATCAATCTGCACGTTGACGGGCGGCCGCGGAAAACGATCCGCCGGGTTCGGCTGCGCGTTCGGATTCTGTGGCGCCTCACCCGCCGTCGTGCTCGTATCCGGTGTCGTGTCCGCCGGCGCCGTGCCGCGGCCGCCACGTCCGCTGCGGCCGCCCTGGCCGCCGGACTCGCCGCGTCCCGGCGCGAAGGTGACGCCCGTGTCTTCGTCGCTCTCCGGCAGCAACGGGCTCACCTCGCCCTTCTTGAGCACCGCGAGATACAGACCAAAGTTCTCGTTGTGGTCGTACGACGTCATGTCGAGCCACTGCGACTTCAACCCGAAATCCGTCGACGCAAAGAACCAGAGGTACTTGCCGCTCGCGTCGAACACCGGCCAGACCGCATCGGCCAGCCCGTCGGTGACCTGCTTTGCCTCGCCCGTCTCGACGTTGGTGATGAAGATCGCGTGATAGAGCGTGTTCAGATGGCTCGAGTAGGCCACCCATTTCGAGTCCGGACTCCAGACGGGATTCTCCGTTCTCGTCGGGACCATCCACGGATCCTGTCCGACGATTTTCGCCTTGCCGCTCTCGACGTCCATCACCCACACTTTCAGGTTCGTGTCGGTGTAGACGATCTTCTTCGAGTCGGGCGACCACGCGGGCGCGTAGTAGTGCGTCGGATGATCGAGCGCAATCTCGCGCGGTGGTGTCAGGCCGTCCTGCGATTCGATGACGAGCTTGTACTCTCCCGACTTGTCGCTGAAATACGAGACGTACTTACCGTCTTGTGACCACGCGGGATCGCGCTCGGCGGACGCGCTCGAGTGCGACAGGTTGCGCACGTCTCCCTTCTCGGCGGGGATCGTAAAAATCTCTCCGCGTGATTCGACGACAACGCGCTTGCCGGTGGGAGAGAGGCCGAGATTGGTCATCCGCGCGGTGACATCCTCCCAGCGCGGCATCATCCACGGGAAGTCTCCGTTCGCCGTGATCGGCACGACCTTCGTCTTCCCCGTTTTAGGATCGAGCTCATGGATAACGCCCGCCTGTTCGAACACGATGGCGGCGCCGTTCGAATCGATGGTCTTCACGTCGAAGTCGGTAAACTTCGTCACCTGCGCCAGCGTCTTGCCCTTCGCGTCGAACGACCAGACGTTCGAGACACCATCGCGGTCCGAGAGGAAGTAGACGGTGTCGCCGGCCCAGACCGGATCCATGTCCTTCGAATCCGTCCAGGGCGGCGAGACGAGGTCGTACGTCTTCAGATCGACGATCCAGATCGGACGGTTCTGTCCGCCGCGATAGTTGCGGCGCTCCTCGTCCCAGGAGTTGTTCATGCGATACGCGACGTGCGTGCCGTCGGGAGAGATCTTTCCCTGGTAGGCGCGGGGAAGGGCCATCGGCTCTTCGACGCCGCCGTGCGCCGGCACCGTCCAGAAGCGCGGGGCGCCGCTCGGCGCGGCCGTCGCGCGCGTCGAGGCGAAGACAATCGACGCGCCGTCGGGCGTCCATCCCTCAACCGTGTCGGGACCGGGATGCCACGTCAGCCGCTTGGGCTCCCCGCCTTCGGCGGGGACGACGTAGACGTCCACGTTACCGGCGTACTCGCCGCTGAACGCGATCCACTTGCCGTCGGGGGAAAAATGTGGGTTCGTCGTCTGCCCCTGGAAACTGGTGAGGCGTCGCGCCATCCCGCCGCTGCGATCCACGGTCCAGATGTTGTTGGCGTAGGCAAATGCGATCTGCGTCGCGCTCACCGTCGGCATGCGCAGCAGCCTGGTCGGTTCGCCATCGGCCGCGGGCCTGCCGGCAAACGCGATCGCCGCCATCGCGACGGCCGCGCACAGAATCTTTGTGGTCTTCATCGAATCCTCCAGCAAGGGCGGCGATGGTACCATCTTTCTTGCCATGAAGCGTCTGCGCCGCGTGCTCGTCGTGCTGGGCATCCTGACCCTTGTCGCGTACGTTGCGGCCGCCGGATGGCTCGTCACGAACGAGAGTACGCTGCTGTTCGCGGGCGGACGGCCGCTCGGCAATCTGCGCCCTGCGACCCCGTTCGAGATCGTGGCGATGCCGGACGCGTCGGGTCCGCGCCGGGTGCTTTGGCTCATCCGCGCCGCGACGGACGCAGACCGCAGGCCATGGATCATCTTTCTGCACGGCAACGACGCCAACGTGGCGAGCCGTCTCAACATCCTTCACTACGAACGCCTGCGGGCGCTCGGTGCCAATGTGGCGGCGCCGGAATACCGTGGCTTCGGCGGCGTCGACGGCGTGCCGAGCGAGCCGGGACTGGACGCGGACGCCCGCGCGGGCTATGACTACCTGCGCGGCACGCTGCAGGTCGCGCCGCGGCGGATCGTCATCTACGGCTGGTCGCTGGGGTCGGCGGTGGCGGTCGATCTGGCGTCGAACGTCGACGAGGGGGCGGTCATTCTCGAAGGTGCGCCGGCGTCGATCGCGGCGATCGGACAGCAGCGCTATCCCTACTTTCCCATCCGGCTGCTGATTCGCAACCCGTTCGACTCCATCCTCAAGATCGAGAGGATCCGCGCGCCGATGCTGTTCCTGCACAGCCCGGAGGACGCGATCATTCCGATCGGCGAAGGACGCCGGCTGTTCGAGGCCGCGACGGCGCCGAAGCAGTGGGTGGAAGTCACGGGCGGGCACGTCTACGCCGTCGAAAGAGATCCGCGGTTCTTCGGCGCCATCCAGACATTTCTCCGGACCCAGCGTCTGCTCCCATGACGGCCGAGCGGGACGCGCACATGATCACCGTCAACGGCATCTCCGCCGGCATGCGCAGCGTCGGGTGACGGATGCCGCTGCAGATCACGCCGGCGCTGTCGATCGACGATTCGGAGCTCGAGGAGCGCTTCGTCCGCGCGTCGGGCCCCGGTGGCCAGCATGTGAACAAAGTCTCGACCGCCGTACAGCTGCGATTCGATGCCGCGCAGTCGCACGCGCTGTCGGATGACGTCCGTACGCGGCTGTACGCGCTCGCGGGCAATCGGGTGACAGACGAAGGCGTGCTGGTGATCGACGCGCGCGCGCATCGAACGCAGGTGCAGAACCGCGAAGACGCGCGGGCGCGGCTCGCAGATTTGATCCGCCGCGCCCTCGTCAGGCCGAAGCGCCGCCGCAAAACGCGCCCTGGCGTGGCTGCGAAGCAGCGGCGACTGGAGTCGAAAAAGCGCCGATCCGAAACCAAACGCGGCCGCGGCAAGCTTCGCGGAGACGAGTGACCATACCGCAACTCCCAACTCCCAACTCCCAATTCCCGGAATTGGGAGTTATCGCCGCTGTTTGAACCGGTCGGCCACTTCGCGAATCCATTCGTCGCGCTCATCCGTCCCAGGCTCGGGCGCGGACAGCAGAAGCGTCGCGAGCGCGTCCGGCGCCGCGGCGGCGGCGCCAAGCCGCACGACCGGCACGCCGCTGACGTCAGCGACTGCACTCAGCCCTGCGCTCCAACGGACCGGGATCGCGGACGCCAGTGCGAACATCGCGTTCGCCGCGAGCGCTGTCTGGCGATCGGTGCGCACCGCGTCGAGCGTCACAGCAATTCGGAACGCCGGCGCCTCCGGCGCGGGACTCGCGGCCCGCGCGCGGGCGAATGCGTCGCGCACCGCGGCCGCGGCGTCGCGCCGTAGCCCGCCGTCCACCCGAACGAGCTTCCCCGGGTTATCCGTGTACTGCTCGTCGAACTTGTCCTTCAGGAACTCATAAATCCACGTGCGCGGCGCCAGCCCGGCGGCGGCGCCGGCGAGAAACGCGAGCTCGCGCGGATCCGCGACGGCGCCGGGGTTCTCGCAGCCGGCCTCCATGACGAATACGTCCTTGCCCAGCTCGCGCGCGAGCGCCAGCAGTCGAACGGTCGCGACGATCGACGCGTGGCCCATGTCGGGGAATCCGCCGTTGGCATAAAGCGACAGTCCGATCGCGTCCGCGCCGGCGATCCAGAGAGGCAGATCGAAGCCCGCCAGCCCCGGCCGGCCTTTCGCCAGCTTTTCCGCCTCGAATCCGCTGAACTGCAGAATGAACGGGACGTCGGCGCGGCCGCTCACCTCATGCCACACGGCACGGCAGCGGCGATACGCGTCGGTGAACCAGTCGTCCAGAGACCGCACGAAATCGGTATACGCCGCCTGCGGCGCGCCGAAGCGATCGTCGCGCTCGCTGATCGGCAGCGGTACTCGGTCGATCGCGGCGAACGACGTGCCGTATGCGTGGTTCACGGCGTCGAGCGTTCGCCACCGCGTGACGAGCCAGCGATGCCACAGCCGGTCGGCCTCCGGGGTGTATTGCGTCAGCTCGTAGCGATCCGTGCGCGTGTCGTACTGCAGGAAGCCGCCGCGCTCCGATGCGAACGGCTCGACGAACGGACCGAGCGTGAATCCGATCAGATTCGGCAGGCGGCCGTAGTGCGCGGCGTAGTACCGCGTCTCGTCGATCATCCATTCCGTGTATCCCGCGCGCCCCGCGGTGGTCAGAAAAAAATCGGCGGTCCGGCGCCCATCAGGCAGGCGCCCGGGCTCGGTCAGGATGTGTCCGTAGAGATAATTCTCGCGCGCGCCGTGCGTATCGGGAGGATAGGCCGCATCGATCCTCGAAAAAATCACGTTGAGGCGACGCTGTCCCGCTTCCGCGACGATCGCGTCGAGCATCGCGACCGCCATGCGGTTCTCCCACACGTGCGCCGGAGGGACGATGCTGATGACGCCGGCGCCCTGTTGGGAGGCGACGCGGACCAGGGCGCGGGCTTCCTCCACATCCTTGATGAAGTCGAAATGGACGACGAAACCGGGGACCGGAGGCGGCGTGCCGGCGGCGACGGCCGGCGAGGCGAGAGCCAGCGCAAATGCGGCGGTGCAGGCGACGCGCATCGATCAGGTCGTCGGCTTGAGACGGCGGCCCGTCGCGACGCTCAGGCCGGCTGTGGCTGTGAATCTCGCGCCGTTCTGATCCAGCCGCGAGATCGTCCGGCCTAGACTGCCGGTCGCCGTCACGCTCGGCGACAGCTTGAAATAGATCCCACCCGAGACGTCCGTCCGCGACGGACTCAGATCCGCCAGGTCGGTCGTGGTCAGCGTTCGCGTGGTGTGTGAATAGGTCACCGTCCCCGCGAGTGTGACGCGCTCGTGCAGGGTGTGTTCGACCGCGCCGCCGAGCGACGTGGCGCCCCGCGTAAAGTACGCGCCGGTGGCATACACCCGCGTGGCGTCGCGATCGATTTCAACGCTGATCGGGAACGCAAAATTCACGCGAGACAATCCCAGCGTCGTGTCCGAGACGGCGCTCTCGCTGAGGACTTCCAGCGTCGGCGCAACGGCGACGCCGATGGCGTGCTCGCCGGGATCGATCAGCCGCAGTTTGGCGACGAAGTACGAATCACCGAGACCCGAGATGTTGAAGCCGTCCGAATAACTCGCACGGTAGTACGGCAGGCTTGCGCCCAGCTGAACGCCGTTGAGCACGCCGACCGACACGTCCGCGGCCGGTCCCTCGGTCTCACCGCCGTCGAGCGACGTCCACCGTCCGATCGAAACGCCGAGGTTGAGACGGCCCGGCTCGAGGGTATCGGCATCGTCCAGCCATGAAGCGAGGACAATCCCGGCGATGGGAAGTGCCGTCCGACCCGCTGTGCCGGTGGTCTTCGGCTTGTTCGTCTGAGGCGTCCGCGGCGTGCGCGGAGGCCGGTGTGACTGGCTCTGTCCCTGCGCGTGCGCCGGCGCGGCCATGAGTGAAACGCACGCGCAAATCAACGCGAGGCGGTAACGTCGCATCAGCATCAGTGACCTCGAATGTGTATCAGCCGTCGAATGCGGATCCCACCATAGACGAGAAGCAGCGTCAGCGACGCGGCCGTCCCGAACGCGACGATCAAAGAGGACGAGATGACGCTCACGAGATCGAGTATCACGAGGCCGCGGTTCGAGCCAGAGACCTCGACGGTATGGTGACCCTTCGGGAGGAGCAGCGCCGCGCTTCGGTCCTGCGAGCCGACGTCAAGCGTGATCTGCCCGTCGAGCACCGCAGCGTTCGGCTTTCGATCGAGCAAGGCCAGCGCGCGGCTGTCGGAATCGTACTCGAAGCGCAGACGGCCCCGCGGCGCGTCGGCATTCTCGAGCGTTCCGTTCATGAGCAGCATCTGGGGCCTGAATCCGCTCAGATCGAACAGCCGCAGCCACGGCCGGTATGTCGACACGACATGCCGGCCGGCGGGCACGAGCACGAAGCCCGGACGCCAGTACGGCCACTGCGCGCCTTCGAGATAGAAATCGTGCAGGCTGGCTGGGACCGCGAGCTCGATCGGTTCGGGTGTGTCGATCGTCCACGAGAGCCCCTCGGAGGAGGCCCTCGCGCGATCGGCGAACGCCGAGGCGATCGACTCCAGATCCGCGGGACGGACGGTCGAATCTCCATAGAGCGCCACGCGCGGACCCGCCGAGCGCGCCGCCTTGACCGCCCCGAGCAGCTCCGTACCGGTCGCCGCAGCGAGCGGCAGATGCGTCGCCTCGATGCGGCGATCCGGGATGACGTTGATGTCGAACATGAAGCGCCGATCCGGCGGCAGCAACGCGCGATAGCGCGCCGCGAGACGCTCGTACCGGCGCGGCGAGTCCGTCCACGCGACCGCCGGGTCCTCGACCTGCAGCGTGACGTCGTAGTCGTGGAGGAGCCGGACGATCGCCGTCGAATCGACGCCGGAGTCGGCGCCGACCTGCGGATGCTCCAGGCTGTCGATCGCCGTCACGATGACTTCGCGGCCGCCCTCCGCCCAGGGCCGAAGCGCCGCGAGGAAATCGCGATGCCATCCCTCGACCAGACCGCGGCGATAGGCGAGCCATGTCGTCCATCCCCGCGGGTCCCGTTTCCACCAGTGCCGCGACGAACGGTCGAACAGACCGGCGGGATCGAATCCGTGCGCCGCCTGGAAGGCCGCGCGCACGTCGGCGTTCATCGGCACCGAGCGCGCGGGATCGTCGCCGTTCGCCACGCCGTCGAAATTGAGCTCCGCGAGATTGACGCCGTCCCAGTGCCAGCGGCCGACGAGGTCGTTCAGAAACTGGAGCACCGCGGCGCGGCAGGCCGGATTCTCCAGGTTCATCGCCAGCCGCCACGACGGATACGCCTGCCCGGCCGCCGGCACCTCGCGCCATTCCGGATGATGCAGCCAGAATGCGCGACTCACCTGAGGGAACTCGAACCAGGCGTAGACGAGCAGACCGTTCGCATGCGCGACCCGCAGCAGCCGGTCGTAGTCGTACGTGTAGTTGGGATCGAACTCCCACGCCGCCGCGTAGATGATCCTGACGCCGAGTCGGCGCCACGCGGGCGCGAGCCGTTCGATGTCGACGCCGGGGCGTAGTCCGGGATCGAAGTAGAGCTCGATCCCGGCGCGGCGCGCGAGCCGCACACGACCGAACGACTCGAAGGCATGGTCGACGAGGAAGGGGTACCGGCTCGTCCCATCCGGCGTGTAGGGATCGAATTGCGCCGCGAGATACAGCACCCGTCCGGATCCCGCCGGGACGGACGCGGTGACGGGCGTGCCGGTCCCGCGGTCGACGTCGAGCGACACGGCGCCGCGCGGCAGGCGGAAGGCCTCGATCGCCGCCAGCGGACGCCACCGCACGCGCGTCTCGGGGGTGAGAGTGTCGCCAATGTTGCCCGCCGTCGCGATCTGTCCCGTGTAGGCGATGCCGAGCGCCTCGCTGAGCTTTGAACGGCCGTCGGTAATGAGCGCCCCGCCGCCGCGGACAAACGCGGCCACAGCCGACACTTCGTCGCCAGTCAGGGCACGCGCCAAAGCCACCGGCGCCACGACCACGTCGCGCGACGAGGTCAGCCGCCGGAGGTCGCCGTGCGCCAGCAGTCGCGTCGGCACGCCGTACGCGCCAAACGCACGCCGGAAGCTCTCCTGATCGTTCGACGCGTCAGCCGACGCCGCGGGATCCCAGAGCAGGGCGACCGTCAGCGGGAGCGATGGCGACAAGGGCAGCGGGCTGTGGAGGCGGATGCGATTCCACGCGCGCCGGCCAAGACCTTGGGCCCAGCCGACCGGTCCCACGGGCGCGGGTGGCGGCTCGACACGGCCGCGCGCGACAAGGATTTCGCCGGGTCCGGGGCGGAGCGTTGGCGCGGCCTCTCCGGAGCGGCGACCGGACGAGAAACGCTCATGCGTGATCGACCCGTCGGAACCAACGACAAACTCGTCGAGATACTCGTCGTTCAGCGTGACGGTTCCTTGCGCGCCGGCGGTGAGGACGAGACGGCTGCCGGCGGCCACACGCGCGGGAAAATCGCGCAGTGAGATGTAGCGGTACCCGAGCGCCGTGACCCCGCGGAGCACGTCTCCAAACGCACGCGGATCGAGAAAATCATGGACGTAGCCGGATGCGACGGCATCCCGGACGACGAGCAGGGCTCGCGCGTTGGCGACCAGCACAGCCGGATCGGGATTGGCGCCCGGCAGGTACCCGAGATTCTCGGGCACCACCTGCGTCCCGCGCACGTCGACGGTCGGATACGGGAAGAACTGCTGTGTGCCCTGCAGCTCGATCGTCAGCGGCCGCTCGTAGATCGTCGAGAAGACCTTCGCGACCTCGTCATAGTCCAGCATCGAAGCCGTGTAATGCGGCATCTCCCAGGCGACGGGGAACACGTCGTTCCGGAAGCATTCATCGATCGCGGTGGCGAGCTTGTCGCGGACGAGCTGCGCGGAGTCGTCGGCGCGCGGACGGCTCTGCTCGGCATCCCAGAATTCGAAATCATCCGGTGTCACGCCGTGGTACTGGTGCGTCGCGCCATGCAGAACAATCGTGCCGCCGTCGTGTACTGCGTCGTGCAGCGCGGCCACGAGCGCAGGTCGATCCGAGAGCGTCACTTCCCTGCCGCTCGACGGGTCCCGAAAGATCGGCACGATCCCAATCTGAAACGGGATCCCCTCGGAGGTGAAGGCGCGGACCGCGCGCCGCACGAGATCGGGATCGTCCTCGGGGGTCACATCCTCGAGCCGCATCAGCGCGCGCAGGTCGGCGGCATGCGCGACGCCGAGCATGTCGTGCAGGATGTCGCAGAAGGCGAGATAGCGATCCTGCTCGTCGACGTACGCGAACGGCACGTCCGCGACGGCCCAGAAGGCGCCCACCTGGATGATGTAGGGCAGCTCGCGGCCGTCGGGATCGACGGCGACCGCGTGCACGACGGCGCGCGGATCGAGGACGGTCAGCCGCGCGAGGTCGCCGGTGCCCTTCCCGAGCAGCGTCTCTTTGTACTTCACGTGCCGGAAGCGGCTTTCGCGCAGGTACCCGTCGATCCGCAGCCCACGGCGGGCCGCCTCTGGCGGATCCAGCAGCCGGTCGAGCTGATTTCCGATCCAGACGATCGTGGTCTGCCGCGCGCGCGCGTCGCGAATCATCGCGTCGGGCAGCGGCGCGCTCTCCGCGCCCGCCGTCACGAACACGGCGTCATACCCGGCCATCCCGCCGGCGCGATAGTCCTCGACGGCAAGCCGCGTCCCGGTATACCCGAAATGTCCGAGAAGGTTGGCAATGTGGATCGCGTCGATCAATCCCTCGCGATGCTGAATCGACGTCCCGTCGTACAGAATGAGCGCGCGCTTCTGCAGCGCCGGCGCGGCCGACGCCACCGGCGTCAACACGAGCCAGACCGCGATGCCCCAGACCCACTTCATGGCTCGAGCACCCGGGGCGTCTCGGCGAATCGCTCGGTCTTGACCCACACCCGGCGCCGCCCGAACACGTCGTCTAGAAACGCGAAGGCGATGACGGGGATCCACAACTGGCAATACGTGAAGTAGCCGGCGACGACGAGCAGCAGGTTGACCAGCGAATCTTCGCCGGGCTCGCGCGACAGCGCGATCGTGACTTCCAGCACGAAGAGCGAGAACGCGAGGAGCCAGATCTCGGAATACGGGCCCAGCGCGCGGATTGAGACCAGCCCGAGGGCGGCCAGCACGAACAGCACGTCGGAGATCGCGATCGCGGCAAAGACGACATAGTAGATCGCGAGCGTGTAGAGGAGTTCCAGCGCGACGATCCGCGGCCGCAGATGGAGCAGGCGGCGGAGATGTTTCGCGAGCACGTAGTTGTGCCCGCGCGCCCAGCGCCGGCGCTGCCGGAACCAGATCCCCAGCCGCTCGGGCTCCTGCTCCCACGTGACGGCGGCGGGGACGAACTCGATGCGGCGTCCGGTTTCGTAGATGCGGATGCTCAGTTCCGCGTCCTCGGTCAGCGCGTCCGGATCCCAGCCGCCCGCCTGCTCGAGCGCCTGACGGCGGATCACGAAGTTCGTCCCGGGCAGCGTCGTGACGCCAAGAAGCGCGCACCGCCCCGCCTGCACGATCCACTGAAAGGCCACCGACTCGATATTGACGAAACGGGTCAGTAGATTCCGGCGGCGATTAATCGTGCGGAACTTGCCGACGGCAGCCGCGAGACGGACATCGCTGACGAGAGCGGACACCAGCCGGCGCAGGGACGCCGGTTCGGGCCGGTTGTCCGCGTCGTAAATCGCGATCAGGTCGTGGCGCAGCAACGCGAAGGCGCGGTTCAGTGCGGAGGCCTTGCCCTGCCCCGCCTCCGCGGCAGGCACCTTCAGACAGCGGACACGCGGATCGGTTGCGGCGATGTCCGCCACGATCGCATCGGTCCCGTCCGTGCTCCCATCGTCCACGATGGTAATGTCGATGCGGTCGCGTGGATAATCGAGGGCCCGGAGCGCATCGATGGTGCTCGCGATCACGCGCGCCTCATTGCGGGC
>WNGL01029915.1_pt1 | contig 10910 bp, 5 predicted proteins | sample 5400591 | NCBI WGS metagenome assembly WNGL01 (sample SAMN13153377, study PRJNA577476) | soil metagenome | isolation source: 80 cm soil or saprolite under Garry oak tree replicate 1 | place: USA:California | collected 2016-06-15
TGCCACGAGCGGCGTCTGCACGACGTTGCCGGCCAGGGTGCCGTCATTGCCGAGACTGCCGTTGTAGAAGCCGGCGGTGACGGTGCGGTCTTCGGCACACCCCGTGGTCGCGTTGCCGGGTGCGGTGACAGCGGTGCAGACCAGTTCCACCACCGTGGCCACCGGAGTCGCCACCGTCGTGCCCGAACCGGTGCTGTTGCTGCCGTCGCCATAGGTCGAACCACCGGCGAGCGCGGTGACATCGCCCGCGTGCTGCGCGATGGCGCTGCCGCCACTGGTCAGTCCGGTGCCGTACGCACCGGTCGGGGCCGCGACCGGGCTGCTGACGATCGTCCCCGAGAGAACCGAACCCGGCGCCCTGGCGAACGAGTCGCCAGTGGCCACGGCCGTCGCGTCGGAACCGTTGGGCGCGGTGACCCGGCCACCGGACGTGTGCGCCGACGTGGCCTGCCCGAGCACCGAAGCGGCGTTGGTGTTGACGATCGCCGGCAGCGCGGTCGGGACGTTCGCCACCGTGCCGGCCAGCCTGCCGTCGGTGCCGTCGGTGGTGTCCTTGCCGTTGTCGGTCACCGCCTGCGAGGTGCAGGACGAGGACGTCGACGTGCCACCGACGGCCAGCGCGGTGCCGCCGGCACCGACCGGGATAGCTGATCGCTGGTCGGCGATCGTGCCCGCGATGGTGCCGTTCTTGCCGCTGGTGTCGATGTCACCGCCACCGGTCGCGGCCTGCGTCACGGTTCCGCTCGTCGCGGCATCGTTCCCGACGGCGACGGCGTTGTTGGCCGCCTGCAGGGGAACGAGATTCTGCGAGCGGATCACGTTGCCCTGCAACGTCTGCCCGGTGCCGTCACTCGTGACCGGTGTCGGCGCGGCATAGTCCTGGCCGGCGTCGCCACTCGCGGTGGCCGGCGCCAGGACGCCGACCTGGTTGTTGACGGCCTGAAGCGGAACCCCGACCTCGGCTACGGTCTTCGTGCCGGCCAACGACTGCGTGGCCCCGTTCACCTGATCGGGCGTGCCGTTCAGGACCTGAACACGGCCGCCGTCATTCGGCAGGTCGACATCGCCCAGCGGCGTGTTGGCGGTGTTGTTCTTGGCTTGGATCGGCACGTCAGCCAGCGGGGCGGGTGCCGTCCCCGCCTGCGGCGTGTTCACCAAGCCGTCGATTCCGACCGGCTTCGCGTCGGGATGGACATTGTCCTGGGCCGAGGCGATTCCCGTACCCAGCATGAACAACCCACCAGTGACAAGCGCGGTCTGCAGACCGCGTTTTGCCCAGGTGTGCATTCCATTTCTCCTTCGTGTATGTCCCTTGCGGGTTCGATCCGACGACCTGAAAACCCGTCGGACGGATGGGAATCAACACGCACGGCCGAGGCCGTGCATGGAAATCAGTCGGGCGTGACGCCAGGCTGACGGCCCGACGCGACCGGAACATGTGCGCCACTGCCGGACAGGACGCCCACCGATGCCACGCAAGACAGATCCGACCCGCAGGACACGGTCCGGGACAACACATCGCCGGACCGGGACGAGCCGGCATTCCCAGCGCTGCCGGGGCCAGCCGGAACCGTCCAGGACCGGCACGGCGGGCAGCCAGGCTTGAGCGAAAGCGCCGAACTGGTCTCATGCCGGGCGCCGATACCGGATGCCACAAGCGATTCGGAAGGCATGACGGTACCGATCCGCGGCCGGGGCGCACTGGACACGACGGTCGTCGCGTGCGTAAGGCCGTGTCGAGACGAGGGTCCACTGCCGCCGCGCGAACGCGGCAAAGCGACCACGGCCGGCGATGTCGCCGCAACAATACGAGCCGGCTCGGCCGCCACTTCGTGTCCACCGACCCCGGTGCTCGCGGCGACCAGCGGACCAGTGACCAGTCGATCGGTGACCAGCCGGGACAGCAGGGCGGGCGTCGAGACCACGGTGTCCCCGACAGTCCCCGTTGTGGCGCTTGCCGAGTTGACGGCAGCACCCAGTAGCGGCTGTCCGATGCCGGGCAGCGTGTCCGCCGAAGCGGAGACCGAGGAAATCAACCACGTCGCCAGCGTCGTCAAGAACGCACCAGCAAGGACGAACAACACACGGAGCAGTAGCCGCGCCACGCGCCCACGCACCGTTGTCGCCATGTCCATTGTTGAAGCGCCTCTCGATTTTGCGGCGGATCGCCCCTGATGCGTAAGGCTTACACAGCAGCGACGGAAAATCCCTGCCCAACGTGGCGTAAACCACCATCGTGTGACTAGCCTCGCCACCTGCAAGGTGATCGCTACGAAACCAGGAAACCAACAGTGAGCGTTGGCATGTGAGTCGCCAGTAACGGAGCTTTGTGCAGGTCGGAAGGAACCCACGACATCGGAACCCGGACAAAGTGGATCGTTTCCGTAGCGAATCGGAGTAGATACGGAGCATCACCGAAGTCGATCATTGTCATCGAGCGAGTGAATATTCGCCACCAACCGGGGAAATCTGGACCACCTACCGCGAGCTCGGCAGGACGGTTCGGCCCTCTTTCACACGACGAACCCGGCGGTGGTCGCAGCCACCGCCGGGTTCGCCCGCCACGGAAGTCCGGTTGGACGTGCCGCCCCAGCCGCACCGGCTGCGGAACAGCGGCCAGCGCAGCGATAGCGGCAATCCGCAAGTATCGGGCTCGGATCTTGCCCATCAGGTACTCCGTCATCTGGCGGTGACGGCAGGGCGGTCGACGCGGTTCCACGCCACGCCGACCGCCCCTTGGAAGCCAGCGACCGCTGGTCACACGACCCGCGATCACGAAATCAGAAAGGAGGACAGGCCGGCACTGCGCCACTCCTGTTGTCCGCAGCTCACACCGTGTACCTCCAATCCGATCGCTCCCCGATTGCCTCACCCCGGTATTGGATTGGCAAAACATTTGTATCACGCGAGCCACTCAAAACCGCCAGGGTAATCGGGTGATTCGTCGACTGTCACCCGAGCACACCAGAACCCCAGTTCGGTCCGGATTGAAAACTCTTTCATCACCCATTGACACAACACCCCCACACCCGGTGCAGGGACGAATCGCCATCGTGCGGGCACGCAGCGTGAGATTGACCGAGCCGGTGACCGCGAGAAGTCACGAGTGGTGTGGGATCGACCAGCCATCGGCCAGTTCTTGTGGGATGTCCAACGCGGTGGACTGTCCGTTGGTGAGCTGGCGGACGTTGACGGTGAGCAGCAGGTGGGCGGCCTTGTCCAGGACCTTGCGGGCCAGCGCGCTGTCGTCCTCGGCCCGTGCGAACAGCCGCATGAGCTTGACACCGGTGGACACGACACGTCCCCAGACACGGGAGTCGGGCACCTGAAGGTAGTCGGCGACCTCCGTATTGACCACCTTGCGGACCATGGCCGGGACGATCGAGTCGAACGCCTTGCCGGGCATGAGTTCCCGGTACAGTGCGACCAGACCGCCGGTCAGCAGGATGCCATCGGGGGACGGAGCGTAGCCGGCCTCGACAAGGGAGTCGTTGAGCACCGTGGCCTGGTCGAAAGTTTCGGGCATGGTGTCGGCCCGGATACCCAGCAGTGCCCCGGCCACCCGCCACACATGGTAGTAGTCCTCGGCTTCCTGCTCGGTGACCTCGACACCGATCCGGCGCATGCCCTTGACCACCTGCACCGAGAAAATCAGCAGGGCACCCAGCAGATCCTGCTGGCAGATCGGCACACCGTCGGCCGCGACATCCCACTGACCGGACTCGATGATGAAATGCCGGACCGCGGCATGGATCAGACGGGTCTTCTGGATGGCCGGGATGAAACCGCCGCCACCACCAAACGGGTTGGCAGCCATCAGGTTCAGCACGAACTGGGAGGTCTCGGACAGCCGCCGGTGCGGGTGTTCCAGCCGGTGGGTCAGACACAGCACCCGGGATGGCCGCGGCTGGGCGTAACAGTTCACCATCGCCCCGAAGGACAGCACCGACGCGACATACATGCCGTCATCGAGGAAGAACTCGTGGGCGCGAGCGACCCGGTGTATGTCTGTCCAGTCGGGCGGCTTGTCGGTCTCGAGCAGGTATTGTCGGACCCTGGGCGGTAAATTCTCGGGAATGGGCTGATCATTGGCGCGTAACTCGTCCAGAACGAGGTTCACGGCGTCGACCTCACCGGTGGCGACCATTTCACTGATCACCGCATCGGCCAGCGGGTCACCCTCGAACTTCAGCGATGCCAACATTTCTGCGTCCATACGGGCGAGTATCTCGACGCCGGGATCCCGACCGTAAGCACCATTGGGGTGCCCGTCCACACGAACAGGTATGACATCAGTATGCGCTGACGCTGTCGCACTGTGAAGAAGAGTGCCCGGTTGCTCTCTTGCCCTTACCACTGTTCCTTGCCACCGACCAGCAAACGCTGACCGCGTTACATTCTCCGAATGACCGTGACGCATCCGGGAGAGCTGTCCGGCCTTGACCTGTACGAGGTGTGGATCAGTGCGACAACGCTGACCGACCGGTTCGACCCGTTGATCGACGCCACACGGCCTGGGGGTACGGCAACTGGACGCCGCCCGGACGGCCAACCGGGAACTCATCGCCAACCTGAACAGGAGGGCCCAGTCGAACTAACCACAGTGGACGCTCAGGCTGGCCATGGTGCCCCGGCCCTTCTACGCTCGGGCGGCGACGCGGACGCGGTTCACGTCCCGCTGGCTCACCCCGAACGCGGCGTTGGAGCGCTGTCTGGACCCGTGCTGCACGGATGATGAAGGTATGGCCCTTCGGAGTCGCTGCGGAGGGAGGCTCCAAACCGCCTCATGCCGTCAACCATCGAGCCAGTCGCTGTGGACCTGTCCGTGGGCGTGGCCTAGGCAGTTCCACAGGAAATGCGGATGGGCGCAGCCAGCCAGGTAGGCCAGCAGTGCCGTGTCATCCCGCGCGGTGGTGTTCGGGTCGGCGCTGGGATTGTTGAGAGCGTGGAACATCTCAGCGCCCACAGCGCCGGCATCGACCTGGATGGCGCGGGCGGTGCTGGTGTTCCCGGTGAGCACGGCGGCGACGGCGGCGACGTAGGTGCGACGCAGGATGGGCCAGCAGGTGTCGACGTTGCCGCGCCAGGGGCCATGCAGTGCCTCGAAGGCGGCCATCTCGCGGCGCAGCAGTGGCCACGCGGTAGGGCAGTCGTTGCGGCACCGCCCGGTGAGTTGGCGCCCAGCCTCGCTCAGTGCTGTCGCCACCGGGCGTGGGCCAAAGCGGAGGGTGAGACCGCCGGACCACAGCCCCTCGCCGGTGGTCGGGTACAGCCCGCACAGCACGCAGTCCTGCCCCGGTGCCACGGGCGAGTTCAGGGCGATGCCGTCGAACCACAACGCGTGGCGGCCGGTCAACGCCATCCACGCCATGGTGGCGGGTATCAACCACGCGTTCCACACTTCGCCATGGGCCTCGGGCGTGCACCCGAACTTGATCATGGCGATGGCGCAGGCCGCGTACAGCGCTTTGTCGTGTGTGCTCATCGCGCTGAGCCAGAAATTGCTGATCTCGCCGGTGAGGGCGTCGGCGCGCGTGTCGGTCAGATCGTCCAGTACCCGGCACATCAACAGCGCGGCGAGACTGGTCTCCTGCCACAACTCGTCGTCCGGGGGAACGTGCCAGAACAGGCAGTCCATCAGCTGCAACATCGCATAGGTGGGCAGGTCTAGCTGGGTGGCCGAGCTCAACGGGAGTGTCCCGGCGGCGTGGCGGCCCAGCCAGTACTCGTCCACGCACCGCTTGTAGGCGGCGAACAGGCCCACGACCAGGGCGCGGGCGCCGTTAACGCTGAACCGGGCCGCGAGGCTGTCCCGCGCATTCCCCGCGAGCGAGTCGATGACGCGCCGGTACTCGTAAAAGGTCAGAATGTCGTCCTCGTACCGCACCCGCAGCCCGAGATCCCGGTCTGTGTCGTTGAGTCCGCGGGTCCATACCCAACCGCCGGTTAGCACGCAGTCCAACTCCCGGCGGTACGGCCAGACCTTTACCGCGAGCGGGCGGCCGTCGCTGCGCCGCCACGTGTAGTCGCCCGGCTGGCGTGCCGGCGCGTCCGGGAGGCAGGCGCACAGGGCGCAGCCGCACGATTGGCCGTCAGAACGGGCTGGCTGGTCACCGTGATCGGCGCGCGTGCGCCACGCTGCCTCCAACAGCTCACAGGTGTGCCGGCACAGCGCGATGTCAGTGCGGATGGCGGGGAACGCCGTCCCGAGCGCTTCCAGGTGCTCGGCGAGTTCCCGCAGCCGGCGCGCGGCCGGCTCGTCCGGCTCCCGACAGGCATGGGGCGTCGTGCCCAGCACGGACGGAACCGGGAACAGCGCGGCGGCGTGCAGGGAAGAACTGGCCGTGTCCAGCCGCGCCCACACGGCCTGTTCCGCCTTCCGCAATGCTGGGGCAGCAGGCTGACGATGGGCCCGGACCAACTCCGCGAGGCGCTCGGCCGTGGCCAGCGGCTGCCTGCTGGCCAAGCCACCAATGTGCGCCGATCCAGTGGTCTTGATCGGCGCGGGCATTTCTACCTCCGACGCAAGATTGGGCCAGCGCGCAGAACGTCAGCATAACTACCCAGTAGACGCTATGCCGATTTATGCCACTAGCTCAACCGGTGTCGCCCGGTCGGGTGAACGCTCACGTTATTCGGCTCTGGCACGGGACGATTGAATCGGTCACGGTGGGTAGTTTCCCTTATGCCGCTTGGAGGTGAGTCAGCGGCGGGAATCTCACCCGCCGCTGCTCTCAGAACCCGGCGTGACAGTCTCCCGTCACCGGGTTCCCACTGTCGAACCAGTAGGCATCGCACCGTGCTTCCAGTGAGCAAACATCCCCGGAAACGCTGACGCTATCTCCGCCAACTTCCGGCGAGCCTTTCCCTTGGCACATCGCAATCGCCTGTATTTCCGCATCGCCCACTTCACCAGGAAGGGGTTGATCCAACCCGACACGATGGGATTGACCATCGCGGCGAGTTCCCGAAAACTCAGACTGGTCCAGCACCCAGCTTCCACTGCCGGATGACCCGCGCCATCGACGACGCGACACCGTCCTGGTGCTGAACCGGCGCTACAAGCCACCGTTTCACATACAGCACAACCCATGTGAAAGTGGCTCTGTCCCACTTTCCGTGAAGCGTCATCGCTACGTTGCAGGTGAGGGGTGGCGGGCGCAACTCGCGACCAGGGGTTTCACGGAAAGTGGGACAGAGCCGTCAGTCGACATGAACGCAACCTTGCCCACCGACGAACCCAGGACACCACACATCCGCGCGGCGGATGGCGTGTCCATCACGGTCGTATGCGGAACCTGTCCTTGTATTGTCCGGCGACCGTCCATTCCGGTCGGCCCGCGTGCTCGGATAATGGGCGGGATGCACCGGCGATGCGACGGAGGTCGGGGTGCAAGACGATCAGCGGATCTCGATCACGCCGATGTCCGCCGGGTTGGCCGCCGGCATCGACGACGTCAACCGCCGGCTGCGGGCCGTGCTTGCACGCGGCGGCGGTTTCCGGCGCCGGGTGCTGTCGCGGACGTGGGCGCCACCACGTGTGCCGTGTGTCGGCCGCGACGACGAACTGGATGACCTGACCGCACTTCTCGCGGCCGGGCGGCGGCACGTGTGCGTGTTCGGCCCGCACGGCATCGGCACGACCACGCTGCTCTACGAGGCGGCTTCGCGCGGCATCCTGGCCGCCGACACCGTGTCCGACTGCGACGGCGTCCTCTGGCCCGGCAGGGTATTCCGATTCGCCGACGACCTGCTGCGCGAATTGTTCGCAGGCTGCTACCACGTGAAGCCGGACACGGTCGTGCCCGATGACACGGTACGGCACCTGCTGCGGCCGATTCGCGCGCTCGTCGTGCTGGATGGCATGTCCCTGTCCGGGGACGAACTGCGTGCGGTGGTCGAGACGATGCCCGACAGCAGGTTCGTGATCACCGCGACCGAACCGGGGTTCGGGCACGTGCTGCCGGTCGGCGGCCTGTCCTGCGACAACGGCGTCCGGCTGGTGACCGACAGACTCGGCGAACCCCTGGCCGACGACGACATGCGGCATCTGACTGCGGTCTGGGAGGACTACGACGGGCATCCCGGCCGGCTGGCGGCGTTGGCCGCATACCTGCGGACCGCCGGCACCCGCGGCATCGCCGCCCGTGTCCCCGCTCGCGCGGAACTGCCGCTGATCGTGCCGCGCGTGATCGCCGGCCTGGACCCGTCGCCCCGTGCGGTGCTCGCGGTGCTCGCCGCGCTGCCGGACGCCGAGTGGGGCGCCACGCTGCTGACGTCGCTCAGTGATACGGCCGAGCGACCGGGTGCACGCCGATTGGCCGAACGGCAGCTGGCGTCCGGGCACCACGGGCGGTATCGGTTGGCACCGCACCTGTCCGACTGTCTGCCGACAGATCTCCCGATCCCGATCGTCGAGCTCGCGACCCGGCTGACCGTGTGGCTGCACGAGACAGCACGCCCCGGCACGGCGGCCGACGAGACCGACGTGATCGAGCGGACCCTGGAAGCGACACTGGCCGCGGAGCAGCACCTGGCCGCAATGGTGTTGGCCAGGGCGGCATCGGACGTGATCATGAACTCGGCCAACTGGTCGGCGTGGCGCCGGATTCTGCGGCGGGGGCTGCGTGCCGCGCACGCCGTGGGTTCGGTGCCGGACGAGCTGTATTTCACGTACGGCCTTGCCGCGTGGGCAACGGCCAACCGGCGCACCGACGAGGCCATCCGGTTGCTGGAGCTGGTGATCGGCGCCCGCAGGGAGAACGACAAGCAGAACGACGAGACCCACGCGAGCGACCAGGCCGTCGCGCTGCGGGAGCGGATCGAGGAGGCCGCGTCCGAGCGGGCCGACGCCGTCGTGTCCGTGGCCGCACCCGGCCTCGTCGCCCGGCTGACGCCGGACGCGTTCCGGACCGCCAGGATGCGGATCGGCCAACTTCCCGGTGTGCAGCCGTTCCTCCGGTTCGCGGCCGAAAACCCGGTCGTGGTCAGGATCGGGATCGGCCTTGTCACGGCGGTCTGTGCCGTGGTGGTGGCGTTGACGGCCTTCCACCAGTCCCCCACCGGCCCGTCACAGGCCGACCCGGGTCACGGTACCGCCGACCCACTGACGGCCACCGGGACCGCGCCACTCATCCCAGGAGCGACTCCCAGGCCCGGCGGGCGAAGCCCGGCCGGGGCACCGAACCAGGCGGCCGTGCCGGTCGGGTCACCGGTCGGCGGGTCGCAGCCCAACGGCATAAGTGCCGCGGCGACCTCCGGCGGCACCGTGGGCGGCACCGTGGGCGGCACCGTGGGCGGCACTGCGGCGACACAACCATCGCCACCGGCCGATCACGTCGACATCGACGCCACCGACACCGACTGCGGCCCGCTCTGGATCTCCGGGAAGTCCTTCGATCCCAGGCAGATCCAGCACTTACGCCTGTCCGCGGGGCCGTACACCCTGACCAACCACGATCTGGGAATCAATCTCGGCTTCGAAGTCACCGATGACCAAAGGGTGCTGTATAAGTCGTCCCTGGAAGGCACGCTCACCGGCAACGGCACGTCCCGACTCGGGATCCACGGAACGCCGATCCAACTCGACACCACGGACATCGACTACGAGACCGCCGGTGTCGGCGGCATAGCCCAGGTCACGGACCGCCACCACATCTACAAGCTGCTTCCGGGCGCCTACTACGTCGTGACCGCCAACGGCGGCGCCTCCGCTCCCTTCACCATCTACTACTTCACCGTCACCAACGACCGCCACGTCGCCTACGATCACAGCCTGGCCGGCCAGCTCACCGGCGCCGGTGGCACAACCCTTGCCGTGCACGGATTCCCGATCACCGTGGACGTCACCGACGTGGACTACGCCGATACCGGCGTCAACGGCACGTACACGACCGGGGACCGTCGCCATGTCTACAAACTGCTTCCCGGCCACCACTGCGTGGTGGTACTCGTCCAGCGGACGGACTGTTTCGACGTCGGCAACGACGGCCACCTGACCGGCGTCGGTGGCACAACCCTCACCGTGCACGGGTTGCCGGTCACGATCGACGCGAGGAACTCGGGACAGGCCGATTTCTCAGTGGGCGGCGTCGGCACGTTCCTCGCGAACCAACCGAAGACCCTGCGACTACTCCCTCTCCAGGACACAGTGACGTTGCACAACGGCCAGCAGTACGTCTTCCGGATCGACAGTTCCGGCCACTTCGACTACGCCAGCAGTCTGGACAACGTCCTCTCCGGACGCGGGACCTCGTCGCTGGTCATCACGGCGCCGTAGGCCACGCGCTGCCGGTCTCGTAGGCCGACAACGCGGCCGCGTGTTCCGTGACGATCTCGTCGGGCACGGCCAGCCGGATGGGGAGATCGATGATGACCCTTTCGCCGGCGCGAAGTCGGTCCGGCATGGATTCGATCCGATCGACACACTCGGTCACGAAGGTGCGCAGTGCCGCGATCGGCTGGTCGGCGAATCGAGCGGTGATGTCGGCCAGTTGGCGCAGCGCCGGGTTGCCGATGGCGGCCGCGCGCAGGGCAGCCGCCCAGTCGAGGAGTTCCTCGTAGACACCGACCAGACGCTGCCCCAGGTGCACGATCAGGTCCGGGTCACCGGGCTCGGCAGGACGGCCGAACGCGGCGTGCTGCGCGTCGGTCGTGAGCATCCGGTCGAACGAGGCGACGATGCCCCGGAACTGGACACCGCTGACGTGGATCAACCGGAGTGCCTGCTCGTCGGCCAGGTATTCCCGATCACGGGGTGCATAGCCGAGCGTGTGGTCGCGGTGCTTGGCTGCCAGACCGTCGAACCCACGCTGCAGGATCGCCGCGAACAGCAGATACTCCCATGCGGCCGGTCGCTCGGCCAGTAGCGCGGCCACGTCGTCATGACTGTCCGGCACCCCGACACGGTG
>WNGL01010121.1_pt1 | contig 10909 bp, 9 predicted proteins | sample 5400591 | NCBI WGS metagenome assembly WNGL01 (sample SAMN13153377, study PRJNA577476) | soil metagenome | isolation source: 80 cm soil or saprolite under Garry oak tree replicate 1 | place: USA:California | collected 2016-06-15
TCCGGCTCCGGGATCGAGCGCGCCACCGGCTGGCGGCCGGCTCAGCCGCTGAACGGCCAGCGCTGCCTGACCAGGGCTGCCTTCGAGGCGGCCCGGCCGCTCGCGTCCGGCTGGGGGGCAGAGACCGGGCTCACCATCGACCTGCTCCGCAGGGGCATGCGGGTCACCGAGGTCGAGGTCCCGCTCGCGCACCGGGCGACCGGCACGGACTGGCGCTCGCAGCTGCACAGGGCCCGCCAGCTGGCCGATGTCGCGCGGGCGCTGGCCGCCCGGCAGGCCGGCCGGCGGGCGGCGCGCCCGACGAGGGGATGACGGCTCAGGCCGCGGGCCCCGGCGCCCGCGGCGACCGGCAGGCGCGCCCGCGGCGCACGGGACGGCTCGGGCTCGCGGCCAGCGCGGTCAGCATTGCCCTGACGTTTGCCGTGGCGGTATGCGGCCCGTCGGTCATGGAGCCCGCGCTGCCCGGCAGGGCAGGCCAGCCGCCGTGGTTCGTCGCCGTCCGCCCGTCGCCCTACCTGATGGTCGCCATGACGGCTGTCGCGCTCGCAGCAGGGACGGCCGGCCTGGCGCTGACCATGCACGCGGCCCGGCGGGGCTGGTCGGTCCCGCCGCGGTTGGTGCTGGCGGCGGGAATCATCCTGGCGGCCGCACTGGCGCTGGTGCCCCCGATCGGCTCCGCTGACCACCTCAGCTACGCGGCCTACGGGCGGATGGTGACAACGGGACACAATCCCTTCACCACCACCCCAGCCGCCCTGGCCCGGCTCGGCGATCCGGTCGCGCGGGCCGTCCAGGACTGGCGGACGAGCCCGTCGGACTACGGCAGCCTGGCCACCGGCGGCCAGGCCCTGGCCTCGCTGATCGGCGGCACGTCGGTCCGCCTCACCGTATTCGTGCTCTCGCTGCTGAACGTGATCGCGTTCGCGGTGACCGGGCTGCTGCTGCACTGGCTGGCCCGCGGTGACCGGGCCAGGCAGTTCCGCGCGGCGCTGCTGTGGACCGCCAACCCGCTGCTGCTGCAGGTGCTCGTGGCTGGCGCGCACGTGGACAGCCAGGCAATCGTGTTCTGCATCGCCGCCCTGGCGGTTTATGCCGTCGGGATTTATAACGGGCCGCCGCGGGCCAGCCTGGCCCGCCAGGCGCTGGCCGCCGCCGGGGCCGGCGCCCTGATCGGCCTCGGGTTCGCGGTCAAGGTATCGATGGCGCTGGCCGGAGCGGGGCTGGCCATCGGCTGCGTGGTTGCCTGGCGCTGGCGGCATTCGGCTGAGCTGCAGCAGGCGGCGGCCGCCCGCCCGTCGCGCTGGCGGGAGCCAGCGGCGCTGCTCGGCGGCCTGGCGGCCGGATTCGGCGTGACCGCCGGAGCCTCGGTCGCCGTGTGGGGGCCCGGATCGCTGCGCCCGGCGCTGCGGGCCGGGAGTTACGTCTCCATCGGCTCGCCGTGGCGGGCGGTCCGCTCCGCGCTGCGGCTCGTCACCGGCGAGCCAGTCGCCGAGGACGTGGTCAAGGCGGCGGCGATCGTGCTGGCAGTCGCGCTGCTTGTGCTCCTGATGCGATCGGTTCGCGTGCTCGATCCCGGCGTCGGGCCAGGCACCGGGCACGAGTTCCGGCCGGCCGCGCTGCCCGCGGCCGCGGTGTTTGCCGTCGCGTTCGCCTGGCTCCTTGCCTGGCCGTACGTGCTGCCCTGGTATGACGGCCTCGGCTGGGCGCTGCTGGCGCTGCTGCCGTGGTCACGGCTGGACTGGCTGCTGCTTGCCCGCACATCGGCGCTCGCCTTCGGCTACCTGCCCGCCCGTGGGATCGTCATGCCAGCCGGGCTTGGCTGGCTGCGCACCGTGGTCAGGACCGGGGTCACCCCGGTGATCCTGCTCGCCGTTACCGTGGCACTCGTGATGATGCTGTGGCCATGGCGGCAGACGGTGCTCCGACCGCCGGCCGAGGGTGATTCGGCGGGCACCGCGCGTGCCAGAATCTCCGGCCTGCCATCATGAGGGGCATGTCGGATCGCGCTGCCTACCTCGGTCCCGCTGGCACGTTCACCGAGGCCGCGCTCCGCGTGCTCGACGCCGGGGCAGATGCGGAGGCGCTGCCGTGCGCCACCATCCAGGCCACCCTGGACGCGGTCCGGACCGGCGCCGCGCAGCGCGGCGTGGTGCCGATCGAGAACTCGGTGGAGGGAGCGGTGACCGCTACGCTGGACGAGCTCGCCACCGGGCAGGACCTGATCATCCGCGCCGAAGTGCTGCTCCCGGTGACCTTCGCGCTGCTGGCCAGGCCGGGCACGCAGCTTGCCGACATCAAGGTGCTGAGCGGGCACCCGCAGGCGCAGGCGCAATGCAGGCAATGGCTGGCCGCGCACCTGCCCGACGCAGAGTGGCGGCCGGCCTCGTCGAATGCCGAGGCAGCCCGGCAGGCAGCCGAAGGCCAGATCGGCGCCGCGCTGGCCGGCGAGTTCGCCGCCGGAGTGTACGGCCTGGCGGTGCTCGCCCATGACGTCCATGACCGGGCCGGGGCAGTGACCAGGTTCGTCGAGGTCAGCCTGCCCGGCCCGCCGCCCGCGTCAACCGGGGCGGACCGGACTTCGGTGGTCGCGTTCCTTGCCGATGACCACCCGGGCGCGCTGATGGAAATCCTCAGCCAGTTTGCCGTGCGCTGGGTCAACCTGACCCGGATCGAGTCGCGGCCGACCGGCGACGGGCTCGGCAGGTACTGCTTCTTCATCGACTGCGAGGGCCACGTGGCCGAGGCACGGGTCGGCGAGGCGCTGATGGGGCTGCGCAGGGTCTGCAGCGACGTGCGGTTCCTCGGCAGCTACCCGCGGGCCGACGGCGGCCGCACCATGGTCCGGCCCGGAACCGCCGACGCGGACTTCGCCGACGCCGTGACCTGGCTCAGCGGGCTGCGCTGACGCGGCCCGGTCCGTTTCAAATCATGCCTGATTCAGCTGCCGGAGGCCTCGCGATCTTCCGTGCTCACGAACGGGGACCGGCCGGGTGCTCGTCCGCTGCTACAGGTAGGGGCCCGAGCCGCGCGGCTGCTGCTCATCCTGTCCGGGCATCATGCCAGGCGGCATGGCGGGCGAGACGCCGGGCGGCAGTGCCCTGCGCATCTGCTCCAGCTGGGCCCGGGCCGCCATCTGCTGGGCGAAGAGGGTGGTCTGGATCCCGTGGAACAGGCCCTCCAGCCAGCCGACCAGCTGCGCCTGCGCGACTCGCAGCTCGGCCTCGCTTGGCACGTCCCCGTCCGTGAACGGCAGCGACAGCCGGTCCAGCTCCTCGATCAGCTCCGGAGCCAGGCCGTCTTCGAGCTCCTTGATCGAGCTCTGGTGGATCTGCTTCAGCCGGGCCCTGCTCTTCTCGTCTAGCGGCGCTGCCCTGACCTCTTCTAGCAGCTGGCGGATCATGCTGCCGATCCGCATCACCTTGGCCGGCTGCTCAACCATCTCGGTAACAGGGCGCTCCGCGCCTTCCTGGGCGCCGTCGGCCTCGACGGCCGCGCCGTCCGGGCCGACCACTATCACCCTGCCCTGCTGTTCCCGCTCGGAGTTCGTCTGGTCGCTCATATCCCTAGTCTGGCCGAGTATCCGGTCCCGCCGCACCCGGGGCCCGGATTCGCCGCCCGCTGCCGCGGTCGGGCGACTGCGCTGAGTCCTGGCGCGGTGGCAGGCCAGCGGCCTGCGCCCGCCGCCGTGACGTCCGCGGGCGTCTCCGGGCGGCCGGCTCCCTGCCGCCCCCGTGGCTGGCTACGGACCAGGAGGTATCGTGCGCAAATAAGCGCTTAGTAGTGCAGCCCTGGCTGGTCCGGGCGAGACTAGAGCAGTGCGGCCGGGCGGGACATGCGGCCAGGGGACGCATCCCGCGGATCTATCTGCGCGGCAACAGCGCTGGTCAGGCGAGCACAGGCGGAAACGGTGAGGGTGGGACGCAGTGAAAGACACGTGGGCCGCGCGGGAACTGCCGGTGCTGACCGCCGCCGTGGCGCTACTCGAGGAGAGCTACCTGGTCACGGTCAGCGACATCGCCGAGCGGACCGGCCTGGAGCTATCCGACGTGGCCCGCTCGCTGGATGCGCTGGACCCGACCTATGTCGACTTCCGCAAGACAGAAACCGGGGGAGATTCCCGCTTCTGGTACGTGCTCAAGGTGACGCCCGCGGCCCGCGAGGAAGTCGGCCAGTGGCCCGCGCCGGCGAACCTGATCGACCGGCTCGCCGCCGCATTCGGCGAGGCCGCCGAGCGCGACCCGGACCCCGTCCGGCAGGACCAGCTACGGCACGCCTCGGCGCTGCTCGGCGGCCCGGCCAGGGAGGTGGCCGTCCAGGTCGCCGCGAACGTGATGGCTCGCTCGGCCTGGATAAGCTGACCGGCGGTCAGCTCCCGGCATCGACGGGACCGCCCGCGGCGGGAACCATCCGGCAATAGCAGGATGACCTGATCGGCACGTCGGCGTGCGCGCCGGCGATCTTGAGCTGCTGCTCGATGATCCCGGCCAGCTCGTGCTTGCCCAGCCGCTGCAGGCACTCGTGGTAGCCGTGCAGGCTCCACACGTTGCCCGGATGCTGGCAGGCCCTGGCCAGGGTGTCATCAAGGCCAAGATCGGCCCGGTATACCGGCTCGGCTTCCTCGGCCCGGCCCTGCTCAAGCAGCAGTGCACCGTAGGCGTGCCGGGCGGGCTGCATCCAGGCCCACGGCTCGTCTGGCCAACGAACATGGCCCCGTAGATCTTGAAGTGGTAGTTGTGCGCCCGGTACAGCGTGTAGAAGTTCATCGCGCCCTCGCGGGCGAGGAACTTCTCATCGGCCGCGATCGCGGCAGTGTTGGACGACACCACCTGCCGGTAATCCCCGCAGAGCACGTCGAGATGGGTCGGCATGTGCCGGAGGTGACCCGCGTCCGGGACCAGGTCCCTGAGCGAGTCACCGGCCCGCAGCGCGTCCTCGGGGTGCGCGGACATCTCCATGAGATGGATGTACATGTGCAGCACGCCAGGGTGCGCCCGGCCGCCCTCGCTGGTCAGGGCCCGCTCCAGCACTTCCTTGGCCTCGATGGTGCCTGCCCCGGCGGCCGGCTCGCCCGTGACCTGGTCCCAGAGCGCCCATGGGGTGAGGTTCATCAGCGCGTCGGCGAACAGCGCGGCAACGTCGAGGTCGTCCGGATACGCCTGGTAGACGCCTCGCATCGCGGCCGCGTACCCGGCGCTCCAGGCCGAGCAGTCCGCGGCAGGCTCGGCGGACGGGTACCGCGCGGCCAGCGCCTGCACGAGCGCGCGCTCGACGCCCGGCGCCCCGGAAGCGTGACTGGCGGCTGCGGCCGACGCGGCAAACGCGCGGGACACGGACGCCGACAGGTCGACCGGGTCGAAGGCTTCCCACGGCTTGTTGTAGTTCGGGCCGAGAGCGTAGGCCACCCCCAGTACGCAAGGGCGAAGCCCGGGTCGGCGGCGACCGCGCGCTCAAAGCACCGCACTGCCTCTTCGTGGTTGAACGCGTAGCTCCACAGCAGGCCGCGGGTGAACCAGCATCTCGCCGCCGCCGATGAGGTCGACACCTCGCGCGCGTAACCGCCAAGGTCGAAGTATTCAGCCACCAGCAATCCCCTTCCTGGCCTGCCCGGTCAATTACCTGACCTGCCCCGGTCAGCGAACGTGCCAACCCGCCATCTGCCGTGCGTGCCTAACGCAACATTGACGGCTATCCGCACATCTGCGGAGAGTCCGGATCCTCGCGGTTCGCGCTCTACTGCCGCGGCTGGGTGTCGTGGCTAGGCCGTGAGAACTCCGTGAGCGTGCCATCCTCCCGGACCGCCCAGCGCACCCCGGCTACATCACGGAAGGCGAGGAACGCGCCTAGCATGGCTGGGTCTATTGGCGAGCCGGGGGCGGTGGCCTCGGGTCCCGTGCGGTCGAAGGATGCGTCGTGGCCCGGCATCAGCCTGGCCATCGGGTCGGGCTTGCCCATCCGGACCGTGCCAAGCTGCCAGATGACATAGAGGTCGTAGATCGGCTGCATGCTCGTGTTATGCACCTTGGCGCTGAGCCGCCACGGTTGCTGGCCGGCTGCTTCCTGCCCGGGCCCGGCCGCGACCTCGGTGACCGGTGGTATCCGGTCAACTTCGATGAAGATCTGAGCGGCCTGCGCTCGAAGCCGCTCGCCCAGCGACTCCCGCAGTTCTGAGCCCTGTAGCTGGAGCACCTCCGCCATCTTCTTGCTGACCTCTTGCTGATCTCTCAGCTGCTGGGACTGGGCGTTGAACGCCTTGCGGGCGAAGTAGCCGGTGATGATCACGCCGACAGCCAGGATCGCGGTGGCGATTGCGCCTATCCAGGTCGCCACGGTGAGCGGCATGGCGGCAGCATAAGGCGATGAGAGCGGACTGGCCGACCTTGTCAGGAAACATCACGGATGCTGGCCCGGCTGGAGCCCGCCGCCGGCGCCGCCGACCGATCCCAAGGCGGCGATGATGGCTCGTGCTGGCAGCCCTGCGGGAAGCGTGGCGGCATGCTCCGCGGCCTCCCGCCCAGCCCGGTGGTCACGCTCAACCATGCTGTCGCCGTCGCCATGGCCGAAGGCCCGGCCGCCGGACTGGACATGCTCGGCCCGCTGCTGCAGGACCGGCAGATGCGCCGGCACCACCGGCTGCACGCCGTGCGCGCCCACCTGCTCGAGATGGACGGCCGGGTCGAGGAAGCCCGCGCCGCCTATGCCATCGCGGCTCGCCTGACCACCAGCATCCCCGAGCAGCGTTACCTCAACACCAAGGCAGCGCCGCGAGAACCCGTAGGCCCGGCGAGCGTCCCAATCCCGGGATATCACCCCAGATGAGGGCCGACCTGGACGCCGTAGCCCTCGCAGAAAGGACGTCATGTCTGACTCGATCACGCTCAGTTCGGTCGCGATCAACTGCCCCAACGCCGGGGAGCTGGCCGCGTTCTACGCCGACATCACCGGCGGACAGGTCACCTTCGCCGGCCCCGCATGGGCCACCGTCAATGGCCCCGGCGGGCGGATCGACTTCCAAAACGTGCCCGGCTACACCCCGCCCACTTGGCCGGATCCGACCGTGCCGGTCCAGATGCACCTGGACTTCTACGTCGATGACCTGACCGCCACCGAAGCACGCGTGCTCGCAGCCGGGGCGACCAAGTACGGCGTCCAGCCCGCTGTCAGACCTGTCCCCTATCGTGCTGAATTGCCCAGCGGATGGTGACGGAGGCTGATGTGACGGTTGCGGTTCGGGTGAGGGCAGCGGTGACGGGGCATCGTCGCCGCGGTGTGCAGGAGCATGAGCTGGCGCTGGCTTTGCCGCCGGGTCCGGTGAGCGCGCGGCAGATCATCGAGGCGGCGGTGGCCGCTGAGGTGGCGGCGCACCAGGCCCGGGCAGAGGAGGCCGGCCTGGTGCGGGTGCTCACGGAGCAGTCGCTGCTCGATGACCTGGGCCAGGGCGCGGTGCGGATGGGTGATGTCGGGCCGGCCGCACCCGTGGATCTGACGGCGGCGGTCGAGGCGGCATTGCTTGCGTTCGGCGACGGATTCTTCAAGGTCTTCGTCGGCGACCGGGAGGTCGAGGGTTCGGAGCCGGCGGACCTCACGGACGGGGCGGCTGTGCTGTTCCTGCGCCTCGTTCCGCTCGCGGGCGGCTGACGGTCGTGCTGAGCGCCGAGGAGGCATCGGCCCGGCTTGCCTCGCTGCGGGACCCGCAGTGGCGGGCCAAGGCCGCGAGCCGTGTTCGCAAGCTGCGGCGCAAGCTCCGTGATCCGGCGCGGGCGTTCCTGGCCCCCGGGCCGGCCGGTCACGAGTACGCGGCCCTGGAGCGGCACCGGGAGCGCCACCTGGCGGCGGCCCGGCAGCTCGACGAGCTGGCGGACGGCCAGCGCGCGTCGGTCATGGAGGCGCTCCACCCCGGTCTCGGCCTGGCGCTCGCGCGGTGGTGGGTGGCCGCGCAGAGCCGGCCCTACCAGCTGCGGTGGGACCGCAAGGCATTCCGGACCGCGCACGCACCCGGGCTGACTGTGCAGGCCCGGGGCTTTGACCTGGCACGTCTGGTCGACTCGCTCGGGCCGCTGGACGGCGATCCGGTGTGGCTGGCGGGCTGGGGCGGGCACCTGGCGATGACGGACACCGTGTCCTCGCCGGGCTGGCGGTCCATCGGCGCCGTCCTCGCCGCCGCGATCGACCTTGGCGGGCGCTGCGGCGAGGAAACGTTCGCCACGCTCCTGGCCGTCGCGACTGGCGAGCACCCGGTCGGGCTGATGGGCCGCCACGTGATCGTGGCTCTGCTCGGCTCCGCCTGGCCCGAGGGCTGGGATTTCACCGAGCGCCTGCTGCTCGCCGCGCAGCGGCAGGAGGGGCTGCGGCAGGCGATCCTGGAGGCCGCCGACGAGGGCCACCCAGATGCCTTTGACCGCATCGTTGCCATTGTCCTTGACCACAAGCTGCTCAGGTTCGCGGCCACGGTCCGCGCGGCCGGCGTGTGGCTCGGCTTCGGCGCCTCCGTGGCCGACATTCCCCAGGCCGAGGCCAGGGTGCGTACACTCGCGGACTTCCGCGCCAGGCCCGCCGAGCGCGCCAAGGCGCTGGCGGGCGATGACCCATGGAACGCTTACATCGCGCTGTGCGCCCAGGGCATGCGCGATGTGCTGACGACTATCCCAGAGGCACAGGCGCTCACCCGCCACCCCTCGCCTGACATGCGGGCGGCCGCCCTCCGGTACGCCGCCGCGACGACTCTGATGCCGGGTCAGCGCCTGCTGACCCGGGCCCTCGATGATGAGGATGTGCGGGTCGCATCCCTCGCCGCGGCGCTGCTCGGGCGGGACGGCCTGGAGCTCCCCGAGGCCTTCGACGCGCTGACCAGGCTCATCCCGCGGCTGCCTGCCAAGGCGGCCACCATGGATGGCCTGGGCGTCGAGACCGCTGCGGTCAGCATCTCCCAGGCCGATGCCGCTGGCCTGCTGGTGCGCGCGAGGGGGCGGCGGCCCGTCAGCGTGCTGCTGCCGTGGCTGCCGGGCATGAATGCGAGCGGGCGGCTAACCGTCACGGCGCAGATCGCAAAGGAGCAGGCGCTCACTGCCGAACTCCGGGAAGTCCTGGTGCGCCTGCTCGGTGACCGCAGCTCGTATGTGCGGAAGACGGCGATCGAGACGCTCGGCAAGACGCGCCTCGCGCCGTCGGAGGCGCCGGCTATCGAGGCGCTGCTCACGCGCAGCGCGACGGACCTGCGGCGCGGGGCGCTCACCCTGCTCGCTTCCCTGCCGCCAGCCGCCGCCCGCGCGTCGGCCGGCCGGCTGGCTGCCAGTGCCGACAAACGGCAGCATGACGCGGGCGCGGAACTGCTGCGCACGCTCGGTGCCTCCGCCGTGCCTGGCGCTGCCATCCTCCCGGCCACTGGCCTGCCGGATACCAGCAGCACCGGAAGGTCCCGGTCACGCGGTGCCCGGGCAGCCGCGGCGACTGGCAGCGCGCCGATCGAAGACCTGCGGGCCACCCTGGTCGACGCCCGAGCCCGCACGGCCCCGCTGCCCCCGCGGCGGCGGGATCGCCGCCGCAGCTTTGGCGGCGACGCTGCCCGGCAGATCATCGAGGCGATCGACGAGATCGCCCACGAGCACCGGAACACCCCGGTGCGCGAATCGTCGTGGCAGGGCAGCCGCGAGATCCTCTTCGGGGACCTCCGCTGGTTCCCTTCCCCGTTCGCCCGCGTCCGGCCTGCGCCGGGCGCGGCGGACGACGGCCACGGGATGCTGCTCGGCGAGGTGTTCCGCGGATGGTGGGAGGCACGGCCGGCCTCGCTGCGCCGGGAGGATGGGCTCGACGCCCTGCGCGCCTACGTCATGGCTGACCTGGCCCATACGGCATCGCGAGGCGCACGCGGCGACTGGTGGCGCGGCAACCTGCAGGAGCTTATCGGCAGCCGGCGGCCGGCGCTGCGCCAGCCTGCCGCCGTGCAGCACGTCACGAGCTGGCTGGCGGCCGAGCACGCGTCCGGGGCGGTCATCGACGAGTGCCTCGACGCGCTGGAAGCAAGCCTCGCGAAGGTGCCGGGCTCGGTGCTCACCGCGGACCTGGCCGGGCCCAAGGTCACGGCCGGGGGCGCCGGGTTCGTGTACGACATCGCAGACCTGATGTCCTATCGCGACTGGCGCCAGCGCCTGATCGGACATCCGTGGCACGGCCTGCTCGGCGGCCTGCTCTGGACCCGGCCCGGGCTGCTGACCGGCGAGCAGATCAGCCGCTGGTACCGGCTGATGCGATGGGTGGAGCAGCCGCATCCCGGCGCGATACCGGTTCCGGTGGACGAGCGCCTGCTCATCGCCGCCCACGACGCCGGAGCCGCTTCCCAGGACGACGTCATCGCCTCGTTCCTGCACCCGCGATGCACCGTGTTCCGTGACCTCACCCGGCACTGGCGCAGCCAGGCCGAAGCCCGTCACCCCGCCCTCAACGCGATCGCGGACAGGGTCAGGGACCGCCTGGTCGCGGTCGAACTCCAGCGCGGCGACCTGCCGACACCGACCTCACAGGCGGCGCTGAACATCGCAAGCACCTCCGGCGGGATGCTCGTCACCGAGCTGCTCAGAGCGCTCGGGAAGACCCAGCTCACGCGCGGCTGGACGCGCGGATCCGACAGTCGCGACGCCGCGTTCAGCCATCTCATCCGGGTCTGCTTTCCCGCGCCCGCCGACACGGCAGACTCGCTGGCCGCCGCGGCCCGCCAGGCCGGTGTCCCCGGCGCCCGGCTCGTTGACCTCGCCGTGTACGCCCCGCAGTGGGCGCCGCTCGTCGAGCAGGCGCTGGGCTGGCCGGGGCTCACCGACGGCGTGCTCTGGCTGCACGCCCACACCAAGGACGAGCACTGGAGCGTCGATGCGGAGCTGCGAGAATCCTGGGCGGCGATGACCGCCGAGCGGACGCGGCT
>WNGL01010124.1_pt1 | contig 10908 bp, 11 predicted proteins | sample 5400591 | NCBI WGS metagenome assembly WNGL01 (sample SAMN13153377, study PRJNA577476) | soil metagenome | isolation source: 80 cm soil or saprolite under Garry oak tree replicate 1 | place: USA:California | collected 2016-06-15
GAACCCTAACTATTTTCAATCTACTGAATCAATGAATTCATGCGCAGGAGTACTCTTTGATCCATCGTTCAAAATGTTGATGAATAGCTGTATTTTTGAAGGAAAATGATATTATGTGGAAGTTTATTTTCGAAGAAATTTAAAATAGTAATATACATGTTGTATGAGGGACAATGAATAATACCGCCATTCAGGCAGCGATGAACGGCGGTATTAATTGTAAGAAAAACTTACATTCCGTGTGTTGGTAGTTAGAAGTCTATATTAATAAATTAGTTAAATATATTAGTATAATAACACAACTTCTGCGATGTACTATTTGATAACTATTTTCAACTTATTCAATATGGTAGGTAGAACGCTCTCTCGTAGGAATACTTGCAAGGGGAACCACTCACGTACCGACCCGCTGTTCATATGTTGTCGACCTGCGGATATTTTAGGTATACACCATCTGCATTCGACTACCATTACAATATCCGCTGTTCAAATGTCGATGACCTACAGACTTGTCAGGTGCTGTTGCATTGTATCTTGCTGGACACATATGATTTTGATGCTGGACCTATTTTCTTATATATCCTGTACTTGTATATTAGAGCGCACCTGCAGGTGGATACAATTATCTTCGAGGAACAGCTTAAACTACCTCAAGCCCTAACATAATTATATTTAATTAACCCTTAACCATTCTAAAAACATGACAGCTCTGTTTAAGGCACTGAAAACGGTGCACACAAAATGCTCTCGCATTCATACAATATTTAAAGTAGGATTGTGAGGGTAGACTAACAAAGTATAATGATTTTGTGGAAATAACACCGCCGTTCGTCTTCCAACGAATGGCGGATAAAACAAGTGTACATTTATTCAAACCCATTTATCCGCCGGTCGCTGCGTGAGGAACGGCGGTATTTAATGACATTCTGCACCAAATATCATTCATATTCAGAACATATTCAGTCATTCATCATATTTTCCATGCAATGTTCACAACATAAATTTACTGGATGACCAAACACATCATTTATTTAAAGCTTTCCAGGTAAACAACACCGCCATTCAAGGGGCGCGCTGGTGTAGTGGTACTGGCGCGGGCCGTGGGAGCAAGCATTGTGGGTTGAGTCGACGGTTCGATTCCCTAACGATGATAAAGTTTCTCGGCTAAACCGGCCCCGTTGGACTACACGTTGACACCATCGGATTCGACATCACTCGTGGGAAAGGTATGGCGTGTTTAGGATGCTGATGATGGGGAGCTCGTGGGAACACGGGTTTGGGCGGATGGGCAGGCAGGCTGGCGATTTGCCGGCCGTTATACCAACTGTTCGCTTATGGCGGCGGGGATGGGAGGAATATGTTGCCGGGGGGAGAAAACCCTGGGTGACTCCTAATGGGGACAGCTGGACCCCTTACCATAACCGAGAGCCCGACGGGGGTGCAATTCCCTAATTATCATGGCCCCAGCGATACCTAGCGGGCTGTCAACTCATCACACACTTTTGTTCACAACCAGTCAAAAATCCCGATTCGTACCTACGCCTGTTCCGCCGAGCTCCAATCGCGCTACCTATATGGAGCCGGAGGGCTTTGCTTCGAACTACGCGGGGCATCGGTCCTGTCCTCGTCCGATCAGTAATAGACGGCTGAGCCGGCAGGACGCAGACGCGGCACGGGAAGGAGGAACGACTCATTGGTCAGAGAAAAGGGGTACAAACACCAGTAACACGTGCCAAGGACAATACTACTATACCAATCACATAAACAGAAATTACAGCCTGGGGTCCCATATGTACATAGCTTTGTAAGCCGGGGTCGTATGGAGTACAAGGGCTCCGCGTCTGGACTCTCGGTTAGTCCGTGGCGGAATATAAATGTTGAATATAAATTTTTTTTAAAAAAAACACCGCCATTCACCAGTAATATTTGAACGGCGGATATATATTAGTTCTTACAATATAAATAATTGTTTATAAAATTATACATTATATCACATTTATAATAGTTATAGTACCACCATGGATTAGGCTAGCAGAATGTAAGGTTTCCAAACACCGCCAATCGGTTTCTCAACAAACGGCGGATATGAGACACAAGTACTTCTGCACACTCAGTGCCCTTGTTTCAGTCCGCCATTCACTACAAGATGAATGGCAGCATGGCAAGCCATGATTTACTTGAATTCGATATTGGTTCCCATATGGTGGGGTGACTCAATAAATCTGCATAAGGTTTGTGTAAAATAATACCTCTATTCTTGATATTGAACGGCTGATTGATCCATCATTAAAAAGAGTACTTCTCGGAATTCTGTACTTCGAAAAGATTGTTGCGTTTCATCAAATGGGGTTAGGTGTTGTTAAATATAATATAATTAGGGTTAGAGATACCTTACCTCTTTTCAATATACAGAATTCCATAGAAGTACTCTTTTTAATGATGGATCAATCAGCCATTCAATATCAGAAATAGAGGTATTATTTTACACAAACCTTATGCATATTTATTGAGTCACCCCACCATATGGAAACTCTATATGGTATATGTGCAGAAGGAGTCAAACCAGTCAATTTCAAACCAAGCAGTCAAATTCCTTTTGAAATATATTTGAATATATTACATCTATTTTGTCCAAATTGCCTAAGCTCTGATGTGGCCTGATGTCTTGGTATACACAAATAGCCATTGGTATTGCCCAAGAACAGATTTGTATCTGTAATATATCTGGAGAAAATCGTGCAAAAACCAGTTATTTTTGGAATTAACAATCTATAATGTCCAATAAAGATTACAATAATATTTGTGTCTACCTATTGCTTGAGCAAATCACAAATCACTGAATGGTGAAAACAGAGACAAGAAGTTAAAAATGGTCACATCTTGTTATATTTTCTGTTTCTGGATACCCACAATTTTTAACATTTCCAATGCAAATGCTAACACTGAGGAGCTTTTGAACCATGATTGATGATGAAATTGTGGGTTCATGTGGAGACAGAAAATAGCAAGGATATAGTATATATTCAATCTCATATACCAATAATATATTGTAGTTTCCATCTGTTATAGGTGTATGGTGGAGAGACAAACATTGTTTCTCTGACTGCATCAATAATCCCTGATTTGGGGCTGTAGCCAAATATGGCCCCCTGCCAAATTGTATAGCAACCATAGCACCCTGTAGCATTACATAATTTGCTCAGCACTCAGCTTGCTATATGGTGATATAATCTTGTATTATAGAAATAATTAGATAGTATTTGCATAGTATGTGTCATGTTTATATACAAATATGGTAATCCTAATAAGGAAGGTAAACTAGAAGCCTACACAAGAGGTCCACAGTTGCTATGGCCCTCTTGACCTTGTTTGTTGTGGTTGTAGATGTCCAGATGGCCTTGTTGGTCTTTACCACTTCTTCTGCTGGAAGCCTTACCACCATTCTCTCCTTGCTCCTCTGGTTGCACCAGAGGCAGCTTCTCCTTGGAGGGTTCAAATAAATTTAGCTTCAGTAGCTGGGAGCTCATCATCAGTCTGTTCAACCTCTTCAGGTTCAGGTTCAGCTGGCTGGGGAATGGGCTGGTTGCTCTCTTCAGCTTGCTCTAGCAACTTGCCAAATTCCTTTATCTCCCCCTCAACTGGCATATTTCCAGTTTGAATGTCTGCCTTGTCAATTACCACTGTCATTATCCAATCAATTTCATCTACACCTTTATTGTCATTTTCAGAATTGGAAAGCCATAACACCATCTAGATCACATCTTCTTCAGCCTTCTCTGATGCTGTCTGTGTGCTGCTTGGTATTGTAGTCACATTCTGGCCTTCCTGGGTATGCTTTTTGTATCCTCCATCTGCTTCAACTGCTATAGCTGGTTGTGTCTAGTGTTTGAAGGTCTGGTCCATAGAACCAGAAAACTGAGCTGGACTGGACCAAAAAAAGACCAGTTTTAAACTGGACTGCAGTTACAGTTTTTCAGATTTTAGAGTTGAAAAACCAGTTTAAACCAACCATTTATAACTGGTTTGAACCAGTTTGAACTGGCTATATTATAGCCAGAGGTTTTCCGATCAAAATGAGCCAATATTTAAGCAAATTGACCAAGAATTGGCTGAGATACTATCAAAGCTATATATTTACAAGATGTTCAAATTTTTTGAAATGTAGTTTTGATAATATCTTAGTCAATTCTTGGACAATTTGCTTAGTTTTTGAGGCTCTTTGCCCACAACTAATGGAAGAAGGTATCAACAGATGCTTATGACTGGTTTTAATGACTGTAACTTGTAGATTTTATCAAAACTTTTTATAAGCCATTATAACTGGTTTAAACTGGTTTTTATTGGTTCTGGTCAGCTTTTTTGACCATTTCCTAATATGGCTGGTTACAGTTCCAGTTTATCCAACAATAACTGAACTGGACCAGACCTTCAAACACTAGTTGTGCCAGCTGTTGGGGTGTCTTATTGATTTCAGGAGTTGTTGTGGTTAGGGCCTGTCACAGGTTTGTAAACCCACGTGGGTACCCAGGTATGGGTGGGACAGGTACAGGTTTCAAAGTCACCCACCGAAAATCCACACCCATGGCCTGGGTTTGGCGGGTTTTTCCAGGCACTCAGATCATCAAACGTCACATGTGTCACATATTACTACCACCCTCTCCAACCTTCATACAACCACAGACACAACAACACACCCAGGACATGAGCCTGAACACAACAACGCGGAGGTGGGAAGGTGGGAATGGGCTGTCATGCCCATTCCTATAAAAGGTATGTTTTCAAATTCTAACCCCCTCCCTCCCCTCCCTCCCCTCCCTCCCCTCCCCAGCTGTTCCCCTCTCCCATTCAACACCCCATTACACACACACACATGAGTCGACATGATGGGGAGGGTCTCTCCCTTCCTGCTGCATCAAAAACACGAATTGACATGATAGGAAGGGTTGTTCCCTCCTTGCCACGTTGATGCACATGCAACCCATGGTCCAGACCCACATGGGTTTTGGTACCTGCACAACCTGCAAGTACCCATACCCATATCCATGAAAACCTGTACCTGTGCTCATGGGTATGGGTTTCAGGCGGGTGTGGGTGCAGGTACTCATCGAGTTACCCATAGGTTACCCATGATGGGCCCTAGTTGTGGTCTTGTGACTTGCACCTCCTTCAAGTGGTGTTGCACAATTCCTGCTATGTGTGACACCAGCCATCAAATATGTGATACATGTGACCCATCCAAATACTTGAGACATAGCATTTCTGCTTGCCATAACAACAAATTAGTACATTTTCTACTGTATATATATTAGAAAACCTATTCTAAACATCTCTATAAGAACCCTTTTTTAAAATGTGCAATAATTCTGCTGAAAAGGAATAGTCACATACAAATGCCAGCTAAATATGAGCATTTTGAATGTCATTCATATCTCATACAATACTACATATAAATGCATTATTCTTGGATGCATTCAAATCAGATTTTAAATCTGAATTTAACAATAAGAGCAGTTTTTAAAAATATGGCCCCTATCATAAGTTATACATGTAAAATCTATGGTTTCTCTGTCTTAAAAAATAGAAGAAAAAAAAACTGCTCTTAACATTTTGTTTGAAAATTCATTTGGAGCAATTTCACTCTGTAAAACAAGTTGCCAAGTGCATTTGTTGAAAGTTATGACCAGAACACTGTTTGGTGCTACATGTATCATACTGAAAAATTTAAAATAATAGTATATAAAGTTCATGAGAATGCTATATATATTGTAGAGCATGCTAGAACATATATAGCATGTTTATAAACATTCTGTTGCACTACTGCAGATCTCATAATGCATCTTTAGGTGGGGTGCATACTGTGACAGCATATTACATGTGCATCAGGGGCCTGGGGCCCTATTGTTGCCACAGCTTGAGCCACTGTTTTTCCACAAAATGGTTGTAACACTCTATATACACATGCTAAAATTATGAAATATTTGACAGAATAGATGAGTTCAAAAATCAAGGGGTTGTATTTTTGCACTAAAAAGTTGGATCAGCCATTCCTGAGTTATTGATGCTACAACTTTTGGCTCCATAGGTGCCAAAATACAACCCCTTGGTTTTTGAACTCATCTATTCTGTCAAATATTTTGATAATTTTAACATGTGTATATAAAGTGTTACAACCATTTTGTGGAAAAACAGTGGCTCAAGCCATGGCAACAATAAGATTCTGATTCAGGGCTGTGACATCACTTGTATGAGACCTGCATATCCTAAGCTCTAGAACACAAATATGGCCAACATATTGCAATAGATTACACAATATTTGAGGTCTTTACACTCCCCCACCTATTCCTCCTGGAATCCTCCTGGAATCCTACTATTCCTGGTAGGAATACCAGGAATCCAGGAGGAATGACCAGGAATTTTTTACCAGCCAATCTCCACTCAAATCCACAATTCCTGGTGCTTCCCAGTCCAGGAGGAATCCACCTGGAATCCTGGCAAATTTCCAGTCCTACCAGGATTCCTGGTCATTTGGGAGGAATAATTCCACCAGGAATCCTCCTGGAATCCTATCATTCCTGGTAGGACTTACCAGGAATCCTGGTATTCCTGGTAGGACTGACCAGGAATCCTGGTATTCCTGGTAGGACTGACCAGGAGGCCTGTCATTTCTGGTGGAAGTGACCAGAAATCCTGCCATTCCTGGTAGGACTCACCAGGAATCCTCCCATTCCTGATAGAAATAGGTGTAGTAAAATAAATAGATACATTTAGAGGGCCATCAACAGAATCATGTATTTTGTTCAGTCCACTGGGTGAGTCACATGACTCGCCCAATCTGTTTATACCACAAGTAATAGATATGTTTTAAGGCAGCCAGTGAGTATTTTGCCACAAATTATATACCCAAAAAAACCTAAAATTGAGTAGAATCTGATGATAATTTTTAGCCTCATAATAATGTGCATTTACAATCCATAATATGCAATTTATACTGAATTTTAGTTGAATTAATGCATCACTAGGGGAAAAGTCACCTCTTTTGCCTAATATTTTCATATATACATTATATACATTAAAAGGGGTTTCTAAAAATATATAGATCAGTCTTATCGGTTGAGTATTGGGCTTAATCTACGCTGATAAAACTTTATCTAGTGCGCATCAACAATTCCCGGACTTTGCCGGATCGTGTCACAGAGCACGTCAAGTCCCCACCAACTCGTCACCTCTACCTCAACCATCACCACCGATGTCCCCCTCCCTTCCAGCACCACCACCACGGCCGCCAACGCAAAGAATACGACGCGACAGGACGCGACAGACGCGACGGCGACAGAGAGAGGGTAGGGAAGGCGACGGGCGCGGGTGTACAAGGTACGCCCGCTTTTTTCTTCCTTTTTGCTTCTCGCTAACGCCCTCCCCCACCTAGCCGATGTCCCCCCTCCCTTCCAGCACCACCACCACGGCCGCCGACGTAAAGAATACGACGCGGCAGGACGCGACAGACGCGACGGCGACAGAGAGAGGGTAGGGAAGGCGACGGGGGCGCGGGTGTACAAGGTACGCCCGCTTTTTTCTTCCTTTTTGCTTCTCGCTAACGCCCTCCCCTACCTAGCTCCTCTAGCACGAAAAACACGCCAGTACGGCGTGTTTTTCGTGTTAGACGATCCCCAGTCCCTGCCGCTCCCCTTCTAGCACGGAAAACACGCCGTATGGCGTGTTTTCCGTGTTCGTCGACCCCTCAGTTCCCGTCCGTGCCTCGAGCCGAAGCCCACCCCGACCCCGATTCTCCAGAAACGCGAAAAACACGCAGAAACGCGCCCATATGGGCGCATTTCTTATGTTTTTCGCGTTTTCTGACCCGGCCCCCTCCTATCCCCTCGAACACGACTAGCACGGAAAACACGCCGTATGGCGTGTTTTCCGTGTTCGTCGACCCCTCAGTTCCCGTCCGTAGCCTCGAGCCGAAGCCCACCCCGACCCCGATTCCCCAGAAACGCGAAAAACACGCAGAAACGTGCCCATATGGGCGCATTTCTCATGTTTTTCGCGTTTTCTGACCCGGCCCCCTCCTATCCCCTCAACTTCCCCTCGAACACGACAAACACGTCCATATGGACGTGTTTGTCGTGTTCGAGGGTACCCGGTTCCCCAACCAAGAACCCCCTCGCCGAACACATAAAACACGCCTGTATCGGCGTGTTTTACGTGTTCGGCACCCTCCCCTCCCACCGACCCTTTTACTCCCTTCCCCTTCCTGTGAACAACAAAAACGCGCCCAAGTTGGGCGCGTTTTTGGTGTTCCCTTACATTTTCGTGAAGAAGACACGAATAACGTGCCCCATACGGGCACGTTATTCGTGTCTTCACTATTTCATCCCTTCTAACACCAAGGCACGCCCATCTGGGTGTTCTTGGTCTTTGAAGGGAGAAAATGCCTCGAGCTTCAACCCCGAACATCGAAGGACGCCCGGAACGGCGTATTTCGATGTTCGGTTATCATCTTCTCCCCAACCTCACCACACCACCATCCAACCCATTTCCCCCATGTCCCTACACTTCCTGTCCCTCCCTCATCTCTGCCATTTACTTAGGTAGTTTACTATTTTATGTAGTTTACCATTTCAGGCAGTTAATCTTTTTAGGTGGTTTCCTTTTTAGGTAGCTTCTTTTTTAGGTAGCTTCCTTTTTAAGTAAATATAATTAAAATTCAAATAAACTTTAAGTATTCAGTGTATCAAGAGTGACAGAAAATTTTCCTATTTCACCAGGAATCCTGATCTCCAACCAGGACTCTACAGTCACCATCCTCATAACCCATAACCCCTTATATCCCATAGAATTTTTGATCCACCAACTTGGTGGGCAGGGAAATTGATACCATAACCCTATGGTCCACAATAACCCATACCCCATACCCCCTTACAGGCAAAATCTATAGGTTTCAGCAGGTTTCGGACTATAAATTTGATAATATTGTGTATTTCAGCAGAGGTAAATTGACATGATGACATATACTACTAGTCCATAACTGGTGAAAGCAAACTTGTCAGTGTTGGGGAAAATATTATTTGCCTACCAATACCACATCCCATGACTCTCAAGCCTCTTGAGGTTCTTAAGAAAGGCCTCGCTAAACTATCCCAAAAGACAAAAACAAAACAAGATGAACTTACAGCCAAACTATCTCGAAGCGAAACAATCTTGTCAGCTGATGAACAATGGCTTGACCATGACGGCAACCTCATTGATGAGCAACATGTTCTGGACATCTTAGAGTCAGCTTCTGATTACAACAGAGGGGTTGAGTGGCTAGATGGAAATGGAAAGGCCATTGTGAAAAAAACTGAGGAAATGGGCTGGAGATTTGGTCAAAATTGTAGGAAACAAACGGAAACATATGAATCTGAGTCTCTGAATAAAATAGTAGGGCATTGCTGATATTTTTCTAGGTTCCGAGTATGAAAAGGAGACTTGACACCAAAACCAAAACCCACCACAAAATGTCTCCAGACCAAGGCCTATCTGACCAGAAGCATTCAGGAGTCAAAGGGGAAAAAGTCTGGCTAACATATGCACTCACCTGCAATGCAGATGGATCTGAAAAGCTCCTGCCCTTTATTATTGGCAAAGCGGCATGGCCATGAGTTTTCAACAAAAAAAAGCGGAGCACAATTAGGGTTTTATTATTGAAATAACGCAAAAGCATGGATGACTTCCCACCTCTACCAAGAATAGATTCTTCAATGGGACTGTGAACTTCAAGCAAAGAAACGAAAGGTTCTTCTCCTTCAGGATAACTTTTTGGGCCATATTGTCCCTGAAGGTCTTAAGAACATTTGAGTTGAAATTTTTGAGCCAAACCTGACTGTGTATATTCACCCAAATGACGAAGGTATTATCTGATGTTTTAAAGCACACTATCAGGCCAGCTTCATTCAACGAGCAATTAGCCATTATAATGAAGGTATCACACCAGCTGACATCTATGACATAAATCAACTCAAGGCAATGCAAATGGCTAATGTAGCTTGGCAAGATGTGGACACAACAATGATCTGAAACTGCTGGCGAAAGGCTGGAATCTTACCCAAAATGGATGCATCACACACTGCCAATCCATCCATTCCAGTGTCTTCTCTACTTTACAATGATGTTCCCTCCCAAATGGATCCTGTTGTGCATGCCAAGAGACAGGTTGAGATAGCACTTGATGAACTCGTTGCAACAGGAGCACTCCAGAAGATGAACCAAATGGAAATTGAGTCCCTGCTGAATCCAGAAAATGAATCACAGATTTTGACAGAAATCTCCAATGAAGAGATTTATCAAGTGGTAATGGATGCATTGGAAGCACGTGAAAACATGGAGATCACTGGATGGGATGATGTGGATAACAATATGCCTCCCAAGCCTCACCCAACTTGTTGCAACATTGTCAAGGCCACATCAACCATCAACAAATACATCATCAAGTTGAATGATCTCCAGTCCTGCAAGCTGGAGGCCATGTTGAATGCATTCAACTGGCAACTCTGCTTTGACAAGACCAAGAATTTGAAAGAACTGACTTTTTCACACCTGCATGATTCACAGATATATTTATTCACTATATGATTTTTTTGCGCATTTTTGCGATTATATTTTACCTTACCTCTACAAACCAATAACCCCTTATAACCCATAGCATGGGCTGTCTACCGAGGAGTATGGGTTATAAAAGTGGTGACTGTACCAGGAATCCACCAGGAATCCTGATCTTCAACCAGGACTCTACCAGGAATCCACCAGAAATCCTGATCTTCTACCAGGACTCTACCAGGAATCCACCAGGAATCCTGATCTCCAACCAGGACTCTACCAGGAATCCACCAGGAATCCTGATCTTCTACCAGGACTCTACCAGGAATC
>WNGL01013454.1_pt1 | contig 10908 bp, 12 predicted proteins | sample 5400591 | NCBI WGS metagenome assembly WNGL01 (sample SAMN13153377, study PRJNA577476) | soil metagenome | isolation source: 80 cm soil or saprolite under Garry oak tree replicate 1 | place: USA:California | collected 2016-06-15
CATATGCAGGATATCGATCTATCCATCTTAGGAAATCTAAATGTGGTTGGTTAATCACTATTCCATGAAGAAATCGGATAGGCTGTCCTACAACGTGGATCTCGTTCTCTATTCTCACGATAAGATGAGGTCTTTTCAATCTTTCAATCAGAAAGGATATAAATATCGCAATAGTGGCAAGGACAATTCCCACAATTCCAAGGACAATTCCAATAATTTCAGGTTCGGTAAACATAGTATTTAGCCATCATACAAGGGATATATATTCAGGGTTCATATCTCTACTGATTAGTTATTCTCAATATGATAAGGGTGCTATGATCATCATAAATATTGTTATATAGAACATCAGGTGTGGTATTTCCATAAATGACTAGTTCTGCAGCAGATATATCTACTACAACAAGAGCTAAAGAAATCCCAAACTGGACTCTTAAGGCAGACTACGTTGAAAGTTGTAACTGTAGTTATGGCTGTCCTTGTAATTTTACCGGTTTTCCTTCAAACGGATTTTGTAGCGCTTTGGTTGGCTACCATATAAGGCAAGGAAAGTACGGTGTGGTCAAATTAGATGATCTTGATGCTCAACAAGAACAGAAAGATGCAATGATTAATATATTTTCAGGTAAAGCTAAGGGAAACGGACATTTTGCACTTTTTGCCTCTACGGTAAAATACCATTTGGATCCTCAATTTGTAGACGTTCACATGAATATAGATGGCAGAAGGAGTAGTTTTTCAGTTCCCGGTATTATTGATGTTAAATTAGAGAACTTTATAAATCCAGTAACAGGAGACGAACAAGACATCAAAATACAGCTACCAAAGGGATTCATATGGAAATTAGCTGATGCAGCAAAAACGAAGCTTATGCGCATATCCACATCATCACTGAATTTTGATCATTCAGGCAAGAATGCGTTTTACTCTATAGTAGATTTTAAAGGTCCCTAGTTGACTCTTACGCCAGCCAGCTAGGCGTTGATGGTTGCGTAAATAAATTGTATTTAGTATTGAGATTTTGGAGAGAGGCATCGAAGTACTCGAGACATAAAAGCGTCTCGCTATCGTCATTCTTTCGTAATAATTCGTTCCTTGTATGTTAAATAATGACATTCGATACGGCGCGATGAGCATAATAGTAAACGCTATAATTTTTGCATTTGCTCTTGTCTGTGGGCTGAACTACCGCTTAATAAATAAATATCATCCTTGTAAGAAAGATGGAATGATAAAATAATTTATCCATTCAATATCACATGATTCAACAGCATGTGGTCATATTGGTACTATGCTATCTAAAGAAGGAAATATTTGAATTCTAAAAGTTTGCATAGGCCATCTATTCTAGTGCCTTCAGAATTTATAAGTAGTTCCCACACTGTTTTGTATAAAAGCAGTGGACATGTTTCTGGCTATTTCATTTACAGCTTTCAAGCCAGAGCAATGACAAGGAATAAGGAATCTAGGCTGCAGTCTCTCTAGTTCATCGATTGTTCTAGGAATTATTGATTCAAAGATTCCACCTGTCAGGTGCATTCCGCCTATTAGTGCAAAGATTCTATCCTCACCAGTTAACTCCTTTGCATATCTCAGAGTATTTATTATTCCTGCATGTCCGCAACCTGTGATAACCACGAGTCCTTTGTCTTTGATATTCAAAACAATAGCCTGATCGTCTTTGATTAATGGGTCATTTTCCATTTTTCCATCTATCTCTGAATAATGATTAGGAAATCCTTTTTCAAAATCATTGGTCCTGGGTATTTCTCCCGAAACAAGGATACTGTCTTCAATCCACAAGCTAGGTGACTGTTTTTCAACGATATTATATCCTGCCTGATTCAGAATAGATCTATTCGGCGCCGGCAAACTTACCGTTCTACCATCCTGAAATTTTACCAGCCTCTTTCTAAATGCATGCTCGTGAAGAAGTAGTGGGATGGTTTGCTTTGCATTCATTTTCTTTCTGATATTGAGCAAACCACCTGTATGGTCAACGTGTCCATGACTTGAGATTACTGCCTCACAGTAAAACAAGTCCAAGCCCAATACATCTGCATTGTGAGCAGCAACCAAGGGACTTAGGCCTGAATCAAATAATAGGCCATGCACTTTTCCGTTTATTTCCAATTTTAGCATTACAGAAAAGCCGTGTTCTGCTATTAGTGATCGTTCAAACCAATTTTTACCCAGAGATGGGCGATATGCAAGTTGGGTATTTGGTAAGAGAATATCCACATTATTATCAACCAAACAAATAACTTCCGCCTTTTCAAGATCTTTTAAGGGCATATCTAATGTTATAGTAAGTGCTTAGTAAGGTTTTAGTGACTGTGCAAATTTTAACCATCACCTGTCATCCCACATTTGTAGCAATTTGTTGAAAGCTCGACTTTGGGTTACAATACATCAAGTTCGGAGAGAGTATAAGCCCTTTGGATTCCTATCCAAATTCAATGTAGCTTTTCCACAGAATCCAGAATGAAGTTATATACCATATAAAAGTGCAGTACGGTAACACCATTCTTACGGACGCTATTTTGATTCAGCGTTCTACGATACTAAATTGCTGACCACCAATTCAAACAATCTTTACAACTTAAAATGACAAAGAAACGATTTGTTCATGTCCCCCAAGATCAGATTTTTATTGAATGATGCCCTTTGCAATTATTCTTGTTCCAACATTGTCTGGCTTTAAAAGAGCATAAGACTGGCCAGAAAAGAACACTAATGATTTCTCAGGAATTATTTCAATTCTGTCAGCGTTATTATATTTTATCTTTACTGGCTTGATTTGAATACCGACAGATATAACATATGTCTGGTTTTCTGTTAGATTCCCTTTGTAATAAGGGCTCTTTATAAATCCGGCAGGAATAGCATCTGTTGCTACTTTTAGATTCAATGAACCAGGGGAACAAAGGACGTCTCCCCTAGAAATATCAGCAGCATCAACTCCTTTAACGGCCAGCCCTACTCTTGCAGGACTTTTGCATTCGGTCACAGGATCATCATGCATTTGAATTGATTTTACAAGAATGTCTTTTCCACTAGGTAAAATCTTCAATCGATCAAATGTCTTCACAGCCCCCTGTTTTATGACACCTAGTACTACTGTTCCAACTCCCTTTACGTTAAAAGCATGGTCTATTGGAAGTATGCATTCTCCTTCTCGGCTTTTTGGTTTAAGTCTACTCATTTGTTGTTTCAATTGGTCATTATCAAGAAATTGAAAGTCTGAGATTGTTGTGTTTTTTATTAATGTTTTTAGCTTCATTTCATCTACCTCATAAGAATGTAGGATGAATCCTTCACTGAAGTTAATTGCATCCAACGCGAGAACTTGCTCTCCTAGATACTTGTCTATTTTTGTAACATTCAGTATAGCATATTCAGCAATATTCGTTGCCTGCATCAAAGATTGAATTTTATCGGGAAAAGTGATAGGAACAGTCCAGGTGAAAATAGTATCTTGTGTTTTTCTGTCATAAATTGATAGATCAGTTGTGGTCCCTTTCTTACCTAGCTCACTTGCAATTTGATAATCGCCAACTATAACAAAATTTATGCTCTTCATCAGAGTATGCCTAATACATGGCAATAAAATGTTTCTTAAAATCATCTGGCTTTGAAGCTTCAATCTCTGATAAGCATTTCAAATGGATACTATACCCTTATGCTCGCATAAAGATCTGACAGGTACTGACCGCATTTAGCACTTATCAGAAAAGATGTTGCTATATTTGATATATCCTCGCTACTGGTGTCGATAAGCATTAGATTTTGACGAATCTAACCGCGAATTCAAGCTATGCCAGTATCAATGTTTAAAGCCTAATCTGCCTAAATTTAAACAAGACTATGTCTAAAACCCTTAACGACGAATTCGATAAGGCGGATGAAATAGAACTGAGCGTTACTGGGAGAGTATCAGGCCAAGAAATAGCTAGACCGGTTTGGTTTGTACGTGAAGGAAAAATATTGTATCTCCTACCTGTTCAAGGTTCGGACACTAACTGGTATAAAAATGTGCGAAAAAATCCAAACATGAAAATCTCTGTCAGCGGAAGGGAGATGATAACTGGAAAAGCCAAGGCAATAAATGATACGAATAAAGTTAAAGATGTAGTAGAAAAATTCAGATTGAAATACGGTGTTTCTGATGTCAAGAAATATTATACAAAATTGGACGCGTATGTAGAGCTCCTCTTGAAGAAAGCCACCTAACACGTCTATAAACAGACAGACGTGCCTCCTAGTCCTAGTCAAATCGGCTGTACTAAAGATAGAATAACAACGACCAGCTATACTATTCCTTTTCCTACGATGACTATTGTTTTGCAAGAAGTCATATGTTACCAGCAGGGGCAGAGGCCGTTATAGAAGAGATGAGTTTGTATTTCTAGCGTTTAATGCTACTCAAATTCCACTATTTTCTGATTTTTTAATTTCTATCGTAACTTTATCGCCCACTTTTATACCAATGTCTTCATACTCTTTCATACTCATTTTAAATGTAGGGGAATCCGTAGGAGCTCCACCACCACCCCCGGTCATCCTGGAAATATTTGACATCATCTTCGGTAAATTTTTCATCAAATCTTCTGGGGAAGTAAATGCCATCATGTTTGGACCAAAAGGATTCTGCTGTTTTTCGCCCCCTGCTTTATAGTCATTCACGTCACTAAATGTGACATAAATGTAAGGTGTACCATCTTGAGAGGCTTCGATCTTTGAAATGATAAAGTCCTTCTTCATTTATTATCATCAATATACACACATAGTATAAAGGTTCTGTTAAGTTATCTGGATGTAAAATTTGTGTTAACAGCTTGGATATACGACAGATAATATTATGGCATAGAATACATTGTTAATGACTATTTCATAATCCTTTGGGCAGATGTTGTAATTCTTGCTACACTTATGCGTGAGGTAGTAGTTATTATCCTTAGAGTTACTATTCCATATCCAACTTCTAGATACTGATCCTATTCTAGTATATCATCATTGGCTAAACTAACTAATTGGCTTTGGTTTGGGGTAGGTACCACTAGATTAGGTGCTCCCTTTTTTAACCAGTCTCCGCCTATCATTACCAGCCAGTAAGTTTCGTTGTTCTTTCGTTACAGGAATGCATTCCTTAGGATGTTTATATTTGCCATAAAAGAACCAGCAGCTTATGAATCCAGAATCTCAAAAGCATAGTTACCTAAACTCGGGGTTTATGTAACTACTTAATATCTCATCAAACAATGATATTCGTATAAGCGTCCAAGGCCTCTATTGTATTATCATCTTCGACTAGACTTTAAGTGAGTGTGTCGGACTCGATAGTACTCCAGGCCAGGGAATTTGACATGGTGGTGATGGTATGCCGTTTACCTCCCGGGAGGTAAACGGCATGCAAGTCTGTGTTGTCGCACAGATTGACAAAGATTGTTAGTTTCTCCCCTGAACAGCGAGTACTAAAACGAAAGTACTGCCTTTTTTGCCTACCCTGGTCAATCGACCAGGGGTAAATCTCCCTCCGTAGAACAATGTTCAATAACACCAAAAACAGATTTCCCTATGCTCATACAAAACATTTCTTTTTAAAACTTGTTGCAAAAAAGTACGGAAATCAATGTTGTACCCTCCCCCGGAGGGTACGGGGTATCATGTATACAAAGACAAACTATATCGGGTTCTGTGCTACTACTGTAATTAGTGCAGAAAACTAACCTTAATGATGTTGAATGCTGGTGTTTTGATGGAAACTAGCATAGCAGCCTAGATAGAATTTCGCATTTTGTGTTCTCGTATGTCGGCCTCTTAGTCATCGTATATTGTCCACTTTAATTCTCTGATTTTTATGTCTATATCGTAGATCTCTTTCTGTACCCATTCTGGTATCCCATTAAGCCATTTTGAAACGAGTTCTAGATTTCTCTTTTCATAATGTTCTATCCGTTTTCGAATTTCTTTGAAGCTTCTTGTCTTGTACTCTAAAAAGTATATTTTATGCAGTACATTCACCAATTTATCATGTTTACTCATTTACGTATTCCCACCACCATCATCTACTTGCAGCTGGCCATCATTACTCCAGGCCATGATCCCAGGGACAGTTCCACGATTTGCAAGAACAGATTTGGCTACGATTAACACTGGGGCGCTTGACAAACAAATCATGTCTTCCCTCCAAGGAGATGCGTTTACTTCCAAGTATGGTGTCAATTTCAATCGTTTTTTATCCCTTTTTGAACCCCATTAACAGGCCAGGAACAAATCCAACCGCAGCTGCTATTGGTAGGCCTGATGCCGAGACAGTAGATGGATGCGCTGCGAATTGTGTTGATGTATTGTTAAGTGCGTGAACAACCTGTCCGGTCGCGTTCGTCAATGCTCTTCTTGTAGCATTCTCCATTGCAACCCATTTTACATCTATTAATCCCTTGTACGATAGATATGCTAGTGCAGCCACAAACAAACCGATAACTACGGCAGCTATTTTCATCACTTTCTTTATAGCATATCCAGCTGCGGTACCAAACAAGAATCCACCACCTGCTAAGCAAAGGTTCTGAAAGTCTCAGTACCGTTACTTGTAGCGAATACCCAAGTTTTCATGTTTGTCTGTCTGACCTTCCCGTGCATCGTTTGAGTTAGTATTCCAGTCTCCATCAAGGAAAGAAGCATTGTTTGGTATTCTGATTTCAGATGTTCGATCTCATCAACAAGCAGATACTTAGGCCGAAGATCAAATAGGGCATCTATAATACAGGCTTTGCTGGCGTTGCCGCCTATGATAAAGAATACCTTTTTCTGTCCGGGTGTTTCCAGTATGCATTTTAAAAAAAGGGTCTTTGCCTGTCCAGGTGGGCTGACTAGTAAAATATGTACTGGTTCCTCAGAGTTCAAAGATCTGAGAAAAGTCCGCTTGATTCCTTCATAGTGCATTATCTTGTCAAAGATCTTTCCAATTGGTTCTCTCCTTTTAAATCCGGCTACCGGAGTCCTTGATGACATTCGTAGTCCAATCGCATTGCAAAACTGGTGCATTACCTCTTTCATTACCTTATAGAGTGTTACGGACTCGTATATTAAGGTAATGCTTGAGGTAATGCATATTAGCAAGCTATACAAATAGAAGAAATATGATATTACGTGTGGGAGAGAAAACTACATTAGCAAGGGCATCTAGTAATTTTGCCTCGCTTCGTACTGTTGTACCAATGAGTATTGTTAAACAATGGCAGTTAAAAGAAGGCGATCAGCTAGACTGGTCATGGGAAGCACGTAATGGAGAAATGATTATTGTAATTAAGAAGGCAGAACATATTGATAGTGCAGCGGGTATAAGATTTGACCTACAAAGGAATGGAAAAAGGAAGAAAGTAACAAAAGGGAAGTAGCAGGAGAAATCATAATGCGAAAGGCAGACAATCAAAAAGTGTCTGAGACCGACAACAGAAATTTAATGGAATTTTGGAAGCAGATTTATGATATTGATATCTCCCCTGACGAAACCCCGCTCTTAAAAATAAAAATGATGAATTCAGAGAACACTTTCACGTATCCACCAGGCATGTGCTTTTTTGTAGGCGGCGACTCTCTCGTTATACCGGCTCGTGTTCAGGGCTTTATTGAAAGTAAGAAATCGACCGTCAAGGTGAGAATGGACGAAGTCACAAGTAAAGCATTCAAAGATCTGAAAATTGGCGAGTTATGCTTAGGATCAGAAGGGATTACAGAACAGGCTAACGACATATAGAGTTAGTTGCTGCAAGAAATCAAATTGTGAGACATTAGTTAACATTTGAGAGTAGATGACACCCATGAATACTTACCTCTATAATCAGATCGTTAAAAATGATTTTCTCATATGTAACAAAGCGATTATAAACTTAACATTACAAAAGCAACAATCTAAGTTCTGTGGCCGCTCAAGAACAATTCCCGAAGACAAAATATGAATCCGTTGGAATTTGCAGGTGAGGTTATTCTGGTCTCGACATCAGGTGTACTATCACCTGGACCATTATTTTTTATCAACCTCATATATGGGAGCAAACTTGGGATTACGGGAGGAATTAAAATTGCCTTCGGACATACGATGGTAGAATTCTCATTAGTCATAACATTAGCATTCGGTTTATTTACATTTTCGCACGTTTTTCTAAATAATGAAAATCTGAAGGTAATTAGCATCATTGGTGGTAGTGCAATAATTGTCTTCGCGTTTGCCCAAATAATTAGCATCACAAAAGGTAAAGTTGATAAACAAAAGGCATATGCCGGAATTCACTACAAGAAAGGACCAATTTTATTAGGAGTTATATTTAGTGGCTTAAATCCCTTTTTTCTAGTATGGTGGCTCACAGTAGGTTTAAAGCTGATTTCGGATTCAATTCATTTCTTCGGTTTTGTCATCGGAATTCTTTTTTTATTCTCATTTCACATATGGATGGACTATGCTTGGTTAATAATAACATCCTACATGATACATAGGGGCATTTCAGTATTAAAAAGAAAATTCTATTCTGCATTACTTATTTCAATGAGTACAATTCTTGCTTTTTATGGAGTCTATATCATTCTAAGCATATTTTGAAGGCTGCTGCAAATCGTCTCATCTCTTTTCACTGCTACGCAGATAAATCATCCTATTACAATCGATGTGGCATCCCACTCATATCATAAAGTTATTGGTTTGACCCAAAAAAGATAAAAATGAGAGAATAACTTGAGACAATCGGCTAGGGCGTAGACAGAAGTGAAGCCAAACAATTTATCTCATAGTTTATCCAAAAAGGCACTCACCGTGCTTTACTATTTTGCTGCAACAGCCTAGTAGTACTATTTTGACTAATCTTTATTATCATTTACGCTAACCTTCGTATTTATATTTTTGTCGTTGAATTGCAGAACGAATGAAAACAAAGTTACGATATGTCATCTTAGCTCTTTTGATTTTAGTCCCATCTATAATTAATCTGTTAACGCCTCTATACAATAGAAGGGAACCCGAATTTTTGGGAATGCCTTTCTTTTACTGGTTTCAAATGGTATGGCTTGCACTTTGCTCTGGGTTCTACCTGGGATTTGCACGCTTGATGAGTGGAGGGAAAAAGAAGGAGGAAGAGTCAATAAATAGATGACCACTATTGCACTTGCTACTATAATTCCATTTCTTGGCCTCTTTGCTTTGTTTATAGTTCTCGGACTTTATGGAAAATATTGGCGCAGAGGTAATCTAAACGATACACATGAATGGTCTTTGGCGGGAAGAAAGCTCGGTACCACACTTGTCTTTTTCCTACTCGGTGCAGACATCTATACTGCTTATACCTTCGTTGCAATTCCCTCAGGGGTATTTGCAAAAGGCTCGCTGTATTTTTTTGCAATTCCCTATGTTGCGTTAGCATTTGGAGTAGCGCTTGTTACTATGCCCCGGCTTTGGGCTTTGGCGAAAGAAAAAGGTTACATCACTGCTTCTGATTTTATAAAAGACAGATTTGGTAGCACAACCCTGGCTGTTCTGATTGCAATAACAGGAATTGTATCACTACTACCATATATCGCCTTACAGATAGTAGGCATGCAATCAGTTCTTATTGTAATGCTTTCAGGTATAACTAATTCTCATACGGTTCAGGAAATCTCACTCTTAGTTGCATTTGTGATATTAGCTGCCTTCACATATACTAGCGGACTAAGGGGAGCAACTCTTACTGCAGTATTAATAGACGTACTGATCTGGATAACTGTTATTGCGGTTATAATTGTGGTTCCTCTGAATATTAGCGGAGGTTTTGGTACTGCCTTTAGGGATGTAAAGCCAAGTTACCAAGTTACGTGACCGTACCCAACTCGCTTATTACAGGATATGCAACTCTGGTATTGGGAAGCGCGCTTGCACTGTATCTTTATCCCCATGCAATAAACGGTGTTTTGAGCTCAGAAACCGTACATAAACTTAGAAAGAGTACTGCGCTCCTACCGCTTTACGGGATAGGACTTGCTATTATGGCACTTATGGGAATTCTCATATATGCTGTTCCACCTGCGATGAATTTTCTTTCACATTTTCCTGAAAGCTCACGTGGTATACTTGTTGTTCCTTCATTGATTTTGTATACAATGCCACCTTGGTTCACAGGTATAGCTCTTCTTGGCATATTCATAGGTGGTCTGGTACCAGCAGCAATTATGGCAATGTCACAGGCAAATCTGCTCACAAGAAATATAATAAAAGAGATTAGGCCAAACACGTCTGCAAGTTCTGAGACTAGAATAACAAAAATTTCATCAACTGTCTTCAAGTTTGTAGCACTAGGTTTTGTGTTTACTATTCCAGCTACCTACGCAATATCACTACAACTCTTGGGAGGAATACTGATTACACAGATTCTACCTGCAGTATTCTTTGGTCTCTATATCAAATCACTAAGGAAAGAAGCCCTCATTGCTGGATTGCTAGTCGGAATATTTTCAGGGATCTTTATGCTCGAGTATACGAACCACTTTGGAGCACTAGTGTCGTCTCTATTCAATATACCAATTTTTGGTTCATTGTATATTGCTGTCGTTGCCCTTTCATTTAATCTGGCAATATCATTTGGCGGAAGCACTATAATGAATAAAAAAGAGAGAAGAATGAAGATTCTATCCGAGAGATGAGATGTAGATTTCATATAAAAATAGCAGCATTATCAATAACAAACCTTGGTATTCGGTCTGAACGTGTTACGTCTTGGCAATAGGTAATCGGTCAGCTTCTGATCTGCTTCAATAACCCTTTTTCCATCTTTTATTATCAAGTTTATTATGTAAATTTGTAGATGGCGATATACTTGTAACTGATGACATGAATACCACATTACAAAAAGGCTCAAACACTATTATTAAAGCTTAATA
>WNGL01021185.1_pt1 | contig 10908 bp, 5 predicted proteins | sample 5400591 | NCBI WGS metagenome assembly WNGL01 (sample SAMN13153377, study PRJNA577476) | soil metagenome | isolation source: 80 cm soil or saprolite under Garry oak tree replicate 1 | place: USA:California | collected 2016-06-15
GGGAGTGAGCTTGCACCGCCTCGCGCTGCTGGACATTGACCCAGTGGCGGACCTCGGGAATAGCGGCGATCTCAGAGACCCGCTGCGTGACGCGCTCGGAGCGGATCGCCTGCGCCACGTCCACGCCTGCCACCTCGGGCCGGAATACGTCGTCCACGAGGACCAGCCGCACCGGGAGGTCCTCCGCGAGCGCCACAATTTGTTGGGCGGACCAGGGGGAACCGCTCCCCGCTCCCCGCTCCCCGAGGTTGTCGAGCGCGCCGAGCGTGATGGCCCGATACAGGGCTCCCGAGTCGAGGTGCGCCCATCCCAACCGGCGAGCGACGAGCGACGCCGTCGAGCTCTTGCCTGAGGCGGCCGGGCCGTCGATCGCAATGACCCGGAGGGTCACGTTTCCCGCTTCCCGTGTCCCGTTTCCCGGATTCTCTTCAGGTCGTCGAAGAATCGCGGATAACTGATGGCCACGGAGCCACGTTCAGACAGCCGAATGTTCGCCTCAGGAATGGTGCCCAGCACCGCGAACGCCATGGCCAGCCGATGATCGCGCGCCGTGTCAACCGGGCCGCTGGGGCGTCGCGTCGTGCCGCACACCAACAGGTCGTTGCCGCGCGCCTCCGCCTCCGCACCCACGGCGCGCAGGTTCGCCGCGATCAGCTCGAGCCGGTTGCTTTCCTTTACCCGCAGCTCACCTACCTCGCGGAATACCGTCTCGCTACCCACGGCGGCCCGGCTCGCGAGCACGGCGAGCACCGGTACCTCGTCCACCAGCGTGGGCACCTCCGCCGCGCTCACCTCCGTGCCGCGGAGCGCGGCCGGGCGAGCCACCAGGTCGGCGACCGGCTCGCCGCCCTCGTCGCGGAGATTCACCCGTTCCACGTGCGCGCCCATGCGCTCGAGGACCACCAGGAACCCGGTCCGGGTCGGGTTGACGCCGACGTTTTCGATGACCAGCTCGCCGGCCTCGGCGAGCACGGCGGCCGCGACGAGAAAGGCCGCCGAGGAGGCATCGCCCGGAACCGATAGATGGAACGACGGCACGACGCCACGACGCTCGGGAGGCTCGTACACGATCGCTCCCGCGCGCTCGTGCAGCGCCAATCCGAGATGTACGAACAGCCGCTCCGTGTGATCGCGTGAGCGATACGGCTCGCGAATCGTGACGCCCACGTTCCCGGTCAGTCCGGCCAGGAGCAGGGCGCTTTTGATCTGCGCGCTCGCGACCGGCGTCGTGTAGGTGAGCCCGCGGAGCCGGCCGCCGCGGATCGTGAGCGGCAGGGCGTCGCCGCCCTTTTCCTCGATTTCGGCTCCCATGGCGCGCAGCGGCTCGGTGACCCGCCGCATGGGCCGGCGGCGCAGCGAGGCGTCTCCCGTGAGCGTCGCCGCGAAGTGCTGCCCCGCGAGAATGCCGAGCATGAGCCGGGCCGTCGTGCCGGAATTGCCGCAGTTCAGCCGGGATGCGGGATGCGAGATGCGGGATGCATGAACGGTCACAGTCGCCCCGTCGCGGACGGACGAAACATCTGCTCCGAGCTGCCGCAGGACCCGCGCGGTGCTCTTGACGTCCGCGCCGGTCAACAAGCCTGTAAGCTCGCTCGTGCCGCGGGCGAGGCCCGCGAGCATCACGGCGCGGTGTGAGATGCTCTTGTCGCCCGGGGGCCGGACGCTGCCCCGCACCTTCACGCGTCGGCCTGCCGCCGCCACTGCGCCGCGCGGCTGAGCCACGCGGTGACGGCCGGTGCGTTCCCCGTCTCGAGCGCGCGCTCCAGCTCGCCCAGCGGCTCTTCCAGCGAGCGGAGCGCCGGGAGCAGCTCGTCCCGGTTCATGAGGAAGATCTCAGTCCAAAGCGCCGGCTCCGACGCGGCGAGGCGCGTCGCGTCGCGTGCCCCTGGGCCGAACGTCGCGCCGGGTGGTGTGGCGCGCGCGAGATGGTGGGCCAGGAGGGACGCGACTGCCTGCGGCAGGTGGCTGGTGAGCGCGAGCTGGCGGTCGTGCTCCGCCGCGTCGATCCGCACCGGGTGTGCCGCGAGTACACTTTCCCAGAAGTCCGAGACCTCGCGCGCGGCGCCGTCACCGTCGTGCGTCGCGGTGATGTACACGATCGCGCCTGTGAACAGGTCGACCCGGGCGGCGGCGAAGCCGTGCGCATGGGTGCCCGCGAGCGGGTGACCGCCCGCAAAGCGGCGCCCGAGCCCCAGTTCGTCCGCCCGGGCGACGATTGCCCGCTTTACGGACCCGACATCGGTGACCAGCGCACCGGCGCCGAGGTGAGACTTGAGGTTGGCGAGCAGTGCGAGGTTGGCGGCGGGCGGCGCGGCCAGCACGAGCAGCTCGACCGCCCGCGCCACGTCGGCCGCGCGGGGCGGCGCGTCGTCGATCGCGCCCTGCCGCATGGCAGCCACGCGCTCTGCGGGCTGGGGCGACCAGCCGAGCACGGTCGGGACGCCGGCCCGTTTCGCCTGGAGGGCGAGCGAGCCGCCGATCGCTCCGAGGCCGATGACGCCGAGTTTAGTAGGCCGCACGGAAAGGAAACTAGCCGCAACTGCTGGTGGCGTAAACGAGAAGGGCGGCTCCGAAGAGCCGCCCCTTACCTGTAGTAGAGAACGTGCGAGCGCTCAAAGCGGGGACGGCCGTTTGCGGGTCCGTACCACACCAGCCTTGAGCCGAGGCGGCGCTCCGGACGGCACGCTCATCGGCGCAGTGAGCGAGCCGTTGATGCCTGGCGCGCCGATTGCACCGCTCCCACACGTCACGCCGGCATTGTTCGCAATGGGCACGGTCGCGAACGGCGTGAAGACAGCCGCGAGGACATCCGCGGGGACGTTCGCCGGACCGGCCGCATTGCCCCACCAGTTGCACGTCAGGTCGAAGAGACCTGCGCCGCCCATGGGCACGACATAGGAAGTCACGTCGCTTCGGTTGAGCGTCACGCTCGTCGTCGCGAGCACACTCACTCCCGCGATCCCAATCAACGTCCCGGTGACCACGTTGTCCGTCCCGGTGATCACGGCATCGCCCGCACTGATCCCGGTATCGGCATTGACGATGGTGTTATCGCCCGCACTGATCCCGGTATCGGCATTGACGATGGTGTTACGCGACAACGTCGCATTGTCAACCGCCTCAGGCGGCAAAGCGGTGACCACCCGGCCGACGCCTATGCCTGCTCTCTCAATCGCGTACCCTGATGGACCCACGCCGACCCCAGTGACAGTGTTGCCCGTGATGACGTGCCCACCGCCAGGGACCGCGGAAGCGGCAATGCCCCAGCGAATATGAAACCGATCAGAGAGGACTCGATCTCCCTCCACTGTGACCGAATTGTTCCTCACCTCGACCTGGCCGTCGAGGACCGTTCGGATGCAGCCGTTGAAGCCACACGCGCTTAGCGTATTGCCGTTGATGAGCCCGCTCGAGCCCGACTGGTGCTGGATTCCACTGAAGGTGAAGTCGTGGAACGTGCTGTTCAGCACGTCGAAGTGTGGGGCGGTGGAGAGGATCGGATTCCCGGCCTCGTCCACATCACCCGATGCGTGCACACCACTTTCCCCTCCGGTGAATGAGCTGTGGTTCACGACCACCCTCGATCCTTCGACGGTGCTCGAGCCGCCGAAGACACCCGTTCCAGCCGAACTACCGGTGATGGTGAAGTCGGAGCTGTCTACTACGACCTGATCGTAGGTGCCCTGGGCCGAGATCATGAATGGCCTCGTGCCGGTGCTAACGAAGCTCAAGCGGCGGAAGGCGACCGTCCCATTTTGCACGCCGTCAATCAGGAACCCGTTCGCGTCGGGAAAGCCCACGTCGCCGGCGCTGTACTGGATCACCGGCCGGGTCGCCGCGTCCGGCGCTGCTTCGATGGTCACCGGCCTGGTGACCCGGGCATTATTCACCGTGAAGGTTCCGCTGCATACCTCGATTTTCCCACCCGGCGCGACGGTAGCGACGGCATCGGGGAAATTCGTGAAGGTGACGAGTTGTCCCACTGTCCCGCCCGGGCAGACGCCGACTGCGCCAAGGGTGTCGACTGCAATGAATGGACTGAAAGATCCCGTCGAGCCGCCCAGGCCCGAGTGACTCGCGTACAGCTTGGGCGGGCCGATCAGTCGAGCGGCGAACTCACCCAGACGTTTCAGCACCGCGCCGATGCCGCCGTCCGGCAGGAGTGCGTCGGTGCAGTCCAGGTGGAAGGGGTCCGACACCCGCGTGGCGAATTGGATTCGGCCGTCTAGGCTCGGGTGAGCGAGGACCAGCCGACCGCGGATCGGCTCGGGGGGTGGCGGCTCGAGCTGGCAGACGACCACGGTCACGCTCGTGCTGAACGTCGTCGCCGGGAAGACGGCGTAGTCGTAGCACAGCGGGTACTGCGTGAGCGAGGTAGTGAGGCACGTTCCTTGTTCCGCGAGGTCATCCCGGCGTGCGATGACGAACAGGTGATCGCCCGACACGGCACCCGCCGGCACCCGGAGCCCGGCTAGCCGGCGCTCCGGCAGGAGATCGCCTCCTCCAGCGCCGATCACGGCGGAGGCTCCGTCGGAACCTTGTGCTTCGGGCGGGACCGGCGCCCCGAGCCCCACGAAAGCGTAGAGGGCGTTGATGAGATCGAGCACTGCCCCCTGCGTGGTAGGCGGATTCGGCCCGTTCGGATCGAGGAGCTTTTGAGCGCCGAGCTTCTGGACGGTGAACGCCACAAGGTCCTGCATCTTGCTCTGCGCGTCCGCGGTGAGACCGGCGGCCATCCGCCGGGCGATGATATCGAACTGCGCGAGCGCCGCCGTGCGGGGACCAGGCGCAGGAAACAGCGCGACGATCTGCGCCCGGATGTCGTTCGCGGAGGGGGCGGAGCCGGCGGTAAGCGATGCACTGGGAGCGGTCGCTAACGGCTGACGCGTCTCTGTGCACCCCGCAGCGAATAACGCTTGGGCGAGAACCAGTGTCGTCAGGTGCCGGCGCATCGCTACCTCCTTGGCGACCTCCCACCGGGTCGCGACTACTGAACGAGGAGCTTCAGAAGTCTCCCTGACGGTTGGAAGACCGTACGGGTGCTGACTAGCGAGCCAGCAGCGGCGAAGATATTGAGGCCCGCTTCGAAATCGATCGTTTGCCCGCGACTTACGCTGATATCGTGGCCGTCCCCGCTCCGGAGTGGATGCGACATCTCGATGACCGTCTCCCCACCGTTGTTCCCGTATGCCCCTTGACCGTCCGTCACGTCGACGGCGTCGCAGAGAGCGTTTGGCGGACACTCGCCCACTGACGAGTCGAACCAGTATGCGTCGACGAACGTGAGCTCAGGATTGCGGAAGACGATCAAGTCATCTCCGCTGTTGATTCGGCCGCTACGGTTCTGATCAAACTGAAAGTCCACCGAGCTCTGGGGATCCGGCGCGCGGCTGAACCGCGCGAGGAAATACACGTTGTTGGCATCGTTCATCGCGCACAGCATTGCAGGGATGGGAGCGCCGTCCGGGACTGCAGCGAACGTATGGAGGCACCTCGCCCTAGCCCACGACTCATCGAACGCGCCATCGATCACTGCCGTTCCTGCGCCCCCGATGTCCGCAACAATGAATGGCTGGGAACTCACGCTCATTTGTGCAAACCCGATCTTGTCGCCGAGCGCGAACAGCGTGGCACCTTCGCATGCGCCGGACACGTCAATTAGCGAGAAGGTTGCCCGACCGGTCTCGTCCGTGAGCCCAGTCAACTGCTCGCTCCCCATCCCACACCCTAGTGCGCTGTTCTGCGGCCCGTCTTTCAAAACCACGCGAACGCCGGGGAGTACCGCTCCAGTTTGGTCGAGGGCCCGTACCACGACCACGAGGGTCCGCAAGTTGGCGATCTGGCTCGTCGGCTGTTGAACGAAGCCAAGCGTACCTTGGCTGACGACGTCGAACGGCGCGCTCGTCGCCGGAGTGTGAATCAGCGAGTCGCCTGTGAAGGTCGAGCTGAGCGCGTCGGCTACGAGCGTGTAGCCCGTCGCCGAATTACCGATGGTCAAGTTGGCGAACGTCGCTATTCCGTTGTTCGGAGACTGTATCGTGTCACCGCCGAGCGTGGCCGCGCCCGGGTTTGTCCCGATCCCCACCTTGATTCGGTTCGTAATCTCGGTCGCGATGGCTCCCGTTCCGAGATCCCTGAGGGCGACTTGGACCGCGGGGGTGATGGGGGAGCTGGGTTCGGTGTTGGAAGGCTGTACGTCGAAGCTCAGCCGCACCTGCACCGCCGTGACCGGGCTCAGCTTCGGTCCCAGCAAACCGCCGAGGCCGGAATGGCTGGCGTGCAACCGTTTTGGACCGAGCACGCGCATGACAAGCGAACCGAATTGCCACACCGCCCTGCCGATACGGCTGATGCCAGAAGGTCCAAAGTCCTGAGTGCTCGTGCAGTCCAGACCGATGCGCTCCACTTCGATTGCGAACGGGTCCGGCACTACTGCCAAGAGTTCGACCTTATTGTCCGGAAGCTTGTGCGCCAACCGCCGGTCGAGCGGGTGCCGGTCCTCCGGCTGACAGATCACCACCAGCACAGGCTTGGCCACCGTTTGCGCCGGCACGACGGAAAAGTCGATGCACAACGGAATCTGCGTCAGCGTCGTGCTGACGCACGTTCCGTTCTTGGCAAGATCGTCCCGTCGCGTGATCACCCACAGGGCATCCTCCGACACCGTGCCCGCCGTGACCTTCAGGCCCGAAAGCTTGTCCCCCGCTACGAGCTGGCCCCCATCCTTCCCGATAACCTTGGTGGTCACCGTTACATCAGCGTTCTTGGTAAGATCGAGCCCCGAGGGCGGCAATCCGACCCAGCACAGGATCCCATCGATCAGCGTGACGACGGCCTCCGCTGTCGTCGGTGGATTCGCTCCGTTCGGATCACGCAGCTTGCCTTGATAGTAGCTCTGCAGGGTGAAATCGACGAAAGCGAGCGCTAGCTTCCGCGCGCCCGCGATGTCACCCCTCGACATCTTCAGGTTGATGTTGCTCTGGGTGCTCCGAGCGAAGGTGAGGAGGTCCCCAGGAGTAAAAAGGGCGAGCGTCAGCGCGGCGAGCTGCAGCGGGCTCGGGCATGAGAGCCCGGTCAGGCTGGGGGAAAGCGGTGGTGGTTCCGTAGGTAATGGTGAGCGCTGATCGGAGCACGCGGTGGCGAATAATCCGGCAATCACCAGCGCACTGGTGGGAAGGACACGGCGCATAGCGACCCCCTCGGCGTGGGGCTCTCCTGCGCTGAGACGGCAACACGTGCCGCACACACATGCACCGTGTCATCCCGGCGAGGACGAGCTATATCTATTCGTTATATCTTGAAACAGGGGGCTTGGCAAGCGCTATGTCGCGCTCTCCTCGCTACTTCGCAGTGCCGATCAGTTCCTTGAAGCGGGGGTCGTCCTTGATGTCACGCCACCACCAATGCGTGGACCGGGCCAAGCCGACTCGGTGGGCGGGGTTCGCTGCGATCTGTTGCTTCAGGAGCCGGAGCGCTTCGTCCCGGTCACCCAGTAACAGGTATGCAAACGCCTGGTAGGAAAGCAGTTCGGCTTCCGGGTCCACGTCGGGACCGCCTCGCGACCGTGCGAGCAGGTGTCGGGCGCTGTCATTAAGCCCGGCGCGCGCCAACACGGCGGCCACGGCGTCCTGCAACTCCAGTCGCACGTAGTCGCGCATCCGTTTGGGGGTGAGCTTGACGGTCTGATCCAGCAGCTCCCAGGCCAGCCTTACGTCCGGGGGCCTCGCGCTCGACGTCAAGAGCCAGAGCTGGCATTCCACGAACCTCAAGTTCTCCGGAAAGCGCCGACGTCCTTCTTCACACCAGCGTTGCGCGTCTGTGAACTGCTCCAGGTCGTACGACGTCGTATACAGCCGCCACAGGATTTGATCTGCCACGCTGAGATAGGCGTCCGCTTCGTACGCCCGCTGCGCGTCGATCTTCGCCTCCACGAAGTCGGGCTTCTGATAGTTGAGGAGGCTGAGCATGTTCCAGGCGCTCGCTTGACTCGGCGCGAACGACACGGCGGCTCGCAGGTCCGCTTCGGCCCGGCGTAGCAGGTCAGCACTGGCTGTGGGGGTCGGCGCAAGGCGCAGGAAGTATTGCAGAAAGAGCAGCGTGCCCCGGACCTCGAGCGCGTCCGGGTTCCTGGGGTCGAGCTTCAAGGCTTCCGCGGCGAATGCGAGTCCCTTGTCGATCCAGGGGCTCGCGTGCCCAGCATTTAAGTCAGCTCGCGCCTGACGGTAGGCGACCCCAGCTCGGAGCGCCACCGGCTCGGCCCACTGGGGGTCCAGCCGCTGCGCTTCGGCGGCGAGCGAGTCGGCGAGCCGAAACGCGCTCTTCGCGGCGGGAAGGCTGTCAGTGTCGAGCAGCGCGTTGGCGTTCTTTCGTGCCAGCTCCGCTCGCTGGAGCAGCGACCACGCCCCCACGTTGAGCGTCCCCGCTCGAACCTGCCGCAGTCGCACCTCTTCCCCGAGCCGCTCGCGGAGGAACTCTGCGACCCTTGACGCGAGGCTGTCCCGCACCGCCAGTGCGCTCGCGGCCGGCTGCTCGAAGCTCGCGCGTTTGAAGTCCACCCCACTGGCGCCGTCGATCAGACGGACCATGACCTGGTAGCGGTCGCCCCGTTCCTCCACACTTCCCTGCACGAGCGTCCCGACTGCCAGGGCTCGGGACACACTGTCGCGCGGGATGCCCGGATTGCGGTACGCGGCGACCGCGTTCTTCGACAGCACGCTGAGCGACGGTACCTGACTCAACGCATCGATCAACGCTTCGGTGAATCCGTCCGCAAGGTAGGCCAGATCCTTCTTTGGGCTGAGGTCCTCGAAATACAGTACCGCGACGCGTCGGGGATCGAGCCCACCCTCCGAGCCGGCGGCGGGAGCGACGCGCCGGCGGCCGAGCACGGCCGCGACCGCCGCCACCACCACCGCGACGCTTGCCACGGCCAGCGCCCGCCGTCTTGGACGCCGACGGCCTCGGGCTCCGGCCAACGTCGCCCGCCGCACGGCCCCGGTCGCCCGCGACGGCGTGTTCAACGCCTCCGCGAACAATGCAGTCGTCGCATAACGGTCCGCAGGAACCTTCGAAAGCCCGCGGAGGATCGCCTCCTCAACGGCATCGGGAATCGTGCTCCGCACGATCGACGGCGGCGACACCATGTCGAGCGAGTGGCGCGCGATCACGGCCTGGGCGGTGGGCCCGGTGAACGGCGGCTCACCCACCAACATCTCGTACACGACGCACGCCAGGCTGTACTGGTCGCTGCGCCCGTCGATCTCGGCGCCGCCCGTCGCCTGCTCCGGGCTCATGTAGGCGGGCGTCCCGATGATCGTGCCGGTTTGCGTGAGATGCTCGCCGCCTCCTGCCGCGCTCACGGCGCGCGCGATGCCGAAGTCCGTCACGACGGCGGTGCCGCCCGAGAGCATGATGTTCTCGGGCTTGATGTCGCGGTGCACGACGCCGTGGCTGTGTGCGTACGCCAGCGCGCCCGCCACCTCGGTGGCGATTCGGAGCGCGTCGTCCTGGGGGAGCTGCTTCTCGCGGGTCAGGCGCTCGCGCAGCGACTCCCCTTCGACGTACGGCATGATGTAATAGAAGAGGCCCGCGGCCGCGCCGGAGTCGTATAGCGGCAGGATGTGGGGATGCTGCAGCCGGGCGGCGATCTCGATCTCCCGCACGAACCGCTCGGGCCCGAGCGTCGCCGTGAGCTCCGCGTGGAGGACCTTGACCGCAACCGACCGATGATGCTTCGAGTCCTGCGCCAGGAACACCGTCGCCATGCCCCCGCGACCCAGCTCCCGCTCGACCGCGTAGCGGTCAGCGAGAGCATCACGCAGGGAGTCGAGCAGATCGGGCACGGGACGTGGGGCTAGCTTACACCGCGCCACAGCCCCCCGCCAGCGGCCGGTACCGGCGTCGCCGCTCTTGTCCTGCCGCGGCTCGCTCCCCTATTTGTACCGATCGCATGACCAATCCAGCGTCGCTTCGCCCTCCGCCCGTTCCGAGCATCAGCCGGCTGTTCGCGGCGGCGTTTCTGGCCATCGCCGTCGCCGGTCTGGCCGACCGCATCGCCACCTGGCAGAGCGCACGACGCACGCAGGCCGACATGATCGAGCTCAGCCATCACGTCGTGGGCGCGCTGCAGCGGGTGGCGGCGGGCCGCTACGACGAGCGCCTCGACGAAGGCCAGCCGGAAGAGTTCGGTATGATCGCGCGGGGCGTGAATCACATGGCGGCGGCGCTTGCATGGCGGGAACGAATTCAGGATCAGGCCGGGCGCTTGCTCACGGCGCTGAACGCACCGCCGGGCGAAGCGGCTGCGGGGGGGAGCTTCGGTCCCGCGCTCGACGTCATCGCGGGCGCGACCGGCGCACCGGCGCTGGCGTTATATCAGCCGCAGTACGACACCAACGAATGGGGGCCGACGGCCGTGCGCCGCGCCACCGCCCGACCGCTGTCGCGCGACGTCGTGCGCCAACTGGTGGGTGATGCCGTCACCGTCGTCTACCATGCGAGCGCCGCGGCCCAGCCGGTGCGGGCCCAGCTGCAGCTCACCACTGCCGACGACGTGTCCGCCGGGGGGCTCGCACTCGCGCCCCTGCGCTCCCGAGGGCGGCTCGTCGGACTGCTCGTCGCCACCGTGGCAGGGGAGCTCTCCGCCGACGCGCGCGTCGCGCTCGAGCACGCGGCGCCGAACCTGGCCATTGCCTGCGAGCGCGACTCCGCTCACCAGCACACCCGCCGCCTGGCGGTGGAGGTGCGCCACGCCGCCCAGCGCCTCGAGTCGCAGAACGCCGAGCTCGAGGAGCAGCACCGGGAGATGTCTCGCCTGAACGCGGAGCTCGACCAGGCGGGCAAGCTCAAGGATCAGTTCCTCGCGAACGTGTCGCACGAGCTCCGTACGCCGCTCAACAGCGTGATCGG